>Ga0209407_1000318_pt1 | contig 65399 bp, 59 predicted proteins | sample AD_JPNHG3_MetaG_FD_184410 | JGI IMG/M metagenome (GOLD analysis project Ga0209407, IMG submission 184410) | Active sludge microbial communities of municipal wastewater-treating anaerobic digesters from Japan - AD_JPNHG3_MetaG (SPAdes) (version 2) | ecosystem: Engineered > Bioreactor > Anaerobic...
ACCTTGCGTCCGGCATCCTTCGTCAGGCGGGTCATGAACTTGATCAAGAGCTTGGAGTCCATCGCATCCCGGTACATCATGAAACGGACCTTCCCGCCCTTGGTGATGGCAGAAATCATGCTGACAGGGCTCTTCTTGGCCACCAATCGAATTACCGCCTTTTGTCCTTTCGGAGCAAAACCCCTGACCCGGTTTGCCCCCGTCTGGATTCCGGTCTCATCGCCCCAGTGCATCTCCGCCTTCTCCTGTTTCGCCCGGGAAGCAATGAGAGGATAATCCGTCTCCAGCCATGCCTTCACGGCCTGAGAACTCTGCGAGGGTAAAATCATGCACGTTCTTCGCCTCGCATCTCAGCGATATCAGGTTCCTTTAAGGGATGGATCATAGGGCGTGGCAAGAACTTTTCCAGGTCATTTACCCTTTGAGTTCGTAACCCTTTTCCCGGAAGAGGCGCAGGCAGGCGTCCACGGCCGCTTCATAGAGGACGCCCCGCTGGTTTTGGATTTCCTCCAGGGCGGCGGCGATCCCCCGGCTCGGGCGGTAGGGACGGTGGGAGGACATGGCCTCCACCACGTCGGCGACGGCGATGATCCTGGCCTCCAGGAGGATCTCGTCCCCCTTGAGACCCCGGGGATAGCCGCTGCCGTCGCAGCGCTCGTGGTGCTGATAGACGATCTCGGCCACCGGCCAGGGGAAGTCGATGTCCTTGAGCATCTGATAGCCCTGCTCGGCATGGTTCTTGATGAGCGAAAATTCCAGGTCGGTGAGGCGGGTCGGCTTGCTGAGGATCTCCGCCGGGATGGCCAGCTTGCCGATGTCGTGGATCGCCGTCGCCGCCGCCACACCCTGGCCTACAAGGGCATGGGGCTCTTCCCCGGCTACGACGCCAATCTGCCCACCCAGTTGTGGATTGCCGCCCGGGCCGTGGAAAGCGCCACCCTGGTCGTCGCGCCGTTCCTCATGGGGCGGTCCCTGAAGATGGGAAAGGTCTTCGCCTTTTACCTGTTTCTGACGGCGGCGCTGCTGGCCGCAGTCTTTTCCGGTCACTTTCCCGACTGCTTTGTCGAAGGCAAAGGCCTGACGCCGTTCAAAATCATCAGCGAGTACGTCATTTGCCTCCTGCTGCTCCTGGCGGCATTTCTCCTCTACCGGCGGCGGGACGCCTTCGCGCCGCATGTCCTCCGGCTGCTCACGGGCGCGATCGTCGCGACCATCGTCGCCGAGCTGGCCTTCACCTTTTATATCAGTGTTTACGGCCTCTCCAACCTGATCGGTCATCTTTTCAAGATCATCGCCTTTTTCCTCATCTACCGGGCCATTATCGTCACCGGTCTGCAGGAACCTCTGGAACTGATCTTCCGGGAGCTGAAGGAAAACGAGGACAGGTACCGCCGGGAACGCAACCGCGCCCAACAGTACCTGGACATCGCCGGGGCGCTCATCGCCGCCCTCGACGCCGGGGGACGGGTGCTCCTCATGAACCGGCGGGGGCGGGAGATCGTCGGCTACACCGAGGAGGAGATCGTGGGCGCGAGCTGGATCGACCTGGTCATCCCGCCGGAGGAAAGACCGGCCAGGAGAAAGACGCTGGAGGAGATTGTAGCCGGGACCATATCGCCGGAGGGAAGCATGGAAAGATCTATTTTGACCAAGAGCGGCGCCCGGCGCCTCGTCGCCTTTCAATATGCCCGCATCCGGGACGAAGAGGGAAACGGCGCCGGTGTTCTCATCTCCGGTCGGGACGTTACGGAACAGCGGGCGGCGGAGGAGGCCATCCAACGGCTTGCCTTTTATGACGCCCTCACGGGGCTGCCGAACCGGCGCCTCCTGGCGGACCGGATGGAAAAGGCCCTCGCCCGGGCGGCGCGCCACCGGGGAAAGCTCGCCGTGATGATGATGGATCTGGACAAGTTCAAGAACGTCAACGACACCCTCGGCCATGCCGTGGGCGATCTGTTGCTCAAGGCCGTGGGCGACCGCCTCAGCGCCGGCATGCGGCGCATGGACACGATCGCCCGCCTGGGGGGCGACGAATTCCTCATCCTCCTGCCCGAGCTGGAACATGTTCAGGACTGCCGGGTAATCGCCGCCAAGATCCTGTCCCTTTTCGAATCCGCCTTTTTCCTGGGGGACAGGAGTCTGGTCATCTCCACCAGCATGGGCACCGCCGTCTATCCCGACGACGGGGAGGACATGGACACCCTCCTCAAAAACGCCGACATCGCCATGTACCGGGCCAAGGAACAGGGCCGGAACCGGATGGTGATGTTTTCCGGTTCCGGGGGATAACAAACGCCGGCATCATCCCGCCGCGCCCAAAGTTCGTCGATTGCCCCGGCTATTTCAGATACGCGGGCAGTTGCTTCAGATCCTTACCGGCAAAACTGCAGGGCATGCCGCAGGTCCGGCAGGGGGTCTTGGCGGCCGGCAGGGGCGGTTCCCCCTTGATCTTCTGTTCGACGAACTTCAGGCACTTGTTGACCTTGGCATCGGGACCTTCCACGGCGATGGTCACGCAGCCTTCCGCCCCGCCCCAGCCGCCGGAGGCGAAATGCACGGCATAGATATCGAAGAGGGTCTCGACGGCGTCGAGCTCCGTGAAAACCCGGCCGTCGGCCACGCAGGCCATGCCCACCCGGGCGCCGATGGATTTGCCCAGGCTCATTGTTCCCCCGAACTGCGCCGCCGCCTCCACGGAGGGGATCATCTTTTCCAGACCGATCGGGTAGATGATCTCCAGCCCCCGGGCCTTCATGGCCATGTAGAACTGACCCATCGTCCCGCCCGTGGGGCTGGCCATGCAGACGCCCACGTTGCCGTCGCCGTCGAGGGCGTTGCCTCCCTTCAGGAGGATGTCCCCGGGGCCGAGCTTGTCGAGGACCGCCCCGGGCTCCACAGCCAGCGGCTCGCCCTTGTGAAAGGTCACCGGCTGGGTCCGTTCCTCGGCGCCCAGGACGCACAGAACGCCTTTGATCACCTGCCCGGCCACATATCCCTCTTTCTTGACCTTTTTACCCAGCAACTCCTCGAGGATATAGGCGTTTGTCGAACCCCTCCCGACGAGGAGGTAGCCGTTCTGTTTGGCATGCTGAATCTCCGGGAGGGCCGCGACGCCCTTGCCGATGAGCCGTTTGGATTCCGCCGGGGTCAAGGTGAATAATGCCTGCATGTTTCCATCTCCTTTCTTGGTTGGCGATCCACGCCACCGCGGTGGCGCTTGGACAAAGAGTAAATACGGTCAACTCGCTCGGCGAAGCAGTTTTCTCGCTGCCGAGATTTGGGACAGGCCTTGATTTTCTTAACCTATCGGGGGCTCTTTTGCAAATACAATTCAGATCTTTGCCGGCGGCGGCGGTTTTCCTTGACACGTCCTGCCGCCGTGTTTATATTCCTGCGGGAAAGAGAAAAATCATGAGGTGAGGTAGGGGAAATGAAGCGTATTCTGCTCTTTATTGCGACAAACATCGCCATCGTTCTGGTGCTGAGCATCGTCCTGCATATCCTCGGCGTGGACAGGATCCTCGCTGCGGGCGGCGGGTTGAACATGACGAGCCTCCTGTTGTTTGCCGCCGTTTTCGGTTTCGGGGGTTCCCTGATCTCTCTGGCCATGTCCAAGTGGACGGCCAAGCGGCTTACCGACGCCCAGGTCATCGAATCACCCCGGAACGAGTTGGAAGCCTGGCTGCTCAACACCGTGAAAAGGCAGGCCATGGCGGCCGGGATCGGCATGCCGGAAGTGGCCGTATACGACGCCCCCGACGCCAACGCCTTCGCTACGGGCATGAACAAGGATTCGGCCCTGGTGGCGGTAAGCACGGGACTGCTGCGGATCATGCCCCGGGAGGAAGTGGAGGCGGTCCTGGGTCACGAAATCAGCCATGTGGCCAACGGTGACATGGTAACCCTCGCCCTGATCCAGGGGGTGGTGAATACCTTTGTCATCTTCTTCTCCCGCGTCGTCGGTCATTTCATCGACCGCGTCGTCTTCAAGACGGAAGAGGAACACGGCCCCGCCTTTTTCATCACCACCATCGTGGCCCAGTTGGTGTTCGGCGTTCTGGCCAGTATCATCGTCATGTGGTTCAGCCGTCAGCGGGAGTTCCGGGCCGACGCCGGCAGCGCGGCCCTGGAAGGGCGCGGGAAGATGATCGCCGCCCTCCGCCGTCTCCAGCGGACCGCCGAGCTGCCCCATCTACCCGAGCAGATGGCGGCCTTCGGTATTGCCGGGGGCCGGGGTTCCGGCTTCCGGAAGCTGTTCATGACCCACCCCCCCCTGGAGGAGCGTATCGCGGCCCTCGAAGCGGCGCCCTGAACGACGCCTGCTTTTCACGCCGTCCCGAAGCGGACCGGCAGGGTCATCCCGTGTTCCTCCCCCAGGGCACGGGCCAGATTCATGAAGGTGTCGGGCAGGGGAACTTCCCGATCCCGGATGAGGATGCCCAGGCTGTCCGCCCGGGTAAGCAGGGCGGGATTTTCAATGCCTTCCCTGCTGTCGCAGAGAAACTGGACCCGCAGGGCGTCCGAGAGGGGCCCCCGGAGTTCGGGATGGTCTTCCGCCAGGCGGCGCAGTTCCGTCGCGATGAGTTCTTTATGGACGATGCCGAACGTTCGGAACGGTTCTTCCGGGTTCGGCGTCCCGAAGAGCTCGTTGATCACGGCGCCGATGAGCTGATTGACGAAAAGCCGCTCCTGCCGGGGATAACGTGCCGCGAACTCCCCTTTCAGGGTCTTGAAAAGGACCATCTTGACAATGTGCACCCCGTCCCTCAAGATGGGGTGCAGCCGGTTTTCTTCTTTCACGGTGCCGACACCTCCCCCGGATTACGCATATCTTCACACGTGGAAGCGGAAGGAGATAATATCCCCGTCCTGCACGACGTATTCCTTGCCCTCCAGGCGCAGCTTCCCCGCCGCCTTGGCGGCGGCCAGGGTCCCGCCGCAGGCGATGAAGTCGTCGTAACTCACGACCTCCGCCTTGATGAAACCCCGCTCGAAATCTTTATGAATCGCCGCGGCGGCCCGGGGGGCCTTGACGCCCCGGGGAATCACCCAGGCCTTCACCTCGTCCTCCCCGACGGTGAAATAGGTGATCCGCCCCAGGAGGCGAAAGGCAGCCCGGATGATCCTCAGAAACGCCGGCTCGGACATGTGGAGCGATTCCAGGAATTCCTGCTGTTCCTCCCGGGACAGTCCCGCCATTTCCGCCTCCAGTTCGCCACAAAAGCCGATGACATGCTCGGCAAGCCCCGTCTCCTCCCGGAAGGCCGCCGTTGTTCCAAGACGGTCTTCGGAAAGGTTAAGCACCACCAGTTCCGGCCGGAGGCTCCAAAAGGAGAAACTGCGCAGGGCCCGGCGCTCGTCTTCGCTCAGGGGCAGCTCCCGCAGGGGGCGTCCCTGCTCCAACTGGTCCTGGAGGCGGGGCAGGAGCTCCATCTGGAGTAATTCCGGCGGCTTGAGGGCCTTCCGGGGTACCCGCCGGAGGCGCTCCCGGCGGTTTTCCACCACCTGGAGGTCGGAAAGGATCAGTTCGTCCTCCAGGTGGTGCCACCGGGAGACCATTTCCTGCAAGTCCGCGGCGGTGAAACCGTCCACCACATGGAGGAGCCCGTCGGCCCCGGCCAGGGTCTGACGCACCGCCTCCCAGGCCTTCTCCCCGTCGGCGTGGACATCCACGAAAGGGGCCTTCGCCGGCGAGATCTTGGCCGGTTGAAATATCGAGACCAGGCGGTCGAACCGTTCGTCGGGAACGGACGCCTGACCGCGGACGCAGTTTTCCCCATGGACATCCCGACTGCGGATACCCGTCATGATCTCGAAAAGAGAGCTCTTCCCGCTCTGGGGAAGGCCTAAGATACCCATTTCCATAACAATTCACCGTCTGCTCGACAAAATCGCCCCCGCCGGCAGCCCCTCCGTTTCCGGAAAGGCAATGCCGCCGCTCCCCCGCCTGCCGTCCGGGACGGCGCCCCATATCATCACCGTCCCGCCTTTTCAAGCAAAAAATCGCCCTGGTGCCCCGGATAGATTCGCTGCCGGCAGGGAATTCCCGAAACATCCTCCCCGGCAAGGCGGGCAGGGGAGCGGCTGTCGCTTATAAACCCTTCGTGCCGGGGCGGGACAGGATTTTCCGTCCCCCCCGCCGGGAGGCGGAGGAAAATAACTTTTGACGGTTTGGCCCCGTGCCTGTTTTAACCATTGAATCGGAACGGATTATATTGTAGAAGTTCTCAACGGATCAGGCTGTTTCCGCCACTGCAAATCCATCAGGAAAAGGAGATTCGCTCCATGGGGATGACCATCACGGAAAAGATTCTGGCGGCGCACACGGACCTCGAGGAGGTCCATCCGGGGATGCTGATCAACGCCCGGGTGGACATCGCCCTGGGACACGACGTCACGGCCCCCATCGCCATCGCGGAATTCAAAAAGTCCGGCGGGCGCAAGGTCTTTGACCGGGGCCGGGTCGTCCTCGTCGCCGACCATTTCACCCCCAACAAAGACATCAAATCCGCCCAGCAAGTCAAGATCATGAGGGATTTCGCCCGGGAGCACAAGCTCGCCCATTATTACGAAGGGGGGAAGGCGGGGGTCTGTCACGTCCTGCTCCCCGAGCAGGGGATCGTCCTCCCCGGCGACCTCATCATCGGCGCCGACAGCCACACCTGCACCTATGGCGCCCTGGGGGCCTTCGCGACGGGCGTGGGCAGCACGGATCTGGCGGCGGCCATGCTGACCGGGGAGCTGTGGTTCCGGGTTCCCGAGACGATCAAGATCGTCCTGACGGGTAAGCTCAACAAATGGGTTGGGGGGAAGGATCTGATCCTCGCTATCATCGGCCGGATCGGTGTGGACGGGGCCACCTACCAGGCCATGGAATTCACCGGCGAAACCGTGGGCGACCTGTCCATGGCGGACCGTTTCACCATGGCCAACATGGTCATCGAGGCGGGGGCCAAAAACGGCATCTTCGCCCCCGACGCCGTCACGGAGGAGTACGTCAAATACCGGGCGGAGCGGGATTATACCTTCTATTTCCCCGATCCCGACGCCCACTACGCCCGGGTACTGGAGATCGACGTTTCCCAAATCGAACCCCAGGTGGCCTTTCCCCATTTGCCTTCCCATGTCAAGGGGTTGAGCAGGGTCGGCTCCGTGAAGATCGACCAGGTCTTCATCGGCTCCTGCACCAACGGCCGCATGGAGGATCTGCGCCTGGCCGCCGGCATCCTGAAGGGCAGGGAAGTGGCGCCGTACGTGCGCCTCGTCGTCATCCCCACGACCCCGGAGATCTACCGCACCGCCCTGGCCGAGGGGCTCTTCGACATCTTCCTTGCCGCCGGGGCCGTCATCGGCCCGCCGACCTGCGGACCGTGCCTGGGGGGACACATGGGCATCCTCGCCGACGGCGAACGGGCCGTGGCCACCACCAACCGGAACTTTGTCGGCCGTATGGGACATCCGGGCAGCGAGGTCTATCTGGCCAACCCGGCGGTGGCGGCGGCTTCGGCCGTCCTGGGGCGGATCGCCGGGCCCGATGAAATCAAGGGGGCGCACAAGCTATGAAATATACAGGGAAAATTTGGAAGTTCGGCGATCACGTCAACACCGACCTGATCATCCCGGCCCGCTATATCAACAGTTCCGACCCGGACTATCTTGCCGCTCACTGCATGGAAGACGCCGACCCGGATTTTGCGAAGCAGGTGCGCCCCGGCGACATCATCGTGGCCGGGGATAACTTCGGCTGCGGCTCCTCCCGGGAACACGCCCCCATCGCCATCAAGGCGGCGGGAATCGCCGGCGTCGTCGCCCGGAGTTTTGCCCGGATCTTCTACCGCAGCGCCTTCAACATGGGGCTGCCGATCTTCGAGGCCCGGGACTTGTACGATCTCGTCCGCGACGGCGACATCATCGAGGTGGACGGCAATGCCGGCACGATCACTATTCCGGGGCAGGAACCACGGCAGCTCAAAATCGAGCCGATCCCCCCCTTCATGCAGGAGCTGATCGCCGCGGGGGGGCTGCTGGCATACCTGAAAAAGCGCCCGTGAAAAACGACATCCTGGAATAGAAACCCAACTTTCGTGATAAGGGAGGCCGGCAGGGGGATGAGGAGTTTTTAGATGGAGAAAAATAATAAAATCGCGGTATTTCCCGGTGACGGCATCGGGGTGGAGGTGGTCCGGGAGGCCGTGAAGGTCCTGGATGCCCTGGCGGAAAAGACCGGTGCCGGCTTCGCGCTGCAATACGGGCTCGTGGGCGGCGCGGCCTATGACGCCTGCGGCGACCCCTTTCCCCCGGAAAGCCTGGCGCTGGCCCGAAGCAGCGATGCCGTACTCCTGGGCGCCGTGGGGGGACCCAAATGGGAAGGCCTGGACTATCGCGTCCGCCCCGAGCGGGCCCTCCTGGGCCTGCGGGAAAAACTCGGCCTTTTCGCCAACCTGAGACCGGTCGCCGTCTTTCCCGAACTCCGGGCCGCCTCGCCCCTGAAGGCACGAATCGTCCGGGGGATCGACATCCTCATCATCCGGGAACTGACCGGGGATCTTTACTTCGGCAAGCCCCGGGGCGTCCGGGTGGTAAGGGGTCGCCGCGTCGGCGTCAACACCCTGGTGTATACGGAAGAGGAGATCCGCCGGATCGCCCGCGTGGCCTTCGCCGCCGCGCGGCATCGGCGCCGGAAGCTCCTCTCCGTGGACAAGGCCAACGTCCTGGAGAGCACCCAGCTCTGGCGGGACGTGGTGACGGAAGTGGGCCGCGATTACCCGGACGTGGCGCTGAGTCATATGTACGTGGACAACTGCGCCATGCAACTGGTGGCCAACCCCTCCCAGTTCGACGTCATCGTGACGACCAACATGTTCGGCGACATCCTCAGCGACGAGGCGGCGATGATCACCGGTTCCATCGGCATGCTCCCCTCGGCGAGCCTGGGGGAGAAGGGCGGCATGTACGAGCCGATCCACGGCTCCGCCCCGGACATCGCCGGCCGGGACCTCGCCAATCCCCTGGCCACCATCCTTTCCGTGGCCATGATGCTCCGCCATTCCCTGGGGATGCCCCGGGAGGCCGGGGCGGTGGAAGCGGCGGTCCGGCGGGTGCTCCGGGATGGTTACCGGACCCGGGACATCCACACCCCCGGGACGGTCCCGGTGGGCACGGCGGCCATGGGCGACGCGGTGGTGTCCCGGCTTGTCCTGAAGAAATAACCGTACCCGATGGAAAAGATCGCCGACGATTTATACATGCTCACCCTCCCCATGCCCTTTCGCCTGGGGCACGTCCACGCCTTCCTGTTGGTGGGTGACGACCGGATCACCATGTTCGACACCGGTCTCAACACCCCGGAGACCTTGCTGCATCTCGAAGGATCCCTGCGGGGCATCGGCCGGGAGATCGGCGATATAGAACGGATCATGATCTCCCATTACCACATCGATCACTGCGGCCTGGCCGGGCGGATCCAGGACGTCTCCGGGGCGGCGGTCTGCATGTCCGAGCGGAGCCGGCCCTTCATTCTCATGCGCAACGAGGAGGAGTATCGTTTCGTGGAGGAGATCAAGGCCTTCAGCAGAAGCCACGGATTACCGGAAAAGGCCGTTGATTACATCACCGGGCTGCTGCAGACCTTCAAAAAGGCCGGCAGCTCCTTCACGATCAATGAATTCATCACCGCGGAACAAGTGGAAATCCTTGGCGGAAAGGAGGTTTGCATCCTGCCCACCCCGGGGCACACCCACGACCACCTCTCCTTCTACTTTCCCGGTGAGCGCCTGCTGCTCTCCGGCGACCATGTCCTGCCGGAGATCACCCCCAATCTCAGTCCCAACATGTTTGCCCGGGACTTTCGCCCTTTGCAAAGCTTCCTCGCCTCGCTGTCCCGGGTCGAAGACCTCCCGGCCGCCATGGTTTATCCGGCCCATGGCCGGCCATTCACCGACCTCAGGGGCAGGATCGCCGCCATCCGCAGCCACCACGACATCCGGAAAGGCCTCACCCTGAAAGCGGTCCAGGGGGGGCCCAAGAACGCCTTCGCGGTGTCCCGGGACATCTTCGGTACCGAGCTGAACGAATTCGACCAGTTTCTCGCCCTCAACGAAACCTATGTCCATCTTCAGGAATTGACGCACGAAGGGTTGATCGGGGAACGTCGTGCAGACGGTGCGATCACCTATCATGCCTAAGGGCATGACGGCATCCCCGTAAACTTGACGCCCGGGATGATTTGGCTGAGGGGCGAGGACTCGAACCTCAATTTTCAGGGCCAGAACCTGGCGTCCTACCATTAGACGACCCCTCATGATTATATTCTCAACTCTCAGACCCCGGCGCCGGTTTTCGCAAATAAGGTGGAAAGGACATTCTTCCGGCGCACCATTCCCCCGTAAAAGAGAGCCGGGGCGGGCGTCATCAATAAAACCAACGCACAACCCACAAGCAACCACGCCGTGTCGCCGGCGTTGACCTGATGGATCACGAATTCTCCCCTCTCGGGATCGGCAGAGAACAACGAGAAGACACAGCAACTGTCGTGCCAGGATGACGATTGGAAAAAGCGCTAAACAATTCAAGGGGATGCCCTGGGATGTACTCCGGGGGGTGTAGACATATTTGTTTACAATAAGGCCATTGTTACAATAATGTGCTTTTCAATGCCGGCCGGTGTCCGCCTTCCCTGCCGTCGTCAAAAAGACGTACCTGACGCTCAGACAAAGCGGACAACTCATGTGCTACAAAAGCGGACAACTCTATTTGCTACTGACACGTGCCTTCCTATGGTCTTGACTTCTCGATGAGGAGAGATTAGACTACAATACAAAGCGGTTATAGAGGCCACGAGTCTTCGTCTCTCCGAGCGGAGAAAATGGGGGCGGGAACCATGATCAATGCAATCACCGGCAGCGGCTATCTGGAATATCTGGATATAATCAGGCAGCAGGTCGGGGAAGGCATGGCCGTCGGCGCGAAAGGGGCAACCGATGCCGCCGGGATATCGGGGCTGATTCGGGAAAGCACGGCCGCCATGGCCTCGGCCGGGGCCGGCACCCTGATTGCCAACCGGGACCTTTTGCTTGGCATGCTGGAAGCAGGCGCGGTGCTGGCGAGTCTCGCCCGGCAGATGAAGCTCGAAGATCTGAAAAAAGACATCATTTCCGTCATGCCGCCCCCGTCGGACCGGGTCTTCGCCACCGCGGATACGGACAAGGACGGTCATGTAAGTCGCGATGAGTTGGCGGCGGTCATCGGCGGTGACGGTGCCGACAAACTGTTCGGCATTATCGATACCGACGGCGACGAGCTGATCAGCCGCGGCGAAGACGCCGCCTTCCGGGAAGAGAGGCAGGCGGCGTTCCTGCGGCTGATTCCGGAAGGCACGGAGTTGGCGGCGGCGGTAAAACAGAACAACAACCTGCTCATTAAAATCTTTACGGAAACGGTGAAAACTCAAAGCTCGGCCTCCCTATTGTCGGCGGGGAGCCTGAGCGCCTTTTTTGCTTGATGCCCGCCGGCGCCGCATTTTCCCATGACGCCGGCAAGGTCCTTTTCCGGCGGGGAAAGGACCTTTTATCGTTTTACTGTGCCGGCAGCGACGGACAAGAAGGCCGCGGCGGCGACCTTCGGAACGTCCAGGATCCCCCGGATAAATCCTCGACATGAAACATTATTATTTCGAGACGATCCCCATCGGTCCGCCCCGTCCGGCCGTCTTCCGGCGACTGGGCTACCGTCGGAACGCCACCCGGATCGGCGTCGGGTTGTCCCGGGAAATTGAAGGCTATCTAACCGAGGCGCAGGAGCTGATCGCCCTGCGGGGAGCGGCCCGGCGGCTGTCCTGCCGGATCGAGCCGCCGGCGCGGGTGGTCCTCTCCGCAGGTACGGTTTTCGAGAGCCGGAAGCTCGCCAGTTTTCTCAATGATGCCGGCGAGTTGCTCCTCATGGGTGCAACGGCCGGAGCAGCGGTCACGGAAGCCATCCGGACCGATACCTCCGGGGGGAACGTCACCCGGGGGGTAGTGCTGGATGCGGCGGCCAGCGAAACCGTCGATGCCGCCCTCGACTGGATCACGGCCTATTTCCGTACGCTCCTCCGGCGGGAGGGAAAGACGCTGCTCAACAGCCGCTTTTCCGCCGGTTACGGGGATTTTTCCCTGGAAAACCAGCGGGATATGCACCGCTTACTCCAATTGGAGCAACTGGGGGTCGCGATCACGCCCGCCTGTGTCCTCGTCCCGGAAAAATCCGTCACCGCCGTGACGGGCATCATTGCCCTTTGAACGAAGCGGCATAAACGTGCTATAGGAATCTTCCGCCTGTTCGGGCCCCCGACGCCGACAAAACCGGAAACAACCTGTGCGGCGTCATGGCTTGCCCCAAGCGGAGGCGGTCAACTTACCCGGAAGAAAGGGAGCAGGAAATTGAAGAAGAAAAGGATAAAGGCGTTACTTGGCAAACAGATCGTCATCCTTGACGGCGCCACGGGAACGGAGCTGCAGAAACGCGGGATGCCCGGAGGAGTCTGTCCCGAGGCCTGGTGCCGCGAAAATCCCCAGGTTATTCTCGATGTTCAGCGGGCGTACCGCGACGCAGGGGCGGATATGGTCTATACATGCACCTTCGGCGCCAACCGCCTGAAGCTGGGGGAGTACGGCATCCGGGACGTCCGGGGCATCAACGAGGAGCTGGCCCGTCTTTCCCGGCAGGCCGTCGGCGCCGGGACGCTCGTCGCCGGCGATATCGGCCCGACGGGCCGCTTTGTCGAGCCCGGCGGCGATCTTCCCTTCGCGGAGGCCGTCGCCGTCTTCAAGGAACAGGTGGCGGGGCTGCTGGCCGGCGGGGTGGACCTGTTCGTCATCGAGACGATGATGGACATCCAGGAGGCCCGGGCCGCCCTGCTGGCGGTGAAGGAAACCGGTGATTATTTCACCGTCGTCACCATGACTTACGAGGCCGGCGGCCGGACCCTCAACGGCACGGACCCCGTCACGGCCCTCATCACCCTCCAGAGTCTCGGCGCCGACGCCGTGGGCGCCAACTGCTCCGCCGGACCGGCGGAAATGCTGCCCTGGATCGCCGCCATGAAGCCCTGCGCCACCGTTCCCCTCGTGGCCAAACCCAACGCGGGGCTGCCCCGCCTTGCGGGGGGAAAAACCCATTTCGACATGGACGCCGCAACCTTCGGCGCTTTCGGGGAATCCTTCGTCAAGACCGGGGTGAACCTCCTGGGGGGCTGCTGCGGCACGACGCCGGAGCATATCGCCGCCGTCCGGGCCGCCACGGCGGGAATGCCGCCGGAACCGCCCCGGCGCCGTTCCCTGGCCGCGGTGAGTTCCGCCCGGACCCATCTGCTGCTGGAGCGGAACCGGCCTCTATACGTCATCGGCGAGCGGCTGAATCCCACGGGTAAGAAGCAGCTCCAGGAGGAACTCCGGGAAGGCAAGATGTCCCTGGTCCGCCGCATGGCCAAGGAACAGGAAAACCAGGGGGCCGACCTCCTGGACGTCAACGTGGGGGTACCCGGCATCGACGAGCCCCCGGCGATGCGGGAGGTCATCCGGGCCGTGACCGCCGCCGCCGCCCTGCCCCTGGTCATCGACTCGCCGAAGGTGGCGACCATCGAGGCGGCCCTGCGCCTCTATCCGGGGCGGGCCCTGATCAACTCCATCTCGGGGGAGCGGGAAAAGGTGGAGAAGCTCCTGCCCCTGGCGGCGAAATACGGGGCGATGTTCATCCTCCTGCCCCTCACGGACGGGGAGATCCCCGCCACCGCCGCCGGGCGCGCCGCCATCGTCCGGGAGGTCTATCAGGCGGCCCGGCGCTATGGCTACACCAAGGAGGATATCGTGGTGGACGGGCTGGTCATGACCGCGGCGGCCAACCCCGAAGCCCCTGTGGAAACGCTGAAAACCGTTGCCTGGGCCTCCCGGAAATTTCACTGCCGGACGGTTTTGGGCGTCTCCAACGTCTCCTTCGGGCTGCCGGAACGAAAATGGCTGAACGCCGCCTTCCTCGCCCTGGCTCAGGGGGTGGGGTTGAGCATGGCCATCGTCAATCCCGCCGGCGAGGAACTCCAGGCCGTGATGAAGGCCGCCGACGTCCTCATGGGTCGGGACCGCAACGCCGCCCGCTATATCGCCGCCTATGCCGGGACCGGGGCGGCACCGGCCGGCGCGGGAGGAGGGGCGCCCCCCCCCGCGCCGGGGAAGGGACCCACGGCGGCGGAAATGGTGTATCAAGCCGTTCTGGAGGGCAACCGGGAGGACATCGTCGGCCTCATCGAGGCCGCGCTGACGACGATCAGCGCCCGGGAGCTGGTGGACGGACAGCTCATCCCCGCCATCATCCGGGTGGGTGAGCTCTATGAAAAGCAGACCTACTTCCTCCCGCAGCTCATGGCCGGCGCCGAGGCGATGAAGAAGGGGCTGGCCCGCCTCGAACCCCTCCTGGAGGCCACGCCGGACCGTCCCGCCGGGAAGGGAAAGATTCTCCTGGCGACGGTGCAGGGAGACATCCATGACATCGGCAAGAATATCGTGGCCCTCATGCTGAGGAATCACGGTTACGAGGTCGTCGATCTGGGCAAGGACGTGGCCACGGCGGCGATCATCGCGGCGATGAAGCAACACCGCCCCCGGGCGGTAGGGCTCTCGGCACTGATGACGACCACCATGACGGCCATGAAAGACGTCATCGCCGCCGCCCGTCAGGAAGGTCTGGTCACACCCTTCCTGCTGGGCGGGGCCGTCGTCACCGCCGCCTATGCGGAAGCCGTCGGCGGCGCCTACGCCCGGGACAGCGTCGAGGCGGTGCGGGTGTTGGCGGAGCTTCTCCGGAGGGAAAAGCCCTGAAGAACATGAAAGGACACCGCGGGACAACGGTGACGCCGCCGGCGAAACACTTTTCCCAGGCGGCGCAGGACGCCGGAAATATCCACCTGAAATTATCTTCTTACCGGAAGGAGGCCCGTATCGTCGGATGAACATCGAGCAAATGAAGGCCCGCCTCATCGAGATCATCATCGCCAAATCTTTTCAATACCGGGACAATCCCCCGTTCACCCTCGCCTCGGGAAAGACGAGCAGTTATTATTTCAACTGCAAACCCACCACCCTCGATCCCGAGGGGATGAACCTCATCGGCGGGATTCTCTTCCACATGCTGGCCGACACGGACGTCACGGCCGCCGGCGGCCTCACCCTGGGCGCCGACGCCCTGGCCGACGCCCTGGCGGTAATCTCCTACCAGCAGGGCCGGCCCATCAAGGCCTTCATCGTCCGCAAGGACGTGAAGGATCACGGCACGAAAAGCGCTCTCGAAGGCGACGTGCAGGCCGGGGAGAAGGTGGTCATCCTCGACGATGTCATCACCACCGGCGGGTCGACGATCACGGCGATCGAAAGGGCCCGGGCCGCGGGACTAATCATCGAGAGGGTCATCGCCCTGATCGACCGGGAAGAGGGGGGGAGGCAAAACATCCTGGCTTGGATCCCCCGGGTGGATGCCGTGGTGACCCGCTCGGAAATCATGGAGGTTTACGGAAAAAAACAGCTTGCATGACACCGGTGACTGCGGTAAAGGCAGCGCCGAAAAAGCAGTCGTACCGAGGAGAGATGTTCACAAGGCGTATCCCGATCGTTTTCCTGCTGGCGGCCCTGACCGTTTTTCTCACCGCAGGCGAGCTTCATTCCATCCCGGCGGAGGCGGTGGTCGTGGCCAAATACCGCCACCCCCAACTGATCAACGGTGTTCCCGAAGGCTGGAAACTGATGAGGCACAGCGGCACACCAAATATCGACCTGGTCCGGGAAGGCGACGCGTACTTTGTGAAACTCAAAAGCGACCCCCGCTCCGGTTTCGGCATCGAGAGGAACGTGCGGGTCGATCTGAAAGAATACCCTTATCTCAACTGGACCTGGCGGGCCACCCGTCTTCCCCGGGGCGGCGACATCCGCAAATCCGGCACGGACGACCAGGTCCTGCAGATCTATGTGGTCCTGCCGGCTACCGGCTTTCCACACCAGCTCAACACCCCGATCCTCACCTACATCTGGGATAACGAGGCCCCCAAAGGGCTTACGGTCCGCAGCCCCAAGCCGTTGCTGAAGAAGATCCGTTATCTGGTCGTGCGTAACAAGACCGACCGACTGGGGAGCTGGTATACCGAAAAGCGTAATGTTTACGAGGATTACAAGCGGATTTTCTCTGACGTCCGCGGTGGGGAGCCCCTGGGAGCGACCCACGGCGTCCGTTTTTACATCAACTCGCAGAACACGAGAAGCTACGCGGAAGGTTACATCGGCGAAGTGTACTTCAGCAAAAACTGATGAACTCGTCAAAACCGGCCCCCGGTGGAAGCGCTCGCCGGAGACGTTGCGCTTTTTCCCCTTCGTGGCGGGGTCACAGGCGGTTACGCCCCCGTCCCCCGTTCCTGGCCCGCCTTTCTCCCCCGGGAGCCTGCCGCTGTGCCGAAGTGATCATGACTTTGAGAACAAGAGAGCAGCATTTTTCGGGCCTCGTTTTGTCCTACGGCGTCCATGGTCCGTTGCCGTCGCGGCCCCCAAAGACCACGGCGGCGTTCAGGGGCGCCGCGGTCCTTTCCCCTCCTGAGGGGAGGTTTACGCCATGTCCCCGGCAGTGAAGAAGAGACTGATCTTCAGCGGCATCCTCCTCGCCGGCGCTATCGTGGCGGGGGTGCTGGCCTTCTGTGTCTATCGGGAGCTGCAGGATCTGGAAGGCCGGCGGCAGACCATCGAGGCTTATGCCCGCCGGGCCCTGGGACGGGAGTTGAAATACGGCGCCGCCCGTCTCTCCTTCCGTTTCGGACCGGCCCTGACCTTCACCGACGTGAAAATCGCCGAGAAAGACCGTCCCGAAACCTTTGCCGCCGCCAAGGAAATCGTCGTGCGAATCGCCGTCCTCCCCTATCTGCGGGAAAAGAAAATCGTCGTCAAGGAACTCCGCATCCAGGCGCCCCGGATCCTGATCAGTCGGGATCGGGAGGGGATATGGAACGTCGCCGATCTCTTTGTCGCCGACACGAAACCGGCGGTGGAGCTGGGGGAGATAACCGTGACCGGCGGGGAGATCACCCTTGCCGACGGGAAAGACCAGGCGGCGTCCCTCGTCTTCAAAGACCTCGACTTACGTCTGGAACGCTGGGAACGGGGCGTCGGCACCGCTTTCTCCCTCGCCGGCACCCTGGCGGGAAAGGCCGGATCGGAAGGTCGTTTATCGCTCCGGGGGAAGCTGAAACCGGCCAAGGCGACCGAGGATATCCTTACCAGCGTCCTGACGGAGACGAAACTGCGGGTGGAAAATCTCGCCCTGGCGGATCCCTGGCCGTGGTATCGCCAATGGACGCCCTTTCAGAAACTGGCGGGCGACCTGAATGCCGAAGTCCTCATCGACGGCCGTTGGCAGGATTTCCGGGCGGCGGGATTTCTGGAGGTCACCGGTGCCGAACTGGTCTATCCCGCCGTTTTTCCGGAAGATCTCAAGACGGCGAAGCTGCGCTTGGAGTGCGAGCTCGAGAAAAAGCACGGTGAGCTGATCCTGAACCGGGCGAAGGCCGTACTGGGTGATCTGGAACTGCGGGGAAAGGCGCTGCTGAAGGATCTCCAGACCCCGGATCCTTATGTGGAAGCCGCGGTGGGAGTGAAGGCCTTTGATCTGGAAAGGCACGGAAAATTGATTCCTTACGGCCTCATCCCCGCGGCGACGGCGGATTTTGTCCGCCGCTATATCCGCTCCGGGGTGTTCCATGTGGAGACGGGGACCATCAAGGGGAGATTCAGCGAGTTGCAGACATGGGGTGCCGCAAACCGCCCGAGTATACTGAACGTGAAGGCGAAAGTGGAAAAGGGCACCCTCCGCTTCGGAGAGAAGGTCCCTCTTTTCAGCGGGATCACGGGGGAGCTGGTCTTGACGGAACGGGATTTCCGGCTCCAGGGGATGTCCGGCAACTTCGGCGCCGCCCCCTTCACCCTGACGGGTAAAATCGAAGACTACGCCTCGTCCAAGCCGTCAACCTATCCCTTCACGGCCTCCATCCAGCCCTCCGTCCGGGAGTTGGCCTGGATTTTTGGGGACCAATTGCTGGGAAAAACCGCCTGGGCGGGCAAGACGGTCATGAAGATAACCGGTAACGGCCCGGCGACGGCTTATGAAGTGGACGGCGAGTGGGACCTGGCGCCGGCCTCCTACCACTGGGGAGCATGGCTTGCCAAACCGGCCGGCCGGGCCAACACCGCCGCTTTCAAGTTGCGCATCGATTCCCGGGGGCTGAGCGTCGCCCCTTTCCGGTTTCACCTCCCGCCGCTCGTGGTCACGGGCTCGGCCTACTCTCCCTTTGCCGACACCCGCGGCACCCGGTTGGCGGCGCAGTTCCTGCCCACGCCCCTTCTGGGTCTGAAGGACATCTCGCCGCTGCTGATGAGACACGAAGCCGCCGGAAAGGTCCAGGGCGACATCCAGTACGATGAAAAAGCCGGTCCGACGGCCTCCCGGGGCCGCTGGCGGGGAAAATTCTCCCTGGAACAGGTGCGTATCAAGCCGGCGGCGAATTTCAATTATCTTCAGGATCTGGCCGGCGTGATCCAAGTGAAGGGGGAGGCCCTTGCCACGGCAGGTCTTTCCGGGCGGTACGGCAACACCCCCTTTACGCTGGCCGGTACAGTGACGGGATTCGCGGCGCCGGTACTGGAGGGTTCTCTTGCCGTACCGATCTTGTGGCCGGAAGATCTGAAGGCCGGTGTGCGCCTCGCCGGGGTACCGCTCCGGGACGTCCGGGCCAAGGTGAGCTATCGAGACGATCTTTTGAGCGTCACCAACCTCTCCTTCCGCTTCCGGGAAGGCCGGGGCGCCGCCGCGGGAGAGACCAGATTCGGTGCTGCCGGCAAGCCGTCCCGTCATCGCTACCGGTTTCATCTGGACGGGATGCCGGTGGCGGACCTCTTCCGGGAACTGGACAAAGAACGGCTGCTGACCGGTGTCCTTTCCGCCCGCGGCGAGCTGGCGGCCTCCGGAACCGACGGCGCGGAGCTGCTGAAGTCGGCGACGGGGAATGTGGAGATGCGGATCGAAAAGGGCACCCTCAAAAAATTCCAGGTCCTGGCCAAGATCTTGTCGTTTCTTAACGTGTCCCAGCTCCTCCGGTTCAAGCTTCCGGATATATCCACGGCCGGCATGCCCTTCCGCAGTATGGCGGCGACCCTGCGGATCGGTGACGGGGTGGCGGCCAGCGATGATTTCTTCCTCCAAAGCGACGCCATGAATATCGTGGCCGCAGGCAGGACAGACCTGATCAACCGCACCATAGACGCCCTTGTCGGTCTGCAGCCCCTCCAAACCATCGATCGGGTGGTAAGCAGGATCCCCATCGCCGGCTGGATTCTCACCGACGACGATCGGCGGCTTATCACCGTTTATTTCGAGGCGAAAGGCCCCTTGGACAATCCGGTCGTCAAGTCGATTCCCCTCAAGGGCCTGTCTGAGGAAACATTGGGTATCTTCAAACGGGTACTGCAGCTTCCCAATAGGCTTATAACCGGCGCCGGGACGGTCATTGAATAGGATCTCCCCAGGGATCCCGGGGCTGTCTCCGGGAACACCGGGCCGGGCGTTCCCAAAGTCAATTTTTCAGAAAATTCTCAAGGCCGGCGGGGTTTTCCGCGCAAGACGCCCGCAGACGGTTGACGGCCAGGTGGGCCTGCCGGACCGGTTCGGGGATGCGATAGCCCCGGCAGCAGCGGCGGGTTACCGCCACGGCCTGTTCGAGGCTGATCCGGTGTCCCGGGGAGATGAATACCGGCCGTACCCCGGCTTTGGTCCTCAAGACCGTCCCGACGATCCGCCCCTGGAAGACGAGCGGTTCGGCGGCTCCGATTTCCGGACCGGGTTCCCGGTAGTCGCCGACGAGGCGGGATTTCGCACAGCCGATGGTCGGCCGGTCGAGGAACAGGCCCAGGTGGGACGCCAGCCCCAATCCCCGGGGGTGGGCGATGCCGTGACCGTCGAACATGATCAGATCCGGCGGCGCGGCAAGGCCGGCAAAGGCCTCCAAAAGCACCGGCCCTTCCCGGAAGCTGAGAAAGCCGGGGAGATAGGGAAAGGAGACCCGGGCCACCGCCCGTGCTTCCTGCCGGATCGTGAGGTCGGGAAAGGAAAGCAGGACCACGGCGGCGAAAAACAGGTCGCTGTGACGGGCATAGGAGATATCGGCGCCGGCGATGGTGGTTATCCGGGCGGCCGCTTCCGTATCCGTCAGGATGAGTTCGCCTTGGAGGGTTTTCTGAAGGGCCGCAGCGTCCGGGCGGGGAATGTCCCAGGGGTGCAGGCGCCTGATTTTCAAGGCAGGATCTCCCGGGCCCGGGCGACGTCGCGCCGGATCTGGGAGATCAGGGCGGCGGGTCCGCTGAATTTCGCTTCGTCCCTCAATTTTTCGAAAAAGAGGATTTCCAGCGTTTGCCCGTAGATGTCCCGGTCGAAGTCGAGCAGATGGACTTCGATGGACAAGCGGTCGTCGGCAAAGGTCGGGTTCCAGCCGATGTTCAGGACACTGCGATAGGTCCGGCCCGCTACCCTGGTCAGGGCCGCGTAAACGCCCCGGGCCGGGACGAGAACCTTCTCCGGCTGGATATTGGCCGTCGGGAACCCCAGGCCGGCCCCCCGCCGGTGACCGGCAACCACCGTTCCGGTCAGGTTGTAGGGTCGCCCCAGCCAAAGCGCCGCCTGCTTGACATCGCCGGCCAGGATGGCGTTGCGGACCAGGGTGCTGCTGATGATCGTCCCGTCGCTGGTGAAGGCGTTCATCACCTCGACGGCGAAGCCCAGCTCCTCCCCCCGGGCGACGAGAAAGGCCTCGTTGCCCTCTTTGCCCTTTCCAAAGGTGTAGTCGTGACCGATGATGATCTTTTTGATCCGCAATTTCCCCCACAGGATTTCGCAGACAAACTCCCGGGCCGTCGTTCGGGAAAACTCCAGGGAAAAGGGAATGACGAGCAGTCCGTCCACACCCTGGGCGGCGATCAGGTCGATCTTTTCCGCGATGGTGGTGATCAGATAAAAGGGACGGCGATCGGGGTGCAGGATCATTTTGGGATGGGGTTCGAAGGTGAGCACGACCGCTTGGCAGCCGGAATCGCGGGCCTGACGGACCAGGTTTTGGAACAGATACTGATGCCCGCGGTGGACGCCGTCGAAGTTGCCGATGGTCAGGAACGAACCGCGGAAAGACGCGGGAATGTCTTCTATTTGCCTGATGGTTATCATAGGGCGCCACCATAACATGAATCCTTTTATTTTCAAGATCAAATTTGCTCGGATTTTGCTTGACAAGGAGAGGACGACAAGTGTAAAAAACACCATCAACTCGTGCCGAAGTGGCGGAATTGGTAGACGCGCTAGGTTCAGGGTCTAGTGGGTGTAGGCCTGTCCGGGTTCAAATCCCGGCTTCGGCACCATTTTTTAATAATTCCAGTGTTATATGGGGGGTACGGGCTCACATCCCGCTCCCCCGTTAATGTGTAGACCGGAGATGGGCGGCGCGGCATCGCCGGAGGGTCGCCTGTCGCCGCGATGGCCGGGGGAGGGAACCCCGGAGGGGAAAAAACAAAAAAAGCGGGGATGTAGCTCAACTGGGAGAGCGCGGCGTTCGCAATGCCGAGGTCAGGGGTTCGAGCCCCCTCATCTCCACCAGAACATAATCCACGGCAGTCCGAGGAATTAGAAAAACCCGCCGGCAACAGCGGGTTTTTTTTGTTCCTCGCGTCTCTGGCGCTATCAACGGCGCCGCTATGACCCGGCGGATTGAAACCCGGGAAGGCATCCCGGACAACCCGCCGGCGACGGCAGGGCCGGGCGCTCCGGGATATTATTTGTCGAATATCCTTGAAAACTTCCAGTGCTTGCGCTTTCTCCAGTTTCCCTTCACGTAGGCGTAATTGGCCAGCAACGGCAGGAGGACCGTTGCCTCCCCGTAAACCATCTTTTCAAAAGACACGTCCACCTTCCCCCAGGACTGGGCCTCCCGGAGGGTGGAGCTGGAGCAGGCGCCGTCCCGGACATCGGCTACGGTCAGCTGGATGGCGTACTTGTGCATCGGGACCTCTTCCCCGAGGATCTCGGCGCAGATGACCGTATCCTGCACGAAGTTCTTGGGGACACCGCCGCCGATCATGACGATACCCGTGGTCGGCGCGGCGATTTTGATCATGGTCAGCTCCCGGAAATCCCGGACGGAATCGATGGAAAGATGGCGGTCGGGGCGGTGGTGCTGATGGAGGACCAGCCCGAAGCCGGCGCTGCTGTCGGAAAAGGCGGGGCAAAAGATGGGGACGTCGTTTTCATAGGCCGCCTGGACGAGGGAGTCTCGCTTTTTGGCATGTACCGTCAAATATTTTCCCATCTCCCGGATGAATTCCCGGGAGGAGTACGGACGGGGGGGGAGGGTGTCGGCGATTTCCCGGATCGTCCGGTCACAGACCTGCAACTCCTCCTCGTCGATATAGGTGTCGTAAATCCGGTCGATGTAAAGGGACCGGAGCAGCCGGTCGTCGACGTGGGCGGAACCCTGGTAGTGGCGGAAGCCGAGGGCCTCGAAAAAATCCATGTCCACGATCGTCGCGCCGGTTGCCACGATGACGTCCACCATGTTGTTCCGGACGAGATCCACATAGATCGACATACACCCGGCGGCGGAGGTGCTGCCGGCAATGGTGAGGATGATGGCGCATTTCCTGTCTTTGAGCATCCGGTCGTAGATGGCGGCGGCATCGCCCAGATCCCGGGCGGAGAAGGACATCTTCTGCATGGCCGCCACAAGGTCCGCCATATCGAACGACTTGATGTCGATGTGATGGACGGGCTTCTTTAAAAAGTCCTTTTTCTTCATAACCTCCTCAAGGTAAAAATGTAGTAGTTTCTTTTAAATCATCACCGGATAAATGTCAATCCCGGATAAAAAAACCTTCTTGTCATCCGCACCTGTTTCTGATAGGCATCCCTCGGAAAGCATGGTGAAAGATGCCGGAAGTATGGACGGTTAGCGAGCTCAACGAGCGGATAAAAGCGGTTTTGGAATCATCCTTCACGTTCGTCTGGGTAGAGGGGGAGATCTCCAACCTCCGCCGCCCGGCCTCCGGGCACAGCTACTTTACCCTGAAGGACGAACGAAGCCAGATCCGGGCGGTGCTGTTCCGGACGGCGACGAAGCAGTCCTTTGTTCTGGAAGACGGCATGCATATCGTCTGCCGGGCCCGCCTTACGGCCTACACGCCCCGGGGAGAGTATCAACTCCTTGTGGAACGGGTCGAGCCCCGGGGACTGGGGGCCCTTCAAAAGGCCTTCGAACAGCTCAAGGCCCGGCTGCAGGACGAAGGCCTCTTCGACCCCCGGCATAAAAAACCGCTGCCTTTCCTGCCCCGGGGCATCGGCGTCGTTACCTCGCCGACCGGTGCGGTTATCAGAGACATCCTCCAGATTACGAAGCGGAGGTTTCCGTCGGTGCCGATTACGATCGTCCCGGTGCGTGTGCAGGGGCCCGAGGCGGCGCCGGAGATAATCCGGGCGCTGGCGATTCTCAACGGGGAAGGCGGGGAATCCTGCCCCACCCCGGATATAGATGTCGTTGTCATCGCCCGGGGCGGCGGTTCCCTGGAGGATCTTTATCCTTTCAACACGGAAGGGGTGGCGCGGGCCGTCTTCAAATCCCGCCTGCCCGTCGTCTCCGCCGTGGGCCATGAAACGGATTTTACCATTACGGATTTTGTCGCCGATCTGCGGGCGCCGACCCCTTCCGCGGCGGCGGAACTGGTGGTCCCCTCCCGGGAAGAGTTGCGCCGGCAGGTAGCCTCGGCATGGGGAAGACTCCGGCAGGCCCGGCAGCGGCAGGCGGACCGGCGGCGGGAACGGTTGGCAACGGCGGCGGGACGACTGAAATCGCCGGCCCGCATCCTCGGTGATTACCGCCTCCTCCTTGACGATCAGCGGGACCGTCTCTCCCTGTCCCTGAGTCGGCAGCTCCATTCCCGCCGGCACAGCCTGGAGTACCTGCAGACCCGTTTCGAGCGTGTCCACCCGACGGTAATTACCGCCCGCGCCCGGGAGATCCTCACCCGCCGGTGGGAGCAGCTTACCGCCGGGATGGGGAACCTCCTCCGGGAAGGAAGGGCGGCTGTGAATAAGCACCACCAGGGGCTCCGGAACCTGAACCCCCTGGCGGTTCTGGAGCGGGGTTACAGCATTACCCGCCGGCTGTCCGACGGGATGATCGTAAAAGACGCCGCGACCCTCAGCCCCGGAGTGCGGCTGGTCATCCGGGTGGCGGCGGGCGGCGATATCCGCGCCCGGGTGGAGGAAACGGCGGGGGGCGACAGGCAGGAGAGCGGGTCGCTCTTCTGAGGCGTTTTGGGGAGACGGCGGCGCCGGTTTGGTTGATGACGGGCCGGAGCGGATGGATAGGCGGAGGGATGGACAGGTGGCCAAGGAAAAGTTCGAAGAGGCCCTCAAGAGGCTTGAAGAGCTGGTAAAAATAATGGAATCCGGCGAGGTGACCCTGGATGATTCCCTGAAGGCCTTCGAAGAGGGGATCAGACTGATCCGCTATTGCACCCGGAAGCTCGACGAAGTGGAAAGAAAGGTGGAAATCCTTCTGCAAGACGACGCAGGCCGGATCACCGCCGCCCCCCTGTCCCAGGAGGACTGACATGACGGCGGCGGCAATCGATCTGGGTTCCTATCTGGCCCGGCGCAAGGCCCTGGTGGAGGAGGCGCTGGACCGCTTTGTCTCCCCGGCGGGGGGTGCGCCGCCACGGATCATCGCGGCGGTTCGCTACAGCCTTTTCGCCGGCGGGAAGCGGCTCCGTCCCATCCTCTGTCTGGCCGCCGCCGAGGCGGTAAGCGACGCCTGGGAGTCAGCCCTGCCCTGCGCCTGCGCCCTGGAGATGATCCACACCTACTCCCTGATTCACGACGATCTGCCGGCCATGGATGACGACGACTACCGCCGCGGCCGGCCGACGAATCATATCGTTTTTGGGGAAGGACTGGCGATCCTGGCGGGTGACGCCCTGCTTACCGAGGCCTTCCACCTCCTTGCCGATCCGGGGCTCATGCCCGGCGTGACGCCGGAAACAAGGCTGGAAGTGCTCCGGCTTGTCGCCGGGGCGGCGGGGATGACGGGCATGGTGGGCGGCCAGGTCATGGATTTGGAGGGCGAGGGCGAGACCCTGGCCGCTCTTACGGACATGCACCGCCGCAAGACCGGCGCCCTGCTTACCGCCTCCGTAGTCGCCGGCGCCGTAATCGCCGGGGCGTCGCCGGCGCAGCGGGATATCTTGACCCGTTACGGCCGGAAGATCGGCCTTGCATTTCAGATTGCCGATGATATTTTGAACGTCACCGGCGACAGCGCCCGTATGGGGAAAAGCACGGGCAGCGACGCCGTGCGGGGGAAGAAGACCTTCCCATCGCTTTTGGGGTTGGAGGCCTCCCGGCTCAAACTGGCCGAACTGGTGGATGGGGCGGCCGCCGATGCCCGGCAACTGGGCGACTCATCCGGGATTCTGGTGCAGATCGCCGATTACATAAGGGAAAGAAACATCTAAGTGGGCAAGATACTTGAAGGCATCAACGGACCTCAGGATATCCGGTGTCTCGATATCCCGGCGTTGAACCAGTTAGCTGAAGAAATCCGGGAATTGATCATCAAGACCGTGGCCCGTACCGGCGGGCACCTCGCCTCCTCCCTGGGGGCGGTGGAGTTGACCCTGGCGCTCCACTATGTTTTCGCCACCCCGGAGGACCGGCTGATCTGGGACGTGGGACATCAGGCGTACGCCCACAAAATTATCACCGGCCGTCGGGATGCCTTTCCCACCCTGCGACAACAGGGCGGCATCAGCGGCTTCCCGAAACGGGAAGAAAGTATTTACGATGTCTTCAACGTCGGTCACAGCAGCACTTCCATCTCCGCGGCGGCGGGGATGGTGGAAGCCCGGCGTCTCAAGGGGGAAAAACACCGGATCGTCGTGGTCATCGGCGATGGTTCCATGTCGGCGGGCATGGCCCTGGAGGGACTGAACTGGGCCGGGGACCGTAAAGAGGACCTGATCATTGTCCTCAACGACAACGAGATGTCGATTTCCCCCAATGTCGGCGCCCTTTCCTCTTATCTGAACCGGATCATGACCGGAGAGACCGTTACCCGCCTGCGCACCGATCTCAAGGCCTTCCTGAACAGCATTCCCTCCATCGGCGGTCATATGCTGAAGTTTACCCGTCAGGTCGAGGAATCCCTGAAGTCCTTTCTCCTGCCCGGCGCCCTGTTTGAGGATCTGGGCTTTACCTATATCGGTCCCCTCCAGGGTCACCACCTGGATCGGCTGATAAAGAATCTCCATAATATAAGGCAGATAGAAGGACCGATCCTCGCGCATGTCCTGACGAAGAAAGGGAAGGGCTACCGGTATGCCGAGGAAAAGCCCATGCGGTTTCACGGCGTTTCCTCTTTCTGCGTCGAGACGGGGCTCCCCGCCGAGACGGGGAACGGCCCCGCCCCGATCACCTACACCCGCATGTTCGGCGCGACCATGGTCCGTCTCGGCCGGCAGGAGCGGCGCCTGGTGGCCATCACCGCCGCCATGTGTGACGGCACCGGCCTGGATGAATTCGCCCGGGTATTTCCCGACCGCTTTTTCGATGTAGGCATCGCGGAACAGCACAGCGTCACCTTCGCCGCCGGCCTCGCGGTGGAAGGGCTGATCCCCGTGGTGGCCATCTACTCCACCTTCCTGCAGCGGGCTTACGACCAGATAATCCACGATGTGTGCCTGCAGAACCTCCATGTGGTTTTTTGCCTGGACCGGGGCGGCTTTGTGGGCGACGACGGCGCCACCCACCACGGCGTCTTCGATCTCAGCTATCTGCGGGCCATTCCCAACATGATCGTTATGGCCCCCAAGGACGAAAACGAACTCCAGCATATGCTGAAGACGGCGGTGGAAGGCCCCGGACCGGTGGCGATCAGATACCCCCGGGGCGTGGGCCAGGGGGTCGCCCTGGATGATGATCTGCAGCCCCTGCCCATCGGCCGGGGAGAAATAGTGTGTGATGGCGATGAGTTGGCCATTATTGCCATCGGCGCCGCCGTCTGCCCGGCCCGGGCGGCCGCGGAGCGGCTCCGGGAAGAGGGGATCGCGATCCGGGTTATCAACGCCCGCTTTGTCAAGCCTCTGGACCGGGACCTGATCTGTGGAACGGCGGGAAAGATCAAAAAATTGATCACCGTGGAGGAAAACGTCCTGATGGGCGGATTCGGCAGCGCCGTGCTGGAGCTGCTGGCGGGGGCAGGTATTTACGACGTCCAGGTCAGGCGGTTGGGCATTCCCGACCGCTTTTTCGAGCATGCCACGCAGCAGGAACTCCGGCGCCAGGTAGGTATCGACCGGGACAGTATCCTCGCCGTCGCGCGGGAGATGGCGGTAAACGGCAGGAAAGACTCCAACGGCCGCAGGCCGAGAGTGAAGGTCGTTCAAAGATAACATATCCGAATAGTTGCGGATATTATCCTGTAAATTTTCATGCCGGGGGGACCCGCAAAAGCAGGAAATCTCCATGGCGGGCCGCCTATGTTATGTAACCCGGGTTATTTAACTGTCTGGAATTATTCGCCGCGGTATATATTTTCTCCCTACCCGCAAACTTTGAAGATAATTTAAGGAGGCCACCCCGGTGTATTTCACTCGCAAATGCGTGCATATGTTATTGATCTACAACGGTTTATCATTAACGGAGCCGCTGCGGACACTGGGGAGCGCGTCCCGCAATTTTCATCCTGCCTTGTGACGGCGTGACGTCATGGGGGGGTTCATATAAAGGCCGTTTTGACATGTCCAGGGTCCGTTTAGATGTCCTGCTGGTGGAGCGCCGCCTGGCGCCGAGCAGGGAAAAGGCACGCGCCATGATCATGGCCGGGTCGGTCCTGGTCGATGAGGAACGGATAGACAAAGCCGGCGTCCTGGTCGCTCCCGAGGCCGCGGTGCGCATCAGGGAGGGGGCCGATCCTTACGTCAGCCGGGGGGGACGGAAACTCAAGGGGGCGCTGGAGACCTTTTCCGTTACGGTCCGCGATCGGGTGATCCTGGATGTCGGGGCTTCCACGGGGGGATTTACCGATTGCCTCCTTCAGGAGGGGGCCCGGAAGGTTTACGCCCTGGATGTGGGATATGGTCAACTGGCCTGGCGTCTCCGCCAGGACCCCCGGGTGGTGCCTATCGAGCGCACCAACATCCGTTATTACGACGGCCGGGATTTTCGAGAGACAGTGGATATGGCCACGGTGGATGCCTCGTTCATCTCTCTGAAATTGGTCCTGCCCGCCGTTGCCGCCCTGATCGGGGGGGCGGGCGAGATCCTGGCGCTGATCAAGCCCCAGTTCGAGGCGGGGCGGACCCAGGTGGGCAAGAACGGTGTCGTCCGCGACCCGGATTTGCACCGGCGGATTGTGGCGGATCTCCAGGACTTTGTCCGGACCCTGGGATTGGCGGTCCTGGGCGTTTGTCCTTCCCCGCTTTTGGGCCCGGCGGGAAACCGGGAATTTTTCATTTACGCTGCCAAAAAGTCATGAGCGTCAAACTCGCGGAAACAGCGGGCTTCTGTATGGGGGTCAAACGGGCGGTGGACATGGTCCTGGCGCTGGCCCGGCGTAAGGGCCGGGAGACGATCTACACCTACGGGCCGCTGATCCATAATCCCCAGACCGTGGAGTTGCTCAAAAGGAGGGGGATCGTCCCCGTCGCCGCCATCGAGGAAATTCCCGCCGATGCGGACGGGGCCGGCATCATCATACGCGCCCACGGCATCTCGCCTCAGGAGAGGCGGCTGCTCAAGGAAAAGAAGCTGAGGATTTTCGACGCCACCTGTCCCAAGGTCGGTCGTGTCCAGGCCATCATCAAGAAATATGCCGCCAGGGACTTTACGATTCTGATTATCGGCGATGCCGGACATCCGGAGGTGAGCGGGTTAATGGGATACGCCTCCGGGAAGGGGTTGCTGATCGCCGCGCCGGAGGACATCCCGCAGCTGCCGGTACTCGACAAGGTTTGCGTCGTCGCGCAGACGACACAGAGCGTGGCTGAATATGCCGGCATCGTCGCGGCCATCCGGGAACGCTATCCGGAGGCCGTTGTCTTCGATACGATCTGCGACTCCACAGAGAAGAGACAAAACGAGATCAAGTCGCTGGCGGAAGAAATGGACGCCGTGATTATCGTCGGCGGTCGCAACAGCGCCAACACCCGGCGGTTGGCGGCCCTGGCGGAACTTCAGGGGACACCGACCTTTCACGTGGAAACCGCCGCGGAACTCGATATCGAGCACCTGGCGCCATATGACAAAATAGGAATTTCCGCCGGGGCCTCCACGCCGAACTGGATAATCGACCGGGTTGTGGACAAGATCACGGACCAACAGGCCGCAAAGAACGCCGCCGGCAAGTATGTCTTCAAGCTGTGGTTCTGGCTCGTCAGAACGGATCTCTATTCCGCTCTGGGGGCGGGCTGCCTCGCCGCCGCGGCCATGCTCCTTCAGGAAATGGCCCTGCATCCTGTTTATGTGCTCTTCGCCGCCATGTATGTTTATGCCATGCATACCCTCAACCGGTTCATAAACCGGCAAACAGGGAGCATCATCAGCTCGTTTCGGGAAGAATCCTACCGCCGTCACGAAAAAAAATACCTGTCTACGGCCGTGCTCTTTCTTGCCTTCGTCCTGGCGGTAGCCCTTTTTTCCCGGCCCGCGGCCTTCATTTTCCTGCTGGCGATGTCCGTCATGGGGATCCTCTACAATGCCCGGCTGGCCCCGTCGGGCTGGCTTTTCCGCAGTATCCGGGATCTGCCGGCCTCGAAGAACTTTTCCGTTTCCCTGGCCTGGGCGGCCGTTACCGTCCTTCTGCCGCCCGTGGGGGAGAACTTGCCCCTGACGGCCGCCACAGCCGTTTCCTTTACCTTTATCTTCGGTATGGTCTTTATCCATTCCTTACTGTCCGACGTCCTGGATATCCAGGGAGACAAACTTATCGGCAAGGAAACCATTCCCGTCCTCATCGGCAGGGAAAACACCCATCGCCTTCTTCATGTGCTCTTGCTGTTCCTGGTCATCCTGTTGACCCTTGCCCCGTCCCTGGGCGTGACGGTCTCGCTGAGCTATTTCGAGATCATCCCGGTAATTTATATATGGATTTGCTTCCGGATTTATGATAGGAGACCTACCCTTATGGCGTTGGTGAAGGAGGGCGTCCTGGAAACGGTTTATATTGTCGCCGGTTTGAGTGCCGGGCTGTGGCTGCTGATCGTCAGGGGGTATGGGGCATGAGGAAAGCGTTACCGTGGCGGTTCTGGGTAATCGGGGGGTTGATCACGGCCCTGATGGCCTGCGGAGGTTCCCTCCGCTATGTGGAGCGGGATCCGGACCTGAAGGATTTCCACCCGCGAACCATCGGCGTCCTCGCCGTCGATGCCGGCAGTTATGAGGACGCCCGGGGGGTCGTCGAGGAACTGGTTATCGATGCCCTGCGGGAAAAACGCTGGTTCGTTGACGTCCTGCCGTCCGCCACCCTGAAAACCAGGCTCAAGGGGGATCAGGAATTACAGCAGACGGTAAACGAATATCTTGCGAAACAGAAAACGGTGAGCTATTCCGATCCGGTCCTGAGCATGAAGATCGGCGCGGCCCTGAATATGGAGGCCTTTCTCATCGTAACCGTCGATTATTGGTATTACGGGGTGGAAAACAAGGAAAAGGTGGCCCGGGCCGGGATCGGCATGAAACTTGTCGAGGCGCAGACCGGGAGGGTCGCCTGGCGGGCCGGCCACGATATCACGAAGGAGTACACCTTCTTGAAACCGGAACTGAAAGATCTGGGGCGGAGCGTGATCGAATTGATGATCGGCGCCATGCCCCATTGAGGATACCGTGGCGGCCAAAGCCGCGGCGGCGGCGCTTGCCCGGCGGGCGCAGGCGGACGATTTTTTTTCCAAAGGGAGGATATGATGAAAGAAAAGGTGCAGCAGGCCATCGCTAGGATCCGCCCCAATCTCCAGGCGGACGGCGGTGATATCCAGTTGCTGGAGATTACGGATGACGGCTTGGTCAAAGTCAAGCTTCTCGGGGCCTGTCATGGCTGTCCGATGGCCCAGATGACGTTGAAGAACGGCGTCGAGCGTTACCTGAAAAAGGAGATCCCGGAAGTCCGGGAGGTAGTGTCGGTATAAACAAAAAAGAAAGAAGCGGGAAGGAGCGTAAAAGGAAATGGCGTACATCATTACAGACGAGTGCATCGCTTGTGGTTCCTGTGAAGACGAATGCCCGGTAGAGGCCATCAGCGAGGGTGAGGATAAATATGTCATCGACCCCAAGGTCTGCACGGACTGCGGGGCGTGCGCAGATCAGTGTCCGGTGGAAGCGATCATTCCCGGCGACGAAAAATGAAACGGCCCGGATCCCCCCTTGATTTATCTCCCCGGTTTTACATGTTTATGTGAAAATGTTTACAACAGTTTGAATGTTTTCATCTATTGTCGTGTCCGCCTCCGGGCCTGAAGGTCTATGGGATTGTTCGTTACCTTCGAAGGAATAGAGGGCAGTGGCAAAACCACCCAAATCCGGATGGCCGCAGATTATCTCCGGCAGCGGGGGATACCCTGTCTCGAGACGGCGGAGCCGGGCGGCACTTCCCTGGGGAGAAGGCTCCGGGAACTACTTCTCAACCGTGGTCCCGACGCGATTTGTCCGGAAGCGGAGCTGCTTATGTTTGCCGCCGCCCGGGCGCAGCACGTCCGCGAGGTGATTCTGCCGGCGCTGGCGGCAGGGAAGGTGGTCCTTTGCGATCGTTTCACCGATGCGACCCTGGTGTATCAGGGCTACGCCCGGGGACTGGATATGGAAGCCGTCGCTTTTCTCAATTCCTTCGCGACCCGGGGGCGGCAACCGGACCTGACCATCCTTCTGGACCTGCCGGTGGAGCAGGGCCTGCGTCGGGCCCGGGAACGTATCGCCCTCCTTGCCGAGGGGGCGAAGGAAGACCGTTTCGAAACGGAGGAGCTTTCCTTTCATCGGCGGGTCCGGGAAGGATATTTGCTGCTTGCCCATCAGGAGGCACAACGGTTCCGGGTTGTGGATGCCGCCGGTTCCATAGCGGACCTCCGGGATGCCGTCCTTTTCCATCTGGAGACACTCCTGGAAAACGTTCGCCGGGTGGAAGTGGGGAAAACTACTTCGTGACGACGTAAGCAGACGGGGCGCTTCTCTGTTTCCCGTTGCCGGACGGGAAGAAGATGCGCCGGGGAGGGGATTGTTGAATATGCCCTTCGGGGATATTTACGGACATGACCGGCAAAAGGATCTGCTCCAGGCGGCGGTGGCCGGAGGCCGTCTGGCCCATGCCTACCTGTTCTGCGGTCGGGAGGGGATAGGCAAACAGGCTGTCGCCGCGGCCTTTGCCGCGGCCGTTCTCTGTGCCCGCAAGACGCCGGACGCCTGTGGCGCCTGTCTGTCCTGCAAAAAGGTGAACAGCGGCAATCACCCTGATCTGATCAGGGTCAGGCCGGAAGGGGTGTTCATCAAACTCCAGGCCGTCCGGGAGCTGATCGGAGCTATGGCCTTTCGCCCCCTGGAAGGGGGACGACGGGTGTTCATTATCGACGAGGCCGACCGGATGCATCAGGTGGCGGCGAACGCCCTCCTCAAAACCCTGGAGGAACCGGCCGCGGCGAATATCCTCATCCTTGTCACGGCCAAGCCCTACCTTCTGCCCCGGACCATTGTCTCCCGCTGTCAGCAGCTCCGCTTCAATCCGTTGCGACAGGAAACCGTGTCGCGTTTCCTGGAAGAACAAAACGGACTCGATCCCGCCGTCGCCGCCGCTATCGCTGCCGGTGCCGAAGGCAGTATCGCCAGGGCGCTCCAGCTCCGGCGTGAAGATTATCTGGCCGATCGGGAGGGGATCCTGCAACGCCTGGCCGCCGCCGGTGCCGGCACGCCGCTGCAAAGGCTGGCGTTGTTTCGGTACCTGGGAAGAAGCAAAAAGGACCTGGTCGACAAGCTCGGCCTGCTCCAATCCTGCTTTCGGGATGCCTTGGTGTGGAAGGAGCTTGAGGATGAAGGGCGGCTCGTGCACGGCGACCGGAAGGAGCTGATCCGCGACGTTGCCCGACTGTCGACCGAAGATCTCCTGTTCAATATGGATGCCGTCAACGCTTCCCTCCGGGCCTTGGAAGCCAACGCCAATAAGTTATTGACATTAGAGGCCATGACGTTTACACTCCGCCTCTAAATCAATACGCGGTTGTCGGGGCGGTTCATGTCGAAAACGGACTTGGTAGGGATAAAATTCAAGCGGGAGGGGAAGATATACTATTTCAGCGCCGCGGGTATCCCCCTGCAGAACGGAGATCATGTGATCGTGGAAACGGATCACGGCATGGTCTTCGGAACCGTGGCGGCCTCAGGAGAGGCCGTCCCGGCCAGGGGTCGGGGCGGCACCCACAAGCCCATCCTCCGGAAAGCCACGGACGACGACCTGCAAACCCAGGCGGAAAATCAGGTCCTGGAAAGGGAGGCCCGGCGTTTTTGCCTGGAGAAGATTAAGCAACGCTCCCTCCCCATGAAGATCGTCGACGTGGAGTATCTTTTCGATCGCAGCAAGGTCGTTTTTTATTTTACCGCCGAGAACCGGGTTGACTTTCGGGAGTTGATCAAGGATCTGGTCCAGCGGTTCAAAACGCGGATCGAATTGCGCCAGATCGGCGCCCGCCAGGAGGCCAGGATGATCAAAGGCCTGGGGATCTGCGGTCGGGAGGTATGTTGCGCCACCCTGCTGCATAATCTGGACCGGGTGTCCGTGAAGATGGCCAAGGAACAGAGCATGTCCCTCAATCCGGAGAAGATTTCGGGGCTTTGCGGCCGTCTCATGTGCTGCCTGGCCTTCGAATACGAGACCTATTTGGGCATGAAGAAGGATATGCCGAAATGCGGCAAGTATGTGCAGATTGACAACAACCGCGCCAAGGTTCTGCGCCAGAGCGTCCTGAAGGGTCAAATCACCGTGGAAATGGAAAACGGTGAAGAACGGACGTTAAAGGTAGAGGATATTTGAACCGGATTCCATCCCAGTGAGGTAAGGATGCCATGGATAAAACCTACTACGTGACCACCCCCATTTATTATGTGAACGCCTCCCCCCACATCGGCCATGCCTACACCACCATCGTGGCCGATGTCCTGGCGCGTTACCACAAGCTCTCCGGCTACCGGACCTTTTTCATGACCGGCACCGACGAGCACGGCGACAAGATCGCCGAGGCCGCCCAGAAGGCCGGCATCGATCCCAAGACCTACGCCGACAGGATCAGCGCCCAGTTCCGGGCCCTCTGGCCGGAGCTGAACGTACGGAACGACTACTTCATCCGCACTACCGACGAGAATCACGTCCGGGTGGTCCAGATGATCCTCCAGAAGGTTTACGATGCCGGGGACATCTATTTCGGTCATTACGAGGGCCATTACTGTGTCGGTTGCGAACGTTTCTACATGGAAAAGGAACTCGTGGACGGTCTGTGCCCCGATCACCAGTGTGAGCCGGAACATCGCAAGGAGAGCAACTATTTCTTCCGGATGAGCAAATACCAGGACTGGTTGATTCAATACATCGAGGAACATCCCGACTTCATCCGCCCGGAGCGCTACCGCAATGAAGCCCTGGCGTTCCTCCGGGAACCCCTGGAAGACCTCTGCATCTCCCGGCCGAAGAGCCGCCTGACCTGGGGAATCACCCTGCCCTTCGACGCGGATTACGTGACCTATGTCTGGTTCGACGCCCTGATCAACTATATCACCGGCATCGGTTATCCCGACGGAGAAAACTTCCGGACCTTCTGGCCCGCGGCGGAGCATCTTATCGCCAAGGATATCCTCAAGCCCCACGGCATCTACTGGCCCACCATGCTCAAGGCGGCGGGAATCGAGCCGTACCGACACCTCAACGTCCACGGTTATTGGAACGTCGACCAGAGCAAGATGTCCAAGAGCCTGGGCAACGTCGTCAAACCTCTGGAATTGAAAGACAAATACGGTCTCGATGCCTTCCGTTACTTTCTCCTGAGAGACATGGTCTTCGGCCTCGATTCCAGCTTCAGTGAGGAGGCCTTCGTCCAGCGCGTCAACTCCGACCTGGCCAATGATCTGGGGAATCTCATCAGCCGGGTGATGGCCATGGCCTTCAAGTATTACGATGGCCGGGTGCCGGTTCCCGGCACGCGGCTCGATCAGGACGAGGCGTTCATCGCCGTCGCCGGGCATACCCGGGGGGAGGTGGATGCCTGCTTCCGGGAACTGTCGCTCCACAAGGCCCTGATGGCCATTTGGGAATTTGTCAATGCGGCCAACAAATATATCGTGGAAAACGAACCCTGGCGCCTGGCCAAAGAGGCGGAGCGGAACGGCCGTCTCGCCACGGTCATTTACAACCTCCTCGAAGCCCTTAGATTCACTGCCGTCTTTATCTCCCCCTTCATGCCGGGGACGGCGGAGAAGGTGCTGACCCATCTGGGGATTGCGGAGGTGGAGGCCCAGGATTTCAGTACCTTGAAGGTGTGGGGAGGGCTGCCGTCCGGCAATGCCCTGCGGAAAATCGCGGCGCTCTTCCCGAGGATCGATTATCAGAAGGAAGAGAAAATGGAAACACAGGCCAAAGCGGCACCGGTGTTCAAACCGGAGATAGCTTATGAGGATTTCGAGAAAATCGATCTGCGGATCGCCAAGGTTCTCGAGGCGGAACCGGTGCCCAAATCGAGCAAGCTTCTGAAATTGAAGATCGATTTGGGAGAGGAGCGGGTAATCGTCGCCGGGATGGGTAAAGATTACCGGCCGGAAGAGATCGTAGGCAAGATGATCGTCGTCGTTGCCAATCTCAAGCCGACGAAGCTCATGGGTGTCGAATCCCGGGGAATGCTCCTGGCGACGGACACCGCCGCCGGACTCACCCTCATCACCGGGGACCGTCCGCCCGAGGTCGGGGCGAAGGTACGCTGACGGCTACTCGGAGACAGAATTGCCGCCTTCCTTCTTGATCCGCGTGATCACTTCTTCCAGCTCCGCCAGGAAGCTGTCGGCGTCTTGACCCGGCTTCAACGGGGTGACCCCGATCGAAACCGAAGGGTGCTGCACCGCCTTTCCCTCCACCATGATGGGGGTGGAGCGGCTTATTACCCGAAACAAACGGACGGCGACACCCCGGGCCGTTTCGATATCCGTATCGGGCAGCAGGATGGAGAACTGATCCAGGCCGTAGCGGGCGATGATCTCCGTGGGGCGCAGGTGGTGGTTCAAAGTGGCGGCCAGGGCGTAAAGGATCCGGTTGCCGCTCTGTCTTCCGTAGCTTTCGTTGAAAGCCTTGAAACCGTCGATATCGATGAGGAGGCAGCTGAGGGGTTTCCCGGCCCGATCGGAACGGGCGCACTGACGCCGGAGGAGCTCGGTGAACCACCCCCGGTTCGGCAACCCCGTCAGGGCGTCGAAGTTTCCGTAATGATATTCCTCCTTATCGAGGCAGACGTTGCCGGACACTACGGAATCGGCATGACGCAGCCGCCTGGCCAGCGTGAAAAGGAGATTACAGGCGACGGCGTGAGAGGATTGGACCAGGGACCAGAGGATGTCTTCATCCATGATCATCAACAGACAAGCTTCCCGGGCCACGACATACGCCGTGGTCGGTTGCCTGTCGATGACCGAAAGTTCGCCGACGCTTTCTCCCGGGCCGAGGATGGTGAGGGGTTGGCCGTCCGGGTTGTTCAGATGGATGCCCAGAGTTCCCTGGAGCAGGAAATAGACCGTCCAGTTGATCTGGCCGGGCCGGAAGAGGATCTCGCCCGCGGCGAGACGGCGGACCTTGCAAAAATCGAAAATCCCCCGGATTGAATCAATATTTACGGAGCGGAACAGAAAGATACTTTCGAGAAGTCCCGGATCGAGATCGACTGCTGTTTCGATCGGCCGCTCACCGTTCATGCCGGCAACTCCCTTGGGGCCGGCAGGGGAACGTCCACGGGGGTGATGAAGGCCTCCAGGAACCTGCGGGTGTCTTTGAGGTTCAATTTGTCGAAGAGGAACGAGAACTGGTCTTCCAGCTCCCGGCCCAGGGCGGCCAGGGTTTCCGGGGGCAACGACCAGAAATCCTTCTTGAACGGCCCGAAGCCCTTCTTCCTGGTCTTGTAGAGGAACTGCTCTTCCGTCTCGCCGGTCTTCCTTTCCGCCTGGCATGTCGTCCGCAGATGCTCATAGACGCGGCTTTTCAGGGCGGCGGGCAGATGGGCGCTTTCGTAGATGAGGTTCTGGAACCCCGTTGCCAGGTGTACTTCCGCGGTGCCCACGGCAGGGAAGCGGTCGAAGGCCTCGGGCGGCAGGGTGGAGGCCCCGTGCTGCACCGCGCCGGCGAGGCCGTAGGTCTCCCGCGCCGCCGCGGAAAGTTTTTCCAGGGTCTCGAAATCGAGTTTCACCTTGGCGACGGTGCCGTCGGGCATGGGGACCCCGCCGTGAGTGGTCCCGGTCTGGACGCTGATCTTGCTGATGCCCTTCAGCGTGGGGTCGATCCTGCGCAGTTCCTCCCGGTATCCGGCCATGAAGGCGTCCAGCTCCTCGACGGTGCTGTTTTTGCCTCCCACCTCACCGATCTCTCCGCCCACGGAAACGGTTATCCCCGCCGGTTCCAGATCCCGGATCATGGCGGTCAGCTCCGCGGCAAGGGTGTAATTGATGCGCTGCTGTTCCCGGACCGTTTCCCTGGTGAGATCCACGAGGGTCGAGGTATCGACGTCGATGTTGTAAAAACCGGCTTCGATGGCCTCCCAGATCAGATCCTTGACGGCCTTTACCTCCTGATCGGGATTTTTGGCATATTTACCGGCGTTTACCTGGAAATGGTCCCCTTGGAGAAAGAGCGGACCCCGATAGCCGACCTTGATGGCCGCGGCGGTGACGGCGGCGATATATTCGGCGGGACGCTGCCGGGTGTAATCGATTTCCGAGCGGGCGATCTCGAAGATGACGGGGCCCACCGCGAGCTTCATGGCGGCCCGGAGCACCGCCTGGGCGGTATGGTAGGTCAGGGCGCGGATGTTTATAGCCGGGACGGTAAACCCCTGGACCTCCCGGCGTCCCATGGCCTCGTAAAGGGACTGGATCGAGGCGGAATGGATGCCCGCCGCCGCCCCGGCCCTGCGGATCAGCCATTGCGCGGCGGTGCGTACCGCCGCCGCGTCGCTGAAAACGGCGGTGTAGATCAAGGCATCGATCCCCCGTTCCCGTAAGCCGTTGTCGTCCATAATCTCCACCTGTCCCCCGGCCACGGCGAGGGTGTCGGCCAGACCTTTTTGCAATGCTTCGGTATCCTGGTAAATCACTTTTCTCCCTCCTCCAAAAATTCCCGCGCTTTTTCCACTTCAAAGCGGCTGCCGATATAGATGGGACTCCGCTGGCCGATATCCTCCACAGGGATATCGAGGATGCGCCGTTTGCCGTCCGTCGCCTCCCCACCGGCCTGTTCGATGAGAAAGGCCATGGGCAGCAGTTCGAACAGGAGCCGTAATTTCCCCTGCGGGCTCTTCTGCAGGGCGGGATAGGTAAAGACGCCGCCGTTTTTGATCAGCACCTGGTTGATGTCCGGCACGAAGCCGCCGCTGTAACGGAGTTTGTAGCCCGCGGCCTCGAGGTATTCGACGAAACGGAGATGGGCCGGGGTCCAGTCCTTGCGAAGACCGCCCAGGCTGTAGATGTCCCCCTTTTCCTTCAGGCGGATATTCTCCTGGGAGAGGACGTATTCCCCCTCCCGGTTCAGGACGAATTCGTGGGTTCCCTTGCCGGCGGAGTAAACCATGGTGATCAGGGGCCCGTAGGTGATGTAGAGGGCCGCCACCATGGTGTCCCGCCCCTGGCCGTACATCGTGCCGTTATGGATGCCGATGATCGTGCCGATGGCCAGGTTGGTGTCCACCAGTGAAGAGCCGTCCAGGGGATCGGCGGTTACGAAGTACTTTTCCTTTCCCTGGCCGATCTGGATGATCTGGTCCTGTTCCTCCGAGGCGTATTCCCGTACAAAACCGGAGAACTGGAGTTGGTTTTTCAATATGGCGTCGGAGCTCTTGTCCAGGGCCAGTTGCTCCTCGCCGTACATGTTCTTGAATCCCGCCAGCTTGCGGTTGGATTCGTGGATCTTGGCGGAGATGTACTTGCCCGTGACGGCGATCTGCCAGATCAGGCGCCGCAGCTCCATTTCCACGCCCGCCATCCACATGTGCCTTCTTAAATCAACGCAGAATTTCGTATAATCGGATATTCCTTCACCCATAAGCTCTCAACCTCACGAATCAGCGGAAACTGATCGATATTCATCGATCGGCCCCATAATTAGCAATGAAAGAGACTTTTGACAAGATGAAATTTATAAACATTAATCGGCGGAGGCCGATTTGTAAACATTAATCGGCGGAGGCCGATTTATAAACATTAATCGGCGGAGGCCGATTTATAAACATTAATCGGCGGAGGCCGATTTATAAACATTAATCGGCGGAGGCCGATTTGTAAACATTAATCGGCTGGCGCCGATTTGTAAACATTAATCGGCAGAGGCCGATTTGTAAGCATTAATCGGCGGAGGCCGATTTGTAAACATTAATCGGCTGGCGCCGATTTGTAAACATTAATCGGCGGAGGCCGATTTGTAAACATTAATCGGCGGAGGCCGATTTATAAACATTAATCGGCTGGCGCCGATTTGTAAACATTAATCGGCCTCCGCCGATTTGCGCGCTCAGGCCATCCCGCCGTTTACGGAAACCACCTGACCGGTAATGTAGGAGGCGTCCGGGGAACAGAGAAAGCGCACCACCCTGGCCACTTCCTCCGGCTGCCCGATCCGGTTCATGGGGATGAAGTTTTTGATCGTTTCCACGGGGGAACCGCTGATCATCTCCGTATCGATCAGCCCCGGGGCGACGACGTTGACCCGGATGCCGAAGCGGGCCACCTCCGCGGCCAGGGAACGGCTGGCGGCGATGAGACCGGCCTTGGCCGCCGAATAATTGGTCTGGCCGCGATTGGCGACGAGACCGGCAACGGAGGCGATGGAAACGATGGACCCGGACTTCTTGCGGGCCATGTTGCGCAGGACGGGCTTGGTGACGTTGAAGAATCCCCGGAGGGTGGTGTCGATGACCAGCTCCCAATCCCGGGCGCTCATCAGCAGGAAGAGATTGTCGGCCGTCACCCCGGCGTTGTTGACCAGAACCTTCACATGCCCGTGACGGGAGATGATCTCGCCCACCTGCTGCTCCGTTACGGTCCGGTCCGTCACATCGAAACAGCATATTTCCCCCCGGCCGCCCGTTTCCGTGATCCGGCGCAGCGTGTCTTGGGCCGCGTCGCGGTTCCGGCAGTAATTGACGATCACATAGGCGCCGCCGGCGGCGAATTCCATGGCGATGGCCCGGCCGATCCCCCGGCTGCCGCCGGTGATGAGGACGACATTTTCTTCTTCCATGTTTCACCTCTCTCTGATGCTGTGCGTGGCCTTTGTCTTCCCCGCCGCGGCGGCTTATAAGGCGCTGCGGGACGCACCGGCCGGCGTTGCGGGAACAGGCGTCGTCCCCTTCCGCACCGTCCGCCGGACCGGCCTGCAGCGGGGCATTTCCGCCCGCACGGGTAAACGGGCAAAAAATAGAAGCGATTTTGACCGACAAGTCAAGGAAAACCTGCGGCGGGGGTGTGGTTACATGAGAAGCCGAACGGCGATGATCAACCCGGTGAAGGAGACCATGACGGCGGCGGCGGTGTAATCGCCCCGGCGCAGCTTCATTTCCCGCAGGGAGGTCCGGGGCCCCCGGGCATAGCCCCTGGCCTCCATGGCCGCGGCCAGGTCCTCCGCCCGGCGGAAGGCGCTGAGGATAATCGCCGCCCCCAGATGCATGGCTGTCCTCAGCCGCCGGGGCAGGCTTTCCCCCGGCAGCCCCCCTCCCCGGGCCAGCCGGGCCGCTTTCATCCGGTGATACTCTTCCAGGAAGGTCGGGGTGAAGCGCAGGGCCATGGCCGCCATAATTGCCAAATCCTGCACGGGGATCCGGAGCGCCCGGAGGGGACGGAGGAGTTTTTCCAGGGCCGCCACCAGTTCCGACGGGGGTGTGGTGATGGTGAGCAGTGCCCCGGCGGTAACCAGAGCGCCGAATCGCCAGGCGACGAGGGCGCCCTCGGTGAGGCCTTCCCGGGAGATGCTTACCTTCAGACCGGGGATGAAAAACAGCGCCCGTCCGGGGGTGAAGAAAAGGTGCAAAAGGAAGAGAAGGGCGGTAAAAACGGCGATCGGTTTCAGCGCCCGGCCTATCTCCCGGGGAGAAGCCCCGGACAGGCGGATCAACAACCCCAGGAAGAGGCTGATGAAGATGATGTCGCCGGCCGCCGCCTGAATAATCAGGACGCTCAGGACCACCACCGTGAGGATCTTGACCCGGGGATCGACGACGCGTAAAGGCGAGGCCGGGGCGGTTGCGGGAGGGAGAAACAGACCGGTCATGAAAGTTTGACCCCGCAGGGATAATCGTCGGGAGTACCGGTAATTGTCTTCACGGTGGAATCGATCCCCGGGGAAAAGTCGTTACCGCGATGACCGGGAAGAAAGTTCCCAAGACAAAACCCGCGCCTCCTGAGGGATGAAGAGAGCTTATGCATCAGCCGTTTCACGTTCTTCCTCATTTGTTCCCGCCGGCGGTCGGGACGGCAAGTCGGGCCAGGCAGCTGTGGATTTCCCGGTGGGCGGCTTCCAGAGAGACGACGTCCGTCCGCAGATTCCATCCCGATTCCTTGAGCCGGGCCATCAAGGCGGCCAATACCGGGGCCTCGAGTCCCGGGGTCGCCCCGGACATGAGGAAGGTGCAGACATCGCCGGGGGTGCCGTCCCTTACCACCGCCCCCCTTTCCATGACGAGGACGCGCTCGGCGTCGGCGACCTCGCCCAGGTCGTGGGTAACATGAATGATCCCCATCCCCTCCCGGTGCAGGGCGGCGATCATTGCGAGGACCCGCCGCCGGCCCGACGGATCGAGGTAGGCCGTCGGCTCGTCCAGAACCAGCCACCGGGGATTCATGACCAGGACTCCCGCCAGGGAGACCAGCCGTTTTTCTCCTCCCGACAGGGTGAAAGGGGCGCGCTGTTCGAAGCCCGCCAGACCCACCCGGGCCAGGGACGCCCCGATGCGGGCGGCGATCTCCCGGGGGGGGACGGCCAGATTCTCCAGCCCGAAGGCGACGTCTTCCTCCACCGACATCCCCACGACCTGATGGTCGGGGTTTTGAAAGACCATGCCGACCCGGCAGCGGAGCTCCCGATGGCGGGTTACGTCTCGGGTGTTCAGCCCGTCGACACAGATCTCGCCCCGGGAGGGGAGCAGCAGGGCGTTGAGGTGCTTGATCAGCGTGGTCTTCCCGCAACCGTTGGGGCCGATAATGGCGACATACTGACCGTCGGGGATCTGCAGAGATACCCCCTCCAGGACGGGGCGGTGCCGCTCGCCGTATTGATAGAAAACTTCCCTTAATTCGATCATAACCGCAAACCTACAATCTTATGTGTTCCCGCACCTTGAGGCAGATGAAGGCGGCCCCGAGGATCTTCAGAATTCCACCGGGGATGGTGGGGAGCAATCCCACGGCCACGGCCCTGGCCAGGGTCAGTTTCGCCACGACCATCAACTGGGCGATGCCGAGGACGTAGATGAACACGTGACCCGCCGTCATGGCCGCGACGAGCCACCAGAATCCGGGTCGCTCTTTCCGGGCGGTCGTCCAGCCGATGACATAGGCCCCGACGATAAAACCGATCAGATACCCCCCCGTCGGTCCCAGCAGGACCCCCGCCCCGGCCTTGCCGCCGGCGAAGACGGGCAGGCCGATCACCCCGAGGAGGATATATACCGCCTGGCTCATCGCCCCCAGGTATCCCCCCAGGAGGGCGCCGGCCAGGGAGACGAAAAAGGTCTGCATGGTGATCGGCACCGGCGGCAGGGGGATCATCATGAAGGCACCGGCGGCGGTCAGGGCGCCGAACATGGAGGCATAGGCCATTCCCCGCAATGAGGGGGGGGTCTGTTTCATCCGGGGCTCCTAAAGATGAAGTCATTGAGACCACTCCGGAAACGGCGCGGCGCTTCCCCATTTTTCAAGGCCTGGAATAAGCACTTGTCACTACTGCGTATTCTCGAGCCTTGCCGGATGAGTGTAGATGAAAATGTCCGCAAGTTCTGGTGAGTTTTCATCTTTCGTTGTTCCCGCCTGCCGGCGTGGGGGTTCTTCACGGTGCCGTGTCCGTGCAATACGATCATTAATCTCGATCCCCCGACTTTGCCTCGTACCGCCGCCAGCCGTTATCTCTGACCGACGGCCGCACCTTGATCAACTTTGAAACAAATGCCGAGATGAGTTCATCAGACGGTTACCGCGAGGTTGTTCCGTCGTCGCCGCGATGAGGTTTACCAATCTAGCCAAGATAATTTACATCACCGGAAAAGAGGCGCATTGCCTCCCCGCCTGCTTCCCGGATCACCAGACAGCCGTCGGCATCGAAGTGCGTCACCTCGCCGGTGTAGGTCCGTCCCATGACGTCCACGGCCACGCGGCGCCCCTTCATTTCCGTCAAGGCCTCCCAGCGCTGCAAAATCGGGGCGAAACCCCGCTGCCGATACTCGTGGTATGTGGTTTCCAGACTTTCCAGGATCCTTCTGGTCAGGACGATCCGGGATGTCCACCGGCCGGTTTCCGCCTGAATACTGGTAGCCGTTTCCCGTAAATCCTGTGGGAAATCGATTCGATCCAGATTGACGTTCAGCCCCAGACCGATGATCAGATATTCCACCCGGTCCATTTCCAGGACCGCCTCGGTGAGAATCCCCCCCAGCTTCCGGCCGCCGGCCAGGATGTCGTTGGGCCATTTGATTCTCGTTTCCACAAGGGTTGTCTCCTGGACTGCTGCAGCCACCGCCGCTGCCGTGGCGAGGGCGAACCGGGGCGCTTCCTGCGGGGTGATGTCCGGACGGAGGATCACGGACAGATAGATACCCGCTCCGGGGGGCGAGAACCAGCTCCGTCCCCGCCGCCCCCGGCCCGCGGTCTGTTCCTCGGCCAGAACCAGGGTCCCGGAGGGGGCGCCGCCGCCGGCCAGGGTCTTGGCCTGCCGGTTCGTTGATTCCGTGCAAGGAAAATAATGGATCTCCGCCCGGCCGATCACGGTGGTTTGCAACCCCTCCCGGAGTTCCTGGGGGACAAGACGGTCGGGAATCTCCCGGAGCAGATAACCCCGCCGCGGTGAGGATTCGATGCGGTATCCGAACGTCTTCAAGGCGCCGATATGCTTCCAGACGGCGGTACGACTTACCTGCAACTGTCGGCACAGGACCGCGCCGGAAATCCATTGGCCCTGTTGTGCCCGCAAAGATCGCAAAAGCAGGGTGGCGGTGCGGGAAAGGGGCGAGCTGTTCACTGTTGCCGTCTCTTGTTTTTAAATATCGGCGGATATCCGAATGTATTCATAGTTCATGTGAGAATGTCGGCAAACTCCCGGTTATTTTCATATTTCGCTTTGCCCGCGCCGGGCATGGCGATTGGTTGAGACCACCGGAGGGCCTGCAGGTTACTGAAAAATCACCCCGGTGTTGTTTTTGCCGACATATGCGTCGTTCGTCACCAGGCAAGAAACGGTGGCTTCATAGTGGAAATGCCGGCGATTGTCAACCAATAAAATGCCCATGGTTGACATATGGAGGGCTTTGTCTGTGTCGAGATGGGAGCGGCGCACCGGAGATCGAAGCTGCCCGGATGGGCGCCGGCGATGCCGATCTTTCTCGAATGCTCAAGAACCCGTACCCGGCGCCGGCGGTAAATATCCGTCACCACTTGTCCGATGCTTGCCATCCCCAGGACGGATGGAGAACAGGTGCCACGGCAAGATGCCCTTTTTGTTTCAGATGTTCGATCAGATGACGTGCCATCCGGAGGTTGGCGTCCTCGCCGAAGTTTCTGGATCGGGTCCAACGCGCCGAGGAAAACTTTCTCTGCCGGCGCCGATCGGCTTTCGTCGCCGCGGTTTGGGGAAGGAGCCAACAGATGATCGTGAGATTATCCACGGGCACCGGGGACTCCGGATAAGCAAGCGAGAAGATATCCGCCGGTGTCCGGTAAAAAAGGAACCGATGTCTGATTTGATCTCGGCATACAGGGGATCGTCTCCCCGGGAGAAACCGCTCAGAGGTCCTGCCCATGCCTTTTCCTGAGGTTCGGTGTGAAGTGAATTATGACCGGTATTTAGGAAACCACAAAGCAGGGAAATGATCTCGTCGCTTGTTATCGGCATATTTATCTCTCCCGTACCGTCCACATCAGTTAAAGTGGACATCTTCCCTTCCTGACGTTATAATGGAAAGAAAAAGACAATACAAATCAGGAGAGGGTGGTGCAACGATATTTTTTCCAACCTGTTGACCCGGCAAAAAATGATCTTTTGACCCCTTTGCGGCGGCTGCTGGCCGAATTCCCCTGCCCATTTTCCCCCGGGGCACGGGTAGGCATCAAAACCCACTGGGGCGAGCGGGGAAACAGGTCTTTTCTGCCGCCTGTTTATCTTAAGGAAGTTGTCGCCTGGCAGATCGAAAAAGGTTTGCAGCCTTATGTTTTCGACACGACGGTACTTTATTCCGGCGGGAGGCGCAGCGCCAGGGAATCCATCAAGACCGCCCGGGAGAACGGGTATGACGAGAACTACCTTGGTTGCCCCCTCGTCGTGGCCGATGGTGAAGACGGGCGCCGGGTCGTTGACATTCCTTCCTCGGGCAAGCATTTCAAAACGGTTCAAGTTGCCGATATCTTTAATGATACAGACTTCTTCGTCATATTTTCCCACTTCAAGGGGCATATGGCATCGTGTTTCGGAGGCGCCGTCAAGAACATCTCGATGGGATTTGCTTCGCGCGCCCAGAAGCAGCGCATGCACGCCGATGTCCAGCCGGAGTTGATTAAGGAGGGCTGCATAAAATGCGGATTGTGTGCCGAGGTATGTCCGACCGGCGCCGCCAGCCAGGCGGCGGGAGAATATCCGGAGTTCGATAATGAGCTGTGCATCGGATGCGCACAATGCATCGGCCTTTGTCCGGAGGTGGCCCTGAGGATATGCTGGGAAAGTGATGATCGCGTCTTTCAGGAAAAGCTTGTAGAAACGGCGGCGGCGGTGTGGAACCTCATAAAGGGTAAAACGGTGTTCATCAATGCCTGCCTGAATATAACCGCTGAATGTGACTGCTGGCCGGGTCACAATCCCCGGATTGCCGATGATTGTGGCTTTGTGGGCGGGTACAATCCCGTTGCCGTGGATCGGGTCTCCCTGGAAAAGGTCGGCATCGCCCCCTTCGAAAAAACGCATCCGGGGGTAAACTGGCGGCATCAACTCCAATACGCCCGCGAGCTCGGCATGGAAACATAAACGCAGAGGCTTTCCTGAAGGGCATCGATGCCGACTTCCAGCGGGAGCGTCATGCGGGCCAGGGTGTTCTTGCCCGCCCGCTCCTCATCCTGGGCGGCCGGGCCTTGAGCGCCTCCGGCCTGACGGCCGCCGCCCGGATCCGGGCCGCCGTCGGCTGCGACCTGCTGGTCGAAACCTTTCCCGCCGTCATGGCGCGGGGCGCGGGGCTTCCCGCCCCGGCCAAGATCCCCTATTTCCCCGATCATGCCGTCGCCGTTCTCAAACCTTACGATCAGATCCTCCTTGCCGGCGCCCGGGCGCCCGTGGCCTTCTTCGGCTACGAAGGCCTGCCCGGCCGCCTCCTGGGGGAGGAGCAGCGGCGGTTGCGCCTCGACGGGGAAGGACAGGATGCGGCGGCGGCCCGGGTGGCGCCCCATACCTATGTGACCATTACCGGCGGGGCCATCGGGCAGGGGTTGCCCTGCGCCACCGGGGCCGCCCTGGCCTCCCCCGGCCCCCGCCTCATCGAGATGGTCCTGTAGGACCGGAAACATGCTCCGAACGGTTCCGCAAACTCCGGCAGCAGTGTTCGGACCGGTGAGCACGTCGGTCTCATTTTACAAATTCAGCTCGCTGAAGAAGCACCACTCGGCCTGGGGATCCAGGGAGATTCCCCGGATCCGCGCCTCGAACTCCCGCCACATCTCCGCGCCGACCAGTTCGTAGCTGTGTCCCCAGAAGAAAAAAACGCCGTCCCCACGGCGCCGGCGGTCGTAACGCTCCCAGAAATCCGGGGCGAGGAAATGGCAACTGGGAGGAAATTCAAGGGGGTCGCCGCACCAGGGACCGGTAGGGGGGGAATCATCCTCCTGTGGCCGGGGGCCCCGCGCCCAGCGGTAACCGGCGGCGCGGACCGTTTCCTTCACGACATCGTTGCAGGCGTTGAAAGGATAAGCAAAACCGAGGACTTGCCTCCGGAAGATCTCTTCGAGCATCTCCCGGCTGGCCTTTACCTCCCGGGTGAGCTGCTCCCGGGACAGGTTGGTCAGGTCGGGATGGGTCAGCGAATGGCTCCAGATCTCGAAGCCGTCATAGGCGTCGTACAGCTCCCCCCTGCTCAGCCGCCAGATCTCCCGGCCCTCCCGGACCCAGCTCAGGGACCGCCCCTCCTGATGCAGGCCCGGATTGAGACAGAAGGACGCCTTGGCATGGTGGCGACGTAAAATTTTGATCAGCTCGATATCGGCCACCAGCCCGTCGTCCCAGGTCTGCACCACCTTCACCATGCGCTCCGGGGTCAGGTCTTTAAAATTAGCGTTTTGCGGAGGGAGGGGGCGCGACGAGGCACCCCCTCCCGGTCCCTCACTTGAACTTTACCGTGATCTCGACGGGCCCCTGGGGGTCGAGACCGACGTAGCGGGCCCGGATCGTCGTACCGGGTGTCGTGGGCGTCAGCTTGGTGATGGTCCCCAGGGAGAGCAGATCGCCCTCCTCGAGCAACTTCCCCTCGGCCTTGAGGGAATCGCGGATCCAGAGGACCACGTTCAGGGGGTGCTCCAGGAGGGCGCTCCCCTGGCCCTCGATGAGCATCTGCCCCTTGTCGTCATAGATCTGGAGCTTGAAGTTCTTCAGACGCTCGAGCCACTCTTTGTTCGCCTTCACGGGGATGGGGTCCCCCACGACGCCCAGGCGGGCCGCCACGTTCACGGCGGTGATGGCGGGCCCGTTGATCTTCACCTCCTTGGCGAAGGCCAGATCGGGCAGCTCGATGAAGGGGACGGCGGCGTCGATGTACTGCAGGGCCTCCTCGGGGGTTTTGGCCTTGTTGATCCCCGATCCCTTCACCCTAAGGATGAGATCGCCCTCGTAGAGGGGCCGGGCCCCGAAGGCCGCGGGCACCTCGGCGCCGCTCTTGAGGATCATCTTCTCCAAGAGGGTTCCCCGCACGGGTGCCGTGACGCCGAAGGCCTTCTGGACGTTGGGGTTCGTGAGCCCCGCCTTGTAGCCCACCACCTTGCCGAAGGCGGGTTTCAGGGCCGCCACGAACTCCGCCTGGATCTTCATGGCCTGATCCATCGTCAAATTGGGGTCACAAGACGGGATCGGCTCCTTCTTCAGGTAGGCCGCGGCAAACTTGGCCCCCTCACCCGCCCACAGGGACGACGCCGTGAGGGCCGACAAAAGGATAACAACAACGAGAAAAGACGAAAAACCTTTGACCTTGAATCTTCTTTTCATGAGGCACCTCCCTTTCCTTTTGATCTGTATGATTTTGATAAGGCGTTGCTTTTGAGGGTTGGGAGTATATAGGGGATGTTTTTGCCTGTCAATCTTTGATCAGCCGCTGTTTATGGTCAAGCTTGGAAATATGTACGGGCGCAAGCCGTCTCTTTTCGCCGTGACAGCCCGGGTATCCCCTTTATTTTCCTGATAAAAAACGACTGGCGGGTCCGGCGGGTTTCCCGTTCCGGCGGCGGCGCCTTGATGATCCCGGGAGGGGAGAGCCCTGATGAAAAAAGGTCTATTTCCGGGACAGCGGCCTCCTGCATTCACTGCTGGGGATTCACACCCCGCCGAGCTGCTGTTCCATCCGCGCTGCGGCGCTTCCTGGGAAGGGAGGGCCCCCGAACAGGCCCTGACCCTTTGCGGCGATCACGACGCCTACTTCTGGAATACGATCCGGGGCGGCGAGCCGGATCTGCTGCTGATCCGGAACGGCCGCCGCTACGGCTTTGAGTTCAAGTGCGGCGGCGAGGAAAAGACGGTGTCAATGCCACTCGCCGATCAAGATGAAAGGCGCCCAGAAAAAGGGGTGGCTTTCATATATTCCGCCGGTGCCGGTTTTGGCGGCGACTTGAATACCCCGTTCCCGGGCGGGACGATGGGTGCCCTGGCGAAGGCCGATCTTTGCCGACCGCAATGCCTCTTCCTTGGACATTCCCGCCTGCATATGGGCGTAAAACGCCTTCATGAGCTCCGCCGTTGATTGTGATTCCACGCTCCAGAGGCTGACTACGACGGACTTGGCCCCCGCGAGCATAAAGGCCCTGCTCAAACCGACGATGCCTTCACCGGCGATCTCCCTGCCCAGGGCGGTCTTGCAGGCCGACAGGACGACGAGGTCGGGATTCATCCGCATCCCCAGGACATCGCTCATTTTCAGGAAGCCGTCCTCTTCGCGCCGGTTGCCCACCAGGGTCAGCACCAGCGCCGGTTCCTGGAGGTGCGGGATGTCGCCGCTCAAGAGACCGTGGGTGGCAAAGTGCAGATACCGGTATGTCCCCAGGTCCATTTTCAGCAACTCGCTCTTGCGGGCGTCCAGATCGAGCTTGATGGCGGGCGAACCCGCCTTGAGGCCAAAAAGTGCACCTATTTTAAGGGCTTCCTCCCGCGTCTCCGGCAGGCGGGGGAGGGCAAAACCACTGTTGACGACGATTTCCCGCAAATGGACGGCATCGGGTCCGGCCGCCGCGACCGGCGTTGTCTTTCCGCGTCCACCCTCCCCGGAGGGCGATGCGTTTTGGCAGCGGGGGTCGTTTTCGTCATAAACGGGGTCCGCTACGGCCAGCAGCGGCGCCCCGGGCTGTTTCCCACCCTTCGCTTTCCGGATGATCGCCATGACGGAGGCGGAAGGATAGTAGCTGATCCGGTAACGCTCCCCCACATAGGAGATAGTATCCGGGGCTTTGCCGTCGCCGGGGGGCGGCGCCGCCGGCATCCCCTTGCCGGAGGCTTCGAGGACAAGGGCCTCGAACGGAAGCAGGTGCAATGGACCGTCCGGGATGATGATGATGTGTTCCTCCGGGCGGAGATGGGGCAATACCGGACCGAGGAGGAGCCGGCAGAGGGCCTCTCCCGGACGCGGATCGAAATCCTGGAGCCTTGTTATGTCCTGCAGCGGTTGGCGGAAGGCGCCGATTTGCCGCGACAGCGCATCCCTGCCGACGTCGATCCTCATGGCCCGGGCTTCCTGCCCTTTCCTCACCACCCACAGATATGTCGCCTGAGGATTGACTTTATAGGCCAGCAGCACCTCGCCTTCCTGCAGGGGGACGTCGCGGACCGTCACGGGTTCCGGATAGCGGATGGCGGCGTAATCGGGATAGTCCGCCTTGAGTTTCGCAATGAGATCTTCGAGCTCCCGTTGGGATTTGTTCAAGGTGTCGCGACGGGTCCGGGATCCTTCGCCGCCGGCTGTCTGCAGAGCGTTGATCGTCTGGAGGAGCCTGGTTTCCCTGTCCGCCAGCTCCCTGGGAATACGCCCCGCCAGCAGTTCGGTCTTGTTTCTCGCCAGGGTATCCAGAAAGGAGCGCCCCCTGGTGCTCTCCATAAAGAAAAAGGAGATCTCTCCGAAGTTCCGTCCCAGGGGCGACAGGTCCTCTCCCGTCAGGCCGGCTGTCTTTCCCGGCACCGCCTCGCCGCTCATTTTCATGAGCAGGTCGATGAGGTCTTCATATACCGCCGTCTTGCCTTCAAAAAAACCGGTCCGGTATTCACCCGCGGCTATCCGGCCTCTGATCCCCTCGATATCCTTCACGGCGGCGTGCAAGCTCTTCAAGGCCCGGGGGGCGTCGCCGGTACGCTCATAAACGAGACCCAGACCGTGGTTTGCGGAAGACCGCTGGGCGGGCAACATCAGCTCCAGCACGGATATGAGGCTGACGCTTTCCGTATAGGCCCGTCTGGCCCGGTCATAGTTTTTCAAGGAGAGGTGACAAAAACCGATGGCATTCAGGGCGTCCACCACGTCCGTCATATCTTTCCGCTCTCTGGCGATGGTGAGACTGCGTTCGAAAAAGGGGAGGGCCTCGCCGTGCCGTCCCCGGCCGGCCAGGCTCAGACCGAGGCCGTAACATGCCGACCCGACCAGTGCCCGGTCTTTTGCGGATTCCCCCAGGGAGAGAATCTTCTCGTAGCGGGAATGGGCCTCCGGGTACGATCTTCTCTGTAAATACAGATCGGCGGTGCCCTGGAGCGCCGTTGCCTGCAGATGTTGGTCTTTGGCCCGCACCGCCCTGGCAGATGCCTTGTCGAGGTAAAGAAACGCCGTCCGATCGTCGCCGAGTTCCTTGTAGGCGGCGGCGAGCCCGATCATGGCCCGTCCGGCCTCCCTGTCCTGTCCGTTCGCCTCGGCGACACTCAACCCCCGGCGGAAGGACGAAAGGGCGTTACTGTAGTCGTTCATGTCGAGGTAAACATCACCCATCTGGATATAGACGGCGGGAATCTTCTCTTTCTCGTCTCTTACCGCCGCCGCCAGTTGCAGCAAGCCCAGGGTCATGTAGTTCAATCCCTTGTCCTTGGTTTCAAAGGCCCTGATGGCGTCCTGCCATTTGTACAGGGCCCCTTCGTAATCACCCTGGGCCTTCCTCGCCATGCCTTCCTTGAAGAGGATGTCCCCCTTGGTCACCACCCGCCCCCGCAGGCGGTCGGCGAGACTGTCATGGGCCTGGGCGCTGCCGGTAAAATCGTCATCCTTGGCCGTCGCGCCGACCGCAGCGGCCCCCGGCCAAAGGAGGATCATGACCAACAAACAGGCAACGTATCTTTTCATGACAATAATACCATGTATAATCAGGGATTTGTGTTTCCGGAAACGGGGAACCTCGCCCGGTCCGCGACGATCTGGCGAGCCGTCTGGTCCAGGGCGTCTTCGCAGGCTTCTTGAACCATGTTCTTGACGGCTTCGTGCGGCCCGCCGCCGCCGCGGAGGGCGGAAAACGACCCGATTTGCCGCGCCGCCGTTTTTACCGTGGCGAGCACCGTTGCGCCCCGGCGGTCATAAAAGGTGCAGCCCAAGGCCAATCGGACCTCGTAATTGGAAAGGCCCGTATAAGGGGTTTTGAAATCGAAGCGTTCTATCCGGGGGACGGCGACAAACGCAATGTCGCCGGCGGCCGCCATCGCCTGGGGTGTGTAGTCTTCCAAAAGCACGACATGGGAAAACAACGCCCCCAGCAGTTGATAAAAAGCGAGACCGGTGTTCCTCCCGATCTCGATATCTCCCTGATAATAAACGATATTGCCTATTCCGTACTGGTCGATCCGGTAACGGTAGTCTCTGAACGCCGGGGGAAGGAACAGGCCCACGCCGGCCGGTATCTTTTCCCCGGGTGTCATCATGAGCTTCGGTTCGATGGATATTTCCCGGAAACCTACGGTGTTCATGTCCTTGCTGCAACCCGCGAAAAGCAGGGAGAAAATCAGGAACATCCCGACGAACGGTTTTCCCATCGGTTACACCTCTATGTATATGATAAAATGTCGCTTTCGCCGTTTTTAATTATAGGGGGGAGGGCTGCCCGCGTCAAGGGAATTTTCCGGTGCGGCAGGAGAAGGGGCCACAACCATCCCGCCTCGGGGCACCGCTGCCGCTGCCGCCGAAGAGGATGTCAAGCGGCTGCCGGCATCAGGGAGCCGGCCACCTCGCGGGCCACGGTGAGGAAATTGTCCAGGACCGGGGAATTGCTGTTGTTCATCCAGACCATATGAAGAACCGTTTCCGCGCCCCCGGCGACAGTCCGGAAGACAACGCCTGCAAAGCGGGAGCGCTGCATGGAAGCGGGGACCACGGCAATTCCCAACTCCGCCGCCACCAAACCGATGATCGTGTGGAACTGGGAGGCCTCCAGAACGATATAGGGGCTGAATCCCTCCTGCCGGCAGAGGGTGATGAGGTAGTCGAAATAGCCGGGACCCCGCCGCCGGGGGATCATGATGAAGGATTCCTTGGCCAGGAGGCGCAGCGGCAGCGTCAATTCCCCCTGGAGGGGGTGATTTTGGGACATGGCCACCACGAGGGGCTCCCGGAAGACCGGTGCCGTCGCCAGCCCCGCGGCTTCGATCCCCGGGGGCGGACGAAGGAAACCGGCCTGGATCCGCCCCGCGCGGAGGGCCTCGATCTGATTGCTCGTATTCATCTCCGTGAGGGATATCTCCACGTCGGGGAACCGCCGGCGAAACTCCCGGATCACCGGGGGCAGGACACTGTAATTGGCGGAACCGATAAAACCCACCGCCAGACTGCCGATTTCCCCCTTGTCGGCCCGGACTGCCCGGCGCACCGCTTCTTCCGCAGCGGCGATGATCTGCCGGGCTTCCGCCAGGAAGGCCTCTCCCGCCGGCGTGATTTCCACCCGGCGTTTGGTGCGGTTCAGCAGGCGGACGCCGATCTCTTCCTCCAACCGGCGGATCTGCTGGCTCAGGGGGGGCTGGGAGATGTGCAGCCGCTGGGCGGCCCGGCCGAAATGGAGCTCCTCGGCCACGGCGATAAAATACGTCAGATGTCTCAATTCCATTGATTCGTTATAAATATTAAATTGCAATGAATAATATATTTTACATTTCAAAGAACCTATAATAGAGTTTCCGGCAAGTCAAACGGATATTGAGGTTGAAAAGACATCCCCGCGGCGGCGATGTCGCCGGGGGATGGGGATTTTACCGAGCACTGACCGGGGGGTTGCGCCGCCGCCGGCGGGTGGCCCCGGCGCAGGGGAGGCGAAGATGATTCGATCATTGGACGATTTTGAGCGGCAGGCACAGGAGAAGGGGCCGAAGAAGATGGCGGTCCTGGCTCCCGAAGACGAAGAATTCATGCTGGCGGTCAAGAAGAGCTGGGAGCGGGGCTACATCGAGCCGGTCCTCATCGGCGACGAGCAGCGGATCGCCCAGGCGGCGGCGAAGGCGGCTTTTGATCTTTCCCCCTTCGCGAAGATCACCGGCGGCGATCTGCAGGGGATTTCCGATTTGGGCATTCAGATGCTCTTTGCCGGCACGGCCCCCATCGCCGGGAAAGGGCAGATCCCCACTTCCTACATCTACCGCTCCATCATCCGCGCCGAGGCGAAGGCCGGTTCGGGGATGACGGTGAGCGTGGTGACGTTCTGGGAGATCCCCGGGTGCGATCACCTCGTCGCCTTCACCGATACGGGGGTGAATATCATTCCCGATCTCAAGGCCAAGGGGGAGATCATCAAGAACGCCGTTTTCGCCTATCGTCTCCTGGGCTTCCCCCGGCCCAAAATCGCCGTTCTTTCCGGGCAGCGGGAGGTGGGCGGCCGGCTGGCGTCCTATGAGGATTACGAGGCGCTGCAAAAAGCGGCGGCGGCAGGAGATTTCGGGCCCTGCGAGATCGTCGCGGCCACCTCCTTCACGGAGATCTTCCTCGGCGGGCGGGACCGCAAGATGGACTACCGTCGCCTCCCGGAGGCGGCGTTGCCCCACATCCTCCTCGTTCCCTGTCTCGATACGGGCAACATCATCTGCAAGCTCGATTTCTTTCTCGACGTGAACCGCAGCTCCCTGGTGGCGACGTCCCGGGGACCGGTCTGCATCCCCGCCCGGTCCGACTTCAGCGACAATATCGTGCAGCAGATCGCCATGTGCGTCGTTCTTGCCGACCGGATGGGAAAGGAGGTGCTGTAAAATGCTGAATTCATTCCAGGATATACTGACGGCGGCAAAGCAGGGCGGGGTTAAGAGGCTGGCGATTCCCGAACCGAAGGCGGCGGATGTCGCTCTGGCGACGGCGGCCGCCGGGGCGGGACTGATTACCCCCTGCTTTGTCGGGGACGCCGGCGCCATCAAGGCGCAGGCCGCCGCCGTGACGCTCCGGGAGGGCGACTACGAGCTTTGGGAGGAAAAGGACCCCGGCCGGGCCCTGATGCGGGCCCTGACGGCTGTCCGTACCGGTGCCGCCGACATCGTCCTGCAGGGCGGCGCCGCCCCCGGTGATTTTGTCGCCGCCCTGCAGGACAGGGAAACAGGTTTGGGGAGCAAAGGGGCGCTGGTCAGTTACGTCTCCCTCTACCAGTTGCGGAAGCGGGAAAAGCTGATCCTCGTCACCGACACCTTTCTCAACAACCGGCCGTCGCTGGTGGAAAAGCAGCAAATCCTCGCCAACGCCCTGCAACTGGCCCGTCTCCTGGGCATCGAGACGCCGCAGGCGGCGGTCCTGGCGGCTATCGAACAGGTAAATCCCGGCATCCCCTCGACCCTGGATGCGGCGATCCTCGCCAAGATGGGGGAACGGCGTCAGTTCGGCAAGGCCGTCGTGGAGGGGCCCCTGGACATCGATTGCGCCCTGAGCAAGGAGGCGGCGGGACGCAAGGGGGTACACAGTCCCGTGACGGGGAACGTGGATGTATATCTCGTGCCGGAGATCGACACCGGCCATCTCCTCGCCGAGGCCCTGGTCTTCTTCGGCGGCATGCAGACCGCCGGTGCGGTGCTGGGGACGACGAAGCCGGCGGTCCTGAAGCTGCCGTTCGTCACGGAGGAAAACCGGCTGGTGGAGATCGCCCTGGCGGCGCTGATCGCCGGGAAAGGAGGCGGCAATGGCTGATCAAAAGCATCAGTTGCTGGTCATCAACGTGGGTTCCACCTCCACGAAGGTGGCCTGGTTCAAGGGGGGCGAACAGGCGGCCCTGGAGAATATCCGCTACCAGAGCACCGAGCTGGCTGCCTTTGCCACCCTCGCGGAGCAGCTTCCCCTCCGGGAAAGGGATGTGCTGAAGTTCGTGGAGCGCAACGGTATTCGCATGGAGGCGCTGGACATGATTATAAGCCGGGGCGGCCTCGGGAAGCCCGCCCCGGCCGGGGCTTACCGCATCGACGCCGCCATGTGCCGGGATCTTTTGGAGGGGAAGTACGGACGGCATCCCTCGGCCCTGGGGCCGGCCATGGCGAACAGCCTGGCGGGGAAGTTCGGTATGCCGGCTATCGTCATCGACGCCCCGAGCACCGACGAATTTGAACCCCTGGCCCGCATCTCCGGCCTGCCGGAGATCGAGCGCAAGAGCGCCTTTCATGCCCTGAACCAGAAAGCCGCCGCCCGGCGGATGGCGAAAGACGTGGGGAAGAGATACGAAGAGCTGAATGTCGTCGTGGCCCATCTGGGCGGCGGCATCACCGTGGGGGCGCACCGGCGGGGCCGGGTCATCGACTGCACCCACGGCCTCGGCGAGGGGCCGTTCACCCCGGAGCGGGCCGGATCGCTCCCCACGCAGGATCTCCTCGCCCTGGCCTTTTCCGGCAAGACGGACCAGAAGACGCTCCAGGGTCGCCTCGTCGGTCAGGGGGGCCTCGTGGCCTACCTGGGCACCGCGGACGCCCAGCGGGTGGAGGAGATGATCGCCGCGGGAAACGCGCAGGCCGAATTTGTATTCACGGCGATGGCCTATCAGATCGCCAAGGATATCGGCGCCATGGCCACGGTCCTGGCGGGCGGGCTGGACGGCGTCGTTCTCACGGGCGGCCTGGCCCACTCCGGGCGGCTGACCTCCCTGATAGATGCGCGGGTCCGCTTCCTGGCCCCCGTTCACGTCTATCCCGGGGAGGACGAGATGTCCGCCCTGGCCGAGGGGGGTCTGCGGGTCCTCGCCGGGGAGGAGGAGGTCAAGGCGTACGGATAGCCGGTTACCTGCCGGGAGCGATGATTTCACCGCCCTTTGCCGATGTCGGTTCGAGCGACGACTTGAAAAAGGAGCGCGGCCGGGGGGTGGGGGATGTTCAGGAAAAGCGGGAACATCACGAGGGCGGACATCCCCGCTTCAAATGCCGCTCCGGTAACGGCGGTGATCGCCGCCGGGAGATCACCGCTCAGGGTGATAAGTCCTTCTTGAGGATGGCGGCGGCGAACGGCTTGCCGTGGGCCGGGTAGATCGTCCTGGCACCACCTTGCAGGAGCAGCTCCCAGCTATTCCTTACCACGTCCGGATCGGTGGCGAAGATGGGCGGGCCGGGTTTGAGGCAGAGAGGGAATTTATTCATGGCCAGATCGCCCACGCAGGCCTCCCCGGTGTCGAGAAGCACGCTCACGGAGCCGGGGGAGTGGCCGGGGGTGGGGATTACCCGTCCCGGGATCCCATAGGGAGCGAGGGGAAAGACACCTTCATCGAGAGTGATATCGACGGTGGCGGGCGCGATCCGGATGAGGGGAGAAAAGGCGAACAGGAGCACCCGGAAGATCCTGCCCCAGGTCGTTACGCCGGGAGGCAGGGGCGGGTTGCCCGCCTCGAGCCAGGGTCGCTCGGCGCGGTGCATGGCCAGGGGGGCGCCGGTCAGCTCTTTTATGGCCTGTGCCGAACCGATGTGGTCCCAATGGCCGTGGGTGATCACAATCAGCCGTACCGCTTCGGGAGGGATGCCGATTTTTCCCAGGGCCTTTTTCAGAACACCTGCCTTGCCCGGCACCCCGGCGTCCACAAGAATCGCCGCCTGTTTCTCTCTGATCAGATAGGCATTGTCGAAACCCAGTGGGATGGTGGATATGTCCATTGTCTGTCCTCCCGTGTGTTTCCGGAAGCGCCTGCTCAGGGCCGTCCGGGTTTAGAAATCGCCGCCGCCGGCATCGAAAACTACCTTTACCCGCTGTTCCGATGGATTTCCAAACGACCCCAGCCTTTTCAGGTGTCTTCCGAAGGCCTCCTGGTCCAGGATGCCGGTGTCGATCCTCAACCCCCCGGTATTCTTGAGGGTCTGCAGACCGTCGCCGCCGCCGGCCATGAAGGAGTTGACGACGGTACGATATACCGCTCCGGGTTCCACAGGCCGATGAACGCCCTGAGCATCGGTTATGGATAAGTCGAATACCCTTCGGCCCGCCGGGGCGTTGAGGTTTACCGAAAAGGCGGCGCCGGCGATATAGGGCAGCGGCGGCGGCTTCCGTTCCGGATGGCGGCGCAAAGTGAAGGCGATATGTTCTTCCAGGGCGGCAAGCAGCTCCGCTCCGGTTAACTCCATCAATACCAGAGAGTTGCGGAAGGGGAGGACTTCCATGATGTCGCCCACGGAAATTGTTCCGGCCGGCAGATCGCGGCGGACGCCGCCGCAATTCAGGAGGGCGATCTGGGTGCGGGGAAACGCCGCCAGCATGGAATCCGCCGCCAGCGGTCCCGGCCCGCTGTTGATGCCCCGGACAAGATCCTCTCTGGCCGTCGCAACCGCTTTGTTTCGATAGGCGCTGATTTCTCGGGCATAGGGCGTAAGGCGGGCCAGCATGTCCCGGTCTTCCGGTATGATCCGGAGGATGCCGGTTTTTCCCAGAGCTTGAACGATGCGGCGGTGGTCATCGCTGTCTGCCGGGATCGGGGTCATGTTCCTGATAAAACTATCTCCGACCGGGATGGTGACCTCGCCTCGATAGGCGGTTACGGCGCCTGCGGCGTTAAAGCTTACTTCCACCATGCCGAGGGCATGCCCCCATTCCCAGGCCTGCAACACCAGCACCTTGTTGCCGTCCGGGGCTGTCACCTCCGTGGGATAGGGTCCTGTTACGGTCAGTCCGCCGATGTCCCGCAGTTTTTCCCGGTCCGCCAAGAGCGAGTGGCTGTGGCCGCCGACGATAATGTCGATACCCGCCACCTGAGCGGCAAGGTCCAAATCCGCCCGATAACCCAGATGCGACAGTACGATGATCCTGTTGATCCCCAGGGCGCTCAGCCTTGCCACTTCCCGGCGGGCGGCGGCCTTGACGTCCTGGAAGACCGCCCGGCCCACGTCTCCGGTCATGAGGGGGGTGTCAGAAGTGGTCAGGCCGATGATTCCCACCTTTTCCCCATGGATTTCCCTGATTAAAAAAGGCTTTACCAGGGGGGCGATCTCCGGTTCGCGGGAGAAGTCGATATTGGCGGCAAGCCAGGGGAAACGGCTGCGGCGGATCCAGCCCGCGATGGGGCCCGTACCTAGATCGAATTCGTGGTTGCCGAAGGTCAGGGCGTCAATGCCCAGCAGATTGAGGAAATCGAAATCCACCTCGCCCTTGAAGCGGGAGAAGTAGAGCGTTCCCTGTACGGCATCACCGCCGTGGAGGAGCAGCAGCTCCGGATCGGCCGCCCGCAGTCTGTCGAGGAACGTCTTGATCCGGGGAAAACCGCCCAGGCGCACCGTTGACGTCTGCCGGTCGATGTGGAGACTGACCGGCGACGATTCCAGGTGGGAGTGGGTGTCGTTCAGATGGACGAGGGTAAGGGGCCGGGGCGGCAGGACCGCCGGACGGCAGCCGCCGGCGCAAAAAATAACGAGCAGCCATACCGCCAGGAGAATCCTGCCGGGATGGGGCCTTATCTTCATCCGCTTTTGTAGCACGGGCATTGTCTGCGACCCGCCTCCGTTATGTGAAGATGTAGGCATCTAGCCGCTTATTGTCGTGTGTCGTTGTGCCGGCGCCGGGCATGGTAGTCAGTCGGAGAATAAACCCCAGCAGACGATTCCAAATGATTCCAAATAATTAAAGGGCTTATTTAACATAACGTCAGCGGTTCGATAACGGGACTTCCGTCGTCGGCGGGTTCCGCCCCGGCAGGAAAATTTATATGACCCTTTCCCGAAGGGCTTCCAACCCCCCGAGTGGATCGCCGTGGAGATGAATCCGCAGCACCCGCCGGCCCCGGTCGCGGAGCGCCCGGCGGTCCCCCATGGCCTGGGCGGCCTTCAGGGTGCCGAAGGTCAGGCCGGCGGCCTCCTGCCCGGGTTCGTCGGGAATCGGCACATCTGCGCCGTCAGCTGCGGTGATCTGGATAAAAAGGCCGCCCCCCCCGTCCCCCTTGTGCAACTGTCCCGTTGAATGGAGATACCGGGGACCGTAACCCGCCGTCGTGGCCAGGCGCCACCGGTCCCGGATCCCGGACCGCAGATCCGCAAGGGCCAGATCTATGGACGAAGAAGGGGTGAGATAAACCTGAAGGGCCACGTAGTCCCCCGCCTTGCCCTGGGCGAGGAACGCCGTCAGTGACGGATATTCCCCGTAGATGTCCCATCGGGACGTTGTCCGGTCGGGCCTTTCCGCAGGGAGGCGTCCCTTTTCCCGATAAGATGCCGTCATTTCCCTCGCTAAAAGCTTGGCGGCCTCCACGTCGGGCTGGTCGAAGGGGTTGATTCCCAGCCGCCAGCCGGCGACGGCCGTGGCCATCTCCCAGAGGAAGATCTGTCCGCCCAGGTCATAGGGATCTTGCAGGGATATCTCCAGGACGGGATGTCCGGCCCGCCCGAGGGCGTCCAACAGCCTTTGCTGCGGACGGTCGTCACCCAAACCGACGGCGATGAAGAAACGGTCGTTTCCGTAGCTTTCCGGCACCCCCGGCGGCTCGTCCACGACGGGGACGATGCCCCGGCCCTCCTTGCCGGTGCTTTCCGCGAGCAACTGCTCCAGCCAGGCCCCGAAACTCTCCAGGGGCGGCGAAAAGAAAAAGGTCGCCTTATCCCGGCCCGCCCGGGCCAGCGTTCCCAACGCCGCCCCCAGGAGGGCCGCCGCATCCGCCGTTTCCCCGGCCCCGGTTTGTCGGCCGTACTGAGGCTCCCGGGGTAAAATGCCCGCCTCCTCACCCGCCGCTCCGGTCGCGTATGCCCTCATGGCCGCCGCCGCGGCGGCGGCCCCGGCCAGGAGGCGTTCTCCATCCACGCCGATCAGGGCCGCCGGGACGAGGCCGAAGCAGGACAGGGCGGAGTAGCGCCCCCCGATCTCCGGGTCGTTGAGGAAGGTATGACGGAAACGGAGCCGCTCCGCCCAGGCGGCGATCCCGCTGCCGGGATCGGTGACGGCGATGAAATCCCGCCCCGCCGCTTCCCGTCCCCGGGCGGCAACCGCCTGATTGTAAAAGTATTTCATCAGCGAGAAGGTCTCGACGGTTCCCCCCGACTTGGTGGCGACGATGAAGAGGGTCCGGGAGTGCGGGAGCTGACGTGCGCACGCCAGGACGGCGCCGGGGTCGGTGGTGTCGAGGATGCCCAGATCCGGATACCCCGGCCGGACGCCGAAGGTCTTCCGGAAGGTCTCCGGGGCGAGACTGGAGCCCCCCATGCCGAGGAGCACGACCCGGTCATATCCTTCCTGCCGGACGGCGGCCGCGCATCTGCCGATCTCCTCCCGGCGGGCGGGCATCTTTTCCGGGCAGTCCAGCCAGCCCAGGCGGTTGGAGATTTCCGCGGGGGATGGTTTCCAGACCGTATGGTCCCGCCGCCAGATCCGGGCCATGATCCCTTCCCGCTTGCAATGATCGAGGGCGGACCCGATCATCTCATCGTAAGGACTTCGGTAAAAACGCAGCTTCATCACACCATCCTCAAGCGCCCCTATTCCGGTCAGCGGTCTCCGGTCAGCGGTTGTCTTGACCGGGTTCATCACTTCGGAGAGGTAGTGGTTGCGAAACTTGATGTTGATGATGATGACGACGGCGGCGGAATAGTAGTCGCCATGGTTGTTGTTGTTGTAGAAGGTCGAATGACGATAGTTGTGGTGCTGGTGGTAGAGGTGGTCGGTGGTATAGTGGTGGTGGTCGTCGTCGTGGCAACGGACGAGGTTGTTGAAATCACCGTCGAGGTTTCGCTATCCCGGTGGTTGCTTGTCAGCTGAAGGATGTAAAGAGCATGTTTGAGGCCCAGTTTATCTTCAATGGGAAGATAGGTATATTTCAAGGGGGTTGCCAGCGGGAAGGTGAAGGGCAGGGTTGCCTCGAGAGGGATCAGAGGCAATGCCAAGGTACTGTTGGCATTGTTGACGGTCCCGCAAACAGCCCCCCCAGCCGGGTTAAGAGGGTCGTAAATGACCTGTGATCCGGGAGTGATTGTCCTGGGATTGCCGGTGTCTATGTAGTGAAATCCGTTGAGAAAAGCAGATTTTACGATTTCACTGATATAGACGGGGGGAACATAGGGAGTGCCGGTACAATCATTTGTTTCGAATATGACCTGATTGATGGGGCGGGGTGTTTCGTAATAGATCGAATTGCTTACATTCTTGGTGGTTAGGATAAGCGCCTTTTGCAGAGAGGGGACGAACAAAGTCATTTCACTGCCAGGCGCCCCCATCAGGATGCCGAGGAACTGGTTGTTGGCGTCGTAAACTTTGAACTCCGCATTGCCGGCCGAATAGGACACCAGGGCGACGATGGCACAGAACAAACCCAAAATTATGCGTTGGCTTCCTCTTTTCATTTCCCCCTCCCCACATTCCTTAAATGTCGGTCTTGTCGTCTCCCCGGGCCTCCAGGTTCGCGATCCTGGCCTTTACCTCCTCCAGCTCTTTCCTGGTCGGGATGTCCAGGCTGTGCAATACGTCGGCGACTACTTTTCCCAGCATCTCTTCCAGTTCGTCTGGCCAGTAGGTGTAAAACCAGGCGGCCGACATCTCGGTCATAACCTTTTCAGGATTTATGGTGCCCAACTTTCCGCTTTTCAGTGTCGTCTCGATCCCGGCGGACATCTCCTTGAGTTTATCTGTCACCTCCAGGGCCGCCCCCGCGCCGATCAATGCCGCTTTTTTCAATGATTCCATCATGATGATCACCTTTTTGCCATCTTTGGTTGCCGGGAGCTTTTTAGCTGCTATGTTTGATCCACCAGCCGGTAAGAAACAACGGAGGGTAGTGTATCAAAACTATATCGATCTTGCAACGGTCGATATAGTGAAACTTCCATGACGGCACGCCGTCACAAATTTATTTCAGGAATATCGACCACCCCGCCCAGAGGGATCCGGGGCGGAGATCCAAAGCTCCCGAGGCCTCGGCGACGGGGGAGAAGCCGCAGGACCGGCAGTCGATCCGGCCCCGGTTCTTGACATAGCAGCCCCGGGTGACGGTGCCGTCGGGATCGACGTTGACGAGGATATCGTCGTGACAGCGCCAGTCGTTGGCGATCATGGCCCGTAGGCGTCCGGCGGAGTTGAGGATGGGGAGTCCTTCTCTTTTCATGCCGATCACCGCTTCCAGGGTCTCCCGGCGTGCTTCTCCGTTTATGGCCAAAGGCTCCTCACCCTGGCCGTAGGGATAGAAAAGCTGGACGGTCATGCCTTGAAAGGCCTTTATTTCGCTGAGTTTTTCCAACAGCGGGCGGATCTCGAGACGGTTTTCCCGATTGATCGTGAAATGGACATAGAGGCGCCCGTGGCGGGAGGAACGGAGGTTTTCCCAGACCTGGGCGAAGGAGCGGGAACGGAGCCGGTCGTGGGTTGCCGGTAATCCGTCGATGCTCACCCAGAGGATGTCCGCCGGGACGTCCAGGGGGCGGGTGCCGTTGGTCGTCACGGCCACCCGGGGGAAAAGCGCGCGGGCGGCCGTGATCAAATCCCCGGGGCCGTAAGGGCCGTCCCGCCACAGGAGCGGTTCTCCCCCCTCAAAAACGACGATCAGGACCCCCTGGCGCCGCAGGGCGGCGAGGGCGGTGACGGCGGTATCCCAACTCATGTGGGCGCCCGCCTCCCCGGCGCGGCGATGGAAGGGGCAGGCCCGACAGGCAAGGTTGCACCGGTAGGTGAGCTTGAAACTGGCCAGCAGCGGCGGTTTCTGTCCCAAAAGCTTCCGCCGGAGGAAAAAGGCGATGAAAGGCAGGAGGCGTTTTTGCCGGGAAGCCATGGCGGCGTCGCCTCAGCGGCGTTTTTTCCCCCGGGGGGTCTTTTCTTTCATGAGATCACCGAGGGAGCCCATGGTTTTCGGTCCCGACCGCAAATATTTCCGGTAGTCGTCTTCGTCCTCCCGGGCCGCCGCCGGCCCCTCCGCCGCTGCGGCAGCGGGGGCCTCATCGGCGAGCGACAGGGAGATGCGCTTGCGGTCGCCGTCGATAGCCTCGATCCGTACCTCCAGGACGTCCCCTTCCCGGACCGCATCCCGGGGATGGGCGATCCTTTTCCCCTTTCCCAGCCTGGAGATGTGGAGGAGCCCGTCCACCCCCGGGCCGAGGTTGACGAAGGCCCCGAAGGGGGTCAGGCGCACCACGGTCCCCCGTTGCGTCGTCCCCTCGGGATAGGCGGTCCGGACCCCGTCCCAGGGATCGGTCAGGGTTGATTTCAGGGACAGGCTGATCCGCCCGTTTTCCCAGTCCAGTTTCGTCACGGCGACCTCCAGGGTCTGGCCCACCGTCAGGTGCTCCTTGATGTCCGTGACCCGTTCCCAGCCGATTTCCGAGACAGGCAGCAGCCCCTGAACGCCACCGATGTCGATGAAGGCCCCGAAATCCCGGAGGGAAACCACGGTCCCGGTCACGATCATTCCCTCCTGGAGCTTCTCCTTCAGGGCCGCCTCCTCCTTTTTCCGCTCCGCCTCCAGGACGGCCCGGTTGGAAAGGACGATGTTCCGACCCCGCTCACCGAACTCGACGATCTGGAACGGCAGGGTCCGGCCGAGGAAGTCCTGGCCTTTGTCCACCCGGGTCAGCCCCAACTGGGAATAGGGGCAAAACCCCCGCATCCCCCCCGGCAGCTTGATCTCGAAGCCCCCCTTGATTTCCTTCTCGACGACCCCGGCGACGGGCACGCCGCTTTGCCAGACCTCCTCCAGATGCTCCCGGGCGGAATCGCCCGCGCCGATCCGGGTGGTGAAGAGCTTCTCGTTGTGTTTCGACGAGAGGAAATAGGCGGTGAGCGTGTCGCCCTCCCGGACGGCAACGGCGCCCTCTTCATCCGCCAGCTCTTTTTTGTCCAGATAGCCCTCGCTCTTGCCTCCCAGGTCGAGGAATATCCAATCGTCGGTAATCTTTACAATCTTTGCCTCCACCTTCTGGCCGGGCTTCAGGAAATCGGGCCGTACCGGCGATTTTTCGAAGAGCTCGGCAAAGCTCTGTTCTTCATTTGCGTCTTTGTTTTGCGTGGTTGTCATGGTTCCTGCACCTTTTTTGGTTTTCCTTTCGCGGGGGAGAAATTCCTTTTGCCTGTGCGCTCTACATAGCGATAAATCGTGGCGGTGACAATGACTTTTTTCTCCCGGGACGGCTTACGGCGCCGTGCCGGCGGCGCCGTTCAGGATGCGGTCGAGGGCCCGGTCATAGGCCCCGAATTCGTTCAGATCGTTGTGCCCGCCCCCTTCGATCCGGATGAGCCCGGAGGGGGGGCGGAGCAGCGTTGCCAGTCGCGCGGCGGCGTCGT
>Ga0209407_1000321_pt1 | contig 65179 bp, 68 predicted proteins | sample AD_JPNHG3_MetaG_FD_184410 | JGI IMG/M metagenome (GOLD analysis project Ga0209407, IMG submission 184410) | Active sludge microbial communities of municipal wastewater-treating anaerobic digesters from Japan - AD_JPNHG3_MetaG (SPAdes) (version 2) | ecosystem: Engineered > Bioreactor > Anaerobic...
TGTCTTACGTAGGCAAAGTTTATTTTGAAGTTATCAAAGTCCTCACCGATGACGGTCATAAGATTTACAAAGTTTCTGTAATCGAAACAGAGGCTCAAATCATCTTCTTTTACATTCTGTAACAGATAATAATTATTATCAGAATTTCTTATTATCATTATATCTCCTCCTTGAGTAGACCATTTATTACTTGTCTCAATGTGGCAATTTTTATATGGTCTGGCATAATCATTTTCTCTATATACTCCATCAATATATCCCTGTTGCTTTTCAGTTGCATGACTTCCGTATCATCCCCGTTTACACTTATAAAACCGGATGACATTCTTGCAAAGTCCGTGAACAGTTGAATGGGTTGATATATCTGGACTTGCTCCAATATCTTCATATTTTCGGAAGTTCCATAATCTTTCTTGTAGACCAGTTTTACTATATTACCTCTTATCTTTTCTGGTCTTATAGGTTCATCTGTAGAAATAATCACAAACTGTGGAGCATCTTTGTATTGTATAAATTCCAAATTATCGTTATCAAAAATATAATATCCTCTACTACTACCAGCATCCCCAAAATTTAATTGGAATGGGGCTCCAAGATAGGTGATGTTGTTTTTGTGTGATGGGATGTGAAAGTGTCCTGAATAGACTGCCTCGAATCTGGCAAAGTTGGTTATGTTTATATCTGATTTATAAAACTCAAATCCCTGAACCACTGGAAAACCATTGATTTCAAAATGACCAAGGGCATATCGAGCATCAGGAATGTCCTTCAACTCTGTTCCCCATGGCACCATTACTGCATCTTCCAACATTGTGACTTTATCAATTATCTTGATATTCGGATGCTCCTCAAATACACTTAGGCTTGTGGGTTCGATCTTATCCTTGTAGAATGTATCGTGATTTCCGATAATGATGAAAACTTCCAGCATTGCTTTGTGGAGAAGTTCGGCAATTTTCAATCCCTGATGAAGAGTTTTTATATTGAGATGTCTTCGATTATCGAAGAAATCTCCGAAATGAATAATACGTTTTATATTTCGTCTTACACAGGTATCAACAATTTCTTTGAACAGATCAAGTGTAATATCGTGATAGAGGTCCGAGCTTTTATAAATGCCTAAATGTGTATCACCCACAAAAATTGCATTTTTCATTACATCATTCCTTTTCACGGATGGATTGGTAGTCAATCGCACTACTGGATGGCTTATTAACTAAAAACATATATTCACGGTAACAGATATCCTTTATGTCACTATGCTTATTCTGCTCTTTTATGTATGTTAGAAAAGCATTTTTACAAATTTGTGTGATATAAGCAAAGGCATTTTGTGATTTGTCCTCATCGAAATTTTTGAGATACTTTAAACAAGTCAGAACCGCCTCTGAAATCATATCTTTTTTCCAAGTATAACCGGCAAAACTGCCCTTGGATGAAAAGTTTTCCGCAATGGTAAGTAACATTTTACCAAGTTCTTCAGATGCTCTTCCTTTTGTTTTATAAACCACAATTTCTGCTAATAAATCACTGTTTTTGATGTAATAGTTATCATCCTTTTTTGACATAATCTCCTCATTATTATGATATGTATTTTACGCTAAAATAGGGACGAAGGAAACCTATATTTGAAAAGTTATGATTTATCTTTTTGTTTTGAGAGTTGTTTTTCCAAGTATGATTGTAGCTGGCTCAAATCGCTTGATATTTCAAGATATTTTCTTCTGATTTTTTCGTTTCTTGTTCGCAGCTTGTCTATTTCATATCCTTCAAGGCAAAAGTCAAATTTCAATTTTCCCCGGTAGTTTTTTTTCAGCTCGTCATTGAGAGAGTTCACTTCATCAATAATACTTTTATTGAGTTTGTATTTCTCTAACATTTCAGATACTATCTCGCGATTGGCTGCATTAATTTTATCCGTCAATTTGATATTAAGCGCTCGAAATATATTGGTCTTATTGTCAAGACCGGAATGTGATAAATGTTTTAATAATCTCATTATCCAACAAGAGTAATATAACTTTCGTTATTATCAATCTTCCAGATTTTTATAGCGTTTGATGTCAGGGCCTCGGCAATTACCTCAACTGTTTGTTTTGTTGCAACATCCCAGCATTGAACAAGTGGCCATTCATTATTGAAATTATGCACTATATTGACAAAATAGTTACCCCCAAGAAATGTCCATTCATCAGCTATAACGTGAGTTACCAATATTTTTGATCTCTCGTTCCAGCTTTTCGCAAGTGCGTTGCTCACCGTTTTGTTTTTGGTAACATCTGTATCATATTCATCGACCTCTGCCACGGAAAGAGAAATTTCAACATAGTCAACATATCCATCATCAATTACACCGGGCTTTGACCACGCGATTTTGAACTTTTGCCCTGTATATCCATACTCTTCCAAGGCATCCGCAATCCAAAACTCAAAATACCCATCAGACCTTGTTGTAACTTGTGGTGTGACATTTGTTGCTGTTCCACCACTTTCTGCAAGATATACATATGCAGGTGTGGATGAATTTGCCAGATAGACGGAAATCTCCGCTTCGTTTATTGGTTGACCTTCCTCATTCTGGAGGAAATGCCAAAAGTGTGTTCTTGCCATAATAATACCTCTTATTTAATTGTTAATTCTATTCTGTAAAATATTTTCAATTCAACATTAGCCGGTTTGAAAATAGGACTACAAGCCGTGTACCATACCAAATCATCATACAAGTTATATAAGCCAATTTCGGTGATTGTCAAATCAGTTGATGTTTGTGGCACAGTAGATGTAACATAATAATAATTATTATCACCTCTCAATGTCGTCGAATGTGTACTAATTAGGCTTTTCAAAGCCCCATAATACTGTGCATCCCAATGTCTTGTATCATCCCCATTACCAATACCGAGATAGGAAATGTCTGCCGCCATTCCATCCATATCGGAAAATGTCTGCCCAATTTCTCTTATAACAGCTGTTCCTGAAACAGCCGATGAAAATGTTACCGTGCATCTACTGGTAGTATTTATTTGTATATTTTTAGGAATAATTAATTCATCATTTTCATCATACACTTCGATATGAAGTCCATATGCATCAAGACCATGTGAAATAACCCAAGTATCTTGCGCACCTGACGGATGATAAACATATGCTGCCTTACCAAGTTCAATACTTCCAGCTTGAATGGACGAGAAAGTTGCTGTAAGTGTATCATCATCAACTATCGTGACAGATAAAGGCATAAACACATCAAAATTTGTTTCCCTTAATTGAACAATAGGATATTTATCTGGTAGTGTATGGTCTATATTCCATGAAGCTGCTGACGGCCCAAGAATTGTTTGTGTGTATTCCGGTATGGCGATAAAACAATGCCCGTTCATTGGATTGTTCTCATCCCAATATATCCTGATATGATTGGAAGAAATTGTTTCTATTCTTGCTGGAAAAATTCTCTCATATTGAGGATTATAGCATTGGACTATAGGTATTTCAGTTCCCAAATTGTGGTGAATATCCCAAATTGATGATAGAGAACTTCTACTGTAAATTGCGGTTGCACTTATTACACCAACTGCCAATGGTTTTGTACATCGTGTGAATAGAAATGCAGAAAATGTCCCACCATAGAGAGATGTTGGAGCGGGCCCGAAATGTGTCAAAGGAGAAATCAGTTGTTGATAATGTGATACTCTTGCAACTGGGCGGACTTCTTCCCAATACTCAAGAAGATTGTCCATAATGTTTTTATTGATGATATAATCAGCACCAAGAGGCTCACCGCTCAAATCTATCTGGACTTTGTAATGTGGAGAAAGAATTTTACCATCAGGCCAAGAATAATCTGTCGGATATCCTCCAGCCCCTGTGGTTTCCAAGCTATGATAAAATCCTTCTCCAGCAGGCCCCACCGCCACAGTTCCACCATAAATCGGATTGGCTGTATAGAGATAATCCTCAAAATATAGATAGGGAACATCTTCTGGATCAATAACTGGATGCCATCTTTCATATATATTCAAGAAATTACTCGTACCGCCTACAATTGCTCTCCAAATAATATTGAGTGCTGTATATGTTCCCACCCTCTTGAGAAGATAAGGTAAGTTTTCAACCCACGCCCTCTGTGAAGGAATATCACCGAGCAGATTAGGAATGGTCATATTAAACATATTCCCGATATAGTACAGATAATCACTATCTGTTTCCTTCGGATCAGAAAGGGTAAGAATATTTTTTAGGCGATTGTAAATTTCTTGATATTGCTGGTCAAAGGAGACCTGTAGAAATTCTGTAAATCTGTCTGTCCTGTTATTTTCCGGTAGGGCGTCCACCACATAATCTTTCATACCGTAGAAAATAACATTGAAAAAGTTTTCACTTGTATCTGGGAAAATTTTTCCAAAATAAAGATATACCTTGTTTGTATTGACAAAATTTTTCCAATCTGAATTGTTATTTACAAAATCGTGAAACTGACAATCTTTCCTGAAATAAACTTCTGAACCCGCATATGTATTCAATAAATCCGTCCAAGTAACATCTGATGTCCTGTAATTATCATATGGCCCGAAAAACTTGAAAACATTATCCGTGGGTGTATCATCAACAGGAACACCTTTTATTCTCAAATATCCTGCCTCGGTCTTTATAAACAAATCAACACCATAACCAAGTTTAGCAACCATTCCGGAACTTGGCCCCCTCAAGTGAGCCCGCTTTGGATATGCTGTTCCATAGGGATCAATATTCTGGATAAAATCTTCAACTATAAAATAAGGAGAATCGCAAAATTTAGCCATTATGTTTCCTCTGAAAATTCGCAATTGGTCATATAAATTGCTGGAAATTGATTGTTCCCAAGTTTTATCTTTCTTAGTTGGTTCTCGCCTGGATATGTTGATGCTGCTTCTACATATTGAGGATAGTTACCGCTACTATTTGGTTCGTATACAGTATAACTTTCACAATCAATATTTCTTATAATCAAATTCTGTATTCCTTTCACTTGAGACCAAGTTTCTCCCGTGGTGGATGATTCTGTTGAATCCATAATATAGTTTACAATATCAATGTGAGAAATTGTTTCTGCAAATGAACGGTTTGCGGCATTGAAGTAGTATTCAAGTTTATCTCTCACATCATTCATTACATCTGTATAAACATATGTTCTTTTTATCTTAATACCTATATCAAATGAAAAATATACAAGATCAGGTAAATCAAACTGCTCATAGGTTGTAAGTATTTTTCTTGGTTCAAGATATGTAGATAGCGTTTCCATCCAAGATGATGAGTATGCTAATGGAACAATGATTTCATCTTCTGCTCCACTTGTTGAATATGATATAGTCGAATCTCCCCACTCATTAGGTATCAGAGCGATGTGGACTTTGTTATATTCCTGAATGCTTCCTGACGGAGCAATCTCCTGTTCACCCCAAATGTGCGCTGCAATAATATCAGACCTTGCCTCAAGATGTGATCTATAATCTGCCGCTGTAACATTCCTGTACTGTGAGTGAATAGCCCCAGTTGATGCGTCCTTGATTTCTGCTATGGTATCAGGAGCAGATGAACCTATAGTGGCGGTTAAATTTGTCACAGTATATTCTGCAATTGGAATTGTATCTCCAGTTGTTCTGTTTACCAGAAATGTCGTTTCTGGAGATGTAATTGTATTTGCACCGGCCGCCCCGTCAGCTCCGGCAGTTTTCAAGAGATAAACAACTATATCATCTGTAAGCTCGGGAACAGTTCTATTATTGGAAAATTCTATCAGATACTTTTCATACTTGTCAAATCTCAACATATAAACTGTATCAACCGTTGATAATGGTGATAACTCATCATAAAAATCAGAAACCCTTGTCCAGACTTCATCATTTACTTGAACTTCTACTGAAGGATGTTCTGTTTCATCAATATCATCATCATAATCATAATTTTCAAATGGAAGATAAAGAATGTTATCAATCAAATCTTCTCCTCTATATGTGTATGTTCTTACAATTCCCTGTCTTATCGGAACTGTTTCTGTGAGTGTATATGGAAAGGTTGCAGTTGTAGGAATTGTATAAGTAAAATCGGTGATAGTTGAAAATCTCAAAATATCTCCATTCTCATCTGTAAGATCCGGCGCATCAACTTGTTTCCATCTCTGAATATGGATTTCATCGCCGGGAGAAATACTTGCACTTGTAAGAATTGTAATTGTTAAATCTGTCTGTGCTGACCTATATCCCTGTGGGTTATATCCTCTCAACCTTGATAGCATATGAACTGTTTCATACAAGTCGGCTGTGTCTATATATTGATTTTTTGCAACCTTATTTGTATAATAAGTTGTAAGCGCCCCAAGATATGCAATCAGTTCTATAAGAAGAGTGATATTACTTCCCTCATAATTATAATCAGCAAAGGTAGTTGTGTTTGCAAGTAAATCTGCTATCCTTGCTTTTATAGTGGGAAAATCCATATTTAGATAATCTGGAATTAATGTATTTGCCATAATTATGTCCTCTTCAAAACAAAAATTACTTTGTCAACATTTCGATAATTTGTTCCTTGTATCGAATATGTTACTGTTATATTATACTGTGAATTATCATAATCCGCTTCCACATTGATGTTTATTATTTCAATGCGGGAATCCCAGCTGGATATTTCCTGTAATATTGTATTGCCAATCTCTCTAGCAGTTATCTCATCTATCGGTTCAAATAAATATCTTTCAAGCTGTGCGCCAAATGTTGGCAACATTCTCCTGCTTCCCTTTCTCGTCTGTAGAATATTTCGAAGGGAATTTTTAACAGCATCATATTCAGTAACCCTTTTAACATCCCCATCTGCCTGGCGGGGCATCTCAATATCAAAATCTGAATAGATATCTTTAATTGTATATGTAAACTTTCCTGGCATTGATCTTATTCACAATCAACATTAGGCGATCCTGCAACTATAGTTCCACTATATGTTCCAGAAAAAGAATCACCTATTCTTGCGATTGCCCTCCCATTGGCATTTGTGTTTAGTGCTCCTGAAACTATCGTTCCAATATGACCACAATTGGCTCTTACTTTATCACCTACTCTTGCCACACCTATACCATTTGCATTTACATTTGGCGAACATTCTATAATAACACCATCTTGATAACCGTGTATGCCTGATGAACAATATCCTGTAACTGCATCTCCCAATCTACTTACTTTAGCCATATCAATTCAAATTTATCGGATTTCCTGTAATATCACAGGAACCTGTAACATTTATTGTACAATTCCCACTTACTGTAATCTGAAGATTTCCACCAACTGTTGTCTGCTGGTCTGATTGAAATCCTTCTGTCACATTTCCAGAAACGGTTTCATTCTTATTACCATTTATATTTATGGTTTCATTTTCCGCAATAGTCTTGCTTCTATTTTTTACACCGTTGATTTCTATATTTCCCTCATTATCTATGATGATATATGTACCGGCAGAATGATATACTCTAATTCTTTTTGCATTTGGTGTCGAATCAACCTCTATAACATGACCACCGTGAACATGGAAAACAACATTATGTGGGTATATTCCCAATCCCTTATCAAAGTCAGGCCCCGTTTTATCGGGATATGTTCCCGATGGATCAACAAATCCATGAAGAGTGTCAGTTGGTGGTGATGACGATCCGCCAGGTAATGTAGCAAAATATATTGGTCGAAGAATATTTCCATTTTCGAAAAATACAAGAACATGAGAACCCTGAAGTGGAACGCCCCACACTCCATAATTCGAAATAGAGCCTTCAATTAATCCATATGCCGGTTCCGCCCAGAGTAGTTCATCTGTAGGAATACCTTCCAAGGCGGTTTTTGTTTTTTGTGGAGTATGAATACCAAATATTCTCACTCTTACTCTTCCTGCTTCCAGAGGATCAACATTATCCTCAACAACCCCGCGATAAATCCCTAATAATTTATCTCTGGGTAGAGTCATATCTGTAAATTCATTTTTTATCATCATCTTACATTACCCAATTTTTGTGTTTTTACTTCAAGATTTATTTTTGTAGCACTATATAAGTCTTTTATTATAGAATCTGTATATGCCGTTTTCAATAAAACAAGAAGTTGTTTATAGAAAGGCATTGTCCTTCCGCTAAATTGATGAGTGACAGATTTTACAAGATACTTTCCTTCAAATGATTTATTAGTAATATATTCTTTTGCAGTACTTGGCCATATGATATCCACAATCATTCCGGCGTATCTTCTCTCATGCCCTACTACTGTCATTAAAACTTCATGTTCCTTGATGTATCTCTTGAATGAATCACTATATGCCATATTTTCCAAAAAAGCAATATCACTATCGCCTTCAAGATCAAATCTTGCCGATGTATCACTAATATTCCAAAAAAAACTTTTCTTTCCAAATAATGTAAATTTTTTAATCATATTTTCGTATGTATAAGGTTGATCAACGAAGCTTTTAGTGACAAAATCATATCCAAGTTTGTGGCCTCCTTTTATACCTGTCATTGATTGATAGTCAATTCCACTTATTGTAAATCCAAGTATTTTATTTAAACTCTGATCTGCCCCAGTAGAGAAATAATATCTTTGCGGGGTTCCATCAAAACCCTTTTCCAATTCGGTCTGTTTCAATAATTTTTCCAATGTTACAAAATTTAATCCCCTCGAATTATTATAAAATAGATAGCCTGGCGCCAGAGATTCCAAACTACTTGCTCTTCTTGAAAGCCATTTTATAGCTTCCATAGGCGTCCAGTATGGCATATAAAAATTAGGTATGATTTCTTTTGTCTCCTCAAAATTTACATATGGCCGAGTACAAAGTAACATAAAATCTGAAATATGTTTTATAATATCAGAAATTTTCTTATTAGTGAAAGACAAGCTATATCTTCTTTGCGTAAGAGTTGTAAACAGTGGTTCAACAAAATACATTTCCACTTGATTCAAATCATACCCCTCAAATTGCCCAATTGGAGAAATTTGATTTATAGAATAAACCATGAATATTTGTGTTCTATCATCATCCAACCCATATGATAAATAAATTGGTTCGTGGCCCACAATAGGTAAAAGTTCAAGACCACCAACTTTATCAAGAAAAACTAACTTACCAACCATGCTTGCAGAAAAAATATCTTCAATAAAAGTAAACTCTATAATATCTCGCGCATCAATAAACGCAAAGCCCCTTTTAGTTCCAATAGCAACAGTAAAATCCCCTCTACCAACGGGTTTTTGAGATGTATCTATCATAGTTCTCCAATATCTCTAATTTCACGCAAAAGAATTGGTATTACACTTGGAACAAGAACTTGTATATCATTTTCTTTGTCCAGTTCTTCAAATGGATTTATAACTTTATTTGCCAAGGGTGTAACCCACCATAAACCAACTGAATTATAAAAACCATTGGAAATTAATTCCCACCAATCTTCTTCTTGAACCTCATAAACAGAATAGTACATAACATCTCTAAAGAGAGATTCATTTATTTCATATGATCGAAAAATATTTAGGAACAATGTTCCATCTTCTTCCTTCATAATATTGAAAAGTTTGATATAAGAAACATTTAATAATGTATGACCGGTTAAATCTTCAAATGATTCTGTGACTTTTATTGATGCCATGAATTAAAACACCTCCGCTTAGGATGCTCTGCTTAATCCCTCCATTTGAGGTCCGATCTGAACTTTTGATGTTTTCGTTCCAACTGTTACCAAACCTTTATCATGGAAAGTGCTATCCCATAATGGAGGTATTTCTACAAATGAAAGATGTAATTCACAATATGAAGGATATCCTCCTATATATGGACCCTTCCAAGTTGGTTCAACAAGTGTTAATGCTGCATAATCTATTTTTAAAAAATCTATGGGATATGTCTCTAATGTAAAATAAAATGGAAAATCTATATCTGCTAAATCATTTACCCCTCCTGATTTTAGTTTGGATGGAGATGATAAATATTGCAGAATCCTTACAGGATAAATGATTTCATTATATAAAGGTGTACCAACATCCGCAAGATGAAAAACAAAATCGTATTTTCTTCTTTCAGAATTTTTATAAACCAGCGCGGTATCAACTCTTGTTTTCGCAACTTCGGCTTGAGATGCGGCTATGAGAGCTTGTCTGACAAGCTCTGGAAAACTATCGCCGGCTTTATTAAATGCATTAGCAATTGCCCCAATAAATGCTTTACCGGCTCCATATAAGTGAAATTTTGAAGCCTCCTCAGCCGTTTCAATACCTGTCCCCTTTAGCTGTTGTTTAAGGTTTCGAAGTTCTGTTCCCATTCGTGATACCCATGCGGTTTTTTCAGCAATACTTGCAGCTAAGGATTCATATGGGCCCCAATCATGAGCAATTATTTCCTGTAATTCGTTAGGCGCAAGAAAATAAAATGTAAATCTTTTATTTCGGGGAATAAGTGTTTTATCTGCCCTGCCCCATGCTGCCATACTATGAATACCACGTGCAGATATTTTTAACCAAAGACTATTTGTATCATTAGTATGTAATGATGAAGGGCACCATATTGCCGGAACATCGTCTGTGATTTCCTCTGATGGTGCTGTTTTTGCACCGGCATCACGCTGGGCTTCTATTTTCTTTCTTATTCTCTGCTTGGCCGGTGTATTATCCTTTTTACTGCTCTGTGTAATACTTTTTTTTGTGTGAGAATATTCCCTAACTGCAGCACCAGATTCTTCCCAGCCAGGTAAGCCGGGCTCATTTAATTGTTTATTTTTATAAGCTCCCGCCATTTTGTTTCTCCTTAAATTGTATTTTGTAAAACAATATACCAAGCCACAGGTGTTGACATTAAAGTAGGTAGTGGGTCTGTGGGTTGTGATCCTTGCCCTATATTACCCATCATATTAATAGGGGATGTATTTACAGTTGCAGAACTCATACCAACTGGAACAGGAAGAGCCACGGGTTCCCTTTGTCCTCCACTCGTAAGTGCAGCAGTAAGTTTATTTAACATCATTTCTTGATTTTCTAAATTTCTCAATCCTGCTCCTGTTACTCCCTTAACAGGTGCACTGAGTTCTCTTCTTGTAAGAGACACTCTACCGCCCCTCTGAAATCCCATTAACGTGCCAGCGCTCAAACCACCAAAAGTAAAATTACTTGCAAATCTCATCAAAGTTCCAATTGGATCACGAATTAAGGCAGCCATTCCACCAGGCAAAATGCTGTTAAGCATTCCAGCAGTTCTTTTCGGTGTTATCCATTCACCAACTGATGCCCTAATAAGTTTACTATCAATGCCGGCTCCGGGCATTGAAGGCCCGCCTGTAATTTTTCCACCTTCCGCCATCCCGGCCATATTTTTAATTCTTTCAACATATTTTTGTGTTTCTGGATAAGGAGGAATACCTCCATATTCTCGTACTCGTTTTGCCCCGGCGTTATATGCGGCAAGAGCCTTTTCCCAGCTTCCAAATATATTAAACATCTGTTTAAGATATCTTGCTCCGCCTTCAATATTTTGATATGGATCATAAGGGTTCACATCCAGATCTTTCGCCGTTTTTGGCATTAATTGTGTCATTCCTATTGCGCCTTTTTTGGAAAGATTACGTCTACCCCCGGCCGATTCTTGCTGTATCAGAGCTCTAAAAATTTCTTCTGGTATTTCATATCTCTTTGCTATCGTAGTAATATATTCATCAAGTTTTGGGTCTTGTATAGCATTTTTCTTTCTTATCTCCTCGAGCACTTTTTTTCGATACTCTGGATCTTTTTTTATGCGTTTGAGCTCTTCAGTTTCTGCAGCCTCGCGTTTTATTTTTTCCCTTTCTTCATAAGCCTTCAATATCCTCTTTGTTGTTTCTCTGTATGGCACGGCCAGACCAAAACTGGCTATATTCAATCCATATTCGACCCCTTTTTCTTTAACCGCTTTCATAACAAGATCAAATAAATTTTTAAATTTTTCAACGATCCAATTAGTAAAAATCTCCCAATCTTTTTTAAATGCTGGATCATCAATAAGAACTTTTATCAATGATGCGCCACTAATAGCCAAAAGACCAAGAGCAACTGGAAGCAATAGAGGAGCCAATAATGACATCATTCCACTTACCAGACCAGCAATAGCCGAAATAAATAGTGGAAAAGCCCATTTCATCAATGAAATACCGCCTTTTATAGCTTGAGCAGATTTTTTAAATGGTGAGATTATTTTGCCAAGGCCGCCTTTTGTTTTTTCCCATAACCAATACTTTGCAGCCAGAGCTTTTTGATATGCCCAATGTTTTAATGCATTCTTTTTTTCCTCGGCCCATTTTTTAATTGCTTCCTTTTTTTCCTGTCTCCATAGCTCTGCACGAGCCTTGCCAGACATCCATGGCTGTTTAAATAATGTATAAAATTTTGTAAAAAAACTTTTCTTTATAGATGAAAAGAACTTCTGAAACGGGGAGAATATAAAATCTTTAAATTTTTTACCTATATCTTCAAAAAATCTCTTAACTGGGGCCAGGGCCCAGATACCTTTCGCCGTTTTCCAGAGAGCCTCTCCTATACCCATTACGGTATTTTTTGCAAATATAAAGGTATCTTTTGCCAAATCAAAGAGAGGCGCCATATCACCAAGTATGTCATGTAACTGTGATTCGAAAAACCCTGTTATTCTTTGAATACCATCTCTTATTGTCGAAAGAACTTTAAGATTCCAGAAACCATACCACGCTTTCAAGAATGTTCTACCCCAAAATCTTTGTAAGAGCCACCTCTCGACTTTCTCCCTCATTGACATTGATTTTCGAAGGGCCCTGTAATATCTCTCTAATTCTGCTTTTCTTTTCTTTTCATCCGCTGTTTCATCTTTTTTACGTTTTTCTTTTCTATCTTTATTTTCGATTTTGGTTTTTTCTACTTTGTCTGTCTTATAAAGTTTTAAAATATCTTTGTGAATTTTTTTAAGATATCTATCAGTAGCAGTACCAGCCCCCTCGCCACCTCCAACAACATTTTTACCTTTAACCATACCAGCAGTTTTATCAATGTCTTTCTTAAACTTCAACATTTCCTTAGTTGCTGCTGTGGCAAAAGATTTGGTAAATTCCTTGATGAAGGTTTCCATTTCTTTTCCAATTGAGGGACTGGTTGCCATATATTACTTCCTCTATTTCTTTATTTTTTCTGGTTGCTTCATAGCATCTGCTTTTTGTTTCATATCTTTTATAACAAGGTTGAGAAAGGCTTCTCTTTCAAAATCAGGCAAGAGATTGCTTTCCTCAATACTTATATTCGCCCGGCTTGCTAAATAATACTGCTCCTCTGTAATAGTGTGCAAGCTCGTGCCACAACACAATGTATAGATTAAAAGAAAAAATCTTCAAGAGGAACATCCCTCTTTGATTGATAGCCACATTGAGGACATTTAATGTTAATTGAAAAATCAACACCAAAATCATACTTCTCAAACCACTTTGGAAGTTTTACCTCTTCCTGTTCTGTAAGGGAATCCAGTAAATAAATTCTATCCTCTATGCTCAAGTCTTTCTCTTCACCATCTGGAGTAATAATACCTTGTATTGCAAGAGCAAGAATTGCTGTCATTGTATGAATAGCCTTTTCAGCATCAGATACTTCTGGATAATTAACTTTTACCCATTCCATCGCCTGTTTTTGCATACCTCTTGTAATTAAGGACATTCTCACAGATATATTATCATTTATTTTAACAATATCGGGCTCTGACACATCTTTCTGTGGTGGCGCTTCCTCTAACATACTCTCTTCTTTTACTTCTTGAAGTGATTGTGTCTTTTTCTTTTTAGATGCTGAAATCTCTGGTGTCTTAACCTTCTTTTTATTGAGCTCTAAAACTTTCACCGGCATTTCAGAGAGATTCACCGTCTGTAGTGATTGAGAGCCACAACTTGGGCATACTGTTTGAAACTGATAAGTATTTCCTTTTGTTGCCTTTCTTATTTCCAATAATAAATAAAATCTATCCTGTAAATATAAATCATCTATTTTAAAATCTTCTCCCAAAACACATCCGGCTAAAACATCATCAAGTGCAGTCTCAATTACTGCTTGATCTTCTGCGTTCTCATACATTAGCAGCTTTTTAATCTGCCCCGTTGAGATTGGTTTGAATTTTACAGTTTTACCACTTCCTGGCAAAACAGTTTCAAATTCATACACATTGATATACCTTTTAAAATTTGACATAAAAACCTCCTTATATTGGTATCTTTCCTCTTATTGCTTCCATATTCAAATCCAAATAACTTCTTCCTGCCCTCTGTAAGAATGTTGCAAGAGCGCCAGGTTCTCTTTCGGTTATTGTATGATATTGATAGGAAAAAGTAACATCAAATTGGACTAAATCATTTGTTTGATAGTCTAATTGAATTTGTCCTATGCTTTTCGGCCAGGCCCCATAAAGTTTAAAACAACAAATGGTGCTCCCTGTATCAAAACCCAAAAGATGAATATCTTGATCAACCATATAGGAAATGGGCTTACCATAGATATTACTTTGTGGATTATGAATTATTTTTTGCCACGCCCAGAATTTTGTAAGAATCTTGGCATCATTGTCAACAATAAATGTAACATTCCAATCACCATCACTTCGAACAGAGGCCATCTTGTATTTTTGTCCAACCCAGTGTGATTGTATTTCTTCAATTGTAGAATCGGGTAAAGATGTGGATTTAACAAGATAAGGAAATTTTTTTACACTATTATTCAATAGAAAAACATCAACCGCTGTACCTCCAGCCTCAATTGCCCCCTTTGTTAAAAGATCATCTCTGGCGCCGCTTTCGAAATCCTCAACTGTTTTTGCTGTTGATAATGCACCCTCTACTCCCGCTTTTAATATATTACTGAGATTTGGGAATTGAAGATTTACATAAAACAGATATTGTCTCGCGCCACCGAGAAATCTTGCTTTATACTCTTGAATATCAATAGGTATTTTCATATCGTCATTATCCCCGTTAGTTTTTCATATCCTCTCTTTATTGCGTCCGCTATTTTTGTAGATGGTTTTGTCTCTAATCTCATTTTATAAAATGTAAAAACTACATTCATTGTTAAGAGTTCGGACGAGGCATAATCAAAAGTAATATTACCAACTGATTTTGGCCAGCATTTTTCCAATACAAAAGATTTTACAACATTTCCTGAATAATCTATCATATGAACTTCCTGATCTTGCATATATTGTGTAGAGTTCGCTCTATCGTGTTCTCTTTTTATACTTCTCCCACTTTTTAATTCTGACAACGAATTTTGAATTATATTTTGCCAGCTATACATTCTCTCTATAATGTCTCCATTAATGTCAACATTCATATCAACTGACCAATCACCGTACTTTCTATAGCCCGCAATTTTATAATCAAGACTTTGCCAGGGAATTGGAATTTCATCAAACATTGATTCTGGAATTGTTGTTGATCTTATAAGATAAGGCCACTTATCAAAATCAGATCCTAACCCAAATGTTGTAAGTGCACTATCTGCTGCAGGAACAAACCATTTTTTCCATCCATCATTTGTTGATAATACTCCTGTTTTCCCCATTTCTCTACTAATTCCAGCTGGCAATTTTAAGAGAATATAGAATAAAAATTGTCTTGATCCACCGGTAAATCTTGTGCGATATGTATCAACATCAAATAAAATCCGTGGCATCTTTCCTCCAAATAAAAAGGTCTGAAGAGTTTCAGTACCCTTCAGACCTTTCGATCCATTAGTTTTATCACTAAGCGTGGTACGGTATATAAGTATTTATTAATACCTATTATCCGAAAGTTACTCCAGTGCCATAAGTCACATTATCAGCAACATGATAAATGTAAGTAAATGTCATATCAAACTGGACAACATCATTAGCAGAGTAGTCCAATGTGGCCGTTCCGACCGATTTTGGCCATGCGCCAAAAAGTTTATACTTCATAATTGGCTTACCATCGTAACCTAAAAGTTCGAGCTGCTGGTCAGCCATATAAAGATTCGGTGCGGTGTAAATATTTGTTGTTGGGTCGTGAACAAGCTGCGCCCATTGCATAAACATTTGCTGAATTTTCGCATCGATATCCACATTAAAAGTAACTGTCCAATCACCGTATGTGTACTTTCCGGCAAATTTAAAATCGAATCCTTGCCAATTTGTCAGGATTTCGTCCGATGTTGTTTCAGGCAGGTTTGTTGACCTTACAAGGTAAGTTGCCTTTTCAGTATCTCCCCCTGCAATACTAATAGGAAATATCGGTTTATAATAAAATAAGTATTGTCTTGCTCCACCCTGAAATGATGCCCTATAACTATCAATATCAAATCTTGGCATTTTTTATTCCTCCAATTTATTCTCTTATCCAGCTGTCGCTCCAGCAAGCTCTGTGAAGGAGGCGCCGGTCTTGGTTGCGATAAAGTTCAGAACAATAAATTCTGCTGCCCTTGTGGGCTTAATGTAAATGTCACACCAGAGCTCATTTCTATCAATTCTTTCCGGTGTATTATTTGTCTCATCACAGACAATCATATAATCATAAATACCTCTTCTTGAACGAACATCTCTCAAGAATGGGTCAATCATATTGACCAAAAGAAGTCTTGTAAGATCATCATTTGGCTCAAAAAGAAAGTATCTTGCTGCTGTAGCAATTGCCTTTTCAAGAACAATGAAGAGTCTTCTTACATTAATTCGATTGAAAGCAGATTCCTTGTCAAGAAGTGTTTTCTGACCCCAAACAACTTTGCCCTGACCAGAGAACGAGACAAGTGGGTTGATACCGGCTTTATAGAGAATATCTCTTTCTCCCTGTGTTGGGTTCCAAGCAAGTCTCCTTACATTACCAAGAAGGGCTCTGTTAAGACCAGCCGGGGCAAACCAAGGATCAGAAACATCATCCGTATTGGCATAGATACCAGCGATATGTCCTGAACATGGAATCCATCTATATTTACCGTTCCATTTGTCATATACTTCAATCCAGTTACCATAAATGGAAGCATAACTGGTATTTTCATTAAGTGTCTGCTGTCTATAAGTTCTAAGTGATGTTGCCTCATTACCGGAGTTATTAATAACATCAGCATAAAGACAATCAAGAACAGCAATACAATCCTTTCTTGATTCTGCAATCGAAACCAGATATTGTTTTACTGTAGTGGATTTATTTCCATCAATAAGAATATTAATATCAATTTCTTCTGCATTTGCATAAAGATCAATATCATCAATGATAAGTGCATCCGTTACAGAATCATCCTGATCATCTGCCCCTCCTCCGAAACTCTGCCAAGATGATGTAGAAATCGTGATATTTTGATCCTTTTGTGATTCATTCATACTAATCCTAATATAACTTGATGATTCATTAATAACTGTTTCTGCGAAAAGTTTATTTCCACTATCATCAACAACATCTTGATCAGTAGAAACATTCCAAACTTCCTTTGTTGCATAGGATGTTTCTCCCTGTGGTTTTACCTGTACAATAATAAGGAAGGATTTAGAATTAAGAAGCGGACTATCAATTGCTGAAACATCTGAATATACTTCCCATTCTGAATGTCCTCCTGATGCAATTTCATTATAGGTTGTATAATCAATAACGGCTACCCTGATATTATTTCCCCACTCACCTCTTGAGTTGGCGATAAGATAAAATGGCCAAGGTGCGGTTGGTGAAACATCATCCGCAAACTGATCTGGGTCTTTACTTGGGAGGTCTGATAAAGTCAGAGCATCACTACCAAGAACAAACTGGGTGAATGTTGCTTCTGAACCACTTACAGCTTTCGTTCCAGCAAAAGTTGCGGATACGGGCATTGTTCTTGTGCAATAAAGTGCATTTCCATACCTCAAATATCCCGTAGCAGCAAGAATATCCTGATAGCAATTCGCCACATTTGTTGGTTTTCCAAATATATCTATCAATTCATTTACGGTTGTTATCAGAGTTTTCTTTCTCTCCGGCCCCTTGTAAGTATTCCTTAGAATAATTGCTGCAATAGAAGTAGCTACCGCTGGAATAGTAGTAGACAAATCTATTTCGTTTACATCTACGAGTGGTGACAAATAAAATGCCATTGTATGAATCCTCCAAATGTTTTCCTTATATATTTATGGATATTTCAATTATATTTATAAAAATTTACCCGATTTCGTATCTATCATATATAAATGTTGCGCTGGCTTCCAGAACAGCCCCCCCCTCTCTTGTTGAGAGAGTAATCTCTCCAAGTTGTTGAATCCAGACATTTTTAAAGTTAATTGCCATTATTTTTCTACTAAAATTATCGGTTATTTGGAGAGAAGCATCAACAACCATATTATTTGGTAAGACACCAAACTTATCCTTGTTATTATTTATATAAAATATCCAGTTTGCAAGCGCTTTCCAGTTTCTAAATTCCGAATCTACAATGAAATTTACTGTCCAAGAATCAAAAACCAGTTTCCCAACCTGTAATTGAAGTTTACCACCCTGCCAAGGAGACTCTGCTTGATCTAAAGACAAGCCAGGAATAACTGTGCCAAACAGGTTCAACTCAAGTTCTGCAGTAGCCGCACGGGATGTTTCCGATGGAAGAGTTGGAAACTTTAATCTAAAATTAGAGGGGGTTGCCCTATGTATGTTTACTGTTATTGCCATTATGTCCTTCCCTTACCGCCCTCCGGAAATACTGTATATCTCGACAAAATGCCCGCTGTTTCATCATATCCGAGGGCCTCGACATATACCGCTTCATCATACATACCACTTGCACCAGATGTAAATGTTGTTTCTGTTTCCTCTGCCATGGCTTCTTCTGAAGAATAAATTCTTGATATAACCTTCTCAATAAGTTTCCCATCAGGATCGGTTGTTGGAGTAATAGGCTGCAGAAAATATCCCTGAATAGTGAAAGTCAAGGTCCATTTTAATACTCTCCAATCCTCTTCCCCCCATTCTTCCATAATATCCGGTGTCGCACTATTGAAAACTGTTTTTAATTCAAGGTCTGCGTTCATTTCTGGAACATTGATTTTCAAGAAAACATATGGATTGAAAAACGGTAATATCTGTTCAAGAATTTGGTCAATATCAACAATATGAAGTGCCCAGATATTTACATTGAGAAGAAAACTATATGGTATCAGGTTAGGTATTGTTTCAATTGTTTTTGCATCATAATCTTTTGATATAACAATATTCTCGTTCTTATTTCCCAATCTTGAACCATCATAGTCAATTGACATAAGGGTTACGGAAATGATGGGAAGCTTTTCTTCAGTTGAATACTCTTTTATCCAGTAATATGCCTTTTCCTTTGGCCCGAATTTCACAGGAACAAGAACGGTTTTTGTTATGTTTCCGTCATTGTCATACCTTGCCACATATATGTCTGCTAACATATCGAGAAACTGTATAATTGTTTTCCTGAAAATTCTATAAAAATAATAAGTTCGTGCCATTTATTTTCTTACGCTGGGCCGGGATTTTCTTCCTGTTTTTTCTTGATAATTTCCTCAACATCACTTATAGCCGTGTTTATTGACAATATCTTGCCATGTATCCTTACTGCTTTATAGCCTTGCATTTTCCAGCTTTTGAGTTTAATCAATATTTGCATTTTAGTCATATTATTCCACATTGAATTTGGAATTTCCTTTACTTTTTCTTCAAAGAGATACTTTTCCAAAAGTTTATCTACTTTATTCATTGCTACTTTTTCTTCTCTTTCTTTTCCGGTCATTTCCTCTTTATCGGTTCTTCTCCAATGTAAAGTTTGCTCTTGAAAATTCAAGGCGGTCAACCAATTTCAATATATTACCTGATCTATCAATAACACAAAAACCTTCTGGTTTTGCTACATTGTAACCTTCCCCACTACGGATAAATGTTCCTATATTGCTGATTTCACTGAACTTTCTGACAAATATATCTTTCAACCTGATGAAAATCAAATAAAGATATAGTAATCCCATTATTTCTTTCTTATATTTAGTTAGAAAATGATGCGCAGAATCTATCATTTCCCTTCTTTTCTGTTTTGCTTCTGGTGATTTCACCTGTTCTGCTTGTTTCTCATATTTGTCCTTTATGAATATCATAAAATCATCATAGTAAAGTGATACGGAGCGGAGAGCGTTTGCCTTCTTGATGTTTTCGTTGTGGAATATCATGAATAATTGATATAGCCCGAAGCTTTTCATCTTTTTGAAAATATCTTCCTTGATATATTTCGCAACCCGCTCTGCTTCTGAAATCAGTTCATTTATCCTGTCAATTTCCGGCTTGGAGAAGTTTACTGTGCCGGATTCATCCCTGAAATAGGCATCCTGAAGCCAGACATTTGGATTATTAAAATACCTTGATACATCTATATTAAATTTGGCCGAAAGCGTATCAAGTGTATCTCCTGTGTATTCCGTGTGAACGACAATACCCATTTTGGCTTTATTGATCCTGTTTGCAAGGTCTGAACCGTCATTTGGTATAGCATAGGTTATTGTATTCGGTGTAAAAGTAATATATGGCATTCCGTTGATATTCTCTATTTTCTTATCATCTGTAAAAAGAAGATCTCCCTGATAAATTGTTTTCACTCCCAATTCTGATAGATACTTCAGGGAAGTTTTCAGCTTAGCTGCCAGACCAGGCGCATGACCGAAATATTCATTTACATCTTTATAATTATATGCAAGTTTCGGTGTCTTGTTGAAAATGGCTTTCGTAGAAACAAAGAATTTTCCATTTTCTGGATTAATACCAAAAAACACTGCTGGGCTATTATGAATAAGAATATATACATCACCGGCTTTTACATAAAAATTCTGATTATGTGTTGTCATATCACATTCTGGATATTTCTGTTTTATCTTATTCACTTTTTTGACTTTCATATTCTATAAGCCCTTTCAGTTTTTCAGATTGGAAAAATGTTTTTTCATCATCATATTTACAAAAAGAGATGGTTATCTTCCCATTTATTCGGTTTCTTTTATATTATCATTTTCATTCAATTCTATAGCCTTCACCCAACCCCTATTGATTGTATAAAATTCGTGATCCTCTGTAACTATTATTTTATCACCATTTTCCAACTCAACTTCTACCCAATTTTTATTATTATGATTTATTCTTGGTTTTATTGCTAAATTCAACTCATCAATACCCTTATCAAAATTATAAGTAAAAACTTCCACATCATTTTTACCAAGAATCTCTTTCATTTTCATATCACCGTTTTTCGTCTTGATTATTGTATCTGGATGAATACAACCATCCCATTTCACTGTGATAGCCGCCTTTGATTTCGATCCACCGGAAAGTGTATCACGAATGAGTTTGGCTAATTCGATATTCTTTTCTATACCATTCACGCCGTTGTTAAACATATTATCCTCAAAATGTTCTATATGCCGATTTATATCTTCATTGAGCACTTCTTGAATGGTATATATTCTTTGTTCCTTGAAGATTTGGCCTCTGACATTTCCAGGCCTTCCAATGGTTGCCCTGAGAAATTCCCTGAATTTCTCAAACCACTCCTTATTATCCAATCCCCTCGCTACATTTCTTTTATACTCCTCGAAGTCATTTTCTCCGATAGCCTTTCTTACCTTAGATGCAGAAATATCTTCTGCTGTTCTCTTGATTTCATCAAAGATTACATTGTAATCCACTCCGATAAACTGTTTTTTATAGTCTTCAATCCTGTCAGAACCGGCTATGATTGCAACACCATTGCTTGTTTCAATGTTTTCCTGTTTAATAATATCTGGAATATAACCGTGAGAAGATAAAATCGGATGTGCTTTCGGGTTCGTTATCTTGAGAATGGATTTTCTCTGATTGTATGTAAGGAAATTTTTGGCGAGTTTTGAGGATTTCTCTCCCTCGATGATAAAAATGTATACCTTTGAATATTTCTTGAGAGAGTCTTCAATAATTTTTTGGTGGGCTTTTGTGGGTGGTGACATTCTACCTATAAAAATACCCACCGCTCGTGACTTCTGTTCTGTAATGTAATTTGAAAATCTCATCTTAATAATGATATTTACTACCAGTATATATGTATTTCTTTCCAAACCGGTGTTACATTTCTATACTTATCTCTTCATTCCCTCCAGATCTCTCATCAGAGTGCTCCTTTCGTGTTTCTCCCACATATCAATTTCATAATTCATTTGTTTGATTATTTCATCCGGAATACCAAGTTTTTTTCCCGTTTTAGTGTTTACATCTTTTTTTATTTTCACCATCCTGTCAAAGTTTTTGAGGGCTTGATCTGGCTCATCCCTATATGTGTCAAAGATCTTTTTGCGAATAACCTCAAGATCTTTGATAGATGTCTTTACAAGATATTTTCCCTTTTCCAACCAATCCCTGTCTTTGTTAAATTCTTTGAAAATTTCTTCTATCTTATTCATATGCTTTTCAGTTCCCCCGTTTTTGCCAAGTATAGAGTTATTGCCCATATATCAGCTCTTATGTTCTCTGGTACTTGACGAACATCACCTTTATATTTTAATTCTCTCTCAACATACTTCTGTATTTTCTGTTCCTCATCTGGACTTTTATCCAATATTTTTATATATTCATTCCATAGTTTATTATCTATATCTCCGAGCATTGATGAAAGCCTTCTTGCATCATCAATACTTTTTGCTGTTGCAATTTTGAACATAAATTTTGTCAGATCCCGCATACCAATTGCTTCTGTCAATGCCATTAAATCACTTTTTCTGTAGAGATATTTGTCAATAAGATTGTCTATCTTTTTCATATGTTTGTTCTCTGTATTATCCTTTCATCTGGATTTAATCCCCAATTGGGGTTTTCTTTTGCTTTTTTAAGCAGTGCTTCCGGTGGTTCACCTTCAATCTTTTGAGGATGAAAGAGTATTCTGTATTGAGGTCTTCTTCTTTCATCAAAATATGCAACAAGAACAGACCAGTTATTATATTCCCTTATCACAACTCCTTTCAACATAACTTTCTTGTTTATCTGTGCTCTGCCTGTAACATAATCTCCACTCTGAAATTTCATTTATAGCTTGCCCCCACCATATTTTTTGAATGCCTCTTTTTTCTTTTTGTCTATCACAGCCTGTTTTATTTTGGGATTTCTTTCCAGCTTATCAGCAAACCACCTAAGCGTATCAAATATTGGATCTTTATCGTCATATTCACCCACTTTCCTTATCCAAAACCAAAAATCATCTTCTTCATCGGCGAGAACCAGCTTTGCGTTGAAGGACAATTGTTCCAAGTTTTTCTCAAAATCATTCTCTATTTTTATTATCTCATTATCTGCCTTTACCAGAAGATTTCTGATTTCATCCCATTCTGGTTGCTTTTTGTATGTCTCTTCGCTCAAATATCTCTCAATCTTCTCGTCTATTCTTTTCATTTACTATACCATCCATATTTTTTGGTAATGAATTTTGCGTGTTCTTCCATTTCACTTACAAGCTCATCTATCAAATCTTTGGACATATATGGCATCCATATTTCTTGGGCAAAGCCGATAAGACGAGAATAAAAGCGCCACCAACAATCAGATTGTTTTTCTATATCACCTTTATATAAATCGACACAAGATTCTTTGGCATATTCATCCATCACACTCAATGTTGCAGATACGCTTTCCTTGAATGCATCATCCGCTTTCTTCTGTGCGAGTTTGAACCGGCTTTTAAGTCTCCCGTCCTATTCAGAAATATTTTCTTTATCATTCAAATATTTTCCAAATTTCATTTCTTCCTTCAGACCATATTTTTTGAGAATGGCTCTCGCCTGTTCTTTGGTCATACCACCCATTATCCTTGCCATTACATCATTCATTTTCAATGTTTTTCTGGCCATGGCTATTTGATGTTTTACAAATGGATCTGTTGGCATCTTCTTGATCAAATACTTTTCAATTTTCTCATCTATTTTTTTCATCTTACACCATACCTGCGTAATTTTTCCAGATCATTTCTTATCTACCGGATGGAAAAATATATTCTTTCCTTTTATAACTATAACTGCCTGACGGGCCGTACCGCTTTATTGGAATTTGAAATGGATTTTCTACACTATATTTTTTAATCATTGAAAGTCTTTTATTTTCTTTGACCATTTTTGACTGATTTTGACTTTCAACACCATATCTTTTAATACAGGTCTTTTTTGACTTTTCCCTTTTTGTTTTTTTTTCCCTATCCTATATTTTCCTATTTTATTACAACCGTATTCACATATGTTCATAATTGATATCCCTTCTATATGTTTTTGTATCTATATTACAAAATTATTTATATAGTTCATTAACATTTTTAACAAAGGATATCCCATCAATGTAAGATATGCAATAACATAACCGTAGATGCGAGTGTCGATATCATCAACAACATTTGCGTGTTCTTCAATCCAAGTATTATCACCAAACGCCGAAATAAGTTTGCTGGTAACGGCAATATCCGCAGCACTTTCGCTCTGCTCTGAATATCTGAACGGCCTTAATATCAATACCCATATCATTTTCTTGAGCTGGAAGGTTTTGTCATCATCATCAACATGACAGACCTCAAATGATCTGTTAGCCAATTGATACCATTTAATATGAACGGCGTCGCCTATTTTCGGACTTACTGTTTTACTAACATCTCTCCTCCAAGTACTCATCGGGATATGTGCAGTAATAACATCACCACCTGTCATTCCAAAAGATGACCACAAATTAGGTTCATCCACGACTTCGTAAATTATTTTTGTCTCCTTCGGTGCCTCATATGTAGTTCCTGTATGTTCACCATATAGCGTATCATACTCTACATCATTTGACCTGATATAATAATTTATCTTAACACCGGCAATATCGGTATACTCCATAATCATGCTTTCGGCAAGCATATGCTCCTGATTACCTTCTATATCATACAAATTCCATTGTGGTTTCTGTAAGCCAGTTCTATTCTGTTTGTTCATTTTTGAATTATCTTCATTTGTAATTTTGTGAATGCTCCCCCCCCCCCTCTAAAGGGAGTGGGCTTCTAAAGTAACCTTACGATTACTTAAAGAGTCCATTCCGACTCTTAAAATGTTAAATAAAAATTTATAAAAAAGTTATCCAATATAAATATAATAGCCATCAGCCTATAAAAATTCCCAATCCCTCCCAACTTTCCTCGTTCCTCAATTGCTCTTCCAGTTTTTCTATTTCTGTTTGAGCCTCTGAAAGCAATGTATCACCATCAAGTGCGAGGCCAGTCTGCCCTATAGCCGTAAAATTAGCAAACTTCGATCTAATTCTTCCCAGTGTTTTCTTACTCAAGGCTGTGGCATAATCAAATATCCACATATTATCATATAAATCCTCTTCCGTTCCTTCCAAGACATATGCCCTAACAAGAATATAGCCTGGAGAATCCAACCAAGTGTCCTGCCAACGAATTGTTCCTCCTGATGGTGGTGGCGGTTGTATTTCAAGAATATTGGTATATCTGTGGTAAGTAAAGTTGTATGTGTCAAATACGTATCGTTTTATTGTGTCCAAAAAATCTCTTGCTATGTGATAAGATACCAATGTATATCCTGACCCGCCACCTCTCATCAGCAACATATCATACATACCTGCATTATACAGGTAATTTTCAATTGTAAAGAGTGTATGGATTGATCCGGTGGTTCGTGTGTCATAACTCAAAACTTCTGTAACATCTCCCGGCAACTCATAATCAGTAACACCGGCTGATAGTGCGATTGTAAAATATTTTTCTACTACACCTTGGCCAACTGCCCATTTGATAAATTTCTGTCTAGCATAATCAATATGATCAGCTATTTGCATATCATCCAGTTCAACTTTGACAACAGGATAACCAAGAATCCTCTTAATCCTTTCTATCAACTCTGATTTTTTTATTGCTCTATATGGTTTAAGCATTTTATTCCCCAGCCTCTATTTTATCTTCAATGTCCTTCTTCATTGCTGTCAACATTTCAATAGCATTGTCAATGAAGGTAAATACCATTTTGTCATTATAATTCAGATATGATCGCTCAAGGGATTTCAATATATCCATTACTCTATGAATATTAACGGGAACTTTTGCAAGAGGGTGTCTACTCCCAATATCGTCGTTCAATAGTTTGCTCATCTTTCTATCCATTCACTATCCACGGCTTCCCAAAAGGCATCAACAATAGGATGTGATGTTCGTTCTTTTGGTTTCATAACATATTCTCTAACCAGTTTTTGATACATATCCTTGAAAAAATTATCAACTGAATTTTGTGATATGCCCCACGCACCCTCGGCCTCCGCGTTTGCTTTATCTATTTCTTCTATAACATCTTCTATTGCCTTTCTAAATTGAAAAACCATCTTTTTCTTCGCTTCTAATAGTATTTCTTTGGCCCTTTCTACTTCTTTATCAATAATGTTTTCAATTACATTATAGGTCAACCTTATTTCGGCTCTTGCCCGGCTTTCTGGTGTGATGACTTCTCCTAAATATTCCTCAATTTTCTTGTCTATAGACATATTCTCTATTGGCAAACATCATTCCCCTATTAAATACCACCGCCATTTTCATTTCTATTGTTTCTTCGTTTAAAAAGTTATTGATTTTCCTCTCAATAGACATTGAATCCCCCCCTGAAAAGTTATTATAATTCTCTATTATTTATAATTTTAATTAATTAATTTACCAGTTCTTGAAAGCCAGCTCCAATCCTCTGCAATCGGTTCAATATCACTTAAAACACCCCAAACATCGTCCTCTATTTCTGTCTTTTTGATCTCAAATGATTCTTCCAGCATATCGGTTGTGGTAAAATAACATCCCCAGTATAAGGCTGTAATAAGGTCATCTGGCATATCTTTCCCAAAAAATTTACCTTCTTTTTCAATAAATGTGGATATTTGGTCCACAGTATCATAATCAACTATTGTCAAACTACCATCTTCCACAAGCTTTTTCATAAGCATGACGGCTCTTGGCTTGGTTCTGCGATCTGCTCTTACTCCTAAATCCTTTGTTTTTGAGCCAGAATTAACAAGACCGGGGTTTTCATACTCCCACCATAGCCTTGTTACAACAGTTGAGCCCTCTGCATTGTTCTCCGCCATAATAAAGGCTGAATTATAATAGATTGATGTCCTATTTACAATGTCCGCAAATGTATAAACATCAATATAATTATCATTGAATGTCGCTACTTGTTGCAATATAATTGGTTTGACCTGAACAATTTTCAATACCTGCATAGTAGAATAATTTTCTCCTGTTCCCTTTGCTGTGTCAACACCAATAACATAAACCGCCTTTTCTACTGGTTTTTCGTATATTTTGAGTTTCCCATTGGCCTGTTCAACTATCGGTCTGGTGCATTTGTCATATAATTTTTCAATAATGTCGGAATCTATAACTGTATTTGTAGAACCAAGAAATTCACATTCATATTCCTGTATAAATTTCTGTTTACCAAGATTCTTTCTCTGGTCCGAAGCCCATTTCCTGTCTCTGCCCGGAACATCCTTCCAAGTTGATTTGATAGCAACGAAAGTGTTTTCCTTTCTTTCTGCTTGAGTATAAAGCCTGTGATATAGATTGAACATACCATTTGGTGTGGAAATGATAACAACTCTGGACTCTGATGAGGCGGCAATTGTAGGAAGGTTGGATGACCAGAACTCTTCCGCCTTGTTTTTCTGAACGAAAGCAAACTCGTCAAGTATCAGGAGATTTATAGTTCTACCACGGAAAGAATCGGGAGATGTAGCTGATACCATAATTTTTGAGCCATTATCAAAATTTACGAATGTTTTGGAATATTCCTGAACGCCCGGTTTCAACCAGACGGGAAGCTCCTCATACATTATTTTCAGGCGGGAAAGAATGTCAATAGCCGATATCTGTTTATTAGACGCAATTCCAACGATTTTATCGGGATTAAATATTGCATACCAGAGAGCGTATGCACATACGGTAGTCGTATTATGTGTTGGTATCATCGTTTTTCCACAAAGGAAAAGATGTTCATCATTGTCTACCTGTATACATTTTACAGGAACAGAATTAACCTTTATGATATTTTTGATGTATATTCTTGTATTTTTATCATGTCCAAAACATTTTGTTTGTCTATCTTTTTTTCTGGAAAGATTGAAAACAGAGAACCGTGTTGTGGAAAAAACAAGTGAATGATATCTTTCTCCATTTATAACTCTGTAATTCAATTTTGTTTTTATTCCAATAGATGAAAAAATTTCTCTTATATCTTCTATAAGAGTTGAAGATTTTTGAGAGAACTCACAAACCCCATCTTTCCCACAATAACCATTTGTGTCCATGAGACCTCGTATAAGTTCAAGTTTCTGATTTATAGAAGCTGAAAAATATACTTTTGGTATATGTTTATTATTGATGAGATTAATTTTCCTCAAATCAATCATTAATTTATAAACATTAAAATACCCCCCATTCTCATTTCTCCAATCTTTTTTAAAAGATGATGTTAAATACTTTTCCTGTATTATTTTGGAAATCTCATTATAGTCATTTATAGATGTAGATATTCTTCCATTTACTAAATGACCTTCCCCCAACCATATACCAAGAATATATGGGTCTACGGGCAATTCAATATCGTCATTCACCACACCAGAGTGATAATTGATATAATAAGAATGAGATGTATTACTGAATTTATCAAAAATTTCTTTTGTTGTAAGAACTCTTTCTTCGTGAGTTGTTCTTGGATTGTCTTGACTATTTTTATGACCAAAATTTGATGAACCCACACACCATAAATGTTCCTCATCAACAACTATTCTTTCTCCATTGTCAAATTCAATCTCATAACAATTATGATTTTCCATAACTTCTGTTACAAAAACAACTTTTGTGGGCTTACCATCCCTCCCAATGAGAAAATCCCCCACTTGAACATCACCTATCGTTGTCCATTTACCATTGGGTTGAGGCAAGGGAGTATCAAGAGCAAGTGCTTTTCCAGACTGCCTGCTCCAAAGACCAATGACAAATCTTTCATCTTGTAAAATTTTTAGAATTTTTCTCTGATAAGGATACGGCTCAAATGCTATTCTTCCCCTATCAGGATGAATAATTTTAACATATTTCAGGAACTCCCATATATCTTGAGAGCATTTAGACAATGCGGCTACTTCTTCTGGTGAATATGAATATTCCTGAAGCGGCCTTTTTATAAAATCATCATATTTTACTGGCACGTAAGAAAACCCCCATAAAACATACTTTCATATGTATTTATGGGGGCAAAACAATAAAAAGGGGAAACTATAATGAAATTGGAGCTAAGTCCATCATATCAAAGTGAAAAGTTGAAAATGGATTGTCAGACGCCTCCATATTTTCTGAAGAAGCCGGGGGGGAGACTGTTCCATCCTCTGTATAATACAGCTCTTTATCTTTACCTGTTTTCTTATCCCTTGTAAAAGTCTTTAGTGTTACTGGCCTTCCCCATAGGTAGTAAATATGCTTCAATGTCTCTTGTGCATATTTTTTGTGAAGAGGAATACCGTTATACCTATGTACAAGCTCTAAATGCCCGCCCTTGTCAAGATTTCCATTGACAATCTCAATCTTGGGTATTCCACTGTTTGCAAAGCTATTGATAATTAATTCCCTTACTTGCTCTACTGTATGATTGGTTCTTACATAATCAATAGAGGCAACCGTTTCCATTATCTGATAAATATAAAGATCGAGTTTATCAATCAAATCAACCGTTAGAAAATCTTGCATAAAGAACCAATCAGTATAGCTCCTCATAACCTCAAACATTTTCTCCCGGCCTTTCATCTCCTTTGTATCCCAATTTTCCTTAGTTTTCGCATCTGTGCAGTTATCATAATCGGTACCGTATCTACCCTTGTTCCACCTCTCTTCGATTTCTTTCCACATCTCCGAGCCCACCAGATATGGGTTCATACCCATCTTATTTGTGGCTTTGACAAGAGAATTACTATAATTATACTGGCCGTGTTCTTCTGCAGTGAGTAGACCTTCATCAAATAATCTGTTCATAAAGATATTGTGCCAGTAGGTCGCCCAGCCCTCATTCATATATTTGGTTTTGGAGTAAGGCCAAAAATACTGTCCTTCCATTCTCAAAATTTCCAGAATGTCCTTCTGCCAATCTTCCAGAATACGGGAATTGTCAATAATGAACCGAAGAATATCTTCTGTGGGTTCTATCGGGGTTGTAGCAAGTATCTTTCTCCACAGCCTGTTATTATAAACATCGTAATCCTCTGCCACATCCTTCTTGGTATCACGAACAATATCACCATAAACAGCTCGGGAAGGAAGTTTCTTTTTCTTCATTTGCTCAAAGACTCTTTTCTTCCTCTCCATCTCCGTTTCCTGATTAAATGGTGATGAGTGCCATTGTAGGGCGTGTCCAGCATCTTCAGTTTTCTCCACCTCATCAAGACCATATATTCTTTCATAGTCATTGAATCTCTTCTGGGCAGCAGCCAGCACTTCAACAATATCCTCACGGAAATTTACATACCATTTACTTTCCGTAAAGAAATTGACATGCGCATAAACGTGCGCCATAACAAGAACCTGAACAGCCAATGTATTGGAATTCATCAAAAAGGCTCTTGAAGGATTATCGTGGACAACCAGCTCAAGAGGAAGGTTCGGATCTACTGTGTCAAATACAGTTTTCAATCTTTCATAATCCCTACCATATTTCCAATTGGAGATATTTGTAGGCATCCTGTAAGCCAGTATCTCTATCATCTTTTGTGGTGGAACGATATCAAACTCTACAGGCAGACACTTCATTCCATATTCTTCAACATACTGTTTAATTCTATCTTCAATTTTTATCAATCTCTGCAAATCATTTTGTTTCATTATTTTTTATTCCTCTTCTTCTCAAATAACATATGTTTGAGTGCAGGATATATATGTTCTTTCCCTTTTATGATACAGGCAAGAAAATGCCTTTCATTATCCTTATAGAAATTGGTTCCGGCTTCCGTTTCAATCTTGAAGTCAAATGTATTGGTGTATTTTTCCATCAAATTTCCGTGTGATGCGTGGAAATATCCCTGTGAGGAAATATGAATTTCACAATATCCCAGCATATTAATCTTCTTGTCCAGAAGAAGTTTTGTTGATTGCATGGTTTCATCAGGATTAAAATCCTCTCCATCAGAAACATATACAACATAAACATTCCACTGGTTTACAGGATATTCCCTTTCAACCAGATCTCTGGCAAGATCAAAAGCTGTATGACAATAGGTTCCCCCACTCTCGCCTTTCTTGAAGAAGGTTTCCTCATCCACAAGAGAGGCGATAGTGTGATGGGCGATAAACCGTATCTGAACATGGTTATAGGTTTTCTTCAAAAATTCAACCATCCAGAATAACATTGATCTGGCAAGATATTTCTTTTCCGGTGTCATTGACCCCGATGTGTCCATCATGGCAATAACAACAGCATTACTGTGAATTTCAAATTCCTGTTCCATCTGTTTGAACCTCAAATCATCATCCTCGATAAAAAGAGATTGAACATCAGCATCAGGATTTACCTTATTTTCTTTTATAAGATTGATGGCATCAACCAAATCTCCGTGAGAGGTTGCAAGGGCCTTGTATGCCGTTTCCTCATCACACTTGGTTTCATCCATAATTTCAGCAGCATAAATAGCCATCCTTTTTATGGATTCTTTGATGGTTCTTCTCTTGTGGATTCTTGGATGGATGCCTACTTTTGAAACGGTTTCGAATTTCCATCCGGAAGGAACAAGTAATTCTGCTTTTGTTTTCTCTTCAATATATGGAAGACCCAAATCTTGAAACATAATATTGATAAGATAATCAATATCAACTTCTGTTTCCATATAATCGTCACCACGGGCATTACCGGGCTTACTGTCATCATTCTTTTTTCCTTTACTTCTTCGGCCTATAATATCTCCAGCCTTACCTTTACCCTGACCAACACCGCCTGCAGTTCCTGTGCTTCCATAAATGAACCGATAATCCCTCAATCCCTTTACAGGAATACGCACAGTTTTACCGTGCTTTTGAGTGATTATAGATTCCTCTGCAATAATATCTTTTATATTTTTTCTAATTGTATCTTCGATTTTCTCACGGTGCCTGGCAGCATCTTTTCTACCCCTCGAAGATAAATCCCAATTTTCATGCGAAATGATCATATTATTCCCCTTTTATTGTGTGGTGGTGGCGGATTTCTCTGCCACCACCACCTCCCGAAGCATCTCACACCGATTTGGAGGAGATTAGTTATTTTTCATTTTCATAATATCTTCATATATCATACTTCATTCTACTTCTCCTATTCCCCCACTACTTTTCTATATGTGTATAAAATTTTGTGAGGAATTTATATGAATTATCTACTTGATGTTATTTCACTCTTCCTTCCTGAGTATTTCTCCAACGAAGCTTAACAATATATTTGCACACTCTGGGCAGTATCCCCTCTTAGTAAGATTTGTGACGGCTGATTTTCTCTTCATCTGCGTCCTCTTGTCCGTAGCAGACTTGTCTGCGAGCGTAAGAGATACCACATTTTTGAGATCACTCATCAACTTCTTCTCAATGGCGATACGGAGAGGATCATAGGTTTTGAAAGTGAAGGCTTCACCCTTCTCCAATTGGGCAGATTTATAAACGAATATACCGTTTCTAAATTCTGTTTTAGAATTTATTGGAATACCAATATACTCTTCAATCTGTCTCATCAGCTTCTCATCGGGATCACTATATTCACCTGTAATCGAATCTTGAATTTTCTCCTTACGACAGAAAGCATCGGCATTTCGAATATAGTTTTCGAAGAGAGATTGTGCCTGCTCTTCATAAGCGGAGAGAAACGCCATATTGACTTCCTTTTTCGCTATATCTTTGAACTCGGCACTTACAGATTCCTTTTCACCGAGAAGAAGTGTAAGATATTTCTTTGATTCTTCTTCGGTGATTCCGATTTGGTGCTCAAAGTTAGAACGAAGAGCTCGAATAATGTCAATTGGATTGACACACTTCTTCTCTTCTTTCTGACCAAGTGCAATGTTTAGAGCGTTGATGATGAATCTTGGGGAAATTCCTCTCATTCCCTCACCCTGCTCCTTACCTTCCAGACGGAGAGCTTTGACATCAATCTCCTGTTTCTTCAGCTCCTCAGTAATCTCGCCATTATAAATTTTCATTTTCTGAATAATGGAAGAAACCTTATTTGAAGGAACAAGCCTTGTCAGAATAGCGAACTGTGCAGCAACTTTCAGAGTATTTGGAGCTATATGGATTCCGCGAAAATCAGATTCTCGAATCATCTTCTCGTAGATTTTTATTTCATCGTCTACACGAAGATTCCAAGGAACGGTAATAGGATACATTCTATCGTGTAGTGCCTCGTTCTTCTTCTCCCCCCTGAAACCATCATATTCCGTTTGGTTCGTGTGCGCCAAAATTAATGTATCAATATACATTTGTGGAAAACCGGGCGCCTTAATCATCTGCTCCTGTGCAGCAGTAATCAGTACATAGTGGAATTTCACATCGGCTTTCAACAATTCGATGTATTCAATAACACCACCATTGGCTACCTGTAATTCACCATTGAACTGATATGCACGGGGATCTGTTTCACCGTATCTTGTCATCTTGGACATATTGACACGACCAATCAATTCAGAAATGTCCTGCGATTTGGGATCCGATGGCTGGAATGTCCCAATACCAACTCTCTTCTGTTCAGAAAACTTTATTGACACTATCGGAACATCTTCCCATTTAATATGGCCATCTTCTCCCATAAAGTTATCTTCAACCATTTGCTGACAAACGGGGCAGAGGGTTCCTTCAATCTTCACACCCAATTCCTGTTCCCACCTTGGACGGTCATCGAGCGGAATAAGGTGTAGAGGTTCTTCGTGAATAGGACATCCTTTAATTGTATATTTGGGTGTCTTGTCTCTTTCAAGACCTCTCTTGATAAGAGCAGCAATCGTAGACTTACCGGAAGCTACAGGGCCTACCATAATAAGAATCCTCTTACCAGTTTCGGTTCTTCTGGCGGCCGCCTTGAGGAATTTCATAATGTCGTGTAATGCCTCAAGAGTACCGTAAATTTTACCATCAAAAAACTTGTATCGCACCAAATCTTCATAACCTCTGATTTTGAGGGAGTTGTCAACATCTTCAATTCCATGCCTCATAATCATATTGTAAATCCTGCCGGGTGCAAAATTGGCAACATCCGGATTCTCCTTTACGATGTAAAGGTAGTCCAAACATTTTCCTTCCCATTGGGCAAGTTTTTGATCTTTGCGCTGATCCAATATGATGCTTCGGAAATCATTATTCATCATTATTCGCCTCCATTTGTTTATTTGTTTCTAATTGTTTAACATCTTGTCCGTCTTTAAGATACTTGAGAATAGTTTCTCTATCGGTAATAACTAATCTATCTCGACCCACTGGTTGTTGACCGGCGAGTAATCTACTTTTTATTTCAAGTTCCTTTTCTTTTAATTTTAACACATCTCTTTTTATCTGTAAACTATTTAAATTTGACTTATTTATCATAATCTGTGTTGATGCTTGAGTTACTGAATTTATTATCAGGCTCGCAACTTCAACAAGTCTTGCAGAGAAATTTCCATTCTTCAATTCTGTTTCTACTGAATCAAGAATGTTATTCGCCCTGATGATATTCTTTCTTAAAATCTGCTCAGGTTCCTCCTGAGTGGGGGCAGAATCCATTTCTTTCTGGACTTCCACTACCTCGACATCAAGAATTTTCTCAAGATTACTTCTGTTTAATTCTGGCATATTCCATACACTCCTAATAACATATATACTCATTATACCATATTTATTAAGAATTGTAAAGAATAAAAAAACCCCCTCCTGTAAGGGAGGGGGTTGATTTTACTCTCTACCTAATTTACATTAGGTTGGTAGTCCTGTGATATCCACCTTCTTGTAGTAGAGATTACTACCAAAGATGTGCTGATGAATTGCATATCTGCTCATCAAACCTACGGTTGGATGGAATGACTGCTCATAGATTGTCTTTGATACCATCAGCTGAATGTATGGAAGGTAAATAATACCTGCATCATACTCCGATGGACCTTTATATCCAACTGTCATATAATCTGATGCGGCAAATGTATCCCTGAATACCGTGATACGGCCGTCAAGGGAACCCATCTTTGAAATACCCGCTACAAGGGTGTTTATCTCACCGTCTGTTGGGTGAATTACGAAGCTTGAAAGTCCTTCGAATGCGGCACAAGTGTAAGGTGATGCCAGAACAAAGTTACCGGCGCCTCTCCTTGTGTCAATCGCGATCTTGTTGGCTCTACGAACAACCACATTGTAAAGGTTTCTGTATTTCTCAGATTCCCATCTACCATCAGCGGATGTTGAGTATGACCAAGTAGAGGATTCCGCAATACTATTCACAACATTGACGATCTCTCTGTCAATTTCCGCCGTGATTTCGTATGCGAGAATATCCATCATCTCTTCTTCAAGATCAAGACCGTGCATTGCCTTCAGGTCTTGTGCCACTTCAAGTGACCATCTGCTTCTCAATTTTCTCGTTTTAGCCTCGACTTGCGCCTTTTCAACTGTAAGGTTTACTTCGTTGATAGCCGTACCAGAACCAATGCCCAGACCAACATCGCCCGTTACATTGGAGCCGAGAACTTCACCAGCAGAGGTTGTATATGATCCAGAATAAGTGGTATCCATCGTGTTATATCCAAGTTCAACATCTGACGAACCGCCATAAGTAGATGGGCCTCCTGTTCTGAATCTGAGCGCGAACGCTAGCCCTACTGGGCCTGTGAGTGGCTGAACACCAACGATATCGTGGGCGATCAGCTCTGGAAAGGTTCTCCTTACCATCGGAACTGCAATCTGATGGAAATCACCGGAAATCGCATAAGGCGATCCACGGCCGACTTCTGACCAGTTTCCAGCTTCACTGAGGTACTTATATTCATTCTCCAGCATAATAGCTGTAGATTTGAGAATCTTTTGAGAACGAATTTTATTTCCCTCTGTAAGAACAGCTTTCCACTTCTCGATCAACTTCTTACTCTCTTCTCTCATTTCAGAATCTTCCTCCTATAAATTTAGAATCTATTCTCTTTCAGAATTGCGACAGCTCCCTTCAAATATTTGCTGAAAGGATCGTCTGCTTCCTCGACTTTCTTTCCCTCTTGATCTTCAACTTCGATTTTGCCTTGACCCATATCCTTTGCAGGTGTTGGATCTGAAGCATCTTTCATTGAAGCACCACAAGACGGGCAAGCCATCGAGGCACATGCGCCCTTTGTGGTCGCGTGAGCACCACAGGATGGACAAATACAATCATTTGTTTTTGCCTCTGCATCAGGATCCTGTGTGCCGGGTTTTAAACCAAATTCGGCATCAGGTGCATCCTGTTCGAGAACGGTATCAACAACAATCTGAAACTTCCTGTCAATTTCTGTCTTTTCATTCAGGTCGCCCAGAAGGTCAATAACCTTTCTCCTTTGTGACTCCGTGAGTCCGTCACATTTCTTTCTCAAATAAAGGTGAGATGCGAGAGCACGGGCATCTTCCTCTGCCTGTAGTCTCCCCGCTGTTTCCTTGTTAAGCTCATCCTTCAATCGAATGATCTCTTCTTTGGCTTCACGGAGAAGCTCTCTAATTTCTTCATTCAGAACACCCTCATCAATGGCCAATCTGACTTTGAGTTCCTGAATGACATCATCATAAAGCTCGCCTTTCTTTGCATAGTCCACAATTTTCTCAGGCAGTTTGAGTTCTTCTTCAAGAACTTGATCAACAAAGTTCGAAAACTTTGATGTGATATCATTCTTGTATTCCTCAAATTTGCCCTCATATTCCTCGATAAGTTTTTCTGACTCTTCCTTCAAAAGGCTGTCTGCTCTCTCACGGGATTTTACATCCACGATTGCATCCAGTTTCTCTTTAATAGAAGTAATCTGTGACTCATCGAGTTTTTCAATACCGAGCACTTTCAAGATTTCTTCCATCTATTAGTTACCTCCTATAGTATTTCTATTCTTTTTCAAGAATATTACTTCTTTTTCTGTAAATTTCTCTTTTTTCTTTCCTTGATATGAGTCGTTGTAGTAATACCATCTATTGTCATTCTTTTCTTTTTTACCTCGTTTTCCTCATATACTTTATCTTCGAGTTCAGCATCTTCATCCGCTATAGTATTATCAACGACTTCATCATCCTCCATTGTATCCAATTCGGATGTATCATCAGAAAGATGTGTATCGTCAAAATTCCATTCTCTATCTGTCAACTCAAATGGAGGCTCAAAGGCTGCAAGAATTTCTTCCCTTATTCTTTTGCCTTCCATATCAAGAACATTTGGATCAAGGTTATAGATGAAATTTCCCATTTTATCGAGCAAATCATCCATATCAAAGTTTTCTTTCAGACATCTTTTGGGATCTCTCTTACGAAGCCTCTTTTGCTCCCTTGTAAGAAACTCATCAATTCTATCAAGAATAGACATATTCTCCTCCATTTTAAATTATTTATCGGTTTTTCGGTTATTTACAACAGATTGGTTAAAACACACGCGTGGCAATGATTTTGGACTACACAAATTACTTTACAACCTATGATTTTCTCTACTTACTTCCCCCTCAGTGTTTTTATCTTGCCTTCAATTTCATTTTCAAAAATTGTCAATCCCTTTATGATGTGCTTGTAAGCATCGGCTATATTCTCGTATTCGTCCATTTCAAACAGACCATCTCGCCACATTGCTTTGAGGGAATTGAGATTTGTTTCAAATTCTTTATTAGTTTTCCTTACGAAGGAAAGTATATTCATAAGAGCCACAATGGCTCTTGGAATGTCTGCTTCTGTTAGTTGTTTCGATTCTGGAAAAGATATCATACCGGTATAGGTGGGACCCGCTCCAATGTACTTGTTCATTACATCGTATGCCCTGTTCTTGGCTTTTTTCTTTGCCTTAAGAAGCTCGGGTGATTTTTTCTGAAGAAGATCGTCTATTTTTTCCTCTTTTAAATCATTCTTATCCATTATTTTATCCTCTTTTCAATATCAGAAATAACTTGCCAAATTTTTCTGTAATATGCTTCTTGTGCTTCTTTCAAGGAGATTTTTGGCTCTTCAATCACAGACTCGGGTTCTTCAACGACCCTTTTCTGTGGCGGTTCAAAATCCTGGCCTTCATAGATACCATTCACCCAAGATGGATGATTTGACGGGTCTGTGACCATATCCCAAGTGATGAGATAAAAATCCTCATTGACATAACCGTTCTCGTTCACGGAGCCAAGACCACGGGAAGAAATACCCATTCTACCCTCTTTGATAAGAGTCTTTGCAATATTTCCCATTGGTGTATCAAGAACTTTTGACCTACCAATGACATTTGGGCCATCCCATTCCAATTTCTCTGTCAGGATAGCAATTTTATCCGGATTGATCTCTGGATTTGGTGGATGCCCAAGTTCTCCCCAAAGACTCCTGTTTACCAGTCTCTCTTCCAGCTTACTAATTTCTCTCTCAAGAATATGTCTTGAATATATTCTTTTATTGTTGTTCTCTTGATCTGCCGTACTGTAAATTCCAGTAATGTAGAGAGACTTCTCCTTCTTTTCAGACTCCTCCACAATAAATTTAATATCGTGAGAGAGCTCGGTTATAAGCTTCATCTTTTTCTCCTCCCAGTTTTATACATAAAAAATGTGTGAACTAACACAACTTTCTGGCAATATTATATAAATTACTCTTCACCACCAACCGTCTTGAGAATACGAATGGGCGTGGTCTTGATAACATTGATAACCTGTGCAATTCTCTGATTGTTGGGGTACTTTACTACAAGTTCGTGTGCAAGAGACATGGCCTTCGCAAACTTTTCTGGTGTATTTGCCATTGTGAGATAATATTTCAATCTTTTGAGGCCCTGTGTAATACTGCCTGCATCCCTTGTGGGATCATAGGTGCCGGGAACAGATCCTCCTACAGGCGGGTAAAGCTTCTGATCGCCTGCCGAAAATTCCTGTGGCTTTGGCTCATCAAAAACCGCTTCTTTCAAATACATATCAATTTTTTCTTCGATCTTCTTCATTTTTTCTTCTTTTCCTCCGCTAGTTTTTGTACCACTTGCTTTTGTTTTGGTGGTTCGATATCCTTTGTCAAACCAAGTTTACTTTTTAAGTATTCATTCTTGGCCTGTTTAACAACATTCTTAACTATTTCTTTTGCAGAAATAAAATCATCGTTCTCAAAGGAATCCAAAGCTTTTTTAATATCTTTCTCGTCCATAAACACACTCCTTATTTTTTAGCCGCTTTCTCTCTTTCTCTTTCGGCTTTTGCTCTTTCCTGATAACTCTCTATTCTTTTTTGCAGAGACTCAATATGTGCCGTTCCTCTCTTGCGAATCTGCTCTTTCTTGTCAGAATCATCCGTATCTTCAATCGCTTTTCTCATCAATTTACGGGAGTCCCTTATTTGTTTTTGCAAAAGTTGAATAGTATCAGAATAATCTGCTTCTACAAGACTAAGATACTTGTTCATAATTCTGTCAATCTTCATTAGATACACCTCTGATATATTTATAATTATTTATATATTTTTCTACAAGAATTTCTGTATTTCTGTTCCACGGATATTTGTAGGAGGCTTTTTGTAGTCTTTGTTTTTTCTTGGCCTCCTTCTCCGCTGCTTTCTTCTCGGCCCTCGCCGCGGCCCTTTGCTCCGGTGTGGTCAAATATATACGCCTTTTATTGAATCCAGCATTCAAACCTTGTACTCTTGAACCGTATGGCCTCCAGCCTAATTTCCACAGTTTGAGATTTATAGTACCATCTTCGTATGTATTTGTTTCAGAGTGATATTCTCCATTTATATACTCCTGATGATTATGTTCCAACATCTCCAACCCATTTGATGTCTGAAGAACATGAGAAAATGTTATTGCACTCATAAAACAATTCGGACCTGATAATGTATCTGGATCGCCCTTTCTTGCTGGCATACCCAATACCATTCTAGCATTATCATATCCAATGACATCTGATAATTTATCATAGTCCACAAGTTCTCTCATTCTTTTGGTATATATTCTATCCAACTTTTCCCTGGCTGATTCTGATGCCGCCAAAACACCTTTTTTCGCAATAGTTTCAGCCGTCGCTTCTTTATATTCTTTTACCAATTTATAAAATTTATCCATATCCTTTATAGCCTTATCAATGCCGCCGCTATTTTTAAGAATGGCATCAAATTCTTTTCTATCATCAATTATGGAGTCCTTGACACCTATTGTATATCCATTTTCCCCCGGCCGTGATTTCAACAATTCTCTCTTCTTTGGGTCTTTATGATATAGACAATACTTTGAAGCCTCGCCCGGGAATCCATAAGAGCTAAAATCTCCCTTCTTTCCATATTTTATACTAACAGATTGAATTTTTTCTATTTTTGTTCCCTTCCTTGTAATCTTCAGCTTATCGCCTGATGGGAAATTTCCGGCTGATGGAAGATATACTTCTTTCCCCCGTGCAATTTCTGTATCATACAGAGCCATTTCGGCAAAATTTTTCATAACAGATTCAGCCGCGTCTTTATCAATTTCTGATAATTTACAGGCCAAAGTTGCATATGAATCACCTACTGCCTTTTCTGCATCTGCTGATGGTATTGATTTTTCATTATCAACAATTTCTAACATTCTGGTCTTATGTGCTTTGAGTTCTGCAACAAATTCTTTTTTCAATTTCCCAGCTTTAACAAGTTTTTCAGAGGCTTCAATTGTTCTATCAAGTGCTTTATTATTTGAAACAGAGTGCTTGAGATATTCCAAGGAGTTCTTCCCTCCCTTATTATCAATCGGGTTTCCCTTATCATCTATTGGCATATATAATTTTTTGAAACCAGGCTCCAATGCGGCCAGAGGGCCCTCGGAAAATATTTCTGCAACATATTTATTGTCTTTAGCATCAAGTCCTGTCATTCCTAAATTTGGTTTTGATGATGTAGAAAGTGTCTTTGTTTTTCCTTCTTCACCTACTTCTGCCTTTAAAAATACACCGATATCCTCAAAATATTTTGCTATATTCCGTGCAACCAGGCCGGAGCCTATGAGTTTCTTACTATCGTGATGTAATTCACCAACAAGATCAACATTCAATACTCCAGTTGCTCCTATACGCAATCCAAAATCATTCTTGATTTTTTCTGCTTTAGCTTTCTTTTCTGATGGCTTCGCTTTGTCAAGATTTATAAGTTGCTGTAAAAGATCGTCATATATTTGTTTTATTTCTTTACCTTTCACATGCATTTTGAGAAGTTTATTGGTTTTGATCTTGTCGCTGATATAAGATACATTAGACTTCATATCAGAAGTAGGAACTTCCTTTTCTTTGGTGGGCTTCTTCTCTGGCTTTTCTGGTTTTTTCTCTTTCTCTTTTGTGGGCTTCTTTTCAATAATATTTTTCCAATGATTATGAACATCAGCAACCCAAGAAGGAACAATTCCACCATATTTTTTAACAATGGAGTTGAGAAATTCCTTGGCGGCTTCTGGTTTCATTGCATCAACTACATCATGAAGCCTTGAAGATTTCCTATCATCGGGAATATTGGATGCTTCGATTTTATCAAATGCGGGAATTTTTATACTATCATCTTTTTTGATAGGCTCCGTAGTACCTTTTGCTTCTTCATCCTTTTCGTGAGCAATTGGTTTGGAGGCTTTGTCTTTAAGCTTGATGATATTATCTTTTACTGCCTGAGCATATACACCTTCTGGAGATCTCTGTATTACATAATTCTGTTCGCCTGGTGACCAGCTATTCCATTTTTTAATTTGTTCTGGTTTTATCTTATTTTTAGGCCTTTCCTCGGATTTTGGTTCCGGTTTTATTACACTTTTTTGTTTGGGAACAAGTTTCTTTGCCTCAAAAATTTGATCCAGAAATTCTTCATTTACTTGATGGAAAAAATTTCTAAGTTTCATCAATTTATTTTATCTCCTCCACGGGAACTCCTTCTTCTGGCGCTGGTGAGCCAGCGCCCGTTTCTCCAGCACCAAATTCCTTTTCACCACCAAGCTCTTCACTACCCATTTCTCCTTCCATACCCGGCTCCGGTGGTGGTTGGAATAGTTTATCCTTGTCTTTCAGACATCTTATATTTTCTTCTATTTCCTCATCCGTCCATCCAAGATATTTCTTCATCAAGAAGTATTTAGAAAATTCCTGATTTCCAGCAAGAGCATTGTAGTTTGAATGGCGAACTTCAACAAATCCCTGTTCCAGAGATTCTTTGTAATGTGACGGTGGAACCATATTGATAGTCAACATATCTTTCTCAATACCATACTGTTTCTTCAATCCTCTGAATGCAAGATGCATTAAGAACAAGTCCTTGAATTCATCACAGAACCTTTTCTGATGCTTCTCAAGAAATTTTGCCCATTTGACTTCATCACGGGAAATTTCACCAGTATGGGAACCACCAACAACAATCTCGGCTTCCCTCTTTTCCTGCCCAGCTGTAACACGAGAAGCGGGATATTTTAATGCTCTATAAAGTTTTCGTGCAAAATAGTAAATGTCATCCAGTTCGGAGAAGCCCGCGGGGTTACCACCTACGGTTTCAATGGATGACCCTCTTCCATCAGCAGATTGTGGAAGGAAGAAGTTTTCAAGAATGGAAAGAACTTCCGGTTCCTGTGATAGCTGTCCTGTTTGTGGATCATAGGTTTGGCGCTTGATAAATTTTGTCTTAATTTTCTCGACAAATTTCATCGCCTTGTCTTTTGGCATATTACCCGTATCAATCTTGAACACAAACCTTTCAGGTGCACGAATGATACGATAAATGATGACAGATGTTTCAAGAAGCTTCAACTGATTGTAAGGAACTCTGGCCTTCTCAAGATACCCGTAAACTTCACCTTTTGTTCGTCCATAAATTCCATAGTTAATATACCCAATCTGTTCTGGATTAAACACAACAACCTTCGGATCTTTTTCCGCTTCTTCCCTGTTTATTGGTCTTTTTGTATTGGGAGCAAGATACTGGTAATAATAAAGAATCTGTCCTGTCATCGGATCATAGACATAATCCATTGTTTCCGATGGAAGTTTCTTGATTGCTTGGATGCCTTGTGATGGTGCCTTGGTATTGATTATTCTTTCATAATAAACCCTGCCGTCAATATAGTAGGTTCTCATAAGGTCATCAATAATCCTGTCTATTTCAATTCTCCTGTAAAAGAGGTCATCAAATTCCTTGTAAAGATTCTTGATAACATTCTTGTTTTCAGATAGTTTATTGTCTGTTATGATCAAACTGAAAACTCTGTTATTATTATCTGTTAGGGTCGATTCATTGACAGCATCCTCAATAACATCACCAATTTCTGGATATTCCGCCATCTTTCTGTATTCGATGATTTTTGCAACTTCTGTCTCAAAGACCTTGTTGATATACCTGTTATAGAAGGTATTCAGATTTCCATAACCAAGAGAACCATAGCCGGAAATGAGCATATAGTCCTCAACACCTTCTCCTTTTGTTGCCTCCACTTCTGACTTCATGGGAATATCACCCTTTCCCACGAATACCTTCATAGATTCATCTAATCTTACATCTTCATCCTTCTTACCTCGCAAAAAATCATACCAAGCCATATTATTCCTCTATCTGAGCTTTCTCTTCTTCCTGTTTTTTCAATTCAATAACTCTCAATTGCCTCTGCCTTTCCTCGACAAATTTCGTCAAATCAATACCGATATTCTTTCCAATTACATGCGCCACAACTTCCGTCCAAATAGTCTCATTTCTTAACTGCTCCTGCGCTTGCTGAAGTGCTACTGTGCGATTATGCAACTCCTGTATCATCAACAAAGTTCTCTTTGGAATACAATCGCTTACAATTTTGACACCCTGATCGCTATCCAACGGATTTGGCGTAAAAATATTCTCTACAAAATTGGGGCATTTTCTTATATCCCCAAATAGCTCATACAACCCACAAATAACCTTTCCTGTTACTGGGTCAATTGGTTCACAAGTTCCTTTCATTAGTTTTCTCCACTATTATTTATCTTTTTCATAATATCATTATGTCTTTTTATTTCATCGAGCCTTGATATAACTACAAAACCCATTGATCTTAATGTATTGACGATTTTATCCGATATTCTTATATCTCTTCGTGACCTTATTACCTTATCAAAAGAAAAATGTAAATCATCGCTTTTACTTTCTTTTATTTCATAAGGCCCAAATTCCGCGGCAATCTGCTCATTTGGCCATTCATATTCAAATGTATCCCAAAATCTGACAAATGGTGATCGTAAATTATCTCCTATCCATTTTAGACTTTTATCTATTTCCACTTCATCATATATACCAAAGCTTGATACTAAACTGAAAGATACATATGCTCCTCTAACAACCATTGATTTGGCAGAAGAAAGGGCGTCATTAAGAGTAAATCCTTTATCTAAGACATCAAATCCTTTCTGACTCAAATTTTCCACACCAATCCCAAAATCAATTCCTCTCAATTTTTCCGATCTTTCTATTATGTTCATTACCTCTTTATCTGGTCTAATACCGGCTTTGATAACAGTTCTCTCTGGAACATCGTATTGGCAAAGAATTTTTAATTTTTCTATATCAATACTGCCGTTCACCATATTAACATAAGAACAGAAACCATCTTGTTCGGGTAACTGTTTTAACACCTTTAGGATATTTCTTTCTACTTTCTTTTTACCGTATACTCCACCGCAATACTTACACCTATTCCAATAACAATGTGTCTTGCAATTTGCACTATATCTTATGGTGCGAGGAGATATTTTTTCTTTACTAAGCCATTTATCCCAATAGGAAGTAAATATATCATCTTCTTCTACTCCCAATTCTTTACATAATGTTGTTTGTTTACCTTCTATAATATCAATATAGGGGCCTCCTATAACCCATCTATCATCAACAATTTTTTCAATCAATTTAAGTTGATATGGAAAAGTAACAGAATAATATATTTTTGAGTATTTTTCAATTTCTCCTTTTAATTTACTTATATCTACATTATCCGTTATAAATTTATAATCTGCTTTCTTTATATGATGACAACCAAAAGAAAATCCATTATAAATGTCCAATATATCTTTATCCAATCTATAATATGTCAAAAACAGTTTCATAAAAGTTCATCACTCTTGTTTATCTCTTCTTTATATTCACTATATTGCACCAATCTTTCGGATGCCCTTTTATGTCTATTGTAATAATATTTGTATAATTCTTTATCAGTATTCATCATATGTAAAGTATTATAATACAATACTTTTATCGAATCACATTTCGTGGGTCTGCCGTCCATTGAACTTATATCACCGTAACATCCACCAAAACAGGCTCCCCATACCGGGCAACCCTTACAAACCCCATCAAAAATTGCTTTATATCTTTTTTGCATAGAAATATATTTGTCACTATATTTTACATCCCAAAAATCATCAACGAATATATTTCCAAGTTTATAATTAGGATTTGCGAGAGTATTACATGGATATACATCACCTGCACCATCAACACAAATTATAAATTCCTTCATTAAAGTACATTCTATAAACTCACAAACCCTTATTAATTTTTCCTTATCATGTATACCAGCAATCATATGCTGAATAGTTTGATCAACTAAGCCTCCGGCCTCATAAAGTTTTCTTGGTGCATAATTTAACCAATGTGAATAATATTCTGCATTACAACTATACCCCAACTTTTTTGCCAGTTTATCTCCACTTGAAAAATTATAGGGCACCCTCGCCTCTATATCTGTTTTGAAGTCAATTAAATCTTCCACTAATTCTTCTATTGGCACAAGAGGAATTAACTGTGTAATTATTTTTGGTCTATACGCCTCCCCTAATGTTTCTACCATTCTATCACCCATCCATAAAATTCTCTCTTTTATAAGATGGGAAGCATCTATTCCACCTTTTAACTGTCTATAAGATACTGGCCCGTCGTATGAGGTTCCGATCCTAACTTTATACTTTTCAAAGAGCTTTATCCATTCTTCGTTTATATTAAGAGCATTTGTTTGAAGGGCAATGCTTTTAACATATTCTGAAGATTTTAAAATTTCACACATTTCGGAAAATTTATCAATTCCAACTTCCGTTGTTTCTCCACCGAGAAAAATGAACTTTGATGGCCGGACAAATTTTGTTACAAGATGTTTTAATGTTCTTACACAATCCCAGTTTTCCAATTCTTCCTTGTCAGGATTGTTTAATTCTGAATAACAGTACCGGCACGACAAATTACATTTTTTTGTTGGCCTATAAAGGCATACTCTATACATTTTTCATTCCTCCATATTTTAGGACGGTGACGGTATATCACCATATGCGTAATATTCCGTATAATCCATATATACCACGCCAGTAGGATATTGATAATTAGCCCAAGACTGCTGTGGCCAAGGAATATAGGCTGCAAAACCGTATGTACCCCTTACTCTTGCATGAACTATTCCTGAATTTAGAAGAAAACTGCTTGCGTGATATCCATCTAATGTATCTGCATTTCCGGCATTTGTGGCATATGCCACTTGTAGGCCTCCCAAGGAAACGGTTGATAAACTTGCACCAGTTATTCCTATCAATGATAGATTATTTGCTGAAATCTGTAGTGTTCCACCAATTACTGATGCCTGATATCCATCAATCAAATCGGCACTGAAAATTCCTCCATCCCTCTGATCAAGCGGTGGTCTATCTTCGTGAAATACTTTTATCCATCCGGTATTGGCTGCGTTTCTCAAATACCAGTATTTTTCATCTGTCCTATAGAACATCATCCCGGCTACAGGATTTGTTGGAAAGCTTTCACCACCATAATTTGCAGTAAATGTAATTGTATCAGTTGTGGGGTTTGTAAAGATGCTCAATCCGCTATTGGATGATGCGAGGGTAAGAATATCATTGGCATTATCAGCTACTACATCAAGTTGGCCCGGCACAGAAATTCTACCAAAATTTGCCGCTATTGTAATAGTCAATGCATCGCTTGACGGGTCTGTGGTCAGAACAATACCATCACCGGCGACCAATGTAAGAACATCTTCAACATCGTCGGCTATAATATCGTCTTGTCCTGATACCCTGATTGTTTTGAAAATATAAAGAGGAACCCACTTGGAAGGATTGGCATAGTAAATAATACCGTCGCTGGTATTATAAACCACTCTACCAATAAAAGAGTCTTCCCAAGTTGGAAGGGATGAAACCCTCTCACACCAGTTTTTTCCCATCATATCTACTTCGTGAAATTTCATTTCTTATCCCCCGAATAAAAGAATTATACAATATTTCTCTTATATTTATAGAATTTTGTCTATTTGTTCTATAATAACTTCAGGTTTTATGGTTCGCGAACACTCATATTTTTTATTTCTTGGGCACCAAGTCCAATTTCCCCTGTCATATGGATGTTTTATGTCATTGTAACATCCTCTGCAGATTCCTTCCGGTGGAGAAATTCTTATACAATCATTCATTTCTGACCACGGCTCGGAAAAACCGGAGATAAGAATGACAGGTATATTCAATGCCCATGCAAGCCAAGAGAGACCGGAACCAACTCCAATGAAAAGTCTCGAATTGTAGATATTATTTATTGTTTGTTGAATTGTTGAGTTTGTTCTGTCAATGATATTTTTTAATTGTGTAGGCTCTTTACTGACAACCATTACACCATATCCCCTGTCATTCAGGGCATCAACGACTGTTTGCCAGCCAAGAGGGTAATGCCACCTTTTACAGAGAAGGGTTGAATGTTCTGAAATTGTTACATACGGTTTCTTGACATTCTTTTTTTCTGCTGTAACCTTTGGTCTCACTTCCTCGTATTCAAGGCCGAGATAATCCGTTGCAACTTTCTGTAATGGAACCAATCTCCAATTGTTTTTATTTGAGTGATAGTCATTATCCCGGCATCCCACATTATAATAGATATCAGGTCTAAATTGACCCGGCTCTACAAATTTCAAATCCGGATATTCCTTCTCAAATATCCTATTCCAGAATGTTGACACATAAAAGTTTTTGCAACCGTGTTTCTCCTTAAATATCTTTGCGTAGGGGAACCAAGCCAATGTATCACCCAGCGCCTTACTGTCAAAATATACAAGAACCTTATTGTTCACAAGATCAAGTTCATATGATTTGTACGGCTTCCCATCCTTATTAATCATTATTTGCCAGTTTACATAGTATCTCGCATTCGGAGCAATCCAATGATTCGGTTTTATTTTACCCCTATGAATTTGAAGATTTACATCCTTGTCAAAAAAGCCTACATCGTATTCTGAACTGCTATTACCAGTAATCTCCACCTTTACACCATCAATAAAGGTAACCGCAATTTTATCTTCAGACTCCATCCATCCCTTGTCATCAGACGGATTCCATCTTTTACAGATTAATCTTCCGTCCTTGAACTTGAAATTGGTTTTGGTATAGTCCTTATTCTCCTCCCTTTCTACTATTTTATATGACCATTTTTTTGTTTCAGTATTGACAGTAAACTGGACAACTTTATTATCCGCTGTTTCAGATAGAAATACTCTTTCTATCGGCTCCTTTTTTCCTTGATCAAATAAATTCCTTTCCTTGATGATTTTATATTTCATATCATTTTTGGTGAATAGAAAAATATCTTTCCAATCGGCATTTGCCTTGAAATAATTATACAACCAGTTCTCAAAAATCAGGTCAATTCTGATCTTGGTCTTTTCGGAGGCCTCTGCAATTACTTTGTTGTAGTCACTCCAAGATGAAATGTCCTTCATCCTTTCATTCATCCATTTTATATCAAATGAGAAAAGATTAGAGATAATTCCGTATGTCGGTTCCATACCGGCTACTTTTCTTGTATTTTGTTCCTCATCATACATAAAGCCGACCAGTTTGTATTTTTCAAGCTTCTTCCCAGCTTCGGAGAGGTAAAGGTCAAGATCAGCATCAATGTCAAATTCTATAAAATGCGCAATATCATATTGAGAGAGCACTCTAACGGCATTTACCAGTGATGAATAACAGGCGGCCCCGTGGTATTTCGTTTCATATTGGGAAACTATTTTTACTTCTTCATTTTGGAACCAATAGTTGAGGTTCCAACCATCACTCATAATATTATTTGCATCATAAACATAGTAATTCACCATTTTCTGTATATCAGTAGAAATTGGATAGTGAGATACAAGAAGAACAGGATATCCCCTGTCTTTTACTTCTTCTATCATTCCTATGGTAAGTTCTTCCTTTTCAGGCAAGTCTGGATAGGTATCAATAATGAAAATTTCTTTCAGGTGCCTTTTTTGTGCTTCGACATAAATACATTGCTGGTCATGTGACCAGATATCTTTCATTACGATATTTCTGAATCCTGCTTCCGCAAGAAGACTTTTAAGTTTTCCTCTTGTGAAACCAACTTTATGCTGTTCACCTTCATTGGTCTGCAAGCCGAAAATAGTATCAAGATGAAATCCCCATTTTTCCTCATCAGTTTTTCCAAGCCAGGTTTTCACAACCCACTCAAAATCCGGAACCTCAAAAACAAGTTTTCCACCATAATTCAATATACGGTAACATTCTTTGAAAACAACCGGCACTTCATACTTGTTAAAATGCTCCATCAAATGTGAAGAATAGACCTCATCAAAAGTTTGATCATCATAAGGAATTTCTTTCGCATCAAAGTTCACATCGGCTCTTTTATCAAACTTGTCTGCATTGATATATCCGACTTTAATGTCACCACCACAACCCAAGTGTAATCTTTTTGTCTCAACTTTTTTACCCTTACTTTTTCCCGATCCAAATTGTTTGAGAATTTCAACGGATTTATCAACTGCCTTCTCCCAAGTAAAATCTCTTCTCACTACTTCAGATTGTTTGAGGGCTTTCTTTTTACATTCTTCATAATTCTCATAAATTTCCCTCATTACTTTCTTGAGATGTTCATAGTCTGGCTCGGCCCATTCGCCCGGCGTGTCCTTCTGCATAAAAACATTTTCAGGCCTTCTCAATTCCTTGATGTTTACCAAATGGGATGCGTCCTTACAGAACTCCAATTGGGCTCCCCAGTTTGATGCGATTGTTGGTATTCCTGTTGCAATTCCTTGACAATTATGAACAGTGACATTACATAATAGATAACTTTCATCCTCTTCCACTTCAAAATTATAAACCGGCCCATCATAAAAAATATTTTTCACATCCTTTACAAGGATAGCCAATCCCTGATTTATAAACCAAGAATAATTACTGTGTCTATAATTTTCATTTTCTCTACTCCACCAAATAACAAAATCTTCTCTTTTATTTTCTCTCCGAACAGACTTTCGAATTGATGCCTTTCTTCCTAATCGTTGGTTTGCCAATACAAGTTGTCGTGCCAATTCTTTTGATATTGTTGAACAGGAAATGTTTCTATCTGTTATGTGCCCATTACTCTTTGCATATTCATCAATAACAATTCGAAGATTTTCAACATCTCCAAATAACAATTCATAAGGAATTTTCTTTTGGTCAGCCTTTTCACCACAATAAAAAGAAAAAAACTTTGACAGGAGGGTAGAACTAACTCTTGCTTGAATTTTTGTTGGATACTCTGTATAACTTCCAACAGCACCAAAAATCTCTTTTATATCTTCAAGCCACTTTATTACGACATCTTTTTCTTTTATATTTACCGTTATATTCACTCTTGATTTATCTGAAGAACATCCTTCGGCAATATACCAACCAAATACATAAGATAAGTCAGATAAATTTATAAATCTTTTGTATTTTTTCTGTTCGCCTTTACCATTATATCCGGTATTATACCATACATAATCATTATCATATAATAATCTATTATCAATATCTTTCATATCAATTATGATATTTTTATTATATTTCTGTGGAATGGTTGTTCTTACAATCAAATCCCCCTTCTTTATGTCAGATGCCCTCACCCATTCAGGAACAATTTTATCCAGATATTTTCTGAATTTCCCCCTGATTTTTTCTCTTTTTATTGTAAGTATGGGATGTTCATTCGTTACATTTATTGGCTCATAATCTGTCCATAAACGGATGGAAATAATATCTTCTTTTATTTTTCTTTCAAATTTTTCAATGACTTTTCTTTCTCTTCCAAGATGTGTTATAACATTATCATCTACATTTATATTCTCAATTGGTGTTATTCCTTCGGATGTTACAACTTCAGATCCCTTTATAACACACAAAGGAAGATTCCATCCTTCTGATCTTGAACAGGTCACAAGACAATGACAAGAACGAAGATAAGAAAGATAAAGATCATCATTTTCCGGAAGCCCCGTCACAATTTTTATTCGTGGATCAATAAGTTTATGTCCGGCTAATCTTTCCTGTGTAGTGTTGTAATCATCCTGTTTGAATGGGTTTTCAATCTGACAAATAATATCGACAGGCTCATCTTTCTTGAACTCTTCAATAAAAGCTCTCAAAATTTCTGCGGTAGATTTTCTATAATCCCATCTTCCACAAAGAAGAAACTTAAACCTTTCATCATTCAATACCTTTATTGGTGGCTCGCCAGGACAGAAAAAATTACCATTAACACCTTCCGGTACAACAAATATCTTATCTGCCGGATATCCCTGTTCTATCGTGCACCATCTCTGCCAATTTGTGGGAACCCACATCATATCAAATTCAAGTAGTTTTTGAAAAAATTGCTCTGGCTGCCTTGTGCTCTCCCATACATTGTAGGCAACTTTCGGCCCGTCATAATTCTCATAATAGTAATAATGATTTGTTTCAAGTAGAATAATGTTTATGATTCTATGGTAAAAATTTCGATTGAATGGTTGACCCAATTGATATGGCGGCTGTGTCCAAGTCTGGTGAATGACCATATTCTTCTGTTTTTCAGAAAGATGTGACAAGTCTGGTGTGTATGCAAAATTTCTTATTCTTACGGGAAGATGGTCTGCAAGTCGAGTAAAATATTCTCTTGCGTGGTAGGCATATCCAGTATGGGGAATAAAGCTACAATGACCAATGACCAAATCAAAAGGAATGGGTGTATCAAGTTTCACATTTGGAATTTTTCTCATCTCTACTCCCTTTACACCATAAAATAAAACACCCTTTTCGGGATCATCTTCTATAATGACATTTTCCATATCGGAAAAAATTTGTCTGAAATTTTCCTTTGTATATCGCCAGTAATCTGATGGATAGTTGTGAACTGGAAAGCCGGGTGATCGGGTAGTGATAATAAGCTTGCCGCCTGTACGGAGAACTGAAATCATATTCTCTATGGCGGCCTTCCAATCTTGAACGTGCTCAAGAACTTCTGTGCATATTACAATGTCAAAACTATTTTCACCATACTTTTTGGCAAGATGTTGAACATCACATATTTCATCAACACCTTTACCCTTTACAATATCAGTTCCAAGATACTTTGACGGATTATGTTTCTCGACATAATACCTTGCAGAGCCATTTATATCGAGGGAACCAACTTCAAGGATATTTTTACCAGCAATATCTTCCGGTTTCAAATATTTTTCAACAAACGACAAACATGCTTGATTACACATTTATAATAATAACCCGATAAGTATTCCTGCTCCAAGAAAACCGGCGTACTCCAATATCTGATACATCATATTGGGCTTGGATTGTTTCAGCTGTTTCTCGTAAGCTTCTCCCTGTGCTTTGATGGTTTCCTGTAAAACTTCAACTGTTTTCTTGGATGCCTCCAATTGCTGTTGTTGTAGGTCAACAACTTCCTTCATCAGTTTTACTTGTTTATACAATTCGGCATTTTGATCCTTGAGTATCTGAAGTTCTTCCTTCATAATATTGGCTCTCTCAAGTTCGACAACTATCTTTGCAGCATTTTCCTCTGATAAACAGACTTCTTCTGCAAAAGAAACATTAGCGAACAGGAGGATACCCAAGATCAGTAAGCCTACGCTTAGTTTCTGCAACATTTGTGGGCATCTGAACATTTTGTATCTTTGCCTCCAATTCTTTTATTTTAGTACGAAGTTTCTTTAATTCTGCTTGTGACTTGTTTAATTGGATTTTGTAACTCTCAATTTGTGTTTCCTTGATTTTCAATTCTGCTTCATATTGGTCACTTATCTCCTGTAACCTATCGCTGAAGATACCTTCAAGAAGACCGGGAACTGCTCCCCAATTTTTATAGGCATAAGCACCACCAAAAACAAGGCCACCAATGGTCACAGCAATAATCAATACCGCTTTGAAAGACTTTATAAATTCCCAAACATTTGTCATAATAATCACCAAAATTTTATTTGATCTATATTTTGACTTCTATAAACCTTACCATATTTATGAACCTTCACAGAGTAATCATAGTTCACTTCACAAAAATCAAGTACCTGACCACTCTTGAGGGTCACTTTTCTTCTTTTACAGTTTTCTTTCATTGCGAGCCAGTCAACCTTACCGGCTCTCCTGTATTCAGATTTCAGATTTCCATATCCACCATTGTATGCTTGATATGTCAACCACAATCTCTTTTGTTCATCCCAATTTTGCCTATGAAGGGATGACATATAATATGCCTGCATTCTGATGGCGTGTTCCGGATTGTAGGGATCAAGGTTCGTTTTCATCAGACGATTTATTTCTTTTGCGGTTGCTGGCATAAATTGTGCAATACCCATCCCCTGATCCCACGCCGTAGCTTTTGCTCTACAGTTACTTTCCTGTCTCAATTGTCCAATACCGTACCACCAAGAAGCCCGAGGGCCGAAATACCTGATATGTTGCGCTCTCACATCCGGTATGAAATCATCACATCTGTCAAGGGACAATGAATTAACCGGAAGTAGAATCAGAATCAGTATTATCAGTAATTTTAAAAGTTTTTGCATCTACAATATACTCCACGGTTTTCTTGGTAGACCAAATTCCAAAAGACGCTGAGAAAAACCATATCATAATATATTGCAAAGCAAGTATACTTTTCTGGATTTTCTCATCTATTATACCATAAACTATGAGAAAAAGAAAGGTGAATGTTATAAAAGCGTTGATAAATCCACCTCTTATTTTCTTCTCTTTTCTGTCCAAAATATAGTCTATCATCTATTTTTCCCTCTATCTAAAGCCTTCTGTTGATAACATTTTTTATAATGTAAACATCTGAAATCATTGGACTACCCGCCGCGTGCCCAAGCAAAAATTATGATCATATACCAACCAACAACCATCAACTTTCTAACCATATCAGTTTCTGTGCTGAAGTTAATATAGTTCCACATTATCTTTCTTGTGATGTGTGCATGAAGAATACCAGCAGAAATGAACATAAGTTTACCTACAAAAATACTAAGTAAACCCATCTTCGGATTTTCCTGAAGAAAAAATTCTGTTGGTATAAAAAACAATACAAGAAAAATTGAAAGAAGAGCTAAGATATCTGGCCACAATCTCTTGAAGTTCCAAATAAAGTTGCTCCACACTGAAAACTCTTCACCGTTTGACATAAAACACCTCCCTTATTTTATTGTATAATCTTTTCCTGAATAAGCCAGAGGAACTACCTGTGGCGGATCACCTGTATAATCTGTAAATTCAATTTTTAATTTTGGTGCATAAGCATATTTGTCCACATAATATGGACTATCGCCACCAAGAGATGTTATTTGCAGATAGCTATTAGGTACTGAAACATAGGTTTCAAATCCCATTAGCATAATTGCATTACCCTGTCTATAGCCAAGCTTGTTAATAACCTCTTGAAGTGGCTCTGTAAAACCAGATGCCATTAGATACCAAGTCCAACTGACCATATCTGTAGTCCAGACATTACTATAATATTTGGTAGTTTTGACAAGGGCAGCCCATGCATCCTCATCATCATTAGGTGGTGAAATTGCATTATTAATATAATTTGCATATATATCATAATTTACATCAAGTGTCTGTGATATTGATCTATTGAATTGATATAGACTTGCAGATGTAATTATAGACCTTCTTGGAATATTACAACTTGGAAACCTCAATCCCCAATCATATAAAATTGGTACTGAAAAACGAGTGCTAGCTCCCCAAGGAAGAAAGGAGTAGGTGGATGGGGGAACTTCAATATCGTCATAGCTTGGATTTGAGGGGCATCTAATAGCAGATATAATATCAGTTGTTGCCTGTGCCTGACCATACCATTTATTTTCAGTTGTAAATGTAACAACCAAAACAGGACACCGTTGTGATCCATCCCCTGTACCATCAATGCGACGATACACAAGACTATCAGACCCATTATCCTGAATACCGATTAATATATAACCACCCTCAGACCATCCTGCTTCGGAGATTTTTTCCTGTATAAGAGATGTTATAGACGGAGTGTTTCTTTTTGCTGATAAGTCGGGCCCGCTACCACCAAATTCCTCAACATTATTCCACTCCACAGTAGTCGTACTCCAAGTTTTTGCGTCATATTGCGCATGTGTTGTTGGTGCCGTGGGATCATCCGCCACTTTTATAATTGCATTACAAGTATGCAGATTAGGAGAATTATGACCTAAAAATCTTATATACGCATAATTTATTATAGAGCCCTGTGGAATATAAATGGGCCCAAATCTTATAAAACAATCATATTTATATGTTCCATTATAATCTCCAAAAGATGCTGAGCCCGTGTTGAAGCTGGCAGAACTGTATACATAGCCTATATTTTGATAACGATCTTCAATACCAAAACTCAATGTTGAAGTAACAGATGCCATAGAAATTCCTTATGCCTTGGTAAATGTCAAGGCTACAGATAATCCGTATGCTGGTGTCGGGTCGTGAACAGTATCCACATCAATGAATATCAAGTCACCCGTAGCCACATCATCATTACTGGTGTCTATTACACCATCCCTTGCATAATATTCACCAGAACCAACCGTTACAGGGGTTAATAACATATCAACTTCGGATCCGGCTCTCCTTCTCCTCACTTGTATATCCATATCGGGTTCATATGTTCCTGTGCCCGGTATGGCTACTGAGGCGATTATATCTGTCAATTCATAACCGTTCAAATCAAGAGGAATGACAAATCCCGTATATCCAGCACCGGATGCACAAGGAGTATCGGAATCAAAGATTGGAATCGTTGTGAGTGCCAATGATTCACCAGATGTTCCACTTGAACCACTTGTGCCTGAACTTCCTGATGTTCCTGATACCCCAGATGTTCCACTTGAGCCAGAGGTTCCGGAAGAACCAGAGGTTCCACTTGAACCGGATGTACCGGGAGCCCCGGAAGAACCATCATTACCACTCTTCACCCAAGAAACGATAACTCGATCAGTATTTGATATTGTACCATTACTATCAACATATGTTACCCATGCTCTGTAATAACCTGTGGCAGAAAGAACACCGATAACTTCGAATAAAACGAATGTATTCGGATCGCCAACTTTTGACAATCTCAAATATCCGGTTGTGGCGGTATCTCCATGTAAAATATAAAGAACTGGATAATTTGATCCATATTCAGAAGTATAATATGTTCTACTTGTCGAAAATCCCCCCGTATATGTATCCAAGATAAAAACAAAATCATCTGTTGGTGCATGACTATTATTCTGTAAAATACAATTCAAAGGAGCTGCAATATTTGGTGTGTCATAAGTAGAACCCAATACCCATTCTGGTATTCTCCAATCTACATAATCTTGTAATCTTGTAAGTGCTAATGCTGTAGCTACATTTGTTGGTGCTGCGCTAACTGTTCCATATATCAATACTCTTGGTGGATGATTCTCAGGTGTTGTTCCACCATTCGCCGCGGCTGTGAATCTTATAAATGCTTTACTTATTTTCGTTGTTTTATAAATTGTTTCATCACTTCTGAATTTTATGTAGGAATGGTTCCAATTAGGGCCCATTGCAATTGTTGTACTTGAGGATGAGAAAGTCTCAAGGCCGGGCCATAAATTCCAATATGAATCATCTGTTCCACCACCGGAAGGCTCATAAATTGATAATGTCGAAATTATACTATCCCAAAATCCAGTTATATCATTCGAATAATCATCAGTTCCGTTAATATAGAGATATGTTACATTTGCGGGAGTTGCATTATTAAATCTCAATTTTCCTGCGCCGGGGTCGGCGTCAGATGTCGTAGAATCAAACTCATATTGAAAACCGGCAGAAATGCCTGAAGTACCAGAAGAACCTGAAGTTCCGGAAGTTCCACTTGTGCCACTACTTCCAGAAGTTCCAGAGATTCCACTTGAACCAGAGGTACCGGATGTTCCACCAGCGCCGCTTGCCCCACCAGTAAGAATTGCTTTTCCAGAAATTGCTGAACTAAAAGTAATTTCCAATTCATCACTATCTATGTAGTGAATTTCAAGAGGATCAATAATATTATCATCGGCATCGTCCACAACCATAACCGTGACATATTTCTGACCAAGAGAATGTGTAATAGACCATGCGGTTGCGGGTGTTGATTGTGTAAACAACTCATATCCACCACTACCGCCACCGCCACCAGTTCCCACTTCAAGCCAATCACTATCCGTTCCATAATAGAGTTTATCATCGTCTTCATTATAAACAAGTCTACCATAATCGTCGGCTGTCCATGTGGGAAGAGTTGCCAATTTCTCAAGAATGAGCTTCCCTTGAAAATCCTTACCGTAACTTTTTGTTCTCGCCATTTACAGATCCTCTATATCGATATTTTTACATCCCTCTACCGTAATTGTCTTGAAGAGTTATAGATACTATAACATAATCTTCTTGCGCAGATTCATCAGTAACTTTCACATATGCCGCGGTGGACCCGATATCGGCAGATGTATAATCCAAATATGCCAACTGTGGGTTTGTACTCGAACTCCAAGACATTCCATTCTTGCTCATATGATATGTAATTTCACCAATCCCGCCATGAACAGACACTATCAAATCAAAGGCTGTAAGTCTCGTTGACGCCGGGGTTCTATTAGCAAGGTCTATATTAATATTATTTATTGTGACTATTTCAAGAACCTCATCTCCCGTTGGATCAAAAACGAACTCTGTTTTACCTATGAACCTTTTCCCGTGTGATCTCATCCTATTTCCTCATTATGATTTCGTGCAAATAATTCCTATAGCAGCATATGGGCGGTATGTATTCGTAGTACCAGAACTTGTGGTGCTACCCCCCGTTGCAGAACCACTTGTCAATGTTCTGTTAGATGTCATATAATCAACATATTCAGCATGACCGCGGCCAACAGCAAGTTGGCCGTAACCATATATATTACTATGAGGCCAGCCGCTGTCGCCCGGAATTACTACTGAATGTGTATGGTCTGCCGTCATATGTGTATGGCCGGGTTGTGTCCAAGTTCCCGCTAAATTTCCACCAGCAACATTGAAAGAACTTGTTCCACCTTTTACACCTATAAGAGCATCGGCAACAGAAACATCAATTGTCCATCCTACTGGAGCCGTATTCTGATAAAAATACATCTTTACTCCAGAAACAATACCAGAAGATATTGACACTAATACCCAATCAGTGGATGTTCCGTAATAGAGACTATCCGCAGACTCATCATAAATCAATCTACCTTCATCACTTGCAGACCATGCCGGTAATGTTGCTTCCCTTTGAACATAAAATGGGCCTTGATTATTAAATCCGTAGGAATCCATATATTTTTCCTCTTATATTTTTACTTTTTTTATCCGTACCACCCTCACAATGAATCCAATTTGTTTATATTTATGAAAATTATTCTTCTGTTTTGCCTATAAATCTCTGTAGAGTCTCTTTCACTTTCAGAAGTCTCTCTTTCTGTTGCTCCATTTCGGGGGTAAGAACTTGATCCTCAAATGTTGCAAGTCTTTCATTAATCATCATTATCCTTTTTTCTAATATCGAATTCCTTTTCTGATTCATATTTTCCTCCTTATATCAAATATCACTATCGTTTCCTCCAGAGGGGTTTGATTATAGATATATGTTTTTCTATTATTTTTTGTATAGTTTACCGAGACCACAAGATTTGGTTGAAACTACCTCATAAGTCAAATTATTCTGTGCTGCAAAGTCTTTTATGGGCTGAACAATATTCTGCTCTTCTCCACTTATATTGTCTATAACATCGTGAAAATACCAGACTGTATTATCATCTGTCAGTGGAAAATAAGCATTGAGTTCCTTTGTAATATGGTCTGGATCATGAAAAGAATCCACAAAAATAATATCTGCTTTTCTACCGTTTGCCAATTCCTTCACCTTATCAATTACAGTTGCTTCAACATCATCACCCAAGATAAACTTCCACCAGTTTTCGGTGGGAATACGATACTTGGTCATTTTATCCTCAATATCAATTGATATCATAAGTTTATCCTCTGCATCAGAATTTCTTAATCCCTCTGCAAGAGCCTTCGTGGAACCATTTCCATATTCTACACCAAGTTCAATAACAAAAGAATGTTTACTGGCTTCCAATGCGAGAAAAGGCATATGAGGAACCATATCAGGCCTTATACCGATATCATCCATCATTTCTCGAATTTTTTCTTTTGTTATCATATTCACACCTCCCGTTTTATTATATTTATAGTTTCTTTGACTACTTCTTCCGGTTCTGGAATGTAATCAAGGATATCGCCCGGAACAATATCAACACTTGCGCCATCAATCGTAGTGGGTAAACTCTCTATGTCATCCGTGGTCAATCTTTTATAAAGCGCCAATGTTTTATATGATTTTGATCCCTTTCTGTAGGGAAGAACATGATCGGGGTGTTTACAAGTTGGAATAAGAACTATCCAATTATCAAATGCCCCCGCAATATGAACAGGAGAACTATCATTCGTTACAACGATAGGGGACATTGAAATCAATGCAATCAGTCCTCCTATGGATAACATATCCCTGAAATCCACTGCACCCTTTGGACATTTTACATCAACATATCCCTGATCATCGCCGATATGTTTACCGATAATACCAACTTTATACCCCTCATTTATAAGACCGTTGATTACTGCCAGCCACCATTCAATGGGGAATGTTTTACTTTTCCATCCTCTGCCAGGATGAACCAGAATAAGTTCTTCAGGTTTCTCGTATATTGATTTTACCTCCTCTATTTCGTGGTCATATACTTCCAGTTTTATCTGTTTTTCAATATCAGGAATCGTTCTTCTCAATGTTGCAAGAGAAGCAAAATCCGTAGCGTGAACCAGTGGGTGAGAAATGAACTGCCATATCAATTGATTTTCATTTGGTGCTGTTTCCATTCTGTATAGTGAAACATCATTAAATGTCTGAAACTTTTCTGCAACAACAAAATCGTCTTTCAGATGCTCAAATAACCTTGGCCAATGTGTAGTCACATAAATGTCATTGGAATCTTTCGGATACCACTTTCTTATAAACCTCAACACGGGTTCTGCGCATAGTTGGTCACCCATTCCACCGCCAACTTGAACAAAAATAGACCTCTTGTATTTATAATCTGGTTTCCCCTTTTCCCATCCTTCCAAATCTTTTCTCATCAATTCAACCATAAGTGCTGGTAATGGACAGCCGGCATAGTGAACAATATATGATGACAATCTGTTTTCTCCTGTAAATTCATCCATACAACTCATTCTGTTTAACCTGTAATTCAATTTATGAACTTTTACAAGATCATCTTTGAGTATCCTGTAATTCAAGAATGTCTGTTCACCAAAAGAGTTTTGTATAAATGGAATTTCTGTCACAGGATAAAACACATTTCTATGTATTTTTGATAGAACCATTACACCAGTGTTGTAATATGTGCCTGTCTCAAAATTTTGATTATATAATTTATTCAGTTCCATTAAAGCAGGTATCCTGTCAGTATAGGGAGCTTCATTGAAGATGCCCAGTTCTTTACTCGACACAATCTCAAACAAATTAGGACAGTCATCCCTTACAATCAGGTCAGTATCAAGCCATAACAACCTGTCATATTTCTTCAATAAATCATATATGATAATAAGTTTTTCATAATGAGGTGGATCAGAAATATGTTCGTTATAAACAATGAAATCTGCCCCAATTTTATCTGCGTATTTTTTGATTGTAGGATGACTGTAATTTGATATGAGTTTATAACTATCCCCCACACATAAGGTCACAATTGCTTTTTTCATAAATTCTCCTTACCATATATTATCCCAATAATTATTCTGATGGGCTGGGCCCTTGTTATATTTATAGTATGCAATACTTGTCATTGCCACGGGAGAACTGTATCCAAATGTTCCTCCGGCTTCATATTTGTTCATAAACAATTGATTATATGTATAGTCTCCTCCCCATACCCATATTGATCCATCAGATTTTATTCCCATTGATACTTGCGAATTTGCCCGAATAGAAACAAACGAATGGTCACCCCTAACTGATACAGGATATGACCGACTTGTTATACTATTATCACCAAGTTGCCCATAACTATTCAGACCCCAAGACCAGCAAGTTCCATCATCTTTTAATGCCAAACAATGCCCATCGCCTGCACATATACTTTTAAAAGTATGGCCACCAGCAACAGATCGAGGAGTAGACTGGTTTCCTGCGATACTTATTCCAAGAAAACCGGTTGCTGCGCCTGTATTCTGCCCCCAAGCCCATACTGTCCCATCAGCACCATTAATAAGAAATGACCCAGAATTGTGATTCATCGCAATCTGTATAGCCGACCTTCCACCCACAACTGAAACAGGGGACGATCTATCTGTAGTTGTATTATCTCCGAGTTGACCATAACTATTATATCCCCAAGACCAGCAAGTTCCATCGTCACCTTTGATACCAAGACTACAAGTAGCATCAATAACTACATCTTTAAAACTTATAGAGCCGACTACAGAAACAGGAGATGATCTATTAGTTTTTGAATTATCTCCGAGTTGACCATAATTATTATATCCCCAAGACCAAGCAGAACCGTCAGAACCATCAATACCAATCATACTTTGTGAGGCATTATATATTTTAGAAAATGATTTACCACCAAGAATAGATGATGGAGATGATTTACTTATAGTTGTCCCGATACCAAGTTCACCATATTGATTACTTCCCCAAGACCAAGCAGAGCCATCATTTGCAATTGCAACAGCTGTGCTTCTTGCTACATTACCAGAAACAATTTTTAAAGAAATAGATACCCTCATTGGCCTATTTGTCTGTCTTGGCATACTTACAGCGGCAACCCTATTTTGATCATACCTCGTCTGCGACCAACGACCCATACCCCACCATCTACCATTTGTATCGACACAATGATAATGTTGATCTCCGGTAGTCATTCTCACAATTTTTCTATCACCACCAAAGTACGGTATGCAAACAGGAGATGAAAAACTGAGTGCCGAAGGACCAAATTGCAAATCACCAGCAAACCCCCAACCCCATAAAGTACCATCAGCTTTAAGTGCAAGATAGTAACTATTTGTACTAAGGACACTACATCCACCAGCAATAGAAATGAAGGAATGATCACCAACAACCGATACGGGTGATGATCTTGTGGTGCGTGTATTATCCCCCACTTCTCCCATAGAATTCTGCCCCCAAGCCCATACTGTACCATCTTCTTTCAAACCAGCAGCACCTGATCCGTTGCATGTAATCTGAATAAAGGAATGACCACCGACTACTGATGTAGGAGTTGACCTATGAGCGGATGCTGATATACCAAGAGCCGCATTACTGATGTTCTGACCCCAACTCCAAACAGTACCATTTGCTCCTTCGAGTCCATGAACATGATCATCGTTACCACATAATTGTGTAAATAAATGATCACCAACTACAGATACGGGAGATGATTTGCTCATTGTGGTACCATCTCCAAGTTGCCCATAATTATTTTGACCCCAACTATAACATTTCCCATCCGTATCTATCGCTATCGTTTGATTTGCCTGACAAAAAATCTTCGCCCAAGATTTTTCACCAACTACTGATATGGGAGAAGAATAATTTGTTCTGTTATTACATCCGAGTTGTCCGTAAGAATTGTACCCCCATGCCCATGCTGTACCATTTGCACCATTAATACCAACAGAATGTCCAGAACACCCCGCAATAAAAGTAAACGATATCCCTCCCCTTACAGAGGTAGGAGCATATACAGGATTGCTATTGGCACCAAGTTGTCCATAATAGTTTGAACCCCATCCCCAACCAGTTCCATCAGATGTTCTTCTGGTAATTGTGTGGAAATTATATCCACACATATAGTCACAAATCAGATTACCTATGCTATTCGGACTGAGTTGAATTGGTTTTGCAACTATCATCATGGAACCAAAAGCCGTATTATTACCCAACTGACCAAAATCGTTCCTCCCCCATAACCATAGTTGACCTGAATTTATAATAGCAAAACCCTGGCCCTCGGCCGCGCAATTCACATAGGACACACTTATGTTTCTTCTTGCTCCATTTCTATATCTTATCTTCATTTTACCAAGGTGAAGGTGTCTGGTCGTTATTGTATTGTATCAAGACACCTATCAAATAAACTATTCCATCAAGATCATCATTACTATCACTCGTATATCTACCAACCTTGAACATTACAACATCCCCAAGGGCGGGGGTACCGGCTATTGTGAGTGAATCTGTTGCTGGAGAGATATGAAGGTCGCCAATATCAAGAATTTCATCAGCTGCTGAAACAGGAGAACTATACGCAACATCAAGTGCATCACCGTTACTTACTGCAACCGCCTTGATAATCCAGACAACTGTTGTTCCTGAAGCTGGGGCTTCATCATATGTCCAGTAAAATTTTGCCTTTACCGTTCCACGATCCCAAGTTTCCGGCATAACTATGGTAAAGTCATTATATAGATCAATATTATTTGGATACTCTACTCTGTCTATTGCATTATCATTTGAAGTATATTCTTTTCTATTTATTGCACCGGGAGCCGTGATCGGTTCAATCATTGCGCCTGCTGGAAGCCACATTACATCAAGTCCACCACCAACTCCGGAAGTACCACTTGAACCGGAGGTTCCGCTTGAACCTGATGTGCCTGACGATCCAGATGAACCAACTATGTTTTCAATCAATACCCAAGTGAGAGCACCGCTTGTTGTATAGATTCCGGAAGTAAATCCAGATGGAACACTATAGGTAAATGCCGAAGCCCCAAAATTGAATGTTATGGAAGATGTTCCCTGTATAGACACACCGGCAAAGTATTCCGCAGCATCAAGACCTGACTGTGACGGATTTGTATTTGTCGCTGGATTACCGGATTCATTCCAAGTTCCATTTTTACCATACCATATTCTACCAGCATCAATATCAAGTGCAACCATTACAACATCACCATCTGTGAATGTCGTGCTTGCGAGACTTGAACTTGCACTATGATAATACAATCCCCGTGCTACAGATGCTCTACCGTGGTATCCCCAACTATCCGCTGTTTGACCAAAATAGTTGGATGTTGTCATTGTTGCATTATCTGCGACACCTATCAGAATATATGATTCTGCACCACCATCGGTAACAGACATTTCCCAATAGTATTTTCCGGATGTTTTGGAAAGTATTGAACGAACACTATACCAAGTATCCGGTGCTGTGGCAGAAGATGCTGTATTATTACCACCTGATAATGTTATATTTGCGTGTTTATCACTTGGATTGAGAGTTGTATAGACGGGAGTATAAACCATCTGATATTGGTAAATATTACCCGTATCAGTATCAAGATAATAATCTCCCTCATTAGCAGGGTCAGTCGGAGCTCCACTTCCACTATCCCAAGTATTACCGGATGAACCCGATGAACCCGATGTGCCTGAACTTCCGGAGGTTCCTGATGTTCCTGATGATCCCGATGTTCCGGAACTTCCTGATGTTCCTGATGATCCCGATGTTCCGGAACTTCCTGATGTTCCCGAACTACCACTTGTTCCCGAACTTCCTGATGTTCCAGATGTTCCGGAACTTCCACTTGTTCCACT
>Ga0209407_1000325_pt1 | contig 64716 bp, 85 predicted proteins | sample AD_JPNHG3_MetaG_FD_184410 | JGI IMG/M metagenome (GOLD analysis project Ga0209407, IMG submission 184410) | Active sludge microbial communities of municipal wastewater-treating anaerobic digesters from Japan - AD_JPNHG3_MetaG (SPAdes) (version 2) | ecosystem: Engineered > Bioreactor > Anaerobic...
TTTGTCCAATTCTCCGAGACGTTGAAGTAAGAGCTATCTTCGCCATCTGCTCAATCTGCCATTTCAAAGCATCAGCAAATCCCGGTGGAAATTCGGTTTTACCACGATTGATAAATTCATAAGTAACAACGGCTTCCGGAAAATCGTGGAAAACAACCTGCCCCATGTTGAACTTGTAGAGGTCATCGTCCAACATTGAGTCGAGTATAGAATCTCTCAATTCGAGCTTCATGTGAGCATTATACGGGTTTCCAAGAAGAAGTCAAGCCATTAATTGGAGTCGGTCAGAAAGACGTTCCGAGGGAGGATGATTGACTTTTCGATACCGATTGCCCCACCAACGATTATTCCGAAACCAACGAGCAAAATCTTTCTTTTCAAGTTTTCGGCCAAGTCGCTTCTCAAAACAACCAATACAAATGACATCTCCCCATTTGCTTCGGGGGATTACAAGATGCCACAAACCTTTAAGCACATAAAAATCTTCCCCTTCGGCCCAAGGGCGACACCGACAATCAGAACAACGCAAACTCATTTTCGTTTGATTTGGTGAATAGTGTTGCCGTTGATGAAATAAAAACCCTTCGGCGTTGCAAACAAAGGCATTGATGAGTCAAATGGTGGGTCGTCTAGAGTTTCGTATTGAGCCGCAGTCGAGAACAACTGGATTTGGTTGGGCGATGAAAGTAATAGACACAGCCCATTATCCAAAACTGCAAAATTAATCGGGTCATATGCAATGTCCTCATCCACCCGTATATCCATGTTTTGATATTTTCGATCAAATACAACAACGTAGCGATTGTATTGCCCCTTCTTCTCACCAACAATTATAGTAATGTTTTTGTCTGACTTGGCATCGATAATACGAACGTGGTCAAGTCCCGGCAAGTACTTGGAAAATGAGCGGCCCAATGCATAAGGAATAGTCAGATACTTTTTCCCGAGTAAATCTTGAATAACGCAACCGGGATATATTTTAGCAGTTAGATTGGAAATATTCTCTACGGTCTTTGGTCTATCAATCAATTTCGTTCCTATAGTGGTGAATGTATGCTCGATTAATGTTCCGTTAGTTACCGTATAAATTGCTCCGTTTCGCTCAAATAAATCGTTACTACGGATACTTTCAATTTTGTCACCGCTATAGAGTTCGGCGAATTCCACGATATTTCCCATTCGAGTAGCTGTAATCATTGAACCGCCAGCTACAGGACAGAATAGAACTTTCTTTGTATTATCGTTTAACCTGATTTTGTTGTTACCAGAATATAGCGCATCCTTAGTCACAACATAGTTAACTCCCATGAACTGCTGAATAGAAATAATCGGTGAGCTACACGCTGCCACTTGACTTACCGTAAGCTTGTCTGTTCCAGTAATTGTGATAATTTGAGTCGGAACCAACAGAGGAACGGTAGAATCAGCAAATGGCGGTATGCTTCTATCACCTTTTTCGAAAACGAGCTTGAACCAGTCGAGATGTCGTTTCGGAATTACGTTGAAATCTTCAACCGTGGGAGGAACACGAACGTCTTTATGGAAGACACTAATGTTGTCATCCATTTGTTTATGTTTATCCTTTGGTTTGTAATTGGGATGAGTTCCCCTATATGGGTGAATGTTTGTGTACACCCAAAAAGATATGACAGCCCACGAGAACCAATCAGACAAAATAGTTGGATTGTAATGCATTTGTCCTTTCGAATCATAGGTGGTCGCTTTCCTATCTCGAACGGAGTCCATGATAGCCGTTGCCTTGAATGAAGGAGTGGCGTAGCTGTCCGTATCAATAAACCATGGAGTAATGATAGTCCCCAGATTAATAAGGATATTCAACTCATTGAAATCTACCACAAGACATTTAGCAGAATGAATGTTAGAGAGCGTTTGTTGTAGTTTCTTTACTAATTCCGCAATCGCCTGTGGGCCTATATTGTTTGTATTTTTGTAAGCCCGATTAAATAGCTTCAATATCGGGTCCACATTATCTACAAACCGAGTAGTATATCCTACTGGCTTACCAGTCTTGGCATCGTAAATGACATCTTGAGGCAGTACAACTTGAGGGTCGGTGATAAGAGACAACTCCTGCATCTTCTGAGGCGGGAGCATTTTCTGGTCCGGTTCATGGTAAAGTTTATATACCATGCCGTTTTTGGTATAGATCTCAGCTTCTCCACCAGCCGCAAGATATTCCTTATCGGTGATAGTAACTTTGATTTTCTTTTGACCTATAACCAGTTCTTTTTTCACACAATAATAGCCGACACAGAAATATCATCACTATGTGTCATACATTCTTTGACACATTTCTTTTTGAATGCCGCTAGTCTTCTCTTGACGAAAATTCCCGTCGAACTCTTGAAACCAATGAATTCTTCGGCCAAATCCACCCAAAAAATCGAAGAGTTGTCGGCTCTTCTAAAACTCCCGATGCCATCTGAACAAACCGCCACGATGTCTCCCGGTTGTACGTTACGTGTGATGACAACGGGAGAAAATGGGGCTTGCTTTTCCATGGTTCTGATTTCCCTATCATAAACAGTAATCTCCTTGTATTCTTGGTCTGCCGATGAAGATTCAATATATTGCTGTTTTCGCTCAATATCCAATGAGTATGACAGATAATCAGGTGCTCCACTCGTCAGTTCAATCTTCATCATATAAAGACCTTCTGGCGATTTATGAAAGAAAACACCATCTCCGTACAGATATGCCTTGGCTATATTGTCTTTGACCCATGCCACGAGAAGGGTGGCATCCAGTGCTCGACTATTGAGCAATGGATATGTTAAGAAAAGGTTACTTGCTTTTCTGATTGTTTCTTCTCCAAACTTCTGGTAATCATGAACATAATCGGTTTGGAGAATTTCCCTTGCTGCCAAAGCCAACATTCTTGCTCCGATATCGACATCTGGCGATGCCGAACAACCGTCACAAAGGATGGCGAAAGCATCGAAAGGAGAACATTCAAATAACTTTTTCCCTGCTATAGCATAGTCTTGACAAACAAGATGGTCTTTGCCTATTTGGAAATCACAATCGGCATTCATGGCACAAGTTCCCACTTTTCGGAAACAAGTCCTCCATACATGTTTTTCGAACGAGTCACTTGAGCCTTTATTTCATTCTTATCGGCCAGATAGTTGAAAGTAGCTATATCTGTGAAACTTTTAACAACTTTCCCATCATAAGAAATATGCACACTATTCTTATCATGGAGGACATTTACAATTACCGTTTCATTAACCTCTGATTGAGGCATTACACTCCCCAATGTCAACCATCCTAATAGGACGATAATAAGCAACATTGCCAAAGAAACACCCAACAGATCATCATTGTCTTTATAAAGTGCTACTCCTGCAAAAACAATGAAAAGTGCTGTGATACAAATGAGAATTACTAGTAACATACGTATAAATAATTCAAAGGGAAGAGTCGGTATAACCAGCATTCATAATGTTGTTTTTCTAAACCGACATATAAATACATGGAAAAGTTGATTTTAGAAGGAAAAGTTAAGAGGTTGGCTGGCTTTTCCAGTGCCCAATGCCGAACTTGTGCTTGAGATACTTTGGCTGATGAACTGGGCCAATTTGGCGATTTTTCCGGGCGAAGCAGAACCTATGCTCACATAGGCATCGCATCCGGCGTTATCCTTGACATCCTTCAAATAGAAGTCAAGGTTCACATCGTCAGTAGTAACGCCAACAAGAATGACGTTCAAAGACTCCAAACATTCAGCCTTGCGAGCATTTTCCAAGGACTTCTTGATTACGGCAGGATCGTGAATTGTTCCACGATTATTCTGGCCGTCGGTAATCACAATCACGATACCATTGGCAGTGTAATCCTTTTGAGTGAGTTGCTTGCCATAGGTAGCTGTTGCTTGAATGGCTTCGTCCATTGCTTCAAACAATGCAGTCATGCCGCCGATTTGGAGAACGTTATCATAGTCCTTTTCTTGAATATTTTTCAAGAGCTTAAAACCATGAATCTCATACAACTCATCATCGAAATGAACCACACGAAACATGAGATTGTCGGCACGAGGCGATTTTGCCATCGCTTTGAAAACCGTCTTCAAACATTGTTCCAATTGAACAAGAAACTCGCTTACCGAACCACTAGTATCAATGACAACAGTTGCTAGTGTGTACTCCGCAGCTTCGAGGTCATCCATTTTAGTGGCACTGAACTTGTATCCAGATGCCGCCTTAAGAGCTTCAAGATTTTTGCTAAGTAAACTCATTTGTTTTCCTTTTCTAAACGATTACCAATCGACAGTTTTAGTAAGCCGCATACCACGACCAACCATTTCTTTCACGAAATCCTGACCCAACTTTTCAAAGCCGGGAACGTTACTAGAAGTGTCTTCAAGCAACACGAACTTCTTGATGTTTTCATCACCGAAATTATTGGCAATATCTCGAATGGTATTGGCAACACAATGCGAAAGAGCTTCACCTGTGATAAGAATCTCATCGGCTTCCAAAAGCGTATCAATAAGAGCCGTATTGAGCTTTGTGGTGGGGTCCGAATCATCCGGCACGTCAGCCATAACACCGCTATAGTGCTCGGTAAGGAAGTTCGAGCCTTTAGTGATGAAGTTCACTCGATTGATGGTCTTGGTTTCCCAAGCCACGAGAGCGTCTGCCACCAGCGGCGAAATGGAATGGCCACGTGTACCAATTAGACAATGCGGAGGCCAGATACAGAGGACATAACGTCCATTTTTCTTGAGTGTATCCACGTAGTGTTGAGCGTGCTGCTGCAAACCGGGGTGGAATGGACGCCACGTTCCATTTCGAACATCGTCATCACTAATGAGAGTGAACGGTTTTGGGTTTTCACCCTTTGAATTCACCCAAAAAATTGGATGGGCAATGTGAATTACCTGATGGCTGTCAAGGGTACAGTGAATTTCACTGATTCGTTGTTGATTGGCATTGATAAACGCAGCCAATCGTTCCATGTCTTTATCGGCTCCGGTGACGAAGAGTGCTCCCTTCGGGTCACAGAAATCGACTTGAGGATCAATTGTGATGAGATGTGTTTTTTTCATATTATGTATTTTGTATCGGTTTCTATTTCGATTTTACATGTGGACTATACATTATTTCCACATAGAAGTCAAGAACTTATTTTACTGCTTTTGTGTCAAACGAAGTAATCTATTCCTCCAACTTAAAAGCATTGCGAACAGAGAACGATGATTTGGAACAAACATGTCACCATTCAATGTATTAAGAGGAAGCCATTCAACATAGGCCAAATCATCGGAAGCTTTTAATTCGCCTTCCCAGACAGTTACCACATAAAATAGTGTCTTGATTTTATCTGGTAAATTGTGATAACGCCAGTCTTCAATTTTTCTTGAACCAATATATTCGAGTGACTTGCCAATGAGAGACGTTTCTTCCTTCAACTCACGAAGAGCGTCTTCTTCGTAACTGTTGCTGTTAACGTCGGCAAATCCACCGGGAAACCTCCAAAGAACTTCTCCCGGTTTCTTTCCCAAAAGCAGTATATCGTTTTTGAAATCAAAAACCGCAATATCCACCGTCGGATAACAAATAGGCCAACGATTTTGAGTAGCCCAAACAACACCCTTTCGGAAATCCTCCGAATTAATAGAAACAAGACCAGTCTCTCGGCGAATCTTCGTAGAAGAAATATTGTGGGTCGGAATGATGACTTTCCTCTCATAGCGTCCAGAGTAGGGAAAACAGTCTCGGCTACCGTATAGCGTTACTGTCTGAGAAGGACCAGCCAAAAGAGCAATCTGATAATCCAAATTACGACTCCACCGTTCAACATCTCCAACGTCATCGATTCTACAAATTTCAACGTTGGGATATTCAGTGTGAAGCATGTCAAACCGAATCTTGAAATCAAATGGATCACGCTGATTACATTTCAGGGGGGATTGCCCAATAAAGACAAATACTCTTGCGTGCCGACTAAGGGCAAAATCAATCAGTTCCTTATATCCAGCGTGAACATAAGGCGATTGAAACCTCCCTACAATAACACCAATATCAGAGACTTTTGGTGCGGGTTGGAAAATAGGAGTGTCTGTTTCTGTATTTTCCTTAAGTTCATTTGGACAATTACATCCGGGGTGATTTTGAGGAGTGTATGTTATCCCACAAAACGGACAATTCAATGTTGAATATTCGGCTGACATAATTAGATTTAGCAGTTGATTACATGTAATTATTCTACTTATTCAAGAGACCGGCCCGCCACGAGATACCCATTTACCGTCACGAATTTCGACGTGAGAATAAGACTCAAGGGTATCTTTCTTGGGTTCGGGGAGTTCGCCAGTTTCGGCGAAATGAATAAGGGCAGGAAGGAGCATTTTGACCATTTCTTGAGACAAATGCATCCTGCTAGGAATCTCGATATCACAACCGGGAAGCAAATCATAAAGACACTTCTCCTGCGGACCAAACCCAAATTTGGCTTGTCCTTCATTTGGGTTAACAGGTTCACGAGGGAAAATTCTGATCATACCTTCCCGATTAAGGACACCAAGCCAGATACATTCATCGTTGGGACAAGTGGACACTATGGAACTCTTTTTGATAATACATCTTTCACCGTATTTATCTTCAAATTCGTCGTATGCGAACCCACTGAAATTTCGCTTGAATCTCATAATGTTCTCGTTGCTCATCTTACAGCATTATACAGTTTTCCGACAAAAAGTCAAGTGGCAAAACGGTTTTGGATAATGCCATGATGTAGTGCATATTGCACCAGATGAGCCGGAATTTGAATGCCCAAGATTGTCCTCACATTGGCAAAATGAAATTCAACTGTTTTCGGGCTAATGTTTAATGTGTTGGCTATTTCTTTTATCGACATCCCTTCGGTGTAAAGCTTAAGAACGACTAGTTGTCGCTCCGTTAATGAGGTTTTCTTCGGCTTTTGAGCTTTTGCACAGGCGTTACAACATTTCTTACTCTCCAGATGCCATAATTGACATTTTGGGGAAAGTTTAGCTTTGCATCTTACAAGACGGTCCACTGGGCCGTCATATGGGACAGCTTCAATAGGGACGTTTCGATCATGCGATAGTTGCATATTATTCCTGAGTTGTGTTCGGGATTATTCCCGAATGTCCATCCCGGAATATACCTAATAACGGAAAAAAGTCAAGCGGTTTCTTTAGAGTATCACCGGACACAATGTTGTCATAACCAAATTCATTGGAGATATGTAACAGTATCCAATTTGATAGTCGGCATATGAAACTCTCCGCTTCTGAATATAGAGTTTTACGTAGCTTTTACATTTACTTCTAAACTCCACATAAAAAGCCCTTGAATCTTCAACTCGATATAACTCTTCCCCGGGTATCTCAAAGTTCTTCATTTCAATGTGCCGTCTCAAAAAATTCCACATACGGCCCACGCTTACCAATAACAACTCTGGTGTACCCAATTGCCAAATGCAATCCACTCTTACTAAGAAAAACAAAATTGTCGTTTCCCTCGTCAACGGATATATTCAGTCTTTTTCTCCAAGGTTTGCTCATTTCAAGAAGGGGTAAAATAAGAACCTGTTTTGCCACGCTTGCCTTGATAGTTTGCGTTTATCGGATTATATCCAATCCATACGTCTTGGTCGTAGAATTTCTCAATGGCAGTTTTATAAAAAGGAATAGTTTCGGAATCCACTGGGCGAAAATGATGAACATCCACTCCAACATTGAGCATATTCAGTTGGTATTTCCATGCAGCATGAACGTGGCCCACCAAATTAAACGCCTCTTCAATGCCTCTTGTAGGATAATGAGTCAACCAACATGCAATATCACCAAAACAATATAGCCTTCCTTCTCCTTCTGGAACTATTTGCTCAAAATAAGGTGCCAATTGTTCATCGGTAAACACTCGATCATGATTACCTCGGAATAAAATTTTCTTTCCGTTCATCTTAGCCACCCACGGAAGAAATTCCGGTGCTTTTTGATAACATACATCCCCTAGCATAAGAACTCTATCATTACAATCAACAAGAGCGTTATGCTCGGCAATAATATGGTCAACCATATGAATTGGATCGCCGGAAAAGGGTCTTCCCATTAACTCAAACCGGTTTTCACCCAAATGCCAATCGGCGGTAAGCCACGTTTTCATGATTACCATTTCAAAAAACCACCATAACTTTGGTCCACAATTGAGACCATTTCTGGGGGGAGACGCATTTTTGTTTCAGCCAGAATTCCAAGGTTAATACTTTCAACCCCATAATAGTGTTCAGCAATAGCTCCGGCAATTGCTGCGACTGTATCCGTGTCCCCCTTAGAATAAATCGAAAGACGAATGGCATCCTCGAAACTTGTTGATTCAAAAAAACAAATTAGAGCTTGAGGGACCGTTATATTGCATCGAACATCTCTCTTGGACCACTCATTCCGAACAGTTTCAACGTCTGGGGTTAGGTCATATCCCGAAAGTTTCGATACGGTTTGTTGAATCTCGGCCTTGTCGTACCTGTCTCCTTTTTCGGTGCGATACCCCGCCATTATCATAGCAGTCACCGCCGCTAATGCGCCATTACGAGCCTCTTCGCAATTATGCGTCCACTCAGTACTATCGGAAACTTGTTTATAAGCCCATGCCAATTGGTCTTCAATTGTCATCGGAACCATATTACCTTCGTTGTTGACAAACTCTCGATTAAGAGCCCATAGAGCAATCGGACTGATACGCATAACCGCACCGTTACCCCGACTGTCATTCTTGTAATTTCCTCCTTTCTCGGCCCACTCAACAAAAGAAGAACCATAACCAAGATTGGGATTTTTCTTGTACCACTCTATAAACTTCTCATGAAAGGGAACTCCCGTTAGAAGGGAATCGGCAACTGCGATAGTGAGATTGGTATCGTCGGTAAACTTAGCTACCCCATACAAGAAAAATGGATGATAGTCACGTCTATCGACAGTGAGGCGGTCTCCTTCATAAGGTGAACCAGCGATATCTCCAATAATTGCTCCAATCATACGTTATATTTTCTTTTGCTTATGTAAACCGGACGACCGATAAACAAGTCAAGGAACCGAACTTTGACTCCGGCTTCCTCAAACATTTCTTTTGAAATAGCATTATTCCACTTCGGATCTTGAGAAAAAATTTCAACTGAGGGACGATGTAAAACAATCTCCTCAATTCCAGCCGACACGATAATACCCGCACAAGTAGGACAAGGCCATGCACCAATATAAAGCGTGCTATGGTTGGTGGCAATCCCATATTTGGCAGCACAGGCAATGGCATTAGTTTCGGCATGAACTGTCCACAAATACTTGTTATCAGTGTTTAATCTCTCAGCCGAATCATAAACTTTTGGAGGGAGACCGTTATAACCAAACAAAATTGGGCGTTTTTCTTTTACAATAACCGCACCAAATTTTGTTGACGGGTCTTTAGATTTTGTTGCTACTTCCGCCGCCAGCCGCATGAAATACATGTCCCATGAAGGTGGAACATAATCCGTGAAAGGTTCACCAAGAATTCCTGCCACAGGTTCGCCCCTTTGGTCCAGATATTCCTGTTCTACTTTAATTCCGCATGATTGATCAGGATTCATTGAGTTTATTTAGTTCGTTGGATGACAAAGGTCTATTTGGACAACGGTGTGGAGCTTTCTTTTCGTAAAGCACCCACATACCATTAATCGTTTTCCAGCGGAGGTTTTTCTTGCCGCAAAAACGGCATAAAGGTTTTATCCGCTTCGATGACACTTTGCCCATATTCCGGAACATAACAAACCAATGAAAAAAAGTCAAGCAGAAAAATCAATTCTTTGCTCCAAAACAAATATACCAGCACGATTACGATAAAGTCGCTCGTTGAGCCATTGTTTTTAGCATAAACATTATGGCATACTTGAGGATACGCTTGTATGCTGTGGGGTTTCCTTTTTGAATCATTATTGTTTCTGGACTCATGAGACCATTTTGTTGGAGCCACTTGATAATCTGTTGTGGTTTAACCTTTTTGAGGTTTCTCTTTATCCATTCTATTTCCCCTCGTGCCAATGCCATCTGTTCCCATTTAATGTCATGATATGCCGTCGCTTTGTACATTTTTCGAAGAGCCGGTGTGGCCATTCCCTTGTATTGTTTTTTCTGAATTTCAATATCTTGTTTGACGTGGACCCATTCGTGATAAATGCTTTCGGCAACACCATCCCAATCGATTTTTTGAATTCGTAACGGTCTAAAACGATTTGAAACATTATGGGCAAGATTAATAAATACCTCTTTTTGCCCATCACCTTCGAGAGATGGAATGTATCCTGCCTTAATACCATTATCAGGTTCGTAAATGAACCTCCAAAATACAGAGTTCAATTTATACTTAGGTGCGAGAACATCATTAGTGTGGTTTTTCAGTGCCGCACAGATAGCATTACTAGATGCGTTTTTGTAAAGATCGGAATGCCTCTTATAGAAACGTTCCAATGCTTTTACCATCGCATCAATTGCTTTTTCTTCTTGTGGCGGTATGTTGACGACACCTTCTAAGAGCATACGTATAAATATGCCCATTAAGTCGGTTTTTGTCGCCTTTTTGATAAAAATTTTGACCGATGAAGTTTATTCTTTCTCTTCGGCTTTCACTACACCGGACCACTCTTTGCAGTGTGAGCAGATACCGATTTGATTGAGGCGATCTCCACAAATTTCTCCGTAAATGGGAGCACCACAGCATTCAGACAGAAACCGAGAATTAACTTCCAATTCATCGAATTCATTGAACTCTTCTATGTCTCTCATACGTCTTTGTAATGTTTAATGAACTTATGAAAGTTTTATTCGTGTTCTTCCAATTCTGCTTTATAAAGCTGCCAACATTTCTTTAAGCTTTTTGCGAAGAGGTTGACGTTCCACTTTACCGTCCAAAGACCCATATTGGAGGTACTCATCAAGAACTTGAAGTATGGCATACATTTCTCGGTATTTTTCAGCGAAACGAGCGTTTGCTTGCATAGCGATAACTTCGTTTTTGGTTATACCTAAGTAGTTGTCATCTTCACCACACAACTCATCTGCCTTGGCCTTTGCCAGTTTCATCGCCTCGTCATCGAGTTCTCTTAAAGTTCTCATATCATCAATAATATCAATTCCAGTACAAAAGTCAAGCGGGAAGTTTCCTTCCCGCTTGATTCGCAGCAAACGAATTACGAGCTAAAGCTGATATCCAAGTGAAATGGCAATATTTTTACACTCACGACGGGAAAGGCCCGTGCTGCGATCTCGCCGCTTAATAGCGGACTGGATTTGTCGAAGGGTAGGCTTCTTGCCAATCTTATTGCAGTTGATAAGATAGAGATTAATACGACGAATCAGTTCCGCCATGTCAAGTTGAATAGTCCTTTTTGCCGAAGGTGCCGGTGCCGAAACAACCCGATTAGGATTAATTGGAGGAAGCGTGACTGCTGTCGGAAGGGAAGTTGGAACCTGAGTTGAAGCCGGAGTCTGGGCCGGAGTCGTCAAACCGAAGTTCGGATCAGCCGAAAACACCCGATATCCGAGGTTCGGATTATAATGATAATTCAGCGGTGGAAGACCGTTAGCGAGGCAATTCTGGTACAATTGTTCAAAAATTGCATCTACCTCACTTTTGCGAACATTGAACCGATTGGTGGCACCGGGATTGGTGTCCTCAATCTCAGGAATCTCCAAAAGGCCGTCATTGCACTTCTGGCGAAGAGCCTTGGTGATGTCGTAGCGAGAGAAAGTCTGTCCAGAGTTGACGAATTCCTGAACTTGCATGAGGACAGCCGTTTGCAGATTTACCGACGGAATTTGATTGCACATATATTTGGTTGTTTATTTTGGACCTATTGTTTCTTACAAATCCGTTTTGTATTTTATGTTGGTTGTATTATATGGATTTTCGGGAAAATGTCAAGCTTTTTATTTGTTTTCAACACTCACGAATTATCCCACCGAGTAAGCTTCTACAATTTTGCCTTGTAAGTTGACGATATCAACTTGATCAGCACCGGAGGGACTAAGGCGACCTTTGTAACGTTCTTGTACAAAAGCACGAGCTTGTTCCAAAGTGTCTTTCTCTTCAATTAGGATAGTCTCATTGTCAAACGTATCCCAATGATAGATACCGAAATTCTTTGTGTGTGAAATAGGCATATTACTTTTTACATTCTAAAAGGTGAGTGATTTTGACCTGACTATTACGATAGACAACAAATTCGTCATTATACAAATCGGCCCCGCCTTTGGCGTAGATGGAGTCATAACCGGGATCGGCACCATTAAGTTTCTGTTTGGTAACCTGTTGAATTCGACCCATAGCAAACTGACAGACAAACAACCAAGCCGCATCTCCCTTGCCGCCTTGACCCCAATGTCCAATGCTATAATTCAGCGATTTGGTCGAAACATTAGCACCATAGATACCATTGCCAAACATCTTACCGGCAATCGCAGCAGTGCTTGGAGGGGAAGTTCGAAGACCAGTTTTGAGAATGGAAAGTACATTTGCCTGAGACGTACCATGCCAAACTTCCCTAATAGGAATAGTCTTGGATTCGAAAGCTTCCGTCATAGCGTGAATGTTAACCGTGTAAATCTGAACAACACGATATCGAAACGCATCTCTATGCATCGGTTTTTTTGAAGTTTCGAACCACCGATTGAGACGGTCGTACTCCGGACCAGCGGCGAGAATATCCAAATCCACTTGGAAAACCTGCTCCATGGGAGGTTGATTCCCCGATGGAGTAGTAGGTTTCTGAGTCTGCAATGCCTGATAAGAGGCTTCCAAAGAGTCTAATACATCAGATTGCTTCTGAACGGCAGTAATGTCGGGAAAGATAGTGTTAACGTCAAATCGTTTCATTCCCACATTTTGAGGGACAATCCGCATATAACGATTAAACGCATCCCGTACTTTAGTTGAAGTATAATCTCGGCGAGACACACCTTGATTGATAACCATTAAAAGATTGCGAGCCTCAGTAATACCATCGGGGGTAACGATACCCAGAGGAGTGGAAAACAATCCCGTGCTGGAATTGAAAGTAATTTGGGTAGAAGACGTAATACGATGAACATTGGCTTCCACCAAACGGTCAATAAGTCGATTTAAGGTCGGACTGCCAGATTTGGCAATTTGGGCTCGGGCGATTTGCTTTAATTCAGATTTTTCCACTATTTTACCATGAGTCGTCACTGAGGAAGTGGGGCCTCCCACAGTCTTCAATTCAGTATAGCCCTTTCTGGCCTTTTCACGTTGCTTTTCAAGAAGGAAAGATCTTCCGGCACCGGGAAACAATTTGGATTGACCAGAGTGACCGACACGGCCCCAAAGGGTTTCTACATCACCACTATCATAAAGTCTCCCGGTCCACCAACGATTCATATTTGAATCTGCCTCAACGTTGATTAACCGAATTTCTTCAATGACGCTTGCCATATGATGCGAATTATACGAAGAGTTTAAAAAAAGTCAATAAAAAGTTTTTCAACAACAGGATTTTTCCCGGTTCGCCAATATAGATGAATTGATTCAAGCCAAATACTTCAATGCGAAGTAATTGATGGTTAAGTGGAGGAAGTTGTCAATTACGATATAAATCCAAATGGTGATAAAGAAATGCCGAGGTTTGCCCCACCACTGAGGATAGACACGTTCAACATTATTCTGAATTTTCATCCCATCAACTGCAAAAATATCCCTTTGAGCAGCCGTAGTATAAGGTGAATCGTCGTAGTGTCCTGTAGCATCACAATATTCATAGGGAGGATATTTTCCCGTGGGAAAGTGATTCTTTAACCAAATTAATCGCTTCAAAGGAGTATGAAATCGGTCAATAAAGAAATGCGTCACTCCGATAACCAACAATGCCTTCCAACTTGTGGTAAGCAGAAGGAAACAGGAAGTATAAATAAGAACGTGAACGAGACAAGGAATGGTTCGTTTACTCTTGTTCAGTGCCATCCAGTCTGATTGAAGAACAAAGTCTCCTAATATATGAACTAAGAGTTGATTCATAATATCCTTACATGTTTGATACCAAAGGCGTCTTTGAAATCAATTAAGGCTTGCTCGGCAGCGTAACCATAGCTTTCATCATTATGAATCGTCAAGATTTTTCCGTAATTATCCTTCTCAATAGCCTTGGAAATATGATAATGCTTTCGTTCATCACTATATTGAGAGTGAATACGATGGGCAATTTGCTTGTCATTCAGGCCACGTCTTTTCAAACGCTCATACCGCAATTTGTCACTAGTTGTTACGAGAACAACATTGTTATTGCAAATATGGGTCATTTTGAACTCAGCCAAAAGGGCGGCGTTAACTAAAATAATACCCTTGCGTCCTGCCAGAGAACGGCGAATGGCGGTCATGAGGGGCTGATACATGATAGCATTCAGCTTCTCTCGTTTTCCAGCGTCAGCGAAGACTCGGTTTCCAAGTTCCACTCGCTCTTGTTCTGTAAGAATATCGGTCTCGCATTCCACCTGTCTCGATGAATCCAAAAAGAACGTATTGCGAATCGCTGCCCGAACTGCTTGATGGGCGGGAAGATTTACACTCTGAAACAGAATAAATTGAGCCAATTTGTCAACGTCCAACTGTGAGACTTCTTCACTAGCCGACATCAGATGGTCACAATACCAATTTTTACCGGAGGCAATATTCCCAGTAACGCCGATAATTTGAACTCCATTCTTTACTTCAATGGCTCGCTTCACCCACAGCGGGACATATTCATGAATAAAACCAGCATGATTATACAATTCTTTCACCGCCGTCGAGGAAATATGCGACAACTTTGGATCTCCACTAATAAAGTACGTTTCAATACCGTTCTGTTGCGAGACATTCACATCCCGTATTAGTTTCTCAAAATCATAGTCTGCCCAATTCCGAACACCCCGCACGATAGTATTAATATTGTAGTCAAAGGCCAAATCAGTGAGAAGCTTAGTTGAGTCTGATAAGGCAACCACGGTTATAATGGGATTTTTCAGATGGACGCCATTAACATTTGTGGGTCCAGAATTAACCACGAAAGGTCGCAGGGAATGTTGAACCATCTTCACCCGCTCCTCCAAAGTAAACATGTAATTCTTCGCCGGATTATTAGCCACAACCACCATCACATTAAACGTTTGGGTGGCTCGCTTGATAATGTCGATATGCCCGAAATGAATTGGGTCAAAACTTCCGGCGATAATTGCTCTAGCCTTTTCCATACTTTTCCATTACTTCTTTGATTGAATCCTTCCAAGCAACCTTGGGGTGGTCTTTCAACTTATCAATCAACCACAAGATATTTTCATCGGATTGCATGGCAATGATTCTATCACATTTTTCTTTGACAATAGCATCAGTCTTGACAACTCTACTGTCAACCTTATTCATCTTACCAATCCAAATCTTGTCGGTGACGTGGAAAGACATTCTATCAAACAATTCCAATGTCTCTTCTACCGTGCCTAACATTGGTTCCATGCTGACGCTCGTGGCAAATCCCTCTTTGTATGCCCAAAATAAACAAGCCAATCTTTCTTTAATAGAGGGGGCTCCCGGTTCCCAAAACTTAGCGGTATCTTCGTCAGATGTTCCAATGGTAAATCGAAACAAAATTTGCCCTCTCCAGAATGCCAATGTTTCACACAAAGCCTTGATACATTCCAAATGAGGTTTAGATACAATTAAAACGTTATTACCATTGGCCAACAATTTGGTTAACGTTTCGATGGCGGGAACTAAATAGAAAGGAGTAATGTCATGGGTTGTCGGGAACATGACCCACCCCTTTTTCTTATCAGTGGCAGGAAACTGAGTTTTCAACTTCTCGGAGGTCCATTCGGTATCCGATTTGATTTTACCGTCTCGTTTGGCTATGGACCTTGCATAGCAATATCTGCAACCATGAGAACAACCAGTTCCAATATTATAGCTGAATTCGGCCCATTCTCTTGTTCCTGTCTTTCTCTTGTTCACGGTTCGTACCTGCAAATGTAAAGGTCAAGGTCGGTTTCGTCTTTGAAAATCGTATCGATAATTGCTCGCACAATTCGCCAGTCACCACCTCCCAATGTACAACCCATATTATATGGTAGGCCCAATTTTGTCAAGCCTTTCGATATGGCATGATTCTTAACCCTTTCAAGTCCTTCAACCATAGGATCATACAAGGTTTGTCGTCCATGACCAAAAGTATATTGACTGTAGAGATTGTAAATTAATTTTCCGGGATATTTCTTTGCCTCAGCATAAGTGAATGTACCCAATTTACTTCGGTCCCCATACGCAGAATTTCGCTTGTCTGCCTCATACGTCTCTGGAAATGTATCCCGAATCTGTTTGGCGATACCTGCTCCGAAAGTATGAAAACAGTTTGCTTGGTGGACAATTCCCGAAGGAGTTTCCTGTTCAACAAGCCATGTGAGCAAATTCTGATTTTCCAAACTATAAATCATATCCTGATTATACCCCAGTAAAGGAGAAAGTCAAGGAGATTATAGTCGTATCTTGCTCTTTCGGCGTTTTGAAACTTCGTTAAACTTTTGGATTATAGCCTTTTCAAGATTAATTCCGGCAGCAGCGGCCAAAAGATCGGCGTACACCACAACATCAGCTATTTCTTTTCCAAGCTCTTTAATGTCCTTTTTTCCTCCTCGGTCACCCCGAAGCATTTTCTTTGTAAGGTTACAAGCTTCTCCACATTCCCCGGCCATGGCATTAGACCATTCAGCCAGAGACCAATCAGAAAGACATCGCTTAAACGCTTCTCGACAACGACGAACATTAGTTTCTCGTAAACGACGAAATGTCAAAGGTTCTTTCATTGTTTTCTAGTTCCTTGATTTTGGAAAACCTTATCGATTGGAAAAATTTCTTTTCTTAGTTCACCGTTTCCAAGGATAGCATTTACGGCAAGGAATAAGTTCGTTGGTTGCAGAATCTTTTCCGACAAATCCACGCCCATAACACCGTTTACAGTTCTTTTTTGGTGGCCACGGAGCACGAAGTTTGTTACCTTCTTTGTCTTCCAAAACAACTGGACCTTTTGGCTCCGGTGGTTTCGGCTTTCCTACAACTGTACTTTCCAGCGTGTATTCTACTTGTTCGTTCATACGTCAAAAAATTCGAATTCAGTCTGTGGGATTTTGTAAAAGTATTCGCCTTTTTTCATGAAGCAATTACTCGATTCTTTTGGGCTTTGTAGTTTTATAAATCGTTGAATTTTGGCGGCACTTATGAAACCGAGACGTTTATAATTCTTGGATAGAATAACATAATGAATGTTGCCATCCTTAAAAAACTTCGCCTTTCTTTCCGGAACATTTACTTCGTCATATGGGAAATCACGCTTATTCCAACTATTTCGATGTTCCACTTCGACTCTTAACTTACCATCTTCCGTAATCAGGTCGATGTCACATTTGTTTGGATGATCAACGAGAATTATATCTCTCTCGGCGAAAAACTTCTTTACGACAATTCTTGATTTTGGGTCATTATTCGCATGAAGTTGCTTATCAAACGGTTTGCTTCTTCCGATCATTACGTCTATCTTTTTTAACTAATTTCCATAGTTTAACCATGGTTTCATCACGGTTCTCCAAATGATTTTGTTTCAAATGGGATTCAACGCAGTGGGGACACGTTGTTCGAATCCACCCACCACTACTTTGTGTCACGAACTCATTGGTAACACCACATTCTTCACAGGTTCGATATGCCATTGCTTCTGCCATTCCAACAAGACCACGAATATAATCATCTCCGCCAGAATAATAAAAACGAAGTCCTCCAAATTTTTCTTTAACTTGGTGAGCCACAACTTGAGGAACGGGCGGTCCCGGCTCAAATAGCTCTCTCCAATAAATCCACTGATCTGGAAAATGTAGAGTTTCCACAATCCAATTCCATACACGAGCACAATAAATTCTAAATGTCTTTTTGTAAATATATGGAGGATTGTCAATGTAATTCTGAATACGAGTACAAAGAGCATCTAAAATAAAGAACCAACCGTCTCCACAATCCATTCCCCATGCCATACATGTTTTACGTGGGTCTCCACCATAATCGGCAAAAATTTTGGGGTATTTTTTTACCAAATACTCTTCAAGGTGTCTATTCATAATATTCTTTCCAGAAACCAACCATTCCCTTTATTATGTTAAGGTAAAGGCGGATAATTTTGTTTTCCCAGTATTTTCCCGATCATTTCTTCCATTTCAGCTTCGACTAATTTGTCTTCTGCTAATTCGGATTCTTTTAATGAGTCTGCACCTGTGAAGTTTGTGTTGCCCTGTAGTGTTTTCCGAATAATATCAGCCATGACCATTATCAGGTTATCCGCACCATTCGGATTGTCTGTTGCAAACCCACGACGGTCTAGTTCATCGGCAATTTGTTTAGCGGCTTCAATGTAGGTAGCGGTTGCCATACTTTCAATCAAATTTTTGTTCATAAATATAAAAGCCTTTCTGTGATATCGCCTGAGAACGTATCACAGAAAGGCGTGAAGGTCAACTTATTATAGTGAATTGATCTTGGACTCTACCAAAAACCCCTACGCTTTTAGGGTGGGTGTGGTTGACTAATGATGGTCAACTTTTTGAATTGGTTTCTTGTCCATAATGTCTTTGATTTCCGAGAAACTCAAAGGTTTATGGAACAAATCCCAACCGACATCCAAAATCTTTCCGTAACTAGATTCGGGACGGGTAGTAGGGAGACTTCCGTGTGAATGACCACAAAGGCACCAAGAACCATTGTGTCTTTCATTCCATATCTGAAAAGCATAATGAGAAAGTATAATCAACTGTTTGTTGACAACCACTTCGTGATAATGCCCCAGATAGGTAATATTCTTATACCTCACGGGGTAGATCCAATCGAATCGGACACCGGGGCCAATTACCTTGTCCCTTTCGGGACGATAAACCGTCTTTTCGTGTGGATTATTATGGTTTCCCCAAAGACACAAAACATTCCTACAAACAATTTGGTCAAGGTATCTATCCAATTGTTCCATCGAGGTATTCAAACACAAATCTCCAAGATTAAACAATATGTCACCCTCACGAACGTATTGGTTCGTAATGTCGATAATACTCTGTGTGTGATGCTCCGCAGATGTATATCCACGAGCTTTCCATATGAACTCTTTTTGATGACCAAGATGCCAGTCGGTTGTAAACCAGACCTTTAATTCTGGCGACTCAGTAATACTAAACATATTTAGGATTTTCTATTTACTATGTTCAAAAGACACTTCAACACTTCAACCGTTTGGAGTACATCTGTTTTGGCATTATGTAACTCTCCTTTTGATGGAAGTTTGAAATATTCCACCAACGAACCCAACGAGCCAGAAACATCCCTTGGGAATAGACCAGCGGCTCTCAAGAATTGAGCAGCATTTCCGGTGTCGAGCACTCGATAGGATACGAAATTTTCCCACGAACCTTGACTAATCAAAGTCGGGTATATCCTGCGAACATCAAATGCAACGCCGTGACCCACCGGAATAAGCTTTTCACCCTGATAATTCTTCTCAATGAACTTATAGAGCAAAGTTTTGGCTTCTTTGTAAGGAATAGCAACCTTATCGTGCTCAATGAGATTGATTTTGTTAATTTCTAATGCACGAGCGGTAGTAACGTAGTTTCCATCATCGGGCTTAACCTTCAAGTCAAGTTCGTCAACCACACAAAAATTCTCATTTAATACCGCCAAAAACAAGGTCAAGAGACTAGTCTCGGGTGTAACCCCTCCAGTTTCAGTATCTAAAGCAATATAAGTATTCATTTTAACATATGCTACGGATTTTCAAACAGAAGTCAATAACAAAAAACCGTCCCCTTCGGAGACGGCGATAAGAAAAACAAAAGTTATTAACTTATCATTGATTTCACTACCAGTCAAGAAGTTTATTCATAATCTCGAATGGCAATGATTTTGGCAAATCGAGGAACCCCATCAGGAGTATAGTTTTGGAATCGCACAGTTGCCTTTTTGCCAATGACTTTCTTCTTTTCGACCAAAAGGCGGCGGAAAAAGTCACGGTTTCCTTTAGAATCACATTCAAAAGTTCTTCCTCCCTTGAGCTTTAGAACAACCCTTCCCATCATTCCGGAACGGTTACCATCGCCTTCCAAAACATCTACGATTTCAAATTCATCATCCTGAAAAAGCTTATATTTGAGAATAAGATATGAACGCTTATCGGGTTCATAGTCGCCTTCGGGAAGGTTCATCATACAACCTTCAAACCCTTGCTTGACACATTCTTCCAAGTACTTGTCAATATCCGCCTCAGAAAAGATAAGAGTGTGCTCACAAAGCTTAATCCAACGATTGTTTTTGAACCGTTCTTGAATGTTTTTCTTAAGCCATTTATACCTTTCAGTATAGCCGCCCTTAACGGAAGGCACGTCGAAAATATGATATTCGAGATTGGCTTCACTCTCTACCAAATCAGCCTCCGTCGGCTTTTGCTTTTTGGCAAGTGAAATTATTTTATCAAAATCCGATTTTAGGGCGTGAGTATAACACTCTCCATCAAGAACCAAATTGGGATTCTCTACAAAAAGTTGTTGCAATTCTCTCGTGATATGAGGAAAGGAAACAAACTTGTTGCCCAAACGAGACCATGCGCCTTCACGGTTAATAATACACCGGAGACCATCCATTTTAGGACTTGCCCAAACACCTTTTTTCCAATCAATGGGACGACGACTTTCAATGGTGTTGTCATCTTTCAACTTGACATATTTTTGGGCAAGCATTGGAGCGAAGAAACGCATCTTGTCAATGTCAGCTTCATCCTGCCAATAGCCGCCTTGTTTAAGCTTCTTCTGCATTGCAGCCTTGGCTTCTTTATGAGCTTGTTCTTCACCAGTAGTTTCGTTGGCTCGGCCAATGTTCTTACCTTGGCAGATTGTCCATTCCGTAGTGGTTAAGATTCCATTTTTTTGACCCGTAATAAACCTGTATTTATTTCCCTCAACTTCAACTTGCCAAGTCTGAACGGCACCTGTATTGGTGCGGGAATACAGCACCGGATAAGGATTAATCTTTTTCGCTTTCTCCAGAAAATCGTCTAGTAATGACATGCTAATATCCTACCTATTTGAGGGCAGAAGTCAACTGTTTTCTGATTTTCATTAGCGATTTGATTCTTCGTCGGGATTGTCACATTCATCTGTTTCATCGGATTTCCCAGAAAAGCCGTTAAAAAGATTCTGAATACCAACAGAATCCGAACGGCAACCGGAATGAAATCCCAACGTTTTTTCCTCAGTATTACCCGTTAAACGAAGGGCTTTATTATCATCAAAAAACTTCAAGTATTCTTCTTGGTCCCGATAAGCACAGGTAAGCATGAGATATGCCCGAATCTTATCATGTTCAATCCAATGATACAAACGAGCAAGAACATGTAACTTCGCCAACTTCGAATTTGAAGTCTTTTTTCCTATTCATACTGCTATGGGTGCTTTAATGGTTGGATGTGGGTCGTATCCCTCAAGTTTTATATCCTCGAATTGAAACTTAAACAAATCATTGATTTGAGTATTCAACCACAATCGTGGTAAAGATTTAGGAGTTCTAGAGAGTTGTTCTTTTACTTGCTCCATGTGATTTTCGTAAATATGTAAATCTCCGGCTACGTAAGTCAAGATACCGGGATGCATATTTACTACTTGAGCAGTCATTGCCAATAGTAAAGAATAACTTGTAATATTGAACGGCATTCCGAGGAAAAAATCGTTGCTCCTGATATACATTAGAAGGTTTAGACGGCGGGTTGGAATATTCAATGCGTCATATTGTTTTTTATTTAACTCATGAACGCTAGTCCATCCAACATTATGCCCTCGGGACTCGGCAATATTACATCTTTCCAAATCGGTTAACTCTTCGGTATTGAAATGAAATAAACAATGACACGGTGGCAATACACAATGGTCAACCCAATAAGGATGCCACGCACTAACTATTATACGGCGGTCATCTGGATTTGTCTTGAGCGTGTCAACTACTTTATGGAGTTGGTCCACGACTCCAAATACTTCTTCCTCCTTGTAATAGTAATCAATATTTGGGATTTTCCCGTCGTAGGATAGTGTCGCAGCCTCGGGGTTATCTTGGAAAAACTTATCATCCGGACACCAAAAAGGAAACGCTCTCCACATGCTACCATAAGTACCTTCTCCAAGATTTCCCCATGTGCGAACCCACCGGTCGTCAGCAGGAAGGTCTTTAAGACGCCTTATGAATGCATCCATATTTGGACAGTCTTTAGTACCACATGCATCATTATATCGTTTGTAGGCCCACTCATTCCAAATACTCACCCCATTATCCACAAGGTATTTGATGTTGGTATCACCTTTGATGAACCAAAGGAGTTCATGAACGACGGACTTGAAATGAACTTTTTTTGTTGTTAGAATTGGAAAAGCATCCATTCGAACTTCAAACTTGGCCATTTCACCAAAAAGACTAATAGTGTCAACTCCGGTGCGATTCTTTTTGCATCGGCCATATTTGAGAATATTTTTTAAGAGCCGAAAGTACTCTTCGTCGGTTTGATTCCCATTACCTTTGGGATCATTTGTAAGAGGGAAAGATTGAAGACAACACTCGTTTGCCGAAATTATTTCAGAAGTAGTCATTTATTTTATTTCCAGTATTTCACAATCCAGAAGTTTTTAGTTTCTCGAATTACTGCCCCATTAGGAAACAAGTGTTCAAATTCGGGCATATAGGTATCTCCTTCATATTCTTCTAGAATATGAGTAACATAGATACTCGAACAGAGAGGAAGAAACTCTTTATAGACTTTGGCCCCGCCACAGAGCCACATGTTTCGAAATTTCTCCGGATCTTTATGAAATTGTTCTACTACCCATTCACCGCTTACGTAGCATGTAGAGGTTCCCAATGGAGTCAAAAGCTTTGCCCTATCAGTTGTCAAAATATATGTGAACCTTCCGGGAAGAGGTTTTCCAAGTGCTTCAAACGTAGTTCTTCCCATCAACAGGTTTTTGCCCACGGTACTATCCTTGAAGAATTTTAAGTCCTCGGGATAGTGCCAAGGAATTTTCCCACGGTATCCAATAACCCGATACGGGTCCATTGCTGTTATAGCTCTCATTATATTGGTGTTTCAGTATCATCGGTTAACCAAGTGGCGGCAATGTCTCCAGTTTTCTCCATCCACTCAAAACATCGTTTAGCGGTTCGTGGACTGAAAATACAAAATACCATCCAGAGCATCATTCCACCCAGACCAATCGTCATCGCCCAACAGATTACTGCTATTAATCCAAAAAAATCGTTTTAAAGGTTTCATATCAATAAAATTCAGCAAACTTTGCCTTAAGGACATTAAATGTTTCTTTATCTTGCCACAAAATAGCATTACTTGCCATTGTGGACCATGGCTCCGGACAGTTGGAAGAAACAAACTCCAAAAAAATTGTTTCCTTCTTGGTGAGCCGTTTTTCCGAATTTCCCCTAGTATTATTTTCTAGAATAAGAGCGTCAACAATCCGCATGGCGTTATATTTGTCAGTAGCATGAGCCATTACTTCTTCCTGACCGGCTCCAAGTGTATGCCAAACTTCAATCGGGCGAGTGGTTTCCCACCCATCTTCAAGGAAACACCAAGCCCAATCGTTTCCGTATTTTTTACTCATAGTCGTTCAACCTCTTATTTACTGTTGACGATCTTATTCATACTTTGGAATCATTTCCAGAAGCTTACCGTTGTCTTTGGTGAAGACCCAAGCATCCTTAGAAACCCAACGAGTTCTCTGAACAACGCTGTCTTGAACCTGAACTTCAAAGATTTCTTTTACAATAAGCCTACCGTTCTTCTGGCTGTCGGTAAAATCCGTAGCCCAGTTGATACCCTTCTGATGGAGCATTTCATGCATATCAGATTGGCTCTTGCCGTGAAGTTCTTTGTGTGAATAGTTAGCCTGAGCAACCATTGACACAGAGTTTCTTACACAATCTTGCTGACGCCATCGGAAGTAGTTCATTACTTCCACTCGATCAGGAATGGTAAACCCCCGGCAGTCAAAGTAAGCTGATGGACAGCTTTCAATGAATTTCCATTTCTTTCCTTCACCCTTTGTCACCATTGTCATAGCTTTGTCATCTTTATCCCAAATCCAACGGGCATAACGATTGCGGTTGAATTCCGCAGTCATGATGCTGGCGGCAACGGAAACCATTTTTTGAAGGTTTCCATCAAACCAAGCCGAAGTAGATGGCTTCGCAAAATCCGTTAGGAGAACAGAGATTTCGTCGCTCTGGGTGTAAGCAAACACCGCACCCTGTAGTTCAGAAAGCATCGCAATGATTGCGGCATCAATATCCTCAAACAAAGCACTGTCAAATGGCTTCTCCAAACCACGAGTGTACGTGTGGAATGCCTTACCATCCAACCGAAGAATAGTGTAAGTCCGCCGAGGCAGAAGGAACCGAGTCCTGTCCTCATACTGCGATTTCATTCTATCACCAAGCTGATCTTCCATGGTGACTACTATAACAAGAAGCGGCTAAAAAGTCAAGCGGATTATATTGTGTCAGCGACGATAATGTATTCGAAGTTGATGGACTCGCCTTGCATGTGAGCAAAACGCTTCCTCATGTGGTTCTCAAACTTATTGCGTGCCTCAACGGTGCTCGAAGCATTGACCATTTGAGTAACAACTTGTTCGAAGGGTCCGGAAATTCCGAAAACTTTGATAATAACTTTACATTGTATCCAATATAGCATATGTGTGTCTCCTAAAATGGACAGGATATTAATTTATCCTCTTCCACGATTACGCATAAATATTTGTACCGTTCCGTAATACGTGGATTTTTTGGGTACACTGCGTAAAAATTCGTCCCGTCGGCATGTCTATAAAAAGCCGCTACATTTCCCCTTCCTTGTCCGTAATCTGGAATATCGAAATAGACTTCTTCGCCGGGGTCGAAACGGGGTGGTTTATTCGATTTTGTATCAGTCGATTTTAGCATCAAAATGCTTTTTGTAACTCCGGCATTTCGTCGTGATTACATTGAGCAAAAACGACGTTTCTTCCGGACTGAGTTTTTGAGAAGTCTTTACTCGTTCAATAAACTGTTGTTGAACAAGGCGACAAAGATAACGTTGAGTTGAGGGTTCTTTCACAGAGAAAAGATTCCTCAAAACAGCACCTAGTTCGCTCAAAGTAGAACTGACGTATCTTCTCGAACGTGGATTGTTTTCAACAATTTCCGCCAGCTTAATGGCGGCACCCGAATTACCGAACGGAGTTTTCATTTTGTTGGAGGAATAAAAGGAACTTTCGGTTTTCCCAAATGTGGAAACTTCTTGGTCCATTTGGACCAGTCAAACTGAAAATCATGTCGAACTTCATGTAATCTCATTGGAGTTGTCAAAACATATTTACCATTATTCTGACGTTCCAACAATAAATATTCACAATTTCGTGGATTTGCCCAACTTTCGAATTCTTCTACTGAGGTATGGAAAAACCTCATTATGAAGCACCTCATCGCCATGCCGTGTGTTACAATGATGACGTTCCGAGGAAAAGATTCTTTTTTGAAATCCCTAAACATTGTTCCCATGAAATCGCTCATGCGGTCATAAACATCCGCACAGGACTCCCCATTATAAAATCGGAAGTACATGTGACCGTAATCGTTCCGAGCCTTTTCTTGTTTCCATTTTACACCCGTTGCCGTAACCATATCCTGACCCCATTCTTGTTCTCGAAGTCGGGGATCTTCGTAGTAAGAAATAAGGTGTTGAGGAAATTCATTAGCAATATCTAGAAACGTCTGGCGGGTTCTCCAAAATGGAGACACGTAAAAATGAACTGGATTCGGTCCCATTATTTTGAAGAGTTCCTTACCAACAAGAGCAGCTTGCTGGTGGCCCTTCTCGGTTAGAGGAATAGCATAGTCAGGAATTTCTTTGTAAATACCCTTGTCTATATTTCCTTGATAAACCCCAACTGTTCAAGGGTAAACTTTTTTTCTCGGAGAAGTTTCCTAAGCATTTCCAACCGAAGCGTAACTAATACCTGTTCGATAGTTGCACAATTGCTAAATCGAGATTTCTTTTTGCTTCGCCGTGCTTTAACCCACTCGGTCATCAATTGTTCGGATAGGTCAGCAGACCCATATGCTTCGGTATTTGCAAAATGAAATGGAGACTCCATGAAGGTACTGAAATCACCATATCCAATGCCAAATTCCCATTCAAATTCGTGATATCCCTCATACCACGTTGGCTCAGAACCGTGGTTGAAATTAATAGAAAGTTCATAGCACCGCATCTGAGTATCATCTTGATGAGTATCGTAAAGAACTCCAGTGTAGTCACAAATAAACTTACGGCTACTTCGGAGAAGCACGGGATTTACTGGTTTACCAGTCTGGGGATCAAAACGGGCGGAGCTACTGTAGAGATACATAATGGTTTAAGTAATAAGCAATCACATGAAGGTGACAAAGATTGGGGTGGCACCAACAACCAATCCGTTTTCCTTTGAGGGCGTAAATGGCATTTCGAAACTCTACATCTTTTGCCATTCTATCAAAGAAATAGTCAATGTATTTAAGAATGACATCAACTCGGGTTCCATCTTTTCCTATACGATATGGATTTCCATAGATGGACGGCCTGCCGCAGTAAACGTCCGGTTTTTCATGCCGAACGTTTACTACAACAGTAGGGGATTCGTTCCTAGGCAACTCGCCTGCGAAGTTGCAGGGGAGAGCGGAGGATATAGTTACTGATGTACTGGAGGGTTCCATCTTCACGCAACTCACGAATTTGTCGTTTCGTGAAGGTAAGACCATTATAGGGTCCAATGTACTCGCCATGGCTCTTATAAAAAATAGCTAGGCGGTTACGAGGACGGCGATTTGATTTACGATTCTTCATTTGTTTGTGTATTTTGATTTTTTGGCTTTATTTCTGGACGAGGCTGATATCCAGACGGAAACTTTTCAGGATTCATTTCGTAGAGTTTATCAGCCGCTTTCCAACTTCCAAGTAAGAGAGCAGCCATATTCTTCTCTGGAAACATCGCTATCGATATGTATGTTAAACAATCCGCATCGAGCTTTTCCTGATCATTTACATACTGGAGCAATATCTCAGTATCATCCATATCAGGAGGAAACCGAGACAGTGATTTTCTCAACTCACCCAGATTCATTATCGAGCTTCATCTTACCACAGTTTCTATCTACTGTCAAGCTTATAAAAACAAAATCCCCGGTAACTTTCGCTACCGGGGTGAATCAACCTAAATTGATTACAAATACTTTGTAAGAATCGTGTCAGTGTCAAACGCAATCGTTTCCGGAGAGAACACGATGTCTGCTTCCTTGGGATTTCGCACCAACTTCCCACGGCCATCAACGTGCATAGCAAGCAAGTCGTACAGGTTAGGCTTGTGCAACTGAGTCATTGCCTTAACAACAAGGTTGATATTGTTTCGATTATTGTGAACGTTGTTCCACAGCGGACGTTGCTTGAGACCAAGATCCATCCAAATTACCTTACGAGTCTTGGCATCAATTACGAGAGGCAGAACCACAGTCGTATCACTGGCAATATCAATCTTATTCTTTACTGTTCGTGCTTCATAAATTTCTCCGCTGTTAGGAGACATACGTCCCATCCAACCGGCGAAGCATTCCGGTAAATCACAATACTTGTGCTGAGTATAGGAGTTGATGCACATTACAATGTAACGCCCATTACTCTGCAACACCTTACTCAGGGAAATGTCGATAAACTCAGACGCACCATTTGGGGCGTCGGTAATATCTCCGCTGTGATGGCCAGCGAAATCTTGCAGGTTATAGTACGCCACGTCAGCAATACCATTGAAGTTTTCATCCAAAATGGATGCCGACAAATCGATGTCCACACGGTTTCCCCTGTTCCATGCCGTTTCGCTAATCTTACCAGCGTACATATTCATCCACCAGATAAAGAAACGAATGGTATCGTAATCCCCGTCGAGAGGGATTTGAGAACCACGGGCAATGGTCTTGAGGGCCTTTGCCGCACTTCGTTGAGAGAAAGGCACGAGGTAGGTCTTGAGACTTTCGTCCAAGTACACTTTGCCCATCTTGTCAAGGTTGGCAAACCGCTGAACCAGCACCTTACGGACCTTCTCCGCAAAGCCGAGACAGAATCGCTTGTCGAGGGCAGGGACTTCCCCTTCCAAGACATGAATCTTGGCGAGATTGCCCTTCGGGAACACGGCACGGAATTCGGACTCACCACGAGTCTTGAAATGTGTGAACACTTGCAAGAGAACGTTGGTCGAAACCTTGTCGGCCACGCTGATGAACTTACGAGCAAACGTAGCACGCTTGCCGTCTCCCATTCGGAGAATGTGGTCCAAACGACGAGCGAAGTCGCCGGGACGCTTGATCAAAAGGTCAACCGCCTTATTCACGTCAAGCTGCAAAGCTTCTTCGACCTTGCCAGCAAAAGACTGAGCGGTGCCATTTCGGATGGCCTCGAAAGCCTTTGCAGAACGAGGATATTGTTTGGCATATTCGCCGGGATGAATCACTTCACCAAGACGTTGCCAACGAGTATCGTACTTGACCATTTCCTCGGCCAAATCAGTTTTGCAACGCTCCAAAAGCCCCAAAAGGAATCGACGCACAGGGCGTCCAAACTTCTTGAACTTGGTTACTTCGGCCAGAGACACGTCTCCACCGGAGAAGCCGACAGCAACACGCAAAACGTCCGTAGGCGTCTTGATGTAGCGAGCCATTTCGTCCGCAGACGAAGTGTACTTCAAGAGCAAGCCAGCCACGTAGGCCAGTTGTTCCTTGGTCGCAATGGTCTCAGGCAACAGAGGGAGAACCTGATTACGGTAGGTCTGGACAAACCAATCCAAGATTGCCTTGTCGGACTCCGAGATAGAAGACTTCGCTTCCACGAGGACCGTGAAAATTTTGTCGAAATCGGCCTGAGAGCCAAGGTCGATCATGTCGAGCTTGGTCGGCTCAGTCAGAGGCATACGCTCTTCCTTCTTGTACTCAGGAAGCCAAGTTTCGTCGGTCAGGCCAGCATCCTTGGCCCAGAAGGACCAGTAATGGAGGATGGCGTTCATGTACAGTTCCAATGCACTCGCTTCCATGACTTGCTTCGGGAAGTTCGGGTACATAGGATTAAATGAACGGTGAGCCCCACGCATTTGCTTGAGGACCGGGAGGGTGCTCTGGTAGAAGGCGGTCAACTGAGTTTCAGTCAACTTGGTGAGAGCACGGAAGAGTCGAGGGCTAAAGACATAGCCCAAAGCTTCGTAGTTCTTGGCGATGGTAGCGACGAGTCGCTTGCCCACTTCGCCAGTGTTGCAGGTTCCCTTCGGGAGGATGACCTTCAATCGCTTTTCGAGGTAGATTTGAGTCTGAGTCAACATATGCGTTCCTTTCATGTTTACTTGTTTTTCAAAATTGGTGAGCGGAAAATAGAGAACTGGTTTTTTTTTTCAGTATAAAATTAGAAGGAAGTCCTTCCATAGCCGCTCATAGTTTTCATCGGTAACCGGACAAGCTGGTTTTTTTTCTTAACAGGAAAAGTTAGAAGGAAGCCTGTTCCATAGCCGACAAATTGTTTCGCTGGTAAATAGAGAACTGGTGTTCTTGGTAATAGAGTAGAAGGAAGCCCTTCCATAGCCAGCAAAATTGTTTACAAAGATCAATGCTCTTTTTATCGAGCGTGACGGTCATCATACAGATTTCCGTCAAAAAGTCAAGTACTTTCGCAAACTTTCTTTAGGGCACCAGTTTGCAGAAAGACACCCGTTCAGAGTAATAGCCATTACTCGTTCCATACCAACGAATTACAACTTGGCCCAACATCGTAGTAATTCGGTAGAAAGTCCAAGTGAAGGACTCTCGGCCCCAGTCGCTTTCCTTTGGAGCATGAGGGTCAACGAACCCTTCGGGGGTGTTGCTAGACGCCTCGGCCTTGAGAATTGGCGAGTTCAAAACTTCATCCCATTCACCGCAGATGTCATCCACCAAAACGGACTCACAGCAGTCCTGTTCGTGCCAGAGCATATACTGCTCGCCCTCGGACGTAGTGAACACAATCTCGCCGTCACCCTTGGAGCCCTTGACCGCAGTCAGGGTCTTTCCTTCAAGGACATTGAAATCCATGTTTCGTTCTGGCGTGCAGTAGTCTGGAATTTGCATAATACGTTCCTCAACATACCGACTTTCTCTAAAAAGTCAAGTACGAAAATACGGTTTAAGCTGCGAAGGTGGATTGCGTTCCTACCTTATTGGAGACTTCGGGTCTTCAAGAGATAAGTATTGCCGAAAAATGAAAACGTCAACTTTTTAGTAAAAAAGTAGATCGACCCACGCATCAAGAGCTTTGCAGTTGTAAACATCCAGCCCGAGTTTGTTCAAAGAATGCAGGTTGATTTTTCTTCCGTAGTAGGCCAAATACAGGAACAAAACGATGTCGTCGATATCAGTTGGGTATGGTTCTTTATACCACATGTTGAGCCAGCTTATTTCACTTGAGCCCACAATGGGAACCCCGGCAGTCACGAAATCCGCCGCAACGATGTTGAATGTTTCCGAGAAAGAAATTTGAATACCGAGGTCCATTTCTTTCACCAAACTCATAAACTCATCGTGATTTACCCACGGATGCCCAATCAGCTTGTGCGGAGTGCCAGCAAAGAGATGTACAAGGTTTCGATGTCCGTTCTCTCCGTTTTGCTCGCAACGCCCGTTGATGTGGAAATGCAGGCGTTTTCCAAGTTTGTTTGCAAAAATCATGGACGCCATTGCTTGTGTCAAATGGTTTTTCATTGGCCGGATAGCCCCAAAGCATCCCACGTTCAGCACGTCCGAGCTTTTATCAATGGGCACCCGCTCGTATTTTGCGTCCAAGTATTTGTGCGGACAATAAACGTTGGGGGCATAGATTGTCTTTATCTGGCGGGTTTTCCAAAGAGCCTCCACAAGCTTATCCGAGTTCGGCGAGATGAAAAAGTTTGGATATTGCTTTTGGATCTTGTCGTATTTAACAATCCATTCCATGGCAACCCCTTCATTGGCGAGAAATGGAACGTTGCTGTGAAGCCGCACATACCATTTGACGTTTTTATGGAGAGGGAGCAAAACGTGGAACTTCTCCGGAACCACCCACAACGCTTCGATAAATACATGCGTAGGCTTGTACTGGTGGACTTCTTTATCGATACAATTGTTGTCAATGACTGATACGACCTTCCCTTCCACCCCGAGCGTTTTCAATGCATTGCAGAGAAAGCGGCACGAGTTCAGAAGACCGTAGGATACCCCGTATTCCGTTTGGCGTTGTTTACAGATGAATAGGACTTTTGGCATAAAAGCGTCTCACGTATAAGTATTTTCGGCGGTGAACAAAAAATGAAAAACGGGCTTGACAGGCGAGAAAAAATAAGTATGCTGTGTCGCCAGTATGAGTAATCGACTTTACAGCAAGGATGAGCCAGCCAAAATGGCGGGGCCGGGATGGTCCCCCGACTTTTTACTATGGTTCTGGCTTTCCGGATTGGGGACTCTCCTGAACGAAGTGCTCATTTACTTCCTGTTTGTCCCCGAGGCACGTCTAATCGCCGAACACCGAATGCTCATGTGGTTTTTTCTCCCCATGCCGTCCATTCTGTGTGCTCTTTTGATGTCCGCACTGCCAAAACCAAAACAAAACAGTTGACAGCCGACCCGAAATCGGTATAATGTCTCTCAACGCTAGATTAAAAATGGAACGCTATGATACCTGTAGATAACACGCAGACAATTGAGACCGCTGGTGACCCGAAGTCCATCGGCAAAGTGACCGCAACGGTCAAAAACATTCCCTTCCTCATCAATGCCGTCACTGACCGCATTTATAAGGATAAACCTCTCGCCATCATTCGGGAATACAGCACCAATGCATGGGACGCTCATGTTCTGGCGAAGCTGCCAATAAGCGAAATTCAAGTGTCCATGCCAACCCTGAACGATCCCATGTTCCGTATTCGGGATTTTGGCTCCGGTCTCACTTTGAAAGAAGTACGGGACATCTATTGTATTCTCGGTGAAAGCACCAAACGAGAGTCAAACGAGTTCAATGGCCAATTGGGCCTCGGTTGTAAATCCGGCTTCGCATATGGGGACTCTTTTGTAGTTACTTCTTGGGTCGATGGGAAGAAATCCATCTATAATATCATCAAAGGCGACGACCAAAAGGAAGGCGATGTTCTTCTGATGTCCGAGGAGCCAATGTCCGAGGGAGAACGCACCGGCATTGAAGTAGCTATTCCCATTAAAATCAGCGACCTTCACACCATTCATTCTAAAGCGGCTGACTTTTACAAGTACTGGGCGGTTCTGCCGACGATTTCCAATATGGAAACGTCCGAACTGTCCCGTATGATGGAGTTCCGTAACCGCCCTACGTTCCTTTCTGGAGATGGGTGGGAAATTCGCCCCAATAGCAACCCCTATTCTGGTGGAAAAAGCGTGGCTTGTATGGGGCAAGTTGCGTATCCCATTGATTGGACGATGCTCAACTCCAAGCTGGCTCTCACGCCTCAAAAGCGTATTCTTTTGGAAATTCTCTGTTCCAACGACGTGATTCTCACTTTCCCGATTGGAACATTAAAGTTTACTATCAATCGGGAAGAACTGGAGTACACCGATACGACCTATAAGAATCTTGAAAACAAGGTTGAAGAAATCTTCAAAACGCTAGAAGCCGCCGTAATCAAAAAATTCGCCGATGCCAAGTCCATTTGGGACGCCAAGCGAATTTACCTATCTTTGTTTGGTAAAAACCTTTTGGACAAATATGACACGTCCGAGGATGATGATGGTGACGATGGCGAAATACCAGATTGTGATAACGCCATCAAAGTCCTCGAAGGTGACTTTTATCGGTTGGAAGGACTGTTTGAGAAAAAGCTGTTCTGGAACGGAATTCTCATCGATTCGCCTCATTTTTCTCAAATGCATCATTGGGATGTTGACCGCCCCGATGCCGAGTTTGACAAAGTTACGGAACCGTTCACTCCTTGTTTGGTGACCTATCGCCGAAAGAAAACTCGGGTCAAAAAATTGACCTGTACGTCGAAGGATTACAACCGCATTACACCCTTCAATCGTATCAAAGTGGTGATTTTGGACGGGCGGTATGCCAGTCTCATGCAAACCGTGGCTCGCTACTACCTATTAAATCCCGCTCAGAAGGTGGATCGTGTTCACATTCTCCGCTTTGCCGATGATACACAAAAGGCTAAGTTTTTCGCCCACTACAATTTCGAGACTGCGGAATACGTTAATATCTCCACAATTGTCGAGGATGTTAAAGCTTGGCAACGTGTCAATCGTAAGAGTTATGGCCGGAACGGCGGCGAGGCTACGACTAAGATGAAATATATTGACGTTGCCGAGGGTTGCGTGCGGGAAGAAGAAGTCTGCCTACGAGATTTGGAAGACGGGGGTGTGTTCGTTATTACTAACCGCAAATTTGCCTATTTGAAAACCGGATATAATCCGAAACTGAACACTCTGGTTGATAAATTGCGGGTTCTTTCCGAGTATTGCCCCGACATGGACCGTGTGTATTGTATTCCCGAAGGCAAAAGCCAAGCCAAGTGGTTTCAGAAAGCCATGGAGAAAGGTCTGTGGCAGGAAGTTACCGAGTATGTCAAGGAAAACGTTGAGATTACGGTTACCGATGAGATGAAGCGGCGATATCACTTCAACCAGTTCTTGCAAAACTATCGTAGTGAAATCAGTATTCTCAACACAGAATGGATAAACCGTATCGTTAAGGAATTGAATGGATCCAGTCCTGTATTTAACTCCTACGCCAATGAAGTTGTGAAAAATGCCTGTAATTTCGACGACCTTATAGCGGCGGCTGAATATATGGGTCTTCCGGCTGTCACTTTTGGGCGGGCTCCAGCAGATTACGGCAAACTCTTGAAGGCGATTGCTGCGGAATATCCAATGATGAAGTGGATGGACATTGGCTATTACGATTCGGTTAACGAGTCGAAACTCGCCGCTTTGGTGGATTATATCAAATTGGTGGATTCCCAAAAAAAGATGTTGACTTCTTCTCCCGAACGTGTATAATAAAGGTCAAACTATGAATGTAATTACTGCAACAAAATCCAACAATACCATTACGGTCTTCGTGAATGACAACGGTGTTGTCAAACCGATTCCTGCTACCTCGGAGCACCCAAAATGGGCTGAATTGGTGAAAGCGTGGAACGAACAAAACCACGAAGCAATGCTTGAACTCTTGAGCATGAAGCGTATCGTGGAAAAATTCAGTTCTGGCGACCTCATCGTCAGCGATCAAGGTGTTTTTTATCGTGATGTGCCCCTTGCAGGCATTGACGTTGACCGCATCATGGCATTCTTACGTCAAGGCGAACCCTACCAGCCAATTGCCAACTACATGGTCCGTAAGCTCAAGAACCCCTCTAAACGGGCCATCTCCGAGATGTATAACTTCTTGGAACACAAGAACATGCCTCTTACCCCCAACGGCACTATTTTAGCCTATAAGGGCGTCCGAAAGGATTTCTTTTCGGTTTCATCCGGTAACGAACCGCTGATTTCTGGTCGTCGGAACGAGGCAGGGCAGATTTTCAACGGAATTGGGGAGGTTATTGAAATGAATCGTTCCAGCGTGGACGATGATTTTCGCCGAGGATGTTCTGGTGGTTTGCACGCTGGTTCTTTGGAATACGCCAAAGATTGGGCTCGTCAGCATAATGGCATTATCATTCTGATTGAAATCGATCCCGCCGATGTGGTGTCGGTTCCCGAGGATTGCAATTGTAAGAAATTGCGTTGCTGCAAATACAAAGTTATCGGCACTTATGATGGCCCACTTCCGGACACCTATACGACAGATTATTCCATGTCGGAATATCCTTCCTGTGAGGACACTTGCGAGGAAGACGACACGGAGGAAATCTGCGACGATTGCGGTGAATACGTCTCTGATTGTAGCTGTGATGATGAGAAAGAGGAATATGATGATTGCAATGCCTCGTGTAAGAAATGTTATCTCAAGGCCGATTCGAAAATGTCCCCCGAGGATTACAACAAAGCGGGGCTCAACGAAAAATACAAAGTGGAAAACGCAAACAGTCTCACGGAAGTGTTTCACAATAAACAAATCGAGACGGCTGCGGAAAAAATAACACAGAATCTCGTGGGCTCCAATAATTATGAACAGGGCTACCAACTCGGATTCCGAAATGGTGTTCGCCGCCGTAAGCGGTTATTCTATCAAAAGGATACAGAAGCCGGGGGGGAGTGCATCCTTGCGCAGTGGGATGACCGCCGTAAGCGGTTATTCTATCAAAAGGATACAGCCTCTAGTGAGTTCGAGCGTGGCTACTGCGATGGTTACCGTGCTGGCCGAAAGGATTACAAGCACTGACATCTTCTCGACAAAGGCAGGGATTCTAGCGTTCCCCCTGCCAATGAAAAGAAAGAGGGCTCTAACAACCCTCAAATAAACGGGGCGGTAGGTGATTCGGGTTGCCTGCCGCCCTTTTATTTTTATGCTGTATTTATTGTCGTTTGAACTCATCCTAATATATGTATCATCAGAAAGGAACATATTTGGATATGGTGAAAACACAAAATAGATATCGAAAACTAAATGGCCAAAAGTTTGGACGATTGAACGTATTGTTTCGAGACTGGGAACGCACGTCTCCTAAAAATAGGTGGAAAGTTTATTGGAAATGTCAATGCGATTGTGGAACAATATGTAGCGTACGAGCAGAGCATTTGAAAGATGACGGGAAATCACATACACGAAGTTGCGGCTGTTTACAACGAGAAAAAGCCAGAGAAAATGGAAAACGAAATGCATTACCAATCAAAGAATATGCGTGCAGAAACCTTTATAGCAGCTACCGCCAATGTGCTCAACAAAGATGCTTGACTTTTTCTCTCACTCGTGATCTATTCGACGCATTGATACAGTCGGAATGTTTTTATTGTGGAAAGCAAAAAAGTAATACACATAAACACAAACGACACGAAAACAAAAGTTATGATTATAATGGAATTGATCGAATAGACCCAACCAAAGGATATTCATCTGAAAATGTAGTACCGTGCTGCGATACTTGTAACAGAGCAAAGCTTTCAATGACATTAGATGAATTCCATTCGTGGATAAAACGGGTCTATCACCATTCAACAAAAAAATATGAAACCCACAGCAACGATTCAAAGAGTATCTAATCTCCGAAAACATCCAAACGCAGACTGTCTGGATATTTTTCAGGTTTTAGGGTGGCAAATAGTTTCAAAATCTGGAACGTTTTCCGAGGGAGATTTATGTATTTACATCGAGATTGATTCCATTGTCAACGAGCACCCAGAGTTCGAGTTTCTTCGAAACAAAGGTTTTCGAGTTCGCCCGATTCGTCTGCGAGGCGAAGCTTCAAATGGCCTTTGCCTGCCGGTAAGTTCCTTGGCCAAATTTGGTTACGATATGGCTGGCCCTCTTTATGTGGGTATGGACGTATCTGATATAATTGGTGCCAAGCATTACGAGAAGCCGCTACCTGCCGCTTTGTCTGGTCAGGCTTTGGGTTATCTGCCAAGCTTCATCATCAAGACAGACGAGGACAATCTCCGAAGTTACCCCGAAGCTCTTGACGAGTTAAGGGGCCGGGAGTTCTATATCACCCGAAAAGACGACGGTAGCTCTGGTACATTTTTTGTACATAAGGGTGTATTCGGTGTTTGCAGTCGAAACCTTCAACTGGCCGAAGACGACAAAAATCTATTTTGGAAGTTGGCTCGTAAATACGATATTGAGAACAAAATCAAGACATTCTTCGGAGAGCAAGACATTGCTATTCAAGGTGAAGTCGTTGGACCGGGAGTCAACGGCAACAATCTTGGCTTGACAGACCATGAGTTGCACCTGTTTAGCATTCAGTTCTTGGATGTTCGAACCTACGCTACGTTTGTCCAGTTGCAAGGTTTTTGCAATGATACATCCATTCCAATGGTAACACTTGTTGAAATGGGTGATAAATTTCAATACAATCTTGAAGCTCTCATCAAGAAGGCCAATAACTTAAAGTATCCAAACGGTACTCCTGCTGAGGGTATTGTTATTCGTCCACAATGGCCGCTGCGAAGCACCGTCCTAAACAAGGAGTGGTCTGGAAAAGTCCTTAACGAAAATTACAAGGACACTGAATGAGCAATCTTTTCTTAGACGACATTCGCAAGCCGCTCGACGTAACACATGCTTGGCATAATAGCGGATGGGAAGAATTCCCACTATATTCGTGGGACATCGTACGCTCTTATGATGAGTTTGTTGATTACATCATTAAAAACGGTTTACCTAGCCGCATTTCCTTTGATCATGACTTATCGTGGGAACACTATCCTCAAGATGAATTGAGGATGGGGGGTCCAATAGATTACAGTAAATTCAAAGAAAAAACTGGACTGGATGCCGCAAAATGGTTGGTTGAGTACTGCGATTCTAAAAACTTGCCATTACCTGAGTGGTTTGTTCATTCATCCAACCCCGTGGGAAGGATGAATATCGTAAACTATCTCAGGTCTTATGAACTTTTCAAACAATCGTGCTTCCTAAACCGCTAAACAAAATTTTAAGGAAACCATGAAGTGCCCCCGCAACCCATAGAAAGCTGGCTGGTTACCAGTATGGGCCTTTACGGGACATCGAATCAGACCGGGGTCTTCGCTCCGTCAAAATCATATACCTCCAATTGGCGTGTCCATCTGAACTGTTCGCCAAATATCATGGTTTCCCCTTGACTTTTTCTAAACAATCCGTAGAATAGCAGTTATGTATGTTAAAATTGTCTATGGCTGCGAACGTTGTCACAGTGAGCACGACCATCATAATTGGGTTTTTCCATGTCATGAATGCGGTCAAGAAATTTGTGAAGATTGCATGTATGGATGGGGAGTCTGCCAGAAATGTGCCGAAGGTAAGACCAACAAAGAACTGAAAGAGAAATTCGAAAAAAGGCATGAAACCCGATAGAGAAGGTATTTGGGAATGGTTCGACAGTAAAGGCGTTAAACGCCTTGTATATGTCTGTGACACCAACAAAAAACGCCGAGAAAAAACAGGACACACTGAACCATCTTTGGAGGTTTACTGGTGGGGCGGATATTATCCCATCAACGATACTGTAGAAGACCTTTACAACGGCAAAGGCGAGTTAATCCAAAAAGGGTACGTGAGAAAAGCAGAATGGCCCGACAGGTGGGGAGAATTCGTGGGCGAACATGGTAGTATCCCGGATGATCAACTTTGCTTGGGACCATGGCCTGAACATCATACAAAATAATGGAGAAAGCCAAGCTTTCCAGTTGACAATTACCCGAAATCCAATATCCGAACCAAACAATGAAAATCAACATCAACGACATTGACCTTGACCAATTCATGGTTCACCCACATACCACAAATGGTGAAACCCTGTATTTGGTTCAACCCCAAATCATGGGATGTCGTTGGACGCAGGAGAATAAGATCTTTCGTTCCTCTCTTTGGAACGAACAAGGTGAACTCGTGTCCGCTGGTTTCCCTAAGTTCACAAACTGGGGCGAGAATCCCGACAACTTTCCTGTACCAAAGTCCCTTAAGGACACTGTGATTACTGAAAAGTTGGATGGTTCGCTTTTGATTGTATCCAAGTACAAGGGTAACTACATTCTACGTACTCGGGGAACCGTGGATGCTACTAAGTTGAACAATGGCCACGAACTTGAAATCTTTAAGCAAAAGTATTTGCCGAAGCTTAAGTCCTTGATGACTCCGGATATTATAAATAATCCGGAAGGCCCAGATACTTGGGATTCATCTTGGTTGTTCGAATGGGTATCACCCCAACAGCGCATTATTTTGAACTACGGGGATCATCCCGAATGGTATTTGGTGGGGAGGGTGATTCACGAAGATTATTCACTGGTATCGCAAGATACCTTGAACGATATCGCTGATTGGGTCGGATTTAAGCGTCCTACCGTTTACAGCTTTCCTTCTGTAGAAGACCTCATGAAGGATGTTGAAGCGTGGAAAGGTAAGGAAGGTGTTGTGGTTTATTCTGGCAATGGTCAAGTGCTCCACAAGGTTAAGGGTGCTTGGTATCTTGCACTTCACCGCATGAAGGAAGCCTTGGCGTCAATCGACAAGGTTATCGACGTGTGGTATGAGCAGGGTGAACCGACCTATGACGAATTCGAGAAGTTCATCGTGGACCGATTTGACTGGGAACTCTGGACTCAATGCCGAGGCGACGTGTCTCGTATCTGCGACGGAGCAAAGAACGTTCAAGAAATCATCACCGGGATGCTTTCTTTCGTGAACGATACGCTCAAGCCATTGCCTACCCGTAAGGATCAGGCAATCAAGGTCATCCAGTCCTACGGTAATACGAACCGTGCATCCTTCGTATTCAAGTTGCTTGACGGAAAGACGCTTGATAAAGAAGACCGAAAAAAGTTGTTGTATCAGGTCTTGAAAAAGTGAAGAAACTTTCAACATATAGAAAAGGTGTGATACAAGACACTGTTAAATGGGTAGTGACAGTAGGAATACTAGCACTACTCATTTACCTTTGGAACGAATGTTTAACCAATTAACGAAAGAAAAATACATGGGTTGCTGGAACGGAACATGTGGTATTAGTCAACTGCCAATCACGGCAGGGGCCAAGGTCAAAGCGATACTTCTGCTTCAATCGGAGTATCATCAAGAAATACAAGGTTCGAGTTCCTGTTACTCTTCAAACTTTTTCCGCCCTTGGTTCTTTCCTGTCACTGCCGAGTATAATAATTACGGTAGTATCGAGAATATTGTAAAGGATTGGAATTCCAAGTACATGCTCGAAACGTTCCGTCGGTGGGTGGCAGAAGGAGAAGTCAAACTCCTTGGAGAACATGCCGAAATCAACGACCCCGGCATCACTAAATTTAATAAACTTGAAGACGTATTTGCTTGTGTAGAACGGGGTTCTCTCGTGAAGAAAGGAGAACGTACAGATAAATATCTTAAAATCAGTCTCTTCATGGTGCTGGATAGCGTTTATCATGCTATGATAAAAGCTTCCAAAAAATTCATGAATAAACCTGAAAATAATGATGACAAAAAATATTACGAAGAAAACCGTGCCGAAGCGTTAAAATCTATTGCCAATATGAGACAGGGAAATCTGTCTCTTCCCATTTCCGGAGATTTGAAAGACGATGAAAATACCAAATCGGCTCTTCAACGAGCATTTCTAACTGTTCATAACTTTTACGTTAATCGTCTATTGGGTGGCCCGATTGAAGAACACTGTGCCTACAAGCATTACAAAAATATTCTTTATTCTCCTAACGTAGTTACAGTAGAAGACTTCATGGTGGCACTGGACAATGCTTATTGGTTGGAAACTGCCATGTGCTATCTCCGCAAACTTTGGATTCCCCAGACGGGGCAAGGTAGTCAAAGTGAAGAATTGGAGTTTAACAAAGCTTTGAATGAAGCAGTTTCCAAACATATTCGGCATCGAAATGCCGAAATGAAGAAATGGCATCTTAAAGACGAAAAGGTCGTAAAAGAAACAGGAAAGCCATCAAAACAATCAAAGAAAAAGGCAAAAAATGAAATGGATACACAATAAAAACGAGGTTCCTAAAGAACCGCATTTCGCTATCATCGAGTTTTCACGCTACTGGGTGGAAGGCGATGAACGGAGCCAAACTAACCCCGGTCACGGCTATCCCGGCCATTACGAGAACAAATGCGAGTACATTGTCTTCGAATGTGAAGGCGAATGGAAAAATGAGATTGAAAAGCGAATGAATTCAGCATTTGGAAAAAAGGATAATTTTGTTGCCGTAAGGGTTACACCGGCAAACGTTTCGACGCAAGTCACAGTAAATATCCGGTAATGAACAATGAACTTGACAGGACTGGAGAAATCTGATAGATTACGAATGTATGATAGCGATACTTCTTGTTGGTGCTCCCGGTAGCGGAAAGTCAACATGGGGTGAGAAGTTTGCCAAAGACAATGGATACACGTATCTCTCGTCTGACCGCAACCGAGCCCGTGTTGGAAGGGGAGAGGATGATCAGCAAGCGTCTGCCCTTGCCTTTGCTCTGTTAAAAACAGAAATGACAATGGCACTCAACCGTGGTGAAAACGTCGTTGTTGACGCAACTTTCATGTCACGGAAATCCCGTGAGGATTTCGTCAAGATTGCCCGTGATCGGGGTGCTTTTTTGAAGGCTGTTGTATTCGATATTCCTAGGGAAACCATTCTCAAACAGAATGCAAAACGTGCTGCTTCCGGTGGCCGTAATGTGCCTATTTCTGTGATTGACAAAATGTTAAGCAACTATCAAAAACCAGAACCACCAGAATTCGATGAAGTCATCATCCGAAACTCCTTACAATAAAAATGCCGGGAAAGGCATGAGACCAATTGTGGGATACAACTATCGCAACTGGTACAAAAATTTTCCAAAATCGATGGGGCCTAAGAAACCTAAAGCCTCAAAACAAAAAGAACAATAACATATGACAGAACAAGAAAATAAACCTTTAGTGCCCCAATCCGTTATTCCAGAACCAGTACCTACTAAAGTGGACCTTCCGTCGGCAACGGGGGTAGTAGTAATTGATTTTGAGACTGTCAAGCCCAACTCCGTGGTTGTCATAAAAATTGCCCCAGAAGGAATGCAACAACGAATTGCGGCAACTCAACAAATTGCTATGGCACTTCGTCCTCTCCGTGAAAAGATTCAAGAAAAGAATTTGGCGTTTATTGTTATGTCCACAGAAGAAACTATGGATGTACTTGACCCAGAACAAATGGAAGCATTGGGTTGGATCAAGAAGGAACAGAGTCGAATCATAACTTTAGACCAAGTACGTTAGTGAGGATTGATACTACAAAAATAACAAACTGGAAAATTGCCAGTAAAACTCGTCCTATCAAGGCGAAACCTCTTGTTAGTCTTATTGTTGATAAGTCTGTAACAAGCAAGTTTCTTGTGGATACTCTTGAAGGACACGAACCTCTTGGTGATGGCGTAGTTATCTGTATCGGGGAAGCAGGAGATGCGTGGCAACAAATGCCAAAAAAGCTTCTCCAAAAATATTCCGTAAAAGGGATTGACAAAGACGGCTGGATGGAATGTGAACCTCTTCCGGACAATGCTGTGAATTGTTGGGAAGTTCCAGACTCCGCCTGTTCTCCGGATGAATTAAATCGCAAGATCTTTACTATTATCGGTCAATGGGGAGCAACGGTGGGAAATGAAAAAAAAAAACGTCCAAAGTGGTGAGAGTGGAGACTTCATTTGCCAAAATCAAACAGACCCAACAGATGTCTGGATTGTTAAACGGAAATTGTTTTTGAATACCTACGTAATCAAGACCTGATAAGGTCTTGACATTTAGATTCAAATCGGGTATAATGATGTGATGAAAATTACACTCATTTTACCCGATCTTCATTTGAGATGGCAACATGCTCAAAGGATTATTGAGTCTATAAAAGCCGACCAAATTATTTTTCTTGGAGATTTCTTTGATGACCACGGAGATAATCCACAGGTAATTGGTGAAATGGCTGATTGGTTGGAAGCTGAGACCAAAAAGCCAAATAGAATTTTTTTGTGGGGTAACCACGACCTTCATTATGCTCGTGCTGAATCCCATCTACAATGTAGCGGCTATAACCAATGGAAGTATTTTATCATCCGAGATCGTTATGAAAACACTAAAGTCTGGGATGCATTCAAATTCTTCCATATTCTCGATGGAAAATGGTTGCTATCTCACGGTGGGCTGCATAAGTTTCACCTTCCGAAAGCTATAGCCGACCTTCATACCGACCGACCCGTCTTTTTTAAGGCATTGGAGGGATATCTAGACGAAGAATGTCGAAAAGCATTTCGACGGGATAGTTGGGTAACCCATGCTGGTCATTCTCGTGGAGGAATGCAGAAAGCGGGTGGTTTAACGTGGTGTGATTTCGAAAGAGAGTTTTATCCCATTAAAGGATTGAACCAAATTTTCGGCCATACGGCACAGGGGTTTGGGTTTGCTAAATGGTGTTACCTCCAAGAAATTTCATACGTGACCTATCATCCATGTAACTTGTGGATGCCCACTCCAGAAAATTACAATGACATCAACCAATCCTTAAACATCGATTTGGATGTTTACAAAAACATGCATTGGGGAATTTGGGATGGTGAACACCTGCGAGTTTTCAACTATAAAGACGATTTGTAACAGAAACGTAACGGAGTTTCATCGACTCCATTCTCTGGGTAAAATATGTAAGCTCAGAGATTATGTCATTATATTTTGAAGTCAAATGTTCAATCTGTAATAAGGCTCTTAAAGTTCACCGGGGAATCTACAGATTTACCTGCATGTGCGATGAAGAGATTCGACTTCTAAATGCATTTGAGTTGGATAGTATTGAACACGGGTGGAGAATCAAAAAGAATCAGGCAAAAACATCTGTATTCGACCAATTATTTGCAATTGATTCTCAAGCCTGATATATTGAAGAACAATTGTATTGGGGTAAAATCCAACAGTATCCAGCCTAATCCCATATTCAAACTCTTTTTCATTGAGAATATAATCAATATAATCCATGAGACCCCGAGGTTTCATCCAATGATAAAATAAGTCCTTCATGTCTTGGGTTGTGTGGAGAAGTATGTTCATACCAAGATTTTCATGACAAAGCATTGTTACGGTACGAAATGCAAAAGATTCAGAAGGAGGCTCCACAAGTGAATCGGATATGATTAAAATATCTGTATTCATCTATAATAAATATCTCTAGAAGACTCACAACAGGATATTTATGTCCATGAAACAAAACATTGAGTGGATAGATTCGCTTTTGATGTATGGCGTTGATAGGCCAAACCGCCGCATTTTTTTATTCGACGACGTTGATAATATGCCAATTGGTCTTGTTATTAAGGCAATGTATTGGATGGATTCTGAATCTAAAAAACCCATTCAACTTCATGTTGGATCTTATGGTGGATGTGAATACGACATGTTTGCGTTGTATGATGTCATTCAAACATTGAAATCACCTATTCATACAGTAGCTATTGGAAAATGTATGTCCGCAGCCCCGCTTCTTGTTGCTTGCGGGAGGAAAGGATATCGAATGGCAGCACCGAACACCTTTTTTATGGTCCACCAAGCTCATGGCGACATCGGAGGAAAGGTTGACGAAGTAAAAAACGACCTCGAACATTGGAAAGTTCTAGAAGAACGATGGAATACCCTTATAGCGAAACATACTAAAAAATCTATCGATTTCTGGAAAGCCCAGTGCGAAAAGATCGGAGACCGATATTTCGATGCCAAACAGGCAAAGGAATGGGGATTGGTAGATAAAGTATGGGGAGACTAAACTTTTTCCGCTTGACTTTTTATATGGAATGAATACAATAATCCTACCCTACTAGAAAGGAACGTTATGCAGGGTATTGAAAACAAACTGTTGGTATTAAAATTGAACAAGTACTGGGTGGTTGTTGACACCGCTATTGTTGGTGATGCTCTCATCGACTTGGCGGCTGGTAAGAACAGCTATGCTTTGGACATCGATTATGCTGTCACAGAAGACGGCAAACCCGACACGTCTAAGGCACCAAACATCCGTCCAGTAACATGGGAAGAGTGGATCACTCTTCCAGTTCGACCTTGGGATTTTTCCATCCGGACAGTCAAAATGGAGATTCGTGTTCCAACCGTAATGATTGCTAAGAACTACACGAAGGTGCCGGAAGTGAGGTTCAGTGATATTCCATCTGCCGAACAGATCCGTATCCGAGACGGTAACATCTGTCAGTACACTGGTAGAAAGTTGAAACGTGGAGAGGGATCGCTTGACCACATTTTACCGAAATCTCGTGGTGGTTCGAACACTTGGGAAAATCTTGTTTACGCCTGTAAGGAAATTAACTCCCTGAAAGGCGACAAGACGATCAAGGAAGCCGGACTAAGACTTATTAGGAAGCCTGTCAAGCCAAAACCGATTCCGAGAACGCTTTTGATTCGGGAGGCAAAACACCCAGATTGGCGTCTTTTCTTAAAAGAAATTGACGAAGATTAAACAAAGAGCCCCGGTTTTCACCGGGGCTCTCTTTTGGTACTGATTCCGTATCCTACTGTCTAAATCTTATACCCTTGCTGGATTTGAGCTTCTTTATCTTCTTCGTCAAAAGAAATACCTTTGCTCATTTCCGAAGCAGCACAACAACGATATTTGATAGTTTTATCGCTAAGTGATTTCCACATCGAATCAGTTCCACCTGCACTAGCAACATAAGCTAACGTGGACGATGATTTGAATCCAAGGTTTCCACCAACTGCCCAAGCATCCTGATTGGCTCCAAGATAAACAAATTCCCACTTGTACTTTTCTTCTTGGTGCTGGATCATTTGTTTAACCTGATCGCTATTCCATTCTGTGGAAGAATTCTCTTCCCCGTCGGTAATAACCACAACCAAAACCTTTTCGGGTCTTTGGTCTTCTTCGGTCTTAGATAGCCGTTCGCCAACTTTCTTAACGACTATAGCGACAGCATCCAAGAGGGGGGTACCCCCACGAGGAACAAATATTTCTCGATTGAGTTTTGGAACCTCTCTAAGGTCTTTCTGTTCATACACCGTTTCAACTTTTGGATCGTGAGTGTCAAATTGATAAAAGGAAACTTTGCATTCTGTTGGGACTTTGAGTTGTTCTTCGATGAAGGCGTTGAATCCACCAATCATATCATCTCTAATGGATTCCATGGAACCGGAACGGTCCACAATAAAGATGATCTCCGTAAGACCTTTTTTCATAATTCTAACCTTTCTATTTTATGAAAGCCCCTCATACCGGGGATTTCGAGTTCATTAGATACATAGAGAAAATTCCGCTTTTCCACTTTTTTATTTACCTTGACGTGCAAATTTTAATCCATTCCAGCTAGATGCATATCATGGGCTACCATTTTAGAAACCAAGTGGGCAAAATCTGTTTTTGGAGACCAACCGAGTTCCTCTCGAATCTTACTGCTATTACCGCAAAGATGTTCAACTTCGGCAGGACGATAAAACGCCGGATTGATTCTTACCAGAGTACCTTCAATGGTATCCGAAGGAACCGGACCACTAACATATTGATAGGTCTCATCCATTCCATTACCAACCCACTTTCCTTTGATTCCCACTTCTTCAAACGCCAATTCCACAAACTCACGAATACAATGACTTTCTCCACTGGAAACAACATACTCCTTGGGTTCTGTATTGTTCAGCATCATCCAAATGGCTTGAACCATATCCTCGGCATCTGACCAATCTCTTAATGCATCAAGATTGCCAAGTTCAAGGGGAATAATTGGATCTTTTGTTCGGCTCTGTATTGCCTTGTATAATTCGACAACTTTCGAGGAAATCTTTCGTGTGACAAACTCTTTTCCACGACGAGTCCCTTCATGATTAAAAAGCCATGCTTGAATAGCAAAAAGGTTATAGGACTCACGATATACTTTGACCAATTGACGTGCAGCCGCTTTACTTGCGCCATACGGGGAACGAGAACGCATAGGATGTTTCTCATCCTGTGGGGAATATTCTACATTACCAAATTCTTCTGAGCTTCCAGCATTGTAAAACCTACACTTTGGTTGGTGGTGACGCAGGGCTTCAAGAATGTGAAGGACTCCGGTGGTATTGCATTCCCACGTTTGAACAGGAAAATCCCACGACGATTTAACAAACGTTTGAGCGGCAAGATTGATGAAAAAATCCGGTCGTATTTCCAATATCAGCTTATCAATCGAATGTGTGTCAGTCAGATCAAAGTTGACCAATGTGAAACGGGGATTTCCCTTTAAGTGATTGATATTAACGTGGTTATGAACCGCCAGTCGTCTAGCACCACCCACAATATTGTAGGTCGTAGTCTTAAGAAGATAGTCCACCATCAGACTTCCATCTTGTCCAGATACACCCGTAACAAAAACCGTCGGCTCGGAACGATTCAACTTTGACTTAACATCGGTGGCACTCATTATTTGCATAACTTGATAAAAACATTAACATTTTTCTTGGAAGGATACAACTTATTTTATTCGTCTTCGTCCTCTCCACGAATTTCTTGAACCCGCCTGTGGAATTCTTCAAAATCCTCTTCTTTCAATCCTAAATTAGCAACCAAGTAATTGATAAAATAACACAGTGACATCTTATCGAATTTCTTTGATTTCATCTTTTGAGATAAGAAGAGAACCATATGATTAAGGGATTCCACAGTTTGTAATGGAATAATCTGTTGTTTTGATTTTTCTAAAATAATGCCGGGAAGAGTTCCTTTATGTGTTGCATCTATGATTTCTTTCATTATTTTAGTCTTGACCCGTGTCAAAATTTCATCTTCCGACTTTCCTTTGTTCTTAGCATCTTTCAACATGGCATTGATTTCATCCTCGGTAATCTTCTTCGAAATAGAAAAAGAAGCGAGGATGCCTGCCTTTGTCAAAATATGCATGGGTTGCTCGTTCATATCCATAAATATCACTCTTGCAACCAATCTGGGTCTAAATACTTCCTCCCGCTTCTAAAATAGCCCCGGCCACAAACGAGTGTACAATTGACACAATAGAGTTTCATGTTTTCCAAAGCATGGTTTTTATGATTCTCGTCCATGAAATTAAGTAACAAAGGAACTTTACCAGTCAAAAGACTTCTTTCGTGCCATCCACACCGTTCACATTCTTCTTTTTTAATGCCACTTCGGATAAGCTTGTCCTTGATACGAAATACTGAGTAGTTCGGATGCTTTCCTTGAAGAATTTCACTCAAAGGATACTTACCTCGCTCCGGATCAAATATATTCTTCTTACCCTTGATATTTGGACTGGGAGACCAAACCCCATGCATCTTCGCATACTTTTTATATGTTTGATAGGTGAGTCGCATATGACGTGCGACCATGGCTTCATTAAATCCATTTGGAAACTTGAGCTTAAGAGCTTCCTTCGCTTCCAAGATTTCATGTTTCATTATTGGACGATAGCCATGACCACGTTTTAGACGAGGCGGGGGTTCAGAACTAATTCCTAATTGGGCAATAGCTTCGGGAGGTAATTCTTTCCGAAGATTTTCTTGCTTTATTTCGTGAACTTCCTTAGCAAGATCCTCAACTTTTTGAGCGAGGACAGCTATAATTCGTTCTTTGTCGTCACTGATTTGTTGATTTTCCGGCATTGGCTCTGGCGGGTTCTTTCATCAAATCAACCTTATGCAAATTCTTGGTCTTTTCACGCAGTAGTTCGGCCATACTAAATAAGCCAGCATTCAAGAGAATATGATACATGTTGATTTGATGATGGCATTCTACTTTATCTTCATCAACCTTCTCATAACACTCCCCAATAATTCGGATTTTATGAAAGAAAGTTGGATCATTTTTGTATTTCTCCACGACACGAGTGGCAGCTTCAATAAAGATATCATCATGAATCTCGGCGTCAACCGTGATTTGATGTCTCTTTCCATTTATTTTTACAATAACCACTTTATTGGTGGATGACTTCATAGTTTTTTGCATAGGCATTTGTTTCCATAACAATTTTGAGCGGATTTAACCGCACGAGATTTACAAAATTCAGCATACACCTCTGAATTTGTCTCGAATATTCCCACCAGTGTCTTCTTTTATCTTCAACTTTAGACCGGTAGGCGACTAAATTTTTACCACTAATTTTTTGGCTGGCGAATTTCATTTCGATACTACTGTATATGCTTTCGAATACGCTAAATCACCATCGTTAAGAAGATCCAAATTATTCAGTTTCTTCATAACGTTATGGTAAACATTTTCTTCTACTGTATGTGCAACGCACACCAACTTTTGAATAGCCTTCGTTTTCGCATCATCTCTCCAAATACGTCCAATAGCCTGTCGCATATTTACAGGCGAATGCGACGGAGAAATAAGCGACATACGAGGGTGACCTCCATGTAAATCATGCAATGATAACCCACCACCTCCCGATTGTACATTAACTAGAATAACTTGTTCTTCATTGTTTTGAAATCTTTGTCTATTCCGCTCTCGAACAGCATCTCCTACTTTTCCATCAAAAATACAAGAAATTCCGAGACGATCAGCCAAAGCAGTAATCGTATCCGTAAAGTTCAAAAACACTACGATTGAAAATCCTTCTTCTTTTGCGTCTTCAATCATATCAATAAATAGTGGAACCTTAACCAGTTCGATACGTTGTCGATGTCTTAATTCAACAACAAGATGATTCATCTTGTTAAGTTTGGAAAGTTTCTCAAGTTCTTTGAGTTCTTTTTCCATTTCATCATAAATGGCGTTGATTTGTTTTGTGTCCTTTTCCTCCATGTCTAGGAGAACCGCAAACAAATCACACTGCGGGAAATTTGGAATAGTGTCTCTACGTAACCGAACACCACGATCAAGGAAAATATCTTTATGGAGTTTTTTCAAGATTTTTTGACGAAGTTTTGGGTCAGAAGTAAACTCCATTCCCCACTGTCCTTTAGAACAGCCATGCTCTCTAAGCCATTGAAACCATGCTGCCTGACCACCCTTGAATAATTTCAATGCTGTCCCAACTGTTCGAAGTTCGAGTGGATTTGTAGCATTCGTAGCCGAACAGAAAAGTTGCTTATATCCTTGTTTTGTGGCTTGAATTGACATTTTGGCATTTTTAGTTTTCCAGTTTTTGAGTTTTTGGGATTCGTCCCAAATAATCAACGTATCCTTTGGAATCTTCCATTGAAATGTTCTGCGCCGTGTGGACCGAGGCACCACATAAGAGGCAAGTTTTGAGTCTGATCTGCCTATTTTGAGTTGTTCATAGTTTGTTACCTCTATGAGTTGTTTTTCCATGTGGAAATGATTTGTGATAACTTCTTTCCACGAAGAAATAACGGCTTTAGGACAAACTACAACCATCTTCATACCCAATTCACGGGCTACACCACAAGCCGTATAGGTTTTACCTGTATTATGTACTACAGTAAAATCTCCAAGTAAAAACCGACCATCTCCGTCCAGTGAAAACCCATAATAATTATCTTTTTCTAAAATCTCTATTTTGAATCCCCGTCTAAGGACATCTTTCTTTTGTTTCCTAGCAGTTGCCATTTTATAAGGAATCTTGCAAGGAATAATTGAACAATCTCCAGATATAGAAGTTTTATAATAAGTTCCTTTTATGCCGTTTTGACATGTTTTTTGAACCAACGTAGTATATGCGAATAAACCTACAGAATTAGCAACAAATGCTACGTCTTCTGCAAGAGTTTTGGATTTTACACAAAATTCATATCCCCCATTCCTATAATATCCGTCAGTATCTAATAGTCCGGCTAAAAGTTCCAATCGTTGTGATTTACTTCCAGTTTTATAGTTGTTCGGGATAAACTTATTTTCACATGCAATAGGAAGTAAATTATTGTCTCGAAGCCACTTGAAAAGAAGGGGGCTCTTTGTGATTCTTTTTGTTCGGGTTTCCTTTGTCTTCGATAAGACCCATCCAAATTTATTTGATTCTGAAATTATTTCTTTCCAAACCTCTTCGTTGTCATTTGTAAATGTCACCGTTGAACGTGTAGATAATCCTCCATCACCAAGTAAAGCACCCACAAAATACGGGGACAATGGAAGTTCTTTTCTCGGCCAATCAACCCCTACACTAAACAACTTCATTGCATGTTTTGTAACTTCTGGAAGTTTCAAGTAATCTCGTACTTTAATATCTACGATGCTGTTATATAAATATCCGCTTGTTGTTTTATGTGTAGGAGAACAACCATTCGTCAACACAACAGTTAATATATGATCTAGATTTACAACGAAAGAATTTCCTTTTACGGGGATAATTCGTACCATCTGCTGCTCCCCACGTTTAAGTTCCGTAACTTTTTGCGGACCCTTCCAACCCATGACTAAATCACCCACTTCAATATCTTCAACTTTTTTTGTGGTGCCATCTGCCATTAGGATAAGTTGTCCTTTAGCATGACATCCTGTGTCGCTACCATCGATAGCTGCACCCCATTCATTGAGCGCAGATACGATTCTACCAGCGGCAACAGTTTGCCAAGGTCTCAAACCATCATCGTTTTTAATGTTATAGACAGGAAGTAAAAAATCGGACAATGGAGGGGGCTCCAGTGAGCGAGTATTACCAATTTTTTCAAACTGGAGCTTGGAAAGTTTTGTTTCTGAAAGATACCATACTTTGTTAGCACCTTCACCTTCTGGATAAACACGAAACCCTCTAGCAAGCAATTCAAATTTCATTTCACGCCAGAATTCAAAAAACGCTGGCGTTACATCATCGGGAATCAACCATGTTCGACGCCAATGGTCTATTGTGCCGACTTTGACTTTATAAGGTTCACACCAGTTAATGTTAAGATCCATATTCGGGCTTATTAAACACAAAAGCCGTAGTAATATCACATCGCATTTTGCGGCCTTCACGGATAATGCCGATATTGAACCGTTCAGCCATCGAACGAACAAATGTCACCGATGTTGGATCATCTTCACCATACCCCATCGATTCCAAAAACAGCATGTACTTCTTTCGAGTTTGGCCAAACGCCCGTTGAGACATTCCTTCAAGGTATTTAACCGCAGATGGATAGTCGTTAAAAACCTTATCCTGTGGAGGTCTTAATGTTGTATCTGTAATGTAAATTTGCATATTTGTATGTATCCTTTCTGACGATAAGTAGTACAGAAAATACGCCATAGCACTTTATCTTAGATAGCACTATGGCGTATAAAATCCGAAAAGCAACTTATTTTATTCGTTTATTATATTAAGGCTCAGGAACTTCTGGGTCTCTCTTACCAGCGGGATCAGGATTACCGGGATAGTCCTTAACTGTTTTTCCGGACCTGTGTTGAACTCGATAATTCGATTCTTGAAGTTCGGATTCCTCATCTTCTTCCGGTTCTGGCTCGATTTCATCCTTTTCGGGAACATCCTTCAAAGGAACTTCATCATCAGTTTCATTACCAGTAATGTCTTTACCACGATGCATTTGAAGCAATCTCAGCACAATTTGACCCAATTGCTTAAGGAGTTCGACTTCTTCGGCCTCGTCGTAGGCATGTTCTTCTGGGGAATCTTCGAGACCATCCACGGGACTTTCGCCTTCAATCTGGCCCTTCTTCTTCATAGACCATGCTACTGCCCAAGGATTGTCAACATTAGATTTCTTTTTCAAGGCTTTTACGACATCTTCACCACCGGGAGGGGCAACTTCGTTAATTTCAGGATCACATTGCATTTCACGAGCTTTATTACGAAGCCCCGGTTGTTCCAGTTGAGATTTTTTACCACGAACCTTATACTGGGGTCCAGCCTCTTTAACGCATTGTTTTACAACCTCGGTTACAAGAGCTTTGAGTTCGGATTTTTTCATAGTTGTGTTTTCCTTAATAGTTGGTGCGGATGCAGCAAAATAGTCTTGCAAACATTCAACAACAAGGTTTTGCAAATCGTACTTTGTCATAGGTATAAATATTATCAATTATAACCAATGTCATGTTTTATTTTTTCAACCATTTCCTTCTCATCCGTGTTCATAGATTTAGAAAGTTCATTGAGAAGTTCATCGATGGTAAACTTACGTGTCGGGTCTCGTTTCTGGATTTGTTTGAGATTTTCAATGTTATCAATCATCTTGGTCATAATATCCCGATATTTGTTCGCTACGGCGGTTGCGGTATGACCAGCCACTTCAACGGCTTTTGGAACAATAAGCTTGATAAGATTGATAACCCAACTCGCTATAGTCTCAAAAATCGAAAAGATAGACGCCGCCACAGGACTCGACATTGATGCAAACCGAAGAACAAGAAAGAGAATAGAACCAATTATTAGTATCCATGACAAACTAGTTACAAGACGTTTCACGCCATACCAAATAGCACCCAATCCCATAAAACTGTTCATATCATCTAACTTTGCCTGAATTGCATCTGCTTTCATGGCAGTATCTTGCGCCAGTTTCATGTACTTCTGAATTTCCTTATCTTTTGCTTCAACGAGTAATTTAGAACGGAGTTGAATGGCGTAAAGTTCATTATCCTTTGCTTCCAACGCTTTTTGTCCCCGTGCAACTTCGGTTGCAAGCTGAGATGTTAAATCATCAATCATCTGCTTCATTTTTTTCATCTCTTCGACGGTAGGAGCACCAGTAAGAGAAGCTGCTCGGTTATTCAAGTCCTTTGCTATTTCAACAGCTTTGGATGGATTCTCTTCCTTTCCCAATGCATAACCAACACCATACGTAATATTTGCAACTTGGTCCAGCTTGTCTTTTAGATTAGCCTCAATTTGAGCTTCGACATTTTGTACTTTGGCTTTTGCATTAGATTCTGCCTGAGATTTCTTTCCAAAAATCCGTGGCGTCTCACATCCAGCTAAAAATAAGACTCCCACCAAAAGAATACCCGTAATGGCTTGTTTGAAGTAGTTCATACACCAATAAGTAGATATTTATAAGGTTAACCGTGCAGAATCATTCTTTTCTTTAAGGCTTCGGTATAGGGATAATTTGGTCCATAACCCTCGGTTTGCGAAGGTGTATCAACAATTCCGAGCTTTTGTTTGAGGAAAGCGAGTGCTGCCAATGGACTCATGGAGCCACAATTAAACCCAAGAATTCCATGTTGACGGCAAAATTCTTCGAGTTTTTTTACATCTTCTTCTGGCCAAGTTTGAACGGGAGATAGAACCTCTTCTTTATTTTGCTTCTTACGAGCAAGCATCATTTGATAGGGATCAATAACGGTTTTACCCGTGGAGGAACGAGTAGAAGATGTTTCCGTTGCTTTGCTGGCCAACCTCTGATGAAGAGCAGCCATAATATCAAACTCAGAGAACCTATTAATTGTTTCATCACTCATATGTATTAGACTACAAACGGAAAATACACAAGTTTATGGCCGGGGAAGGTTTTTTCAAGAGCCACAAGCAATTCAGGTGGTAAATCTTTCTTGGGATCTCCGGTGAACTTTTGAAGAGAGTCTTCTCCCTGTTCCGGAATTGTTACACTCAATTCGTTGGTTTTGACATCATACCTTCCACGGAATGTTTTATAGGGTTCTTCGGGACCAAAATTTCTCAGATGATCTTTACCGTATTTGGCAACAATTTTCTTCTTCTTGGCATCCCAATACCAACAGAAATGAGGATTTTCAAAGCCAATAAAATAATATTTCGCTCTTTTTTTCCTATTCTCGTCTTTCTGAGCAAGGTAAAGCCTAATCCATGCTTTATGATTGCTTAAAAGATCATTAGCTGTCGCCTTTCCTTTTTCTTGAGAACGTTTTTTCTCAATTTCAAAAATACGGTCCATGATAATCTCTTTCAACTGGCTTTTGGTGAGCTTTTCACGAATCATGTTTGGTTGGTTCTCCCAATTACCCCGATTGTTCACAGTCTCAATGTATTTTTGAAGTTCCAATTCCAGTTTTCTGGCAATCTCATCAACAAAATCTTTTGGGTCCATGTCGCCCGATGTTAAATCACGATGAAATGAAGTAAGAGCCCGTGTTTTGATTAAATCAAATAACATCCGTTTGATTGCTTGCTGAACAGCATCCGGGTCTGAAATTTTCAAATTTTCATTGACGGGACCATACCGATTTTCGTCTTGCCAATCACGAAACAGAATGTTTCCGAGAAGATAGGCTTCCATTTCTCGCTTACGCAAAATAGGATCGTTTTGAGCATAATGAGCGTGACCGCCTTTCTTTTCTTGTGGAAGTGCTCCATGCTCATTTTGCCAGTGATGAATAAGCTCATGAGCAAAACTACGAAGAATGTCAGTGGGGTGTCTGCCCGTAACATACAAGCGAACAGACCTATCTTGCTGGTTATAGTAAGCCGTTAATCCAAACGGATTTTCTGCGTTTTCCGCACTTTGGGTTAGAGTAACTCTAGGTACTTGCCGAATTCCAAGACGTTTTGCCATGAAGGCATACAAACTCGCCACCCGTTGTTTCAAATCGAGTGAATCGTTTGAGTTATTCGTCGTTTGGGCCATTTAGATAACATTATTTTGATTGTTTTTTAGCAAGATATGCTTGTGCTTTTTTCAAAAGCGGAGTTACTTTACCCTTAGCATTCAAACGATCAACCACTTCACGAAGTTCAGAAAGAGCCCCCGCTTCATTTGTCTGGGGAATTTTATTCAATCCATGAGAATCTTTTGGATCATCACATCCACATGTAGAACATTCCTTGACATTGGCAAGTTTCATGAACCTCTCTTTGAGTTGTTCTGGAAAAGTATCATCATTTTTACTTGGTGTCACACAGGAAGGACAAATACCTTCGCCCCCTTTAGGAGTAAATTTTGCTCCGCATACTTTACAATTACGAGGTACTGTATCTTTCCGAATCTTTGTCGATTGACGAGATGCTTTCCATTGTTGTTTTAAGGTATCTATATCCGGAAGAAGCAAGTTTTCTCCTCGACTACGAGCTTGAGATAGAGCTTCATTGGCGTGTTTCAAAATAAATTCAAACATCTTTGGGGTTTGATTTTCCATATCCTTCATGCTCAACCCCTCCAATCCGGCAAGAGACCATATATCCATACGTCCAGCGAAAGTGTCGAACGTAGATGCATTACAAAGTTCAACCAATGTATCCCAATCGATAACTTCCGAGCCAGTCTCGGCTTCTTTCATCTCTACAGGTTTGTCGGTTGTCTTTGGTTTTTCTTTGGATAACCATTGAGCGTCTGTAGTTTGTTTTGTTTTTGGATTAAAATACTTTACATCACGAACTTTCCAACCTTTCGGAATTTCACCTTCCTTAATATCAATGCTTACATCCTCACCCTCACCCTCACCCTCACCCTCTTTTTTGTCTTCTTCGTCATCCATTTCAATTCCCCACGGACATTTCTTGAGTTCCTTTTCGGCTTCTGGCTGAGTTTCCAGATCAACAGGTCCACCTCCACCTGCGGCAGACGGAATATCATCACCCCGACGAGTTGTACCATCATCTTCAAAAGGTTTATTTCCCAGTTTTTGAACTTGCATTGGATGTTCAGTTGCATCTCCCTTAATGCTGATTTCTGGACCAGCACCTTTGGTAATTTTTTCATTGTCTGGAGTAAAATGACCACCATCGGCCTTGATCTGATCAGAAGACGGAGTATTAGCAATCGTACCTTGGGAATTTGGTTTGAGGTTCTTTACTAGTTCAAAACCACCTAAACGAGCTTTTTCTGGATCATCTACAATACCACCAGCGGGAAGCAAACCCGTTTTGGTGCCTCGTACACCAATAGCAATTACAGGCATTAAACCACGGGCGGTAGGAGAAATTAGATTGGTAAGCTGAGGAATAGCAGGTTTTTCCGGCGTTGCTTTTGGAATTTCACCATCAGACAACTCATCAGCCATACCAGCTTGTTTCAAGTGAGAATAATAGTGCGGGTCTTCGGCGAGATGGTCCATCGCAATTTCTTTGGCCAAGTCGGCATCATGCGTATGCTCCATCTCCACTTTAATACCTTTTTCGAGTTCTTCTTGGTCGATTTGAGAGGGTGATAGTTCATCGCCTTTTCCTCCTGCCATAAGGTCTTCTTTAAGACCTAACGATTTCAAAAAATAGCTTTTGTAATTACTCATAATAGTCCCGTATGGATATAAATATCAGTTCGGAAGGCAAAAGGCAAAGGTTTGTTAGCTCGCCTTGAAGAACTCCCGTTTTCCAAATTCCCACTTATACCGTTGCAATTTATCTTGTACATCGGGAGGAATTTCTATCTCAATGAGTATTTTTACCAAATCTATTGGCATTTGATATCTTACAGCATATGGCCACCAATGATACAAGCTATCAATCTTCTTCGCATCCTTAATTTTAAGTTTGGAACCAGAATAGAAAGTACCCATTTTGACATCGGGGTCAACCAATCCTTTTTTTAAGCAATAATCCCATAAAGCCGTACCCCGATATGGTTGAAACACGGAAATGATGGATTCCGTAGGTTGCATCCTCATATTGAACTCCAGAGTTTCCAAGGCATCTCCAAGCGGATCATCCACAGGTAACCCTATCATGCTCAACAATCGAACTTTGAACCCAAGTTCCTTTGCCCATTTTACGGCATTCTCAACATCTTGATTGGTTATGTTTCCACGATTGAGGAACTTTTGGGTCGTTTCATTAGCACTTTCGATAGCTAATGTCAAAAACTCACACCCAGAATCCTTCATTTTAGCTAAAATGTCTTTGGTGACAGACGATGCACGAACAAGACCCGACCATTCGATTTTTCTCTTCTTGATTTCATCGCAAAACTCATTTAACCAATCTAGATCAGCGGCGATATCATCGTCATTCATAACCGCATGTTCCATTCCATACGTTTTAATAACTCCATCCATCTCCTCCATCAGTCTGCTGACTTTATGCCTGTTCCACATTGATCGTTTTTGGTCGGTATATAATCGTTTGAATCGGTCGTTGAAACAATATTTGCAACTAAAAAAACAATACCTTCCGGCCATGAACCTCTTCATTCTCGCTTTTCCAAACTCATCGTATCGATATTGAATTGTCCTATCGGGAAAAGGAAGTTCGTTGATATTAGGAATGTCTCCACGAATACATTTCGTGTTTACCTGCCCTGCAAGAATTTTATTGATAACCAATTCTCCAGCACCTTGAACCACATAATCTACATTTGGATCTTTAATTCCATCGTCTGGAAAAAATGTAGGATGTGGACCACCGATAATGGAAATGAATTTAAACTTTTCTTTGAGCTGTCGGTTCTTTTCAAACATCCACTCCGATTCACAGGTCATCATAGACCAGCACACTACATCTATTGGATGAGATTTCATGTAGTCTTCCGAAGATTCAATATCATCCCAAATAAGGTGTGTTGTGTGTCCTGCTGCTTTCAGTACCGCCGATAAATACATGATGGCAAGCTTATCGGTTCGAAGACTTTTTTCTATGAATAGGACATTCATTGTGATAAATATAACAAAATTGAGTTATAACACCCCCGGTAACTGAAATACTGTTGATACACTTTTTTACCGTTTTGGCGATAATTTTCAATGTCTTCTGGTGTTTTTGACGACAAAACTTCATCGAGCATCGGAATATCCCGCTCGTGTATCAAAATCCCATAGGTTTCAAAATCAAGGACATCGAAAAATGGAATCATCGGGTCATCATAAATGTACACAGGAATGGAATCATTCTGTAATGCCTCACAAATACGGTAGGAAGTCTGTCCATAACCTCTAGGACAAAGAGAGAACGTACTGTTTCGCATGGTTTGAATAAAATGAGGATAACTCATATTATTCATTTTCGCTTCTTTTATAATATATTTCGAGTTGCCCTTTAACGCATCTCTCATTTTGACTCGAATAGGATGACGAACCCCCTCTGCATCTATCGCACCAACAAAACTTGCAAAAATTGTTTTTGGGTAAACTTGTGATGGGTCTGACTTGGAGGAACAAATCAAGGGCAATGGATAAACTCTTTTTCGATACCGACCATACCCTCCCGCCGCCAAAATAGTAATGTTCAAGTGGGATAAATCGTTTAGGATATTATCGTCATGTTGACAAATAGTAAAGTATCTCTTCGACCTATCCAGTTCATTTAAGAATGCTTGAACATCATCATAATTTCCTTTTATATCCCGATGACAAATCATAGGAGTCCAGAGAATGGGAAGATACGTCCATTCATCAACAGAAATGAAGCGATCTAAGAAATACTCTTCAAATAGTTCAATATTATTAGGAGGATATTGGAACCACATCCTTTTCTGGAACTCTTTTGGGGTTATAACCATATTCATAAATAGATCCATCCGTCATATCGGGGAAAGACAGTGTTATTATAATTCCCATCTTTGAAGATACTTTTCTTCGTAGGAGAGGTATTGAGAAACATTGGCCAAAGACTAAACGACGTAAAAAATGGAACAATGTAATGGTCACAAAGAACCATCATACCCATATCAACAACTTCCTCATTATGCTCTATGAAAACATATTCGTCTCCTTGAAATGTTTTTCGGCAGAATTCGTATGCTTCCGGATGGGTAAATTCCCCTTTGTTTCCCCCAGAAAACACCAAGAAAACCGCATTTGGAAAGTATGACTTAGCAGCAGCGATGAATTCCATAAGTGAAGCAACAGAGGGAAATATTTTATCCCATAAAGGTATTGCATCTCCTCGACGAACATGAAGACAAACAAGTTCCCGATTCGGAAAACGAGATTTTATTTCAGAAATTTTGGCAGAACTCTTTTCCATTATATGCGCTTTCAAAGAACACTCTTTTCTAAGTTCAGAAGCGTAACGCTCAAAATACTTAGGATGTTGAAAGAAGCCTTTGATGCTGGTAAAATCTTGTATTTCAAAAACCGATTCGTGGTACACAAACTCATTGGCATATGGTTCTTCGTAGTAGTGGCGAATGGATTTTACATCTTCATCCGTAAGAATAGAACACGATATATTAAAATTATGAAGCTTATTTGATTGACCCCAACATACTCTTCCTGTTACGTCGGGAATTTTCATCTCATATCCATTGTACAACGCAACTGACCTCAACGCAGCATATTGAAAGATCTGGTTGGTCATCCTTCCATGAAATCCTAAATCAAGAAATGTAATCATTTTTCTCGAATATGCATATATATACGTAAATATGAAACTGTTATCGTTTTACACTCCTTCCCATTACAAGTTATTTCACAACTTTTTGTTACCTAGCGTAGCCATTTTTCGGGAATTTCAGGTAATACCCATGGAAGGAGAACAGATTGGTTCTGGAGACTGGGGAAACCCAAATTACGGACTCGCTGTTTATAAAAAAATTGATGCCATTTTGAGGACCACAGATTGGTCGTCGGAGGAAACAATTTTATATTGCGATGCCGATGTTCTTTTTGTTAAACCAACAAAGGAATTTTTACTTAAACAGCTAGGCGGATACGAAATGGCATTTCAATATGATGATGGATATTGCAATACAGGATTTTTTGTTTACCGAACTATTCCCAAAGTAAAGCGATTGCTTGAACGGACACTTGAGTGTGCTCCGAAAGGAAATGACCAATATGCACTCAATGACATCATACATTCTTCCGGTATCAACTATCGTCTATTCAGTAGTTCGATATGGAATATATCATTTCTATGTGGGCAAGAAGTATGGGATGGCACTACACCCATTCCGTTTCCTCCTAAAATGAAAATTTTTCACGCCACTTGGATCGGTAACTGTGCGCTTAAAGAAAAAGCACTTCAAGCGGCGAAAGACCAATTTTTATCATGAAAATCCACTCCTTCATCTTTACTTGGAACGATTATTGGCGAAAAGCGGAACAATACGAGAAAATTCTTTCCCCCCTATCGTTCAAAGTCACCGTAATCAATGGAACACCAACAAGCCATCCTCATTGGATTCATTTGGACGATGGTTACTTCACAGAACAATGGAATACTGCATGTGACAATTTCTCTCCGGATGCCGATGTATTGTTTCACATTCAAGCAGATGCCGAATTTTCCGATTTTGACAAGTTATTCAATCGTGCTTCGGATTTCATTCAGAACCGGAATTGTGGAGTCTATGCTCCCAATATTGACTACACCGCATGGGTTTACTCTCCCGAAGAACTGGGCGAACAAATATCCCCAAATGTCTATGAAGTACAGGATACCGACGATACGTGCTGGTTTCTTAGAGCATCCATTATTCGAGAGTTTCCACGAGTTTCGCCTTCCATCAACAAATACGGGTGGTTTATTGACCACGTAGCACATGTTCTCTGTCGCAGACAGGGATTGAGGTATGTCAGGGATTATTCTTTCACTGTCAAACATCCATACTTCACCGGATACAAACACGAAGAAGCACGAACAGAGTTTGTTAAAACCATCCAACATTTAGGATTACAGGAAGAAGTCATAAAAATCATTCCTCGGTGTGCCCATATTTTTACAACTTAAAAGATATTGGCGGTGGACCAACTCCACTTAAATCAATAATTTGTACTGGGATAGATACAGTTCCGGTTTTGGTAATGACACTCTTCAAACAGATACCTAACACCCTATTATCATGATTTTTCTCATCCCTTTCAGAAGGAATGAATCTTATTGCCGTTCTGCCAGATATTATAGATGAATGGTTTGTCGGAATGATAATTTCATTGTTTCCAACTTGAAGATGAAACTCGCTTTTCTCATTTCCAACTTCTACGGTGAGTTGATTTTCAATGGGAGTGCTGCATAGCAAAGTAATAGAGTCAATACTTTCTGGAATACTTATTTGAAATGTATCTTGACTCCAACGCCATACTTCTTCATTATTTCGTTCTATCGGATACCAACCTTCAAGAAGTTTCAAATCTTTCAAGAGATTTTTCTTACAACCATAAATATCAGTGTCCCAATCATAGACAAGTGAAGTCCATACTGAATCCGAAATGTTCAAATAGCTTCGTTGTTCAACAAGGGATGGATCAAAAACATAGTATCGAATTTTTGGAAGAAGCCGATGGACAATAGTTAAATCAATGTTAGATTGAAATGGCATCATACAGTTACAAAGCTCTTCTAACACTGATTTTTTAACGAGGTAAGCATGAGTTGCCGTGGGGATACGAATACTCAATCCTTCGGAAACCATGAGTGGTGGCACATCATTACCATAACGAATCCAACCAACGTATGCCATCTGCCAATCTATTGGAAGTTTCTCATATATGGGAAAAAACTTCTCTTTGAAATCGGGTTCTATAAGAGCGTCATCTTCGAAAATCAAAAATTCTTCGTCTGGTAGATATTTCAAAACATGCCAGAGAATAAAATGAGACATGTTGCATCCTAAAGCACGCTCATTGAGCATAACATTTCCACCGGGACATTCGATTGTATTTGGAAACTTAGCTATAAGTCCCATTCGAGTTCCAAGAATACCATCAAACATAGTGGCTTCTATTCCCGCCTTTTTGGCTGACTCTTGAAAAGCCTTCTTTCTGAGTGGAGTTTCCTTGAGAGTGACACAAAATGTTCGTGGTAACTTATTCATAACTGATTGAAAATTCCTTAACGATTGTAACGTTGTGCTTTCTTTGCCTTGGTTTCTGCTAAGGCATCTTTGATAGATTGAGGCGTTTCTGCCTTTTTACTCTTTGCTTCCAACATTTGGTTAAGAAGTTTGATAGTTTCGATTTTTTGAGACTCTGCAACGGATGGTTTTTCGGTGGATTCTTTCATCATTTCTTTATCGTCTATGTTCAGCATGTTTAGCTTGCCATAGTAATGTGGGTCTTTACGAAGATTGGCAATAACAAGTTCTTTTGCCTTGCCTTTATCCTTTTTGATCATGTTATGAAGTTCATAATCCAGCCCCGCTTTAACTTCATCCGGAGATGGCGTAACTTCTTTACTATAAATCTGGTCTATTGCCGCATTGATATCCGTTGGGTGTGCTTGTGCTGCGGTAGCAGTATTGCTATGATTTCCAAGTGACTTTGATTTTACGAATTCATCTGGATTTTGAGACACATCTGGGGAAGCAGGAGTACCGAATCCAGTGGAATAGTCCATTGCTCCTGTAGTCCCGGCAATGCCCATGTCAAAGGCATTCTCTTTTTTTGGTGTCTTATCTTTCATGGATATAAATATCTCCTCGCTTACCAATCGTTGTTTTTTTCGTATCCCAAGGCAATCAGGGTTTCTCCGAACTTTTCCTTGAAATATTCCTTGTGTTCCTCGGTGAAGTGAAGTCTCCATTGTCCCGGTTCTCCAGAACGCATATGTGACTTCGGATCAACCTCTCCAAGCTTCCTCCCCGTCTTCGCCGTCATATGATGCCGACGAGATACTTCCATACACTGATCCATCCACTCCGGAACAACTCCCCAATGATGGAAAAGACGAGCAAAAATTTCATCTGGATTCAGAATCAAATCTTCATATCTAATCTCTAACATCTTGGGATTGTTATAGTTCCATACTCGCATTCGTTCAATAGTTACCGCACCCATGTTCTTCATTTCAAACATCATCCCTTCATCTTTTGACATGGAGTTTATTTTTTCCTGATATGTCATCCCCCATTCAGGACGAACTACATGAACCCATGCTTCCTGTGTCCACAAATGATAAAAGTAACCAGAAACAATGATATCCCGTGGATCACGTATCATATGAGATCCAACATAGTTCTCTCTATCGAAAATTGTTAATGAGTTGTTATCGTATAGAACATCGGCATGTTGATAACTCGATAGACGACTATCATCGTCCTCAAAAATTACCATATTTAGCCCACGTTTCATACAAATTTCCTGTAAAACACACGCAATCCAAAATGAACCCGCTTTGTGATGAGCACAATGAAGAACTTTGTTGGGATGATTAAACAACATACATAGCCATGTTCTTCAAAAGGTAATCTTTAACATAATTCTCTGTGCGATACTTATGATTGTTTTCTACACTTTTCAAGTAAAGGGAGTATAGAGAACCCTGATTGTTTCGAAGGTTGTAACGAATAATCTCATATGCCTCATCAATTTTGAGTCTATTTCGTTCATCAACGGGAAGAGCAATACAGTTTTTTCCGTTAACCCATGGATAAGAATAATGCAGAAGAGATGGATCGGCTTTGAAAGCCAAAGTGTCGATTGTCCCTTCGGTGGATCTAAAACACTTCATACCCGCACCATACAAATCCATAGTGGTATAGGTCATGGAATTTTGTGATTTGAATGGAACTCTCTCATACCACTCCCTATGATAAACAACAACAATCCGTTTCCTTCCTTGCTTGAGGAACTCTTCTTCGGTTTTCTCTGTTTGAGCAAAATTATGTCCTATTTGGTCTATTCCCAGTAAAAGTCTTCCATGAAGTTTTGGACGGTCTGGATTCGAAAATCCATAGTTGAAATAAAGGTCAAAGGGACGATTGTAATAATCTTCCTCGGATACTGGTTCATATGGGGCAAACGTTATTGGGTATTCAACTGGGAGGATTTTGAAGGGAGATTTTGAGTAATCCAAACAGACAGGCATTTCTCTCTTAAAATATAGTTTTATCTGCGACTGGAGTTCGTACATGCCCGTTACCAGTTTCATGTATTCCACGGTTGTAGGATTACCGGGAGACTCATCATACTGATAGCCCAAAATCTGCATCGTCGTCAGGTATTCCGGCTTTTGCAGTGAAGGAGAACCCTGTTCCAAGTAATCGAAAATGACAATGGGTTTACCACTAGACTTGATTCGTTCATACATCTGTTGATCAAACTCATAGTCGAAATAAAAACAGTAAAAGAAAACAATACAATCCGCCTCTTCCGGAGAAGAAACGAACTGATGGAACTTCTGAAACTCCAAATATATCGTGTTAGCGAAAAATCCTTCGGTGCAATTCTTGTTTTTTCGATTAAGTTGGGTGTAAAAGATCTT
>Ga0209407_1000332_pt1 | contig 64186 bp, 52 predicted proteins | sample AD_JPNHG3_MetaG_FD_184410 | JGI IMG/M metagenome (GOLD analysis project Ga0209407, IMG submission 184410) | Active sludge microbial communities of municipal wastewater-treating anaerobic digesters from Japan - AD_JPNHG3_MetaG (SPAdes) (version 2) | ecosystem: Engineered > Bioreactor > Anaerobic...
GTCGACATTCCCCGCCTCCCAACTATGAAAATTTTCCACCGTCAAAAGGCTTAACCCAAAAACAACCCCTTGAAAAGATGAGTCCGTCAGACGCTTACACACCTGGAAGGATTGGATGGAGATAACCTTGCCCTGTTAATTGGTCCTCTCCAAAGTGATCTCCGTGAGGACGGGATCATGAAAATACTTTAAGATTACTTCCATGGCAAGTCGAATCCCGGCTTACCCACCGGCACCCCTCCCCACCAGGTGTCGCAGCGGTCGGCCATTTCGTTCATACGGTCGGTTACTAAACGGCGGAAGTGTTCGCATTCGTCCTCGTCAGCGTCGGTGGGGACAAAAACCGGCTCGCCGTGAAGAACGACGATGTCGGTGAAAGGGCGGGGGATGAAATAGCGATCCCAGGACTTAAAAACGATGCGCCTTTTTGCGCCGTACATCATGGGTATTATAGGTAGTCCCGTCTCCTTGGCGATCTTGATTGTCCCCATTTTGAGCTGCCGGGGCGGTCCGGTAGGGCCGTCCGCCATCATCCCCGCCTTGTGACCTTCCCTTTTCTTGAGCAATGATACGAGATCATAAAGGGCCTCGCGCCCCTTAAAAGAGTTGCTGCCCCGGACAGAATAGAATCCGAGACGCAGGGCTACGGCATTGGCGTATTCTCCATCTTTGCTGCGGCTGATCATCATGGTGACATGGCGGGAGCCGAAGTCGTAGAAAAACCAGAACATCCGCTGATGCCAGGTTGCGTAGATGCAGCCTCCATGCTCATTGAGGGCGGTGATTTCACGCTCTTCCTCTTCCCTTACCGCCACCCGGCAGGAGCGGTTCCATAATTTTATCGCCCCGGCGGCAACCGGCGGCCCCAGGTGCAGGAGCATCTTTTCCCAGAAACTGAAGGTATACTTATCCCTTTTTGCCATTCTCCTTGTTTCCCGCGGTTGTTGTCACCAATATATGGCGGCTTATATGGAGAAGCGTCCCGAATGTCAAGAAGTGATGGCCTGATCAGGGAAAATATCACTTGACTTAAGTGCCGTGAGTATTTAATCGGGACCGTGGCGGTTTGATGTGAAATGATCACAAACAACCGGATATTTAGATCTTTCGCTGTTTCCGCTGGGAGTATGGTGGTGGCGTTTTTCTTCTGAGGTAAAAAGAATCATGAATCAAGTCGAAATGAACAACATGGTTAAGGCATTGGAAGCAATGGCACAGCTGGAATTGATTATCTCGGAGTTGTATCGGATATGCAGTGTCACTTGGCCTGACGAGTCTGAAGTTTGGAGTGCCATTTCTCGGGCGGAAGTTCAACATGCCGGCAATATTGAAAAGATGATAGCGCTCTTGAAGGCGAAGCCGGATGCTTTCACCGTAGGAAGGCCCATCAGCGCCGTTGCCGTCAATACTGCTATTGCCGGTGTAAAAAACAATATCGAGAAGCTGAAAAAGGGGGAGTTAAACAGAAAACAGCTCCTTTTCATCTTGAGAGATATTGAGCGGTCACTGCTGGAGTCGAAATACGGTGGGATGGTCCTGACCAAAGAGGCCGGGTTTAACAGGCTGGTTAATGATATCGTCCAGCAGACGGAAGGTCATCAAAAGATGCTCGAAAAGAAGATTTACGCAGTGCAAGAGGTAACATAAATCCTGTCGACGGGTCTGTCACGGAGAAATAATCATAATATATCGCATCCTGTCTCCAGGCCGGCTTTTTCCCGGCATTAATCCCGACTTCCGGACTTTCGAATGGTAAAAATTGCGATAACATGTTGAATTAACTAAACAAAGGTGATTAAAAGAATTTCTTCTGTGTTCCATAAATATTTTGATGTTTATTCAATGTATTGTCTTCCTCCCGCTTGTAATGGGTGGAAAGATCGGCGCAGACACTGGCGCTGAATTGTTCGGCCGGGACAAACAGCCCGGCCTGCATCATCAACTGGGACAAACCGATGCTGCGCAGTAAGGGCGATTTCCCGCCCTGATTGGCGCCGGTGACGATCACCAGTCCATGCTGATCCGCACAGACTGTGTTCCCCATGACCGGCTTATCGGTCTTCAGGGAGAGGCATACGTCATACAACCCCTGAAAAGAACAGCGCTGCTCTCCGGACGCCGCCGGCCGGGGGAAGGATACCGGCGCCGACCTTCGGGAAAGTTCCTCATACAGGTTCAGCGCTCCCAGGTAAAATGCCAGTTCCGTCCGCAGCGCGGAAAAAAATCCCATGATATGGTCCATGGACTGGGCGAGGACATTGGCGATGTGGCTGGCGATTCTCCACCGTCTCGGACAGACCGTCGCCGATAGGGAAACGACCCGCTTTCTCCAATCCTTTCAGCGCCCCGACGGGGGGTTCGAGAACTTCCAGCTCGTACATTTCATAGTCAAACCCACATGACGGCGTGCCGTCACAAAGCAGGATGAAAACGGCGGGACGCGCTCCGCAGTGTCCGCAGCGGCTACATATTGATAAACCATTGTAGATCAATCACATATGCACGCATTTTCGAGCGAAATCATTACAGTTGCTAAGGCAGGAGCCGCTGTTCGATCCCGCCGGCTACCTGAGAGAACAGCTCCATATTTATGATGTGGGGCTTGTTCCCGCCGGTGAGGCCTCGATCTTCAAGCACATGTATCTCCTTGTCGATCTATGTCGTTCACGGGGAATGCCCGTTGCCGCCGCCCGAGAAGAGATTGCCGAATTTGTATTGAACCTGCATACCCCCGACGGAGGTTACGGCCGGGAGTACGGCACCCTCATCGAGACGGCCCAGGCGCTGGCCATTCTCCAGTGGCTGGAAATTGACCCCGGGGACCGTGGGACAAGTGATTTTGTTTCGCATTGTGAAAATGCCCTGTTCGGGTACGTGAACGTTCCCCGTACACCGGGATATATAGAACATATATACCGGGGGCTGCAGGCCCGGCAGTTCACCGGTGGCCGCCCTCTTTACCGGGATACCTGCCGGGATGTCGTCATGGGGTCGCAAAACATGACCGGCGGCTTCTCCCGCACCACTTACGGCGGGATCGCCAATCTGGAAAACACCTTCTATGGCGTGGAGTCCCTGGCATTGCTCCGCAATTGGTCGGAAAGATAACCGTTCGTCGCCTGGGGCTGATGAAGTTTCGTCTAATCAGAAAATGATGTTCTTTCCAGTTCACATCGCCTTTGACGACTCCTCGCTGTCGGAGCGCGAGTTTTTCCTCCTCCGTTCTGCCTTGTCGCCGGCGGTGGGCCTGGAAGTGGGATACCCGGGTAAGGTTTTGTCATGACCGGAATTCCGTTGCCGGGACGGACAAATCCGGATATGAATGGCCAAGCAGAAAATTATCGATGAGGAGATGATCATGTCGAAAACGGGTGATGGAAAATGTGTGTTCTGTGAGATTGTCGCCGGGCGGGCGCCGGCCTACATCATCGAGCAGGATGAGTTGTCCATGTGTATCCTGGATATCCATCCTTATACAAAAGGCCACTGCCTGGTTATTTCCAAGCGTCATGTCCCTTGGTGGCACGAGCTTTCGGACGAGGAAAACGCCGGTCTGTTCCGGATGGCCAAGAAGATGGCCAACAGGATGATGGAGAGATTCCGGCCGGATTTCGTCTTCCTTTATGCCCGGGGCCGGCGCATTCCTCACACCCATCTGTTCCTGATTCCGACTTACGGCGGCGACGTTCTGGATCGCTTCTTCAATGCGTTGGAAAACTTTCAGGAATCGCCGCAGCTCCTCGCCGGATTGAAAGAGCCGGGGGCCATGGCCGCCGCCGCGGAGCTCTTGAGGGAAAAGAGTTGAGGAATCTTTTCCCGTCGAGTCATGCCGGGAAAGCAAGCGTGATAGACTGATCCAAACCCGGACAGTGACCCGTCAAGGGCCCGGTTTACCGGCGGGAGAGGATTGCCGAACGCCATTGCCTGTCTTGCCCTTGACATGACGGGTCAGCGCCGCGGTCAGCTCGTAATAGGAAAAGGGCGTCATCAGATACAATCCGCGGAAGCATTCACGGGCAATATCCAGGAGCTCCCGCGCCAGGTCCAGACCCTCCCGGCGGGCATCGGGACCGGCGGCGGGATACTTGCCCATACGCTGCCGCACTGCGTCGGTGAGGCGGATTCCCGGCACTTCGTTGTGCAGAAATTCGGCATTCCGGCCGCTGGTAATGGGCATAATGCCGATGAAGACGGGTACGGGCAGATGTCGGGTCCTCTCGGCGATCATCTCGATGGTTTCCCGGTCGTAAACCGGCTGGGTCAGAATGAAATCCGCTCCCGCTTCGATCTTTTTCTCCAGGCGCTTGCAAGCGCTGTCGAGATTGGCGACATGGGGATTGAAGGCGGCGCCGACCACAAAACGCCCCCGTTCCCGGAGCGGCTGGCCGGAAAAAGAGATGCCGGCGTTGAGCTGCTTGACCATGCGGATCAGGTCGAATGAGGAGACGTCGAAAACGGAACTGGCGCCGGGAAGATCGCCGAAGCGCGCCGGATCGCCGGTAATGACGAGAATCTGATGGATGCCCAGCGCATGGAGGCCCATGAGGTGGGACTGCTGGCCGATGAGATTGCGGTCCCGGCAGGCGATGTGCACCAGGGGATCGATGCCCAGACGCATCTTGACGATGGCGCCCAGGGCGAGATTGCTCATCCGCGTCTGGGCCAGGGAGTTGTCCGCCATGGTGATGAAATCCGCCCCCGCATCCTGTAGCGAGGCGGCCCCGATCAGGTAGCGCTCGATATCCAGATCCTTCGGCGGGTCGAATTCCACAAGCACCGTGGGACGTTGCCTTACTCTATCCAGAATGGTGTCGGTTATGCCTCGGCCGGGGACGGCAGGACGCGGCGCCGGCGCCGGTTCCGCAACCGGGATTTGCTCAGGGTTGATGCGGGTTGAGGGGTTGAGTCCGTTCAGGGCGTCGGCCACGGCCCGGATATGCTCCGGGGTGGTGCCGCAGCAGCCGCCGATGATCCGGATTCCCTGGTCGCGGAAACGCCGGGCGCGAGCGGCGAAGTAGGCAGGGGAGGATGTATAGCCGAACTCCCCTTCCATGAGGCCGAGGCGGCCGGCGTTGGGAAACACGGATAGGATGGCGCCCTCGGGAACGATGGTTTGCTCCAGGGTGCGCAGCAACTCGGCGGGTCCCAGACGGCAATTGAGGCCCAGAATGTCCGCCCCGGCGTCGGTCAGCAGGCGGAAGGATTCCGTGACGGAGAATCCGTCCCGCGTCTTTCCCACCTCCATACAAGCCAGTTGGGTGATAATCGGTAAATCGGTTAAGGGGCGCACCGCCTGCAGGGCCAGGAGCAGCTCCGCCAGGTCGAGAAAGGTTTCCAGAATCAGGACGTGCACTCCCCCGGCCAGCAGGGCCTCTGCCTGCTCGACAAAGATCTCCCGGTGTCCCGGCAGGGCTTCATGCCGCACCCGCCGGGCGCTGATGCCGGTCATGCTCCCCGCCACCCAGGCATCCGGTCCAACCGCCTCCCGGGCCAGCGAAGCCGCTTTCCAGTTGATGCGGTAAACGCTGTCCTCCAGGCCGTGGTGAGACAGGGCGTCGCGGTTGGCGCCGAAGGTGTTGGTCTCGATCAGGCGGGCGCCGGCCTCGTAATATTCCCGGTGAATTTCCCTGATGAGCTCCGGTCGCGAGAGATTCAATTCCTCGCAGCACGTTCCGATGGGTACGCCCTGTTGGTGCAGCCAGGTGGCCATGGCGCCGTCGCCTACAATCAGATGTTCCCGGGCATACTCCTTGAGCGTGACTTTGTCGGTCATATGCGGTGACTTCCCATGGGTGGTTTAAGAGGCTTCGCAGTATAGGAGGGGCAGGGAGGTGATGTCAAGGGAATATCGGTATCCCCCCGCAGGACCGCAAAGCATCTGTCTGTGCCCCCAACAGGTTGAAATTATTATTGATGCAGGCGGAAGGCGTTGCTATACATAAATCGGGAAACCGTGCCGCCCCACCGTCCAGTGGATTTTGATTTTTCTGCAAAAGGTGGTAGCCCCGCAGCTGATCAAAATGCCTTTCCAACAAGAGGATCCATGCAAGATCAAACCAAAACAAAAAAGGATGATCAGCAGCAATCCCGGTCGGCATCATTGCTTACCGTAAGGCAAGACGGGCTTTTGCAACACACCGGTAAATAATTCATTGGAAAATCGTTGGTAAACAGGCAATCCGGGAAAGAAAAAAGGGTTGCGCTATAGCGCAACCCTTTGTTTTTACTTGGTGGGCGATCCGCGACTCGAACGCGGGGCCTTTGGTTCCGGAGACCAACGCTCTATCCACCTGAGCTAATCGCCCCTGGCGGAGTCTTCTACTATATTCTGTCACAATCTTCAATGAATAAATTCCACTTTTTCACCGGGTACCCGCACGGCGGAGGCGGTGATCTCATAAGTTCCGGGATCCGGCCGGTATTGGTGCCGGAAGCTTTGTCATCCGCCGCCGGACCGGCCTGCCGAGGCTTAAGCGCCCTGTCTTTTGGAGGTGTGATCTTTTCCGAGATAATAATTGATCCAGGACGAGGTCTGATAAAGATCCCAGTTACAAGGCGGGACGACTTCCTTACCCAGTTGTTCTTCCCGGCCGTGTTTCCGCAACCGGTTGTATGCCCGGACATAAATGCACCTTCTCTTGCCGGGATAAACCTCGCACCATCCCTGGAAGCTGCCGCCGCAGGCGCCGTTGCGCTGGTGCTTCGGGCATTGCGACATGGGGCAGAGGTAGGCCACATCGATCAGGGCGCAATCCCCGCAGTCTTTGCAGTCGAAAAGGGCGACCTTGACCAGTTGTTCCAGCTTGTGAAAAAGGCCTTCCATCCCTGTTCCCTCGATCTTGCCGCAAAGCCCCTTCATGATGCCGTACAGATTCTTACCCGGCGCCAGCATCATCTGATGGATGAAGCGCGCAAAACCGAAAGCGCAATCACCATCCGCCTCCGGGGGCCTGTCCTGCTTTCCGGCCGGCTTCTCCCGATTGAGGCCCGTGGCCGGATCATGCTCGAAGTAATAAAAGCCATGGTCCATAGGATATTCAAAATGCCTGACCAAATCTTGCCATCGGGGGGTGAGCGCTTCCCCCTGCCGGACGATCTCCGTGACCTGTTCATAGCTGAGGTTGTGACCGCCGATATGAACCCCGCTGTATCCCATGCCCTTCAGGACGGCGTACATTCTGGCCGCACGGAGGATTCTCGCCTGCGCTCCCTTGTCCGGATCGTTTCGCTCCCGGTCGATGTCTGCCAGGAGTTTGTCCGTCACGACGGAACCAGGCAGTTCATTGCGGTTCATCATTTTGGCTGCGCCGTACGGCAGGAGGTAGATATTTCCCATCAGCGGAACTTTGAATCCGTTCTGCTTTATGAAGAGCAGTACTTCATGGAATTTCCGCGCGTCGTATCCCAACTGGGTGACGATGAACTGCGCCCCGGCGGCGATTTTCTTTTTCAGTTTGTAATATTGGGCAAGTTGTTCCGCTTCGCTTGCCTTGAAGGGAGAGACGACCGCCCCGGCGAAAAAATCACAGGGCCGGTTTTTGATAATGCCCTTGTTGACCCGATATTCCAGGCCGCGATTCATTTCCGTTATTAATTGGAGAACATGCGGCGGATCGAGATCGAAGACCGGTGCCGGTCTCCCTTGATAGCCCGATACGGGGTAATCGCCGCTCATCACCAGGATATTCCGCACCCCCGCCCGATCCAGGGCGTAAAGGCTGCTTTCGATAGCGTTGCGGTTCTTGTCTTTACAGGTAAAGTGGACGAGCGGTTCACCGCCCATCCGGATGATTTCGCTGCCCATGAAATCGGCCGGCATGGCAGGCGTTCCGCCCGGGTTGTCGGTAAGGGTAAGGGCCTGGATAATGCCCCCGGCGGCGGCCTGGCCGGCCAGGGTCATGACCTTTTCCTGGGCCGCTTCCCTTGCACCTCTTCCCGGCACCAGTTCCCATGTGACCGGGAAGGCGTCGGGATTCAACAAAGCCTCTTTAAAACGATTTTCCGGCATCGTTATCCTCGGTTTCTTGCTGATGATTGTGGGCAGGAAATCGCATTTACGCACGGGCTTGTCAACAATATTCAGCAGGAAACGGCAGGAGCGGGGAGGTGTCCGTTGCCCGTAACCTATGCTTGCAGTAGCCGGGGAAATTTGTTAGTTGCTGAACATGTTGACGGCAAAGGAAAATCTGAGGGGGACATCGATATTCGGGCTGATAATTCTTGTTGTTGCCTTATGGTCGGCGCCGGGATCGGCTGCGACGAACATTCTTAATATCCGTCACTGGGTGGCGCCGGATCATGCCCGTATCGTCATCGATACCAGCGAGGAAGCTCAATACCGGGTGGTGAAAGAGGAGATGCGTCTGCGGATAGACATTGACGATGCCCGTCATGTCCCGGCCGGTCCGCAAACCATCAGCATCAAAAAGCCGGGCATCGACCGTATTGTCAGTTCGTCTCCTGCAGACGGTCAGGTGCGCATCGAATTGTATCTTAAGGATCATACGGAAACCAAGGTTTTCCGGGTGAAAAAATTCGAAGGGAAGCCGGACCGGATCGTAATCGATATTATCCTGCCGGAGGTGGAAAAGAAAGAGCGGGAAGACCGGGAACGGGTCAAACAATACTCACGGGACAAGGTAATCGTAATAGATCCCGGACATGGCGGAGAGGATCCCGGCGCTGTGGGCCGTAACGGTACCCAGGAGAAAGAAGTAGTCTTGGCAATCGGTAAAAAGGTACGTGACAAGCTGAACTCCCAGGAAGGTTACTACGCCTTTCTGACCCGGGAGGGAGATTATTATGTCTCCTTCAAAAAGCGCCTGCGGATTGCCAGGGAATACGGTGCCGATCTTTTCCTCAGTATTCATGCCGATGCCGCCCGCAGCCGCCGGGCTTACGGCGGCTCCGTTTATGTCCTCTCCCTGCGGGGTGCCAGTAACGAAGCAGCGAAGATCCTGGCGAGCAAAGAGAATCTTGCCGATATCGTCGGCGGCACCGGGAACGGTGAAGGGACAAATGAAGAATCGGATCCCATCATTCTGAACATGTTTCAGACCCATACCATGAACTCCTCGAAAAACTTCGGAAATCTTCTCCTGAAGAATATGGCGGCGGTGAATCGCGTCAAGTTCACTACCGTCCAGGAAGCCCCATTCATGGTCCTCAAACTTCCGGAAATACCTTCTATTCTTGTGGAGACGGCCTACTTGTCCAATCCCGCCGAGGAAAAGAAACTAAGGAGCCGCAAGTTTCAGAATGAAATTGCCACGGCCATTGCCGCATCCGCGGTGGAATTTCTCTCGGCGTCGTCCCCGGGTCAAGTGCCGGCGGTGATGGTAAAGAAAGAGGCGGAAGCCGCTACCGAAACAGACGGAAAAGCAAAAACGGCTGTTTCAGCAGAAAAAGATCGGACGCCGGAACATAAAGAGACAAGGGCATCGGTGAAAAAACCCCCCGTTGTTTTCCATATGGTGAAGAGAGGGGAAAGTGTGGAGAGAATCGCGAGGAGGTACCACGTTTCCCCGGCCCTGATCCTGAAAACCAATGACATGAATCCCCGGGATCCCCTGTATGTCAATCGAAAGATAATCATCCCGTTGCCGGAAGGCAGCGGGAAACCCGTCCGTAAGGAACCGGGAACCGACGAGAAACAAGGCCGGAACAGGACGGCGGAAATCAAAACGAAGATCTATACCGTCGCCAAGGGTGACAGCCTCGATAGCATCGCTGCCAAGCATGGTACAACCTACCCGGTCTTGATGAAGATCAACGGGATAAAGGCCAAGGACACCATTTATGCGGGGAAGAAGATAAAAATACCCGTTTTGGTAAAGGATCAGGAGGAAAAGACAGAGGCAAAGCCCCCGGAGCATACCGCCAAAGAAAAGCCATCTGCGGTTGCCCTGACGAAGTATCTCGTAAAAAAGGGAGATACCCTGGAGAAGATCGCCGCCGAACATGAGACATCCGTGGACTCCCTGCGAAAACTGAATAATATGAAGGCCTCGGACCGCCTTTATGCCGGCAGGTTCATTATCGTCCAGGGCGCTGAGACGGACCCGGATGCCGACAAGAAAGACGTTCGGAAACAGGCGGCGAAACCGTCACGCCCCACATTTGTTTACGTGGTCAAAAAGGGGGATTCGCTCGATAAAATTGCCCGTAAACACCGGACGACGGTTAGGGTTATCAGAGAATTGAATGCGGGGCAACGGCTTTCACCCCTCTATGTCAATCAACGGCTGAAGATCCCGAAAGCGGCAAAGATTTGACGTTCCGCCTTTGAAAAAAGACGGCATTAACGAGCCGCTATCAAAGGGGGATCATTTATTATGAAGCGAGGAGACGATGAATGAAGATATTCGACGGCTGCCATGCCTTTATCTGGAATCACTATCAGGAAAACAACTGTAACACATATCTTATTGACCGGGATAAAAAGATCGTGATCGACCCTGGTCATGAGCATCTCTTCCCTCATGTCCGGCAGGGGCTGAACCTCGCCGGGATCGCCCTGACGGATGTGGAGCTGGTACTGGCCACCCACGGTCATCCCGACCACCTCGAAGGAGTGCGGGAGTTCCGCAAACCAACGCTGTTTGCCATGAATAAAGACGAGTATGCTTTCATTCGTAAACTGGCGGGTAATTATTTTCAAATCCCGGCCCCGGATTTCTTTCTGGAGGAAGGCGATTTCTCCGTGGGCTCGGAATCGTTCCGCATTATCCGGACGCCCGGACACTCCCCCGCTTCCATCTGCTTATACTGGCCTTCCAGGAAGGTGCTGTTTACCGGTGATGTGGTCTTCAATCAGGGGATAGGCCGGACAGACCTGCCGGGGGGAAGCGGCAAACTGCTTAAGGATAGTATTGCCAGACTTGCGGAACTGGATGTGGAGTACCTCCTTGCCGGTCATGGGGAACCGGTGATCGGCCGGAAAGCGGTGGAGGCGAATTTCAATTATATCCGGGATTACTGGTTTCCTTACCTGACGGCGTCGTAAAAATCCGGCTGCGGCGTTGCCCTTCGTCTCTTGTCACTGGGACATATATAGAGGTATGACCCATGCACAAGATATGGTACGCCTTACCCAAAGGCTTATTTTATTTCGCCTTTTCAATTTTTGTTTTTTGCTTGCCCTGTTTAAGCCGCCGTAGACTCTCCTGAAAGTTCTGCCGTGCCGCTTCCAGACCGCGGTGCCAGCCCGGACTCAGGCTGGGATTGGGAACGACGGCATCACCGCATATCCCCCGGGAGTGAAGGAAAGCCAGCGCCTCACCGGCGGCGATTGTCAGAAGCCGTTGTCTAGCCTCGTGAAAATCGGTCACCAGCCGCTCAAGGGGGCCGGTATCCATGGCCAGAACCGTTTGCAGAAGCGAAAAGATCTTCCCATTGTCTTCTTCGGGATTCACCTGGGCCAGGCATTCCTCACGGAGCAGGGCGGCCGCTTCCGGGGATGATGACCCTTCTAGTTCGAGATATTCTTTGATCTCAGTGCCGGTTACCGATCCATCGCGGTATCGTTGCAACCAGCCCCGCATCCGGTTCTTTATTTCCTTGGTTTGGATGGTTTTTTTTTCTTCCGCCGTCAGGGTGAGATCCTTGGTCCTTTCCATAATGAGATCGAGGGTGCTTTTGATTTCTGCCATCTTGCTGCTCCTTGCGATATTATCACGGGCGTCTCATAGCAAAAAGACCGGTGTAAGTCAAAAGAGGGGAAAGACCGGCCGGGGATGGCTCAGAACTGTTTCCCCTCGCTCTCCTGTAGTCTGGAAGATTGAGGTGGTGGAACGTAAAAAAAGGCCGGGGTCGTTGCGACCCCGGCCCGGTGGTCCTGTTTCACTGCCGGTCTCCGGTATGGTCTCCGACGGTTTATGCCTCGAGCCTTGTGTTACCGGGCTTTACCTATCGGTTATGCCGCCTCCACCCTCACGGCACAGACCTTGTACTCGGGGATCTTCCCGATGGGATCCAGGGCCGGGTTCGTCAGGAGATTGACGGCCGCTTCGTGGAAGTGGAAGTTCATGAAGATCGAGCCGACCGCCGAACGCTCGGTAAGTTTCGCCTTGGCCTGCACCTCTCCGCGCCGGGAGGTGATCTTCACCAACTGGCCATCGGTGATGCCCATCTTTTCCCCATCCTGGGGATTGATTTCCACCAGGCTTTCCGGATAGCGCTGCATGGCCCCCTGGGAAAGGCGGGTCATCGTCCCCGTATGATAGTGATAGAGGACCCGGCCGGTGGAAAGGAGGAAGGGATATTCGGCATCGGGCAGTTCCGCCGGGGGTATGTAGTCGATGGCATGGAACAGACCGAGCCCCCGGGAGAAGCGGTCTTTGTGGAGGAACTTGGTTCCCTTGTGGTCCGGGGTGGGGCAGGGCCACTGAAGGCCGTTTTTCTCCAGGCGTTTGTAGGTGATACCCCCATAACTGGGAGTCACCTGGGCGATCTCCTCCATGATTTCCTGGGCGGAGGAATAACTCATCGCATAGCCCATGCTGTTGGAAATGGCGGCGATAATCTCCCAGTCGCTCTTGGCCTCCCCCGGAGGGGGCAGGGCCTTTCTGATCCGCTGGACTCTTCTTTCCGTATTGGTGAAGGTTCCGTCCTTTTCCACCGAACAGGCGGAGGGCAGAACCACATCCGCCAGCCTTGCCGTTTCCGTAAGGAATATATCCTGGACCACGAGGAAATCGAGTTTTTTCAGTGACGCCTCCACATGGGAAAGATCGGGATCGGAGATCATGGGATTCTCGCCCATGACGTACAGAGCCTTGATGGAACCCTTGTGTGCCCCTTCCATGATCTCCATGATGGTCAATCCGGGTCGGGCCGAGAGTTTGGCCCCCCAGGCCTTTTCGAATCTCACGCGGGCCTCGTCGCTCGCCACCTGCTGATAGGCGGGATAGACGTTGGGCAGGGCGCCCATGTCGCAGGCCCCCTGGACGTTGTTCTGTCCCCGGAGGGGATTGACGCCGCCGCCCTCGATACCCACATTGCCGCCGAGCATGGACAGGTTGGCGATGGACTTGACGTTGTCCGTGCCGGTTATGTGCTGGGTTATACCCATGGCATAGAGGATGGATGCCCGCGCGGCCTGCCCGTACATCCGGGCGGCGGTGCGCAGGTCCTCGGCGGGTACGCCGGAGATCCGCTCCACATATTCCGGGGTATATTTCGCCACGGTCTTCTTCAGGGCCTCGAAACCTTCGGTACGGCTCTCTACATATTTTTTGTCATAGAGATTCTCGGTGATCATGACGTTCATGATCCCGTTGAAGACCGCGACGTCGGTGCCGGGCTTCTGACGCAGCCAGAGGTCGGCATACTTCACCAGGTCGATCTCCCGGGGATCGATGACGAGGAGTTTGGCCCCGTGCTGGCGCACCGCCCGCTTCACTTTCATTCCCACGATGGGATGGTTCTCCGTGGTGTTGGTTCCCGTAGCCAGAATGAGATCGGAAAATTCGATCTCGTCTATGGAATTTGTCATTGCTCCACTGCCGAACGAGGCGGCCAGACCGGCCACCGTTACGGAGTGTCAAAGCCGGGCGCAGTGATCGACATTGTTGGTGCCGATCACCGCGCGCATGAATTTCTGGAAGAGATAGTTCTCCTCATTGGTACAGCGTGCCGAGGAGAGACCGGCAATGCTGTCCGCGCCGTCTTTCTTTTTGATGTCCTTGAATTTCTTGGCGATCAGATTCAACGCCTCGTCCCAGGAGGCCTCCTCAAGCTCCCCGCCTTTTTTCTTGCGGATCAGGGGTTTTTTCAACCGGTCGGGAGAGGCGACGAAGTCCCAACCGAAGCGCCCCTTGACGCAGAGGCTGCCGCCGTTGGGCTGATCGTAATCACGATTTCCCGTCACTTTGACGATCTTGCCGTTGTGGATGTTGAGGTCCATCTGGCAGCCGACGCCGCAGTAGGTGCAGGTGGTTTTGACCTTCTGGATCTCCCAGGGGCGGCCTTTAAAGCGGGACTGGCGGAAGGTGATGGCCCCCACCGGGCAGACATCGGCGCATTCGCCGCAGAAGTAGCATTCCGAGTCGATGTAGTCGGTGTCGAAGGCCGGACCCACCTTGGCCCGGGAGCCGCGCTTGGAAAAGTCCAGGACCTCGTTTACCTGGATCTCATTACAGGCCCGGATGCAGCGGCCGCAAAGGATGCATTTGTTCAGGTCCCGGGAAATCATCGCATTGGACAGCTCCTGCTTGTAGCCGGGGTGCTTGATGGTGAAGCGGGGGCTTTCGATCTCCAGCCAGTAGACGAGATTCTGGAGGTCGCAGTTGCCGTTCTGCTCGCAGGTGAGACAGTTGTGGTCTCCCGAGGCCCAGAGCAGCTCCACGATGAGCCGTTGGGCGTCCCGGATCTTCTTCGAGTCTGTTTTGACAACCATGCCGGGACTGACGGGCATGCAGCACGAAGCAACCAGCGATCGGGCTCCCGCCACCTCCACCACGCAGACCCGGCAGGCTCCGACCTTGGTCGTTCCCGGGTAGTAACAGAGCGTCGGGATGAAAATCCCGTTTTCCCGGGCAACTTCCAGGATCGTCTGACCTGCCGCCGCCTCCAATTCCCTGCCGTCGATTGTTATGGGGATCTTTTTTTCCATTTCACACTCCTTATATCACTTGTGTCATAAACAAAACCCGTTATATCTTCGCAACATCGATCGTAAAATCTCCATTCTTGTAGAACAGCTCGTCATCCACTGTGATTTCTCCTCCCTCCCGGAGATCGCAGATCATGTCCCAGTGAATGGCCGATTTGTTGACGCTTCCCGTTTCGGGATAACCGGAGCCCAGGGCCAGATGAAAGCTGCCGGCGATTTTCTCATCGAAGAGGATCTGACGGGTGAACTTGCCGATCCCCTTGTTGGTGCCGATGGCGAACTCGCCGGCGTAACCGGCGCCCGCATCCGTGGCCAGCATCCGGTGGAGAAACTCTTCGTTCTTTTCCGCCCGGGCGCCGACGACCTTGCCCCCGGCAAACTCGAGGCGGACGCCCGTAACTTCCCGTCCCTGGTAGATGGCCGGATAGGAGAAGGTGACATGGCCTTCCAGGCTGTTCTCCACCGGGCCGGTGAAGATCTCGCCGTCCGGCATGTTGTGACGGCCGTCGCAATTCCGGAAGGTGCGCCCGGCGATGCTGAGGCGGAGATCCGTCTCCCGGCCCCGGACGTGTACCTGTTTCTTCCCCCGAAGCCAGGCGATGATCCTTTCCTGCCGGGCGGAAAAGGCCCGCCAGTAACCCACCGGATCGTCAGGATCGGGGAGGCAGGCCCCGAAGACGAAATCCTCGTAGTCGGACAGACTCATGTCGGCGTCCTGGGCGTAGGCGTTGGTCGGATAGAGCGCGAGCGTCCAGCGGAGCTCCCCGCGGGCGGCCCGGTCCATGAAGATATCCATGATCTCCCGGCGGCCCTGGGAGCGAATCATCACCCGGTCCGGATCGACGCCGCTCAGGTTGCGGGTGTTGTCCGAACTGGATATGGAAATGCTCACGTCGTAGGTTTCCATGATCGCCTTCACCGGCGGGGCCACGAAGCGCAACTGCTCGTCCGTGGCGTACCGGTAGAGGATCTCGTCCATGCCGGGCAGGGCCGTCATCACGAGGGGAAACCCCCCGGCCTTCAGGACCGCGGCGTACACCTCCCGGAGGAGGGGGCCGGCCTCGGTGCCGCCGTTGATCACCACCTTGTCGCCGGGCTGCACGGCTACGGAATATTCAACCAGGAGCTCCGCCAATTTGGTTGTGCGTAGATCGTTCATATCTCAGCAACCACTATCATATTTCCGCGTCGCAGCGGAGGCACCGGCAGGCCTCTTTTGCGGCCTCTTCCGGCGTGAATCCCAGCTCCACCTCGACAAAACTGGTTTTCCTCATGGCCGCCGCCAACTCCGGCATGGGCACCTGGGGTTCTTCCTTCGTCTCTTCGTCGATAATGAGCGGGATCTCGATTGCCTCCTCGGCAGGTTCTTCGTAGGCGGACTCGCCGTTGGCGGCCCTGATGGCGGCATCCATTTCCCTGGCGGCCTGATGACCCGCCTCGATGGCGCCGATGACCGTATCGGGACCGGTGACGGCATCGCCGCCGGCATAGAATTTCGCGTTGGTCGTCCGTGATTTGCTGCCGCCGTCCAGATCGAAGGTATCCCAACGGTTTACGGAGATACCGCTTTCCCGGGGAACGAAGGAGAGGTCGGGGACCTGTCCGATGGCGGCGATGATGGCGTCCACGCTCAGGGTAAAGGCTGAGCCGGCGATAGCCACGGGTTTCCGGCGGCCGCTGCGGTCGAATTCCCCGAGCTTCATCCGTTCGCAGGTGATGCCGCTCAGCTTGCCGTCCTTCGCTTCCAGCTTCAGGGGAGCGACGAGATATTCGATCTTGATGCCCTCGTGTTCGGCGGCGATGATTTCCTCTTCGGCGGCGGGCATGTCTTTCCGCTCCCGGCGGTAGAGGATCGTCACGTCCGAACCGAGACGCAGGGCCACGCGGGCCGCATCGATGGCCGAGTTGCCGCCGCCGATGACGGCGACACGGGCGCCCAGGGTCTTTTTGCCGTTGAGCCAGGCCTCTTCATGGGCGTTGAAATCCCGGAGGAACTCCACCCCGCCGTAAACGCCGGGCATGTCCTCGCCCGCCAGTCCCAGCTTCTGGCTGCGGTGGGCGCCGGGGGCCATGTAGACGTAATCGAAGTCTTTCTTGATTTTGTCGAAGGAAATGTCCCGGCCCACCCGGGTGTTGCACTTGATCTCCACGCCCAGGTCGGTGATGTAGGAGATTTCCTTGGCCAGGATATCCCGGGGCAGACGGTAGGAGGGGATGGCCCAGCGGAGCATCCCGCCCGGTTCGGATAGTTCCTCGAAAACCGTGACGGCATAACCGCGCATGGCCAGGTCCCGGGCGGCGGTCAGGCCCGCCGGTCCGGCACCCACCACGGCGATCTTTTCCTTCCTCGTTACCGGCGCCGCCGCGACCCGGGGCCGGTCGGCATTGTCGGTGATGAAGCGCTTCAGGAACTTGATGGCCACCGGTTCATCCATCTTTCCCCGGCGGCATTTCGACTGGCATTTGTGATCGCAGACCCGGCCGCAGACCGAGGGGAAGGGGTTGGTCCTAAGCATGACCTTGTAGGCGTCCGCCAGACGATTGGCCCGGATCAGGGCGATGTAGGCGGGGATGTCCATCCCCACGGGGCAGGTGTTCTGGCAGGGGGATTTGAAGAGGGCGCCGCAAACCGAGGCGTGGCACTTCTTTTCCCGGATGTGGGCCTCGTACTCGTTCCGGAAATAACGGATCGTGCTCAGAACCGGATTGGGGGCCGTCTGCCCCAGACCGCAGAGGGAGGCGTCCTTGATGATCGCCGCCATCTCTTCCAGAAGTTCGATGTCCCCTTCCTTACCCTGGCCTTTGGTGATGTTGGTGAGGATCTCCAGCATCCGTTTCGTCCCCTCCCGGCAGGGGGTGCACTTTCCGCACGATTCGTCCTGGCAGAAGTCCATGAAGAACCGGGCCATGTCCACGGCGCAGGAGTCTTCGTTCATGACGATCAGACCGCCGGAACCCATGATGGCCCCCAGTTCCGCCACCTTTTCGTAATCCACGGGGGCGTTCAAGTGCTGGATGGGGATACATCCTCCCGAGGGGCCTCCCAACTGGGCGGCCTTGAACTTCTTCCCCTTGGGGATGCCGCCGCCGATGTCATAGACGATGGTTCCCAGGGTGGTGCCCATGGGAACCTCCACGAGACCGACATTGTTCACGTCGCCGGTGAGGGCGAAGACCTTGGTGCCCTTGCTCTTCTCCGAACCGACGCTGGCGTGCCAGGCCGCCCCTTTGAGGATGATCTGGGCGATGTTGGCCAGGGTCTCCACGTTGTTGAGGACCGACGGTTTCTGCCACAGGCCGGCGATGGCGGGGAAGGGCGGCCGGGGGCGGGGCATGCCCCGCTTGCCTTCGATGGAGGTCATGAGGGCCGTTTCCTCGCCGCAGACGAAGGCCCCGGCGCCCTGGTAGATCTCCAGGTCGAAGTCGAAGCCCGTGCCGAGGATGTTCTGCCCGAGGAGCCCCATCTCCTTGGCCTGGCCGATGGCGACGTTCAGGCGGTGGATCGCCAGGGGGTATTCGGCGCGGCAGTAAATGTAGCCGTGGTGGGAGCCGATGGCCTTGGCGGCGATGACCATGCCCTCCAGAACGGCGTGGGGGTCCGCCTCCAGGACGCTCCGGTCCATGAAGGCCCCGGGATCTCCTTCGTCGGCGTTGCACAGGACGTATTTTACGTCGCCGGGGGAGGCGGCGGCGAATTTCCATTTCAGGCCCGTGGGGAAACCGGCCCCGCCGCGGCCGCGCAAGCCGGAATCGAGGACTTCCTTCACGATCTCCTCGGGGGTCATCTCCGTCAGGGCCTTGGCCATGCCCTGATAGCCGTCCCGGGCGATATATTCCTCGATCTTTTCCGGATCGATGAGCCCCCGGTTACGGAGGACCCGCAGCTCCTGGAGGGCGAAAAAGGGGATCTCCTGCATGGTGGGGATGACCGCTTCCGTGGTGGGTTCCTTGTAGAGGAGCCGTTCGAGGACTCTGCCCTTGATCAGATGTTCCGCTACCAGTTCCGGGACGTCTTCCGGCTTGATCGTCATGTAGATCACGCCTTCGGGATAGACGACCATAATGGGACCCATGGCGCAAAAGCCGTTGCACCCCGTCTCCACGAGTTTGATTTCCTCCGCCAGATTCTTTTTAGCGAGTTCTGCCAGCAGCGCCTTCTTCACGGCGATGCTTCCGGAGGCGTGACAGCCCGTACCGCCGCAGATCAGCAAGTGCGATCGGAATACTTTCATTTATTGAGATCCTCCTTCTATCTTTGAATTTCCGCACCCCTGGCCAGGACGAAGGGGGTCTGAATCTCTCCCTCCAGGATGTGTCTCTTGAACACCTGGCGCATCTTGTTGGGATTCATGTATTCATATTTGATCGGTTCCTGGTTGATGACCTCGACGGTGACCAGGGGTTCCCGGCTGCATAAACCCATACAGCCCGACGTGGTGACGGTGACGTCTGTGACACCCGACGCTTCGATTTCCCCCATCAGGGCATCCATGACCTCCTTGGCCCCGGAGGCGATGCCGCAGGTCCCCATATGCACCGTGACCTTGACCCGGAGATGACCGTCGCGCAGGGCGGTCTCGGCATGAACCCGCTCCTTGATCTTCTTCAAATCTTCAATTGTGATCTTCGCCATTTGGCACCTCGCTTTTCATCAATTATAAGCGTTCAAAATCTCTTTTACTTTGGCCGGTTTCACCCTTCCGTGCACATCGTTGTCCACGACGATGACCGGGCCCAAACCGCAGGCGCCGAGGCAGCGGACCGATTCGTAGGTGAATTTGCGGTCGGGCGTGGTCTCTCCCTCCCGGACGCCGAAAGTTTTCTCGATGGTTTCCGCCAGGGCCTTCCCGCCCCGGACATAGCAGGCCGTTCCCAGGCACACCCGGACGGTATGCCGTCCCCGGGGGGTCATGGTGAAAAAGGAATAAAAGGTCACCACCCCGTAAACGCGGCTCAGAGGGAGGTTCAAACCTCTGGCGATCGCCTTCTGCACGGAAACGGGGATATATTCCAGCGCTACCTGGGCCTCCTCCAGGACGGGGATGAGCCCGCCGGGTTTGCCCTTGTATCTGGCTATTATTTCGTAGAGTTTCTCTACCTGTGCTTCGGTGAATTCCTTGAGTAATGCCTCTTTTTCATGCTTCATGAATATCTTCCTCCTCAATAGAAAAACCTGTCTTACGCGGCGGATGCTATTTCCTGCAAACCCTCGTTTATGTTCCGGCGGATAATTTTCAGGACCTCGACGTGATTGATGGGTACGTCGTCGAGTTCCTCCTTCAACGCTGCGGTATCCAATTCGAAAACACCGTGCGGGCAGCGATGGCGATAACTGAAGTCGACCCCGGGATTGCCGGCGATCAGGGTTGTAAGGGCCCCGGCCACATCTCCCAGGGGCTGGCGGTCAAGATGGCCAAGCCCGAAGGTGACTTTGAGGCGCGTGCCTTTCCCCGGCGCCGACGTTATGGTCAATGCGCCGCCCGCCCTTTCCGCCGCCTGGGACAGCATGGGCAGCCCCAAACCCACCCGCCGCACTTTTTTAGTCGTGTAGAAGGGATCCAGGGCCTTGGCCAGCTCCGCCTCGCTCATCCCGGCGCCGTCGTCATTGATCTCCAGGGACAAGAGATCCCGCTCCGGGTCTTCCGTCAATATTATCTCTACATGCCGGGCGCCCGCCCGGGTGGAGTTCTCCGCGATATCGAGGATGTGCAGGGCCAGTTCCAGCATGTCAGCCGCTTATCCTTCTGCCTTCCCGGTTTTGCAGGGCCAGGCAGAGTTCCCGGAAACTGGCCTCGGCGATCCGCATCTCCGTCCAGGCGCGACCGATGTCCCCGAGAAAGTGGGCGTCGGAAGAGGTCAGGAAGGGATAACCGGCCAATTCGGGGAACTTCGCCCGGGCGCCGGCCAGACCCAACCGGGGGGTGAATTCCAGGGCGTCAAAGGCAAATGACGGATCGACGAACCCCAGTTGACCGATGACGCTGAAGCTCTCCCGGTCAACGTGGGAGGCGACGGCGATGCCCCCCTCGGCGTGGATGCGAACGATGAGTTCCTGAAGGGGCAGATCGGTGGCGCCGATGAGGAGCCGGTTGTTGAACCCCTCGACTTCGTCGTTTTCGTTGACGATGGCCTGGCAGCCGAAAATCTCTTCGTCGTTCTCTCCCGGCAGATGCTCGTAAACGAGCTTCTGAAAACGCTCCAGTTGAAGGATGTTGTCAAAGAGCGCCAGGGTGTGAACCTCCTCCCGGCTCGCCACCTCCATCCCCGGCAGCACCGTCAGGGCAGCTCCGGCGGCGGCACGTTGGACATAGACGGCATTTTCCGAGGCATTATGATCGCAGACGCCGATGATGTCGAGCTTTTTTTCCAGCGCCTTGCGGACAATGGCCCGGGGGTACATATCCAGTTCGGCGCATGGTGAAAGGCAGGTGTGAATGTGAAGGTCGCAACGCATCGCCTTCAACATGGGCCGACCCTAAAAATTGGCAAAAAAAAGACCATGTGGGCATGGTCTTAGCATACGGAGGGTTCCCGATCCTTCTTTGCGTTAATCAGGTTGTATACCCTGCCGATCGTTTCGAATCCGGGCATGTCCGCCACCATAATGGGAATCCCTTCCCTGCGGGCCTTCTCCACGGTGTCGGGCGCCGGGTCGGCGCCCTGGATGAGGATGATGCCGGCATGATCTTTCAGGCTGGCCACGGCGACGATATTCTGGTGGATCTGGCGGGTGATCCACACATCCCCTTCCTTGCTGTTGGCCATGACGTCACTGAGGAGGTCGCCGACGTACCCCCCGGTAACCTCGGTATCCAGACGATCTGCGCCGGTGATGACCCGCATGCCCAATTCCTTGACGATGTTTTCTAAGTTCACGGCAAACAATAATAATAAATTTAGATACCGTCAAAATCCTTGTCGATCCGGATGACCATTTTCAAATGGGTGCCTTTGCCGATTTCGGAGGTGATGCGGAAGAAATCGGAGAAGTTCTTGATGTTGCACAACCCCATGCCGGCGCCGAAACCCATCTCCCTAATCTTTTCCGTGGCCGTGGAGTAGCCCGCCTGCATGGCCAGATCGATATCCACGATTCCCTGCCCTTCGTCTATCGCCTCGACGGTGACGTGTTCCGGCGTCACCCGGAGAAGGATTTGGCCGCGGTCGGCGTAGGAACAGATATTTATTTCCGCCTCATAAGTGACTAATGCCGCCCGCCGGACGACCTCTTTGGAAAGATTCAGCCTTTTCAGGAGCGCCTTGATTTGGCTGGAGACATGCCCGGCGTTTTCGAAGGTTCCTCCTTCTACGGAGAATGAATTTTCATAGACGGTCGTATCATGAGAAAGCACGTTCTTCGTCAACCCTTTCCACGCAGCCGACGATTCCCTTCGCGTATAATTTTCCGGCCGTCTCAAAGAGGATGTATTTGGTAACCAGGATCGGGATCTGCAGTTCTTCGGCAAGGCGAATGGTTTCCGGGGAAGGACGTTTACCGCGCACCATGATGATGGCGGCGATATCGAGAACATCGGAGGTGCGGATGACCTGGGGATTGGTCAGCCCCGTGAGCAAAAGGCTGCCGGCCTTGGCAAAGGCCAGGACGTCGCTCATGAGATCGGCCCCAAAGGCGGTTTTTACCTCTTTGTCTAACTGATCAGCGCCGACGAGTACCTCTGCATCCAGAATATCTTTCACTTCTCGAAGCGTCACCTTGCTCTCCTTTGTTGAAGAATATTGTTAAAAAACAAGCCCCTATTCACCTGCCGCCTTGCTTGAGGCGGTTTACCATATGGGAGGGGGGATGTCAATATAATTGTCCCGGCTCCGGCAGTGAAAATAATTGCCTAGATTCTTAAGCCGTTCATGATATAATAAAACTGTCGGGGGCCGATCGTCACGAAGAGGGAGTATCAACCCGGATATAGGAGCGATGATGGAAGACGATACAATAAAGGGGGAATCGCAGGGAGGAAAAAATCAGGCTGTCGCCGGCTGTGATCCTGATCAGGCCGTCAGCGACGGCACGGAGAAAATCGCCAGGGTGGAAGCGGCATTACGCCGGATGGAGGAATCTTACCGCCGCCTGGTCGAAAATGCCACGGATATAATCTACAGGGCCGACGCCACCGGCCGTTTCAACTTCTTCAATCCCGCGGCGATCAGGATCACCGGGTATTCGGAAGGGGAGCTCATGCACAGGCACTTCCTGGAACTGGTGCATCCCGATTACCGTGCCGCCGCCGATAGATTCTACGGGAAACAATATCTGGAAAAGACGGCCACTACCTATTTTGAATTTCCCCTGATCAAGAAGGATGGGAGTGAAGTCTGGTTGGGGCAGCAGGTGCAACTGATGATGGAAGCCGGGGAAGTCCGGGGATTCCAGGCCATTGCCCGGGATATTTCCCGGCAGAAAAGACTGGAAGCGGATCTCCAGGATTCCGAACACCGCCTGGCCATGATCTTGAGCACCGTCCAGGCGGGCATCATCCTCGTGGACGCCGGTACCCATATCATCGAGGAGGCCAATGAAAGCGCCGCGGCGATGATCGGCCTGCCCCGGGAAGAAATCGTCGGCCGGCTCTGCCATCGCTTCGTATGTCCGGCGGAGGAGGGGAAGTGCCCCATCACCGACCTGGGCCAGACGGTGGACAACTCCGAACGGATCCTGCTTACGGCGGCGGGCGGCCGGCTGCCGGTCCTGAAAAACGTGGTTCCCCTGGAGATCAAGGGACGGAAATATCTCATCGAGAGCTTTGTGGACATCTCCAGCGTGAAAAGGGCGGAGGAGGAGGCAAGAAGGGAGAATGCGAAGCTTTCCGCCATGATTTCCGGGATGGAGGAAGGCGTGGTGTTTGCCGACGCCGCCGGGGTGATCGTGGAGGTCAATGACTATTTTTGTCGTTTTGTCGGACTGGACCGGAAGGACATCCTGGGGAAGCATATGGAGTCTTTTCATACCGCTGCGGTCATGGAAAGGATCGCCCCCCGCCTCCGGGAGTTCCGCGAGCGGCCCGGCAGCCCGGCCGTGGTCATGCAGCGAACGCTGGGATCGGCGCACGTCATCTTGCGTCTCCAGCCCGTCTATCGGGAGAAAATTTACGACGGGCTGCTCCTGAATGTGATCAATGTCACCGATCTCGTCGAGGCGCGCCTCAAGGCCGAGGAGGCCAGCCGGGCCAAAAGCGAGTTCCTCTCCACGATGAGCCATGAGATCCGCACCCCCATGAATGCCATCATCGGCATGGCGGAGTTGCTGTCCGAAACGCCCCTCACGGAGGAACAGCGGAATTTCGTCCGGGTATTGAGCGGCGCCGGGGAAAATCTGCTGATCATCATCAACGACATCCTGGATCTGTCGAAGGTGGAGGCCGGTCAGATCCAGTTGGAAACACTTGATTTCGTACTTTCCGAGGTTGTGGAGAAAACCTGCGAGGTGCTGGCGGTGCGGGCCCAAGACAAAGGACTGGAATTGATTTCCAGCATCGCCTTCGACGTTCCCGATTATCTTCGCGGTGATCCGGCCCGGCTTCAGCAGGTGCTCATCAATCTCCTCGGGAATGCCGTGAAGTTCACCGACCGGGGGGAGGTGACGCTGCGGATAACCGTGGACGAGGCAAGCGAGCGGCTTCCCGGGCGGGTGACGTTGAGGTTCTCCGTGACCGACACGGGCATCGGCATTCCCCGGGAAAAGCTGGGCATGATCTTCGACAAGTTCACCCAGGCGGATACCTCCACCACGCGAAAGTACGGAGGTACGGGTTTGGGACTGGCCATCACCAAGAAATTTGTCGAGCTCATGGGCGGACGGATCTGGATCGAAAGCGAACCGGGAGAGGGGACGGCGGTGCATTTCACCGTACCCTTCGCGGTGCAGCTGGAGATCAAGCCCCGGGACGAATTCACGGAAGAGCCGCTCACGGGCGTCAAAGTTCTGGTGGTGGACGACAACGAGACCAACCGCATGATCCTCCGGGGCATGCTCCGGCACTGGGAGGCGGAGGTCGCGGATGCGCCGGACGGGATCCGGGCCCAGGAGGTCCTCCGGACGGCGGTTGCCCAGGGCAATCCCTTTCGTTTGGTCCTGATGGATTACCACATGCCGGAAATGAGCGGGCTGGACGTGGCGGCGGCCATGGCCGCCGATCCGCTGCTGAAGGACGTCCCCGTTATCATCCTGTCCTCCGGCTACCGGCTGCGGGAAGACAATGCCTGTCCCGTGGCGAGTTTTCTCCAGAAGCCGGTGAAGATGGCGGAGTTGCGGGCAACCATCAGCCGGGTCTTGCAATCCTGCCGGGAGCCCGTTGCCCCGACGCTTCCCCCCGGGGAGGGGAAAAGGGATGACGACGTCGCGGTCTCTGCCGCAAGGCCCCTGCGCCTGCTCCTCGTGGAGGACAACGAGGACAACCGGTTGCTGATCCGGTCGTTCCTGAAGAAAAGCCCCCACATCGTCACGGAGGCGGAAAACGGTCTCGAGGCCCTGGAGGCGTTCAAGAGCGCCCGGGAAAGATTCGATCTCATCCTGATGGACATGCAGATGCCGGTGATGGACGGTTATACGGCCACCGCGGCCATCCGGAACTGGGAGCGGGATCTGGGCCTGGCGCCGACGCCGGTGGTGGCCCTTACCGCCTACGCCCTCAAGGAAGATGCCGACAAGAGTCTGGCTGCGGGCTGCGACGGTCATCTCACCAAACCCATCAAGAAAGCGAAATTGCTCGAGGCCATCGACAAGTATGCTGCGCAACCGGGGGATTAGTCTTTTTTGTGAAAGCAAGGGATATTGACGACACTCACATCGGAGCGGATGATTTTTACCGGATCCTGGCCGAATCATCCTTTGCGGGTATTTATGTGGTACAGGACGGGTATTTCCGCTATCTGAACCGGAATGCCGCCGCCTACGCCGGCTACCGGCCCGAGGAACTGATCGGAAGCAGAGCGGACCGGATCGTCCACCCCGAAGACCGGGAGCAGGTCATGACCTCGGCCCGGGAAATGCTGCGGGGTTTACGTTCCGATCCGTATGAGTTCAGGATCATCAACAAAAGCGGAAATATCCGCTGGATCATGGAAACGGTGACGGCCATCGGCTATGAAGGGCGTCCGGCCATTCTGGGAAATTCCATGGATGTTACGGAGAAGAAGGATGCAGAGGCAGCCCTGCGGATGAGCGAAGAGCGTTACCGGAACATCGTCGAGCACAGCGGGGTGCTTTTTTACACCCATACACCGGACCATATCCTGACCTTTGTCAGCGACAACGCCCCACATTTTTTCGGATGCAGTCCGGAGGAGGCGAAGATTTCCTGGCAGGATTTCCTTACCGACAACCCCGTCAACCAGGCCGGCATCGTTGCCACGCAACAGGCCCTGGATACGGGAGAGATACAACCCCCTTACGAACTCGAGCTGCGGAAGAAAAACGGGGAGTTGATCTGGGTGGAGGTGCACGAGCGGCCGGTGGTTATTGACGGCAAGATCCAGGCGATTGTAGGCAACCTGGTTGATATCAGTATCCGCAAGTGGATGCAGCAGGCGCTTTCCGAAAGCGAGGAAAAATACCGCACCCTTATCGAAACCACCCCGGACCTGATCTTCACCGTGGATCGCCACGGGTTTTTTACCTTTGCCAACCAGCGTTTTGAGGAGGAGCTGGGTTATCCGCCGGCGGAACTCATCGGCAAACCCTTCACCTGTATCATCCCCCCGGAAAGCATCCCCCTGCTCATCGACAAGTTCAAAAGAGGGGTCGCCGGAGAGAAGATTCCCCCCTACGAAGTGGAGCTTGTGGGCAAGGAAGGGCAGCGGGTCGTCATCGAGTTCGTCACTTCCACCTACTGGGACGAGACCACCGGCCGGGCCCGGGGCAGGTTCGGCATCGGCCGCAACGTGACCGAAAGACGCCGGGTTCAGAACGCCCTCAAGGCCAGCGAGGAGCGCTATCGGACCATTATCGAGAACATCGGCGACGGCTATTACGAAGTGGACCTGCAGGGCAATATCCAGTTCGTAAACGAAGCCTGCATGCTGATCACCGGCCTGCCCCGCCGGCAGATCGTGGGGGCGAGCTTCCGGGATTTCTTTTCCCCGGCGGACATCAGGGAAATTGCCCTGACATTCAAACGGACCTTTCAGACCGGCGCGCCCCAAAAGGGGCTGGTGAAAAGGGTCAAACGGCCGGACGGCAGGGAGCAGTATGTGGAGATCTCCGTGTCGCTCCGCAGGGACAACGCGGGAGCTGTACAGGGTTTCATGGGGATTCTGCATGACGTGACGGAGAGGAGGAAATCCGAGGAGATGATCCAGTGGATGGCCTACCATGACAGCCTCACCGGCCTGCCCAACCGCATCCTCTTTCACGACCGGCTGGTGATGGCTATCGCCCAGGCAAAACGCAATGCGGAGCAACTGGCGGTGATGATGCTGGATCTGGACAGATTCAAGGAAATCAACGACACCCATGGCCATGCCGTCGGTGACTCCGTCCTGCGTTCGTTCGCCGAGCGGATAAAGAACCGGCTGCGGGAGGGAGACACATTTGCCCGTACCGGCGGCGATGAATTCATGATCATCATGCCCCGGATCCGCCATGGCCGCGACCTGGCGATGCTGGGAGAGACACTGGTCGGCGCCATGGCCGCGCCGTTGCCTATGGGAGAGACATCGTTGCAATGCAGCACCAGCATCGGCATCGCCCTTTATCCTCGGGATGGGGAGGACTTTGACTCCCTGGTGAAAAACGCCGATACGGCGATGTATGTCGCCAAGGACCGGGGAGGCAATGCCTATGAGATTTTTACCCAGGAAAAAAAGAAAAAAAATACTTGACGATTGAGCCCCTTTCTGTTAGGCGGAATCCACCGCTTGGATCCCTTTAGGGGACTGGGACGGGAAGGTACAGGGCAAGCAGCATCAGGAGCGTGAAAATCCAGGCCTCCCGTCATTGACGGCGAGGCTTTTTGCGTTTCGGGAGGAGACGCCGATGAAGATCATTGCGACGGTGAAGGAGATGCAGGCCTATGCCGAGTCTCTGCGTACGGCCGGGAAAAAGATCGCCTTCGTTCCCACCATGGGATATTTCCACGAAGGACATCTCAATCTCATGCGCCTCGGCCGGAAACTGGGGGATTGCCTGGTCATCAGCATCTATGTGAACCCCACCCAGTTCGGGCCCAACGAGGACCTGGCGAAATATCCCCGGGACTTTGAACGGGACCGGGAGCTGGCGGCCGGGGTCGGCGTCGATGTCATCTTCTATCCCCCCAATGAAGAGATGTATCCCCCGAACTACCAGACCTACGTGAACGTCGAGGAGGTGACGAACAACCTCTGCGGACTATCCCGGCCGGGTCATTTCCGGGGTGTCACGACGGTATGCTGTAAACTCTTCAACATGGTGAAACCCCATGTCACCATCTTCGGCAAGAAGGACTTCCAGCAGCTTACGGCCATCAAAAGGATGGTTCTGGATCTGAACATGGACCTGGAAGTAGTGGCCATGGAAACCACCCGGGAGCCCGACGGGCTGGCCATGAGTTCCCGGAATGTCTACCTCAAGCCGGAGGAGCGGGAATCGGCCCTGAGCCTCAGCCGCGGCCTCAAGATGGCCAGGGAAATGTACGAACAGGGGGAGCGGGATGCCGGGGTCATCATCGGCGCCGTCCGGGAGTTTATCGCCGGTCATCCCCATGCCAAAATCGATTATGTGCAGATTTGCGACACCGGCACCATGAAGGATGTGGAAAGATTGGACGGCGAGGCGGTGATCGCCCTGGCCGTGAAGGTCGGTTCGGCCCGGCTGATCGATAATTACGTCTTCGGCGCGCCGCTGGAGATATGAACGGGGAGTAGGACCTATGCAGAGGTTTATGCTGAAATCGAAACTGCATCGCGCGGTGGTGACAGATGCGAATCTGCACTATGAGGGGAGCATCACTATCGACGAAGAGCTGTTGGAAGCGGCGGATATCATCCCCTATGAAAAGGTGGCCATTTATAACGTGACCAACGGGGAACGCTTTACCACCTATGCCATCAAGGGCGCCAGGGGTTCGGGAACGATATGCCTGAACGGCGCCGCCGCCCACAAGGCGGCCAGGGGGGATGTGATCATCATCGCCACGTACGTTGTGGCCGGGGCTTCGGAACTGGCGGGATGGTCGCCCAAGTGCGTCCTCCTGAACGAGAAGAACGGCATAAAGAAGATCAACTGAAAATTGCGCAACCATTTGCCGGTGTGCGGGAGAGGTGCACAGGCGCCTTATCCGCACACTTTTTTTTCATTTCCCGGAGATAACGCGCCGTCGCCGGTGGTTCGTGAAAAACAGGGATCTGATCAAAAACAGGGTTCTTTAACGGGAAACTGATGAAATGAGCAAAAAAGTCAAACAGATATTCATCACCGGCCTGGCGGTGACGATTCCCATCGGCTTGACCCTGTATGTCCTCTTTTTTCTCATCGAGGTCATGGACAATCTGCTCCGGATCATCCCCCACCGGTTTCACCCCGACACCCTGCTGCAGTTTCATGTCCCCGGCCTGGGGGTAATTTTCGTCTTGATCCTGATTTTCATCAGCGGCCTCCTGATGAAGAGCTATATCGGCAACCGGATCGTTCAACTGGGGGAATCGGTTTTTCATCGCATCCCGGTGATCCGCAGCATTTACGACGGCACCAAGCAGGTGATGGACCGCATGTTCGTCCAGCACAACCGGAGTTTCAAGAAGGTGGTGCTGGTGGAGTTTCCCCGCCCCGGGGCCTATACCCTGGGCTTCGTCACCGGTTCCGCCCAGGAGGGGATGCAGGGGGACATCGGCCGGCCCTGGGCCAACGTTTTCGTTCCCACCACTCCCAACCCCACCTCGGGCTACCTCCTGATGATTCCCGAACAGGACCTTGTCGAAGTACCCATGACGGTGGAGGAAGCCCTGGCCTATGTCGTCTCCTGCGGTCTGGTCCAGCCTCAGGCCGTCAGGGGCTGACGACACCCGGGGATTCTTCATTCTTTACGGCATCTTCACTCGAAAATAAGTGTACATGTCATTGATCTGCAACAATTACTCATTAACTATGCCGTTGCGGAAGCGGCGGCGCGCTGCCCGTTGTTTTCATCCTGCTTTGTGACGGGATGCCTGCACGGGGGGGCACAACCTGAACCGGCCTCTCTCAGCGGCAGGTGGTCTGTGCGGTCCCGATCCCGGCCCTTCAGGAAACAGCCGCTTGGGAAAGAAGCATCGGTACGTAAAAAATATATTGATGCCGTTGCCGGGGGTGTGTTAAAAAATCACCGAAACTATAGCAAAGGAGATCAGCCCATGTACGTTACCTCGGAGAGCGTCAAGGTCGGACACCCGGATATGGTTTGCGACGCCATTGCCGCCAATATCATCGCCGATATCCTCTCGGAGGAGCAGAAAATCGGCATGACCATCGACAATATGCCCCACTGCGGGTTGGAGGTCTTTCTGGGCAAAGGCCTCTGCGTTGTCGGCGGCGAGGTGGCCACCCGCACTTATGTGGACATCGAAAAGGTCATTCGGAAGACGGTGCTGTCCCTGGGATACAAGGATTCCGCTGTGGGTCTCAACGGCAACTCCATGGGGGTACTGAATGCCATGATTCCCCAGTCTCCGGACATAAACATCGGCACCCGGGCGGAAATGGGAAAATACAAGGAGATCGGCGCCGGCGATCAGGGCATCGTCTACGGATTCGCCTGCGACGAAACCCCGGAACTGCTGCCTTTGCCCTATGTATTGGCGAATCGCCTGATGCGGGCCTTCGAGTATTGCGGCAATCCTGTCTTCGCCCCGGACGGGAAGGGTCAGGTAACCGTTCAGTACGATGAGAACATGAAACCGGTGCGGCTGGCCACGATCCTCATGTCCAACGCCATCGATTACCGCCATGTGCCCGATACGTTCCGGAACACCATCGAGCACGTTGCCCGTTCCATCGCCTTTGAGACCCTGGCCGATTACGTGGACGCCGACACGGAGTTTCTTTTCAATCCCACCGGAGAGTGGCAGGCGGTGAACTCGTGCAGTGCCGCCGACTCGGGGGTGACGGGGAGAAAACTGGTGGTGCAGCTCTACGGAGGCTATCCGGGGGCCCAGATCGGCGGCGGGGCGATCATCAACAAGACACCGGAAAAGGTGGACTGTTCGGCGACCTTCGGGGCGCGCTATGTGGCGAAGAACATCGTCGCCGCCGGGCTGGCCAAGAAATGTTCCGTTCAGATCGCCTACGCCATCGGCATCGCCAGGCCCATCTCCATCTATGTGCATACCTTTGGCACCGGCCGGATCCCGGACGATGATTTGTCGAAATTCATCAAGGAAATCTTCGATTTGACACCCCGGGGGATGATCGAGGCCTTCGATCTGCTCAATAGTAAAACCTATAAAAAGATCGCCCGCAATCTCTTTCTGGACGACTATCCCTGGGAGAAAACCGACAAGGCGGAGAACCTGCGACAGGCGGCCCGGGTTTGATGCTGCCGCGGTTCCTCATCCCTGCGAGGGGGCGCTTCTTCGTGGGGGGGCGCCTGGTTTGAAGAAGCGGCTTTCGCCGGCTTGGAGGTGAAAACACCCGCAGCTACCCGGGTGTTTTCGTTGTTCGTGGGTGATGGATAAGCATGACAATATTTAGAATTATGAACTAAGGAGGATGTGTGGCTTACAAAAAGATAGATCCGTCTTTGCCCTATAAAGTTGCGGATATTTCCCTGGCGGCATGGGGACGGAAGGAAATGGAACTGGCGGAAAACGAGATGCCCGGGCTCATGGCGGTCCGGAAGAAATACGGCCCCGGTAAACCCCTGGCCGGCAGGAAAATCATGGGGAGTCTGCATATGACCATCCAGACGGCCATGCTTATCGAGACCCTGAAGGAACTCGGGGCGGACCTCCGCTGGGCCTCCTGCAACATCTTTTCCACCCAGGATCATGCCGCGGCGGCAATCGCCGCCGCCGGTTCGGCCGCCGTCTTCGCCTGGAAGGGCGAGACCCTGGAGGATTACTGGTGGTGTACAGAGCAGGCCATGACCTGGCCGGACGGTACCGGTCCCGATCTCCTCGTTGACGACGGCGGCGACGCCACCCTCCTGGTTCATCAGGGCGTCAAGGTGGAGAGAAATCCGGAAATATTGAAGGAAAAGCCGGACAACAGGGAATTCGCCATCGTCATGGAGCGTCTGGCCCGGGGCTACAGACATGATCCGCAGCGCTGGCAGCGCCTGGCCGGGGGCATCATCGGGGTTTCGGAGGAGACGACGACGGGCGTCCATCGTTTGTATCAGATGCAGCAGCGCGGGGAACTCCTTTTCCCCGCCATCAACGTCAACGATTCCGTGACGAAATCGAAGTTCGACAACCTTTACGGCTGCCGGGAATCCCTGGCCGACGGTATCAAGCGGGCCACGGATGTCATGGTAGCCGGCAAGACCGTGGTGGTCTGCGGCTACGGCGATGTCGGCAAGGGTTCGGCCCAGTCCATGCGTGGTTTCGGCGCCCGGGTCGTCATCACGGAGATCGACCCCATCTGTGCCCTCCAGGCGGCGATGGAAGGATTCGAGGTCCGGACGCTGGAGGAAGTCGTGACCACGGCGGACATCTTCGTCACGGCGACGGGTTGCTGCGATGTCATCACCGGCGCCCATATGGAAAAGATGAAGAACGAGGCGATTATCTGCAATATCGGCCACTTCGACAGTGAAATCGCCATGCATTACCTCGAAAACAACCCCCGGTGCCGGAAGGAGACCATCAAACCCCAGGTGGACAAATGGACCCTCGCCTCCGGCCGCTCCATTATCGTTCTGGCGGAAGGACGGCTCGTGAATCTCGGCTGCGCTACGGGTCATCCGAGTTTCGTCATGAGCAACAGCTTCACGAACCAGTGCCTCGCCCAGATGGAATTGTCGAAAAAGCGCTATCAGCCGGGAGTTTACACCCTTCCCAAACACCTGGACGAAGAGGTGGCCCGCCTCCATCTGCCCCGACTCGGCGCCAAGTTGACCAGGTTGACGAAGGACCAGGCCGCGTATCTCGGCGTGTCGGTCCGGGGGCCTTATAAACCCGATCACTATCGTTATTGATCGTTATTGATTGATATCGGGGCGCGATGTTTCGCTGCCGGCCGTCGGGAACCGGTTCGTTTCCTTATCCGGGGGGAGATTCGTCCGGCCGGGGATGTCGGCTTTGTTCTCCGGCAACCGGCACCGGAAGACGGTGAAGGGGAGGCGCCGCGCCGATCTGCGGCCTGGAATGGGGCGACGCTGAGGGGCGGTAGTGATGTCGGGGCCGCGGAACGGTGTGCCGTTTTAGGTCGGGCTTGACCTGGCTGAGGGAGGAAAAAGCAGGCGGGGTAGCCATCTATGCCTTTGAATATTAAACGTTTCAAGCCCGGACAATAACGGCCTGCAGACGTCACGTCTTGAAAATCGGAAGGGAAATGAGGATCTGCCTTGAAAAAATGCCTGATCGTCGATGACGAAGAACAAAACCGGTACCTGATGGAGGTCGTTCTCAAAGGTTGCGGCTGGGAAACCGTCACGACCGTAAACGGGGTCGAGGCGCTGGCGAGTGCGAGACGTGACCCGCCGGATATCGTCATATCGGATATCCTCATGCCGGGGATGGACGGATTTACCCTCTGTCGGGAATGGAAAGCAGACGAGGTTCTGAAACATATCCCCTTCGTTTTCTATACCGCCACTTATACCGATTCCCGCGACGAGACCTTTGCCTTGAGCCTCGGGGCGGACCGCTTTATCCGCAAACCCCAGGAACCGGAATTGTTCGTGAAGATCATCAAAGAAGTGCTCGGGGAAAGATATACAACCGCCTCCGGACCTCTGGGAGCGGACATGGAGATCTTCAGGCAATACAACGAGGTGTTGTTCCGGAAGCTCGAAAAGAAGGTCGGGGATCTGGAATCCGCCAACCGGAACCTCAAGAAGTGGGAAGAAAAATATCGGCTCGAGTTCGAAAATATTAACGACGTCATTATCCTGCTGGATACGGGGCTGAATATCCTGAGCATATCTCCCAGCCTGGAGAGGATGTTGGGTTACGGACCGCAGGATTTTACCGGCCGCCCGATTTCCGACCTGGGGAATATCGTGCGATCGGAAGTGTTCGCCCGGGTGGTTGCGGACATGAATTCGATCCTGACGGGGGTGCGGGTCCCGACGACGTCCTGTGAATTCATCGCCCGGGACGGGACGGTAAGGTATGGCGAAATCAGCGGCTCCCCCATAGTGCGGGACGGCGTGATCGTCGGCCTCATCGCCGTGGTTCGTGATATAACCGAGCGTAAACAGGCGGAGGAGGCACTGCTGAGGACGAACGAATTGCTGGATTCGATCGTTGAGAATATCCCGGATATGATTTTTCTCAAGGATGCGCATGATCTCCGGTTTGTGCGGTTCAATCGGGCCGGGGAGGAACTCCTTGGTTACTCCCGAGACGAGCTGCTGGGGAAAAACGACTATGATTTCTTCTCGCCGGAACAGGCGGACTTTTTCACGGAGATGGATCGCCGGGTTCTCCAGGGTAAAAGGGTCGTCGATATCCCGGAAGAACCCATCCGGACCCGCCACCGGGGAGAGAGGATCCTCCATACCAAGAAAGTGCCGATTCTCGCTGCGGATGCCAGGCCATTGTATCTGCTGGGGATATCGGAGGATATCACGGAGCGGAAGCGGGCCCTGGAAGCGCTGGCCGAGAGCGAGGAAAAATTCCGCAAGGCCTTCAATACGACTCCCGATGCGGTGAACATCAACCGGCTGGAAGACGGTCTTTATGTGTCGATCAATCCGGGATTCACCAGGATCACCGGATATACGGAAGAGGATATCATCGGCAGGAGCTCCATTGAATGCAACATATGGGTCCGAAGCGAAGACAGAAAAAGACTTGTCGAGGGGTTGTTGAAAGACGGGGAAGTCTCCAATCTGGAGGCCGTTTTTCGGATGAAGAACGGTGAAATCAGATCTGGGTTGATGTCGGCATCGATGATCGAGCTCAACGGGGTTCCCCATATCCTCAATATCACCCGGGACATCACCGAATTCATGGATATGGAGAGGAAGCTGATCCATGCCCAAAAGATGGAGGCCATCGGTACCATGGCCGGCGGCATCGCCCACGACTTCAACAACGTCTTGATGGGGATCCAGGGGTATGTCTCCCTGATCCTGATGAACATGAATCCCGCCGACCCCAATTATGAACGACTCAGGAAAATCGAGGAACAGGTGCAGAGCGGCGCCGGTTTGTCGAGGCAGTTGCTTGGATTCGCCCGGGGCGGCATATATGAACTGAAGCCCACCAATATCAACGAGATCATCGAAAAGACCGTTTCCATATTCTCGCGGACCAGGAAAGAGATCGTCATGCGCCGGATATTGACCCCGGACATCTGGAGTGTCGAGGTGGACCGGGTGCAGATGGAACAGGTCTTCATGAATCTGTATGTCAATTCCTGGCAGGCGATGCCCAAAGGCGGGGAGATCTCCCTCCGGACCGAGAACTTTCTTGTCGAGGACAGGCAGGGAGAGCGCGGCGTCATGATCCCCGGAAGGTATGTAAAGATCGAGATCGCCGATTCGGGATCGGGAATGGACGATAAGACCAGAGAACGTATATTCGACCCCTTTTTCACCACCAAAGACATGGGGAGGGGGACCGGGCTTGGACTGGCCATCGTTTACGGGATCATCAAGGCGCACAAGGGCGTCGTCGATGTCGTCAGCGCTCCCGGTCAGGGGACGACGTTCACCGTCTATCTGCCGGCCTCGGGGAAAGAGGTGGTCGGAGAGACGGCCCCGACGGAGACAATTGCCGGGGGCAGGGAAACCATACTGTTGGTGGACGATGAACAGATGATCCTGGAGGTGAGCCGGGAATTGCTGGATTCCCTGGGCTACCGGGTCTATGCCGCCGCCGGCGGACAGGAGGCGATCGCTTTGTACCGGGAAAGGAAAGACGAGATCGACTTGGTAATCCTGGACATGATCATGCCGGGCCTGTCGGGAGGAGAAACCTTCGATCGCCTTCACGAAATCAATCCCGATATCAAGGTGCTGCTTGCCAGCGGTTACAGCGTGAGCGGCGAGGCGGAACAGATCCTGGCGCGGGGTTGTAACGGCTTCCTCCAGAAGCCCTTTCAGATAGAAAAACTCTCCCGTAAGATCAGGGAGGTCCTGGGAACGGCGGACTGATTCAGGTATTGACCCGGCGGATCATATAGTAGGCCGCCCCGCCGAAAAGCAGGTTGGGGAGCCAGGCCGCCAGCAGGGGATAAAGGGTTCCGGAACGGCCCAGGGAGAGGGAAAAGGCGAACACCAGCCAGTACGAAAATCCGATCACGACGCCGGCGCCGATACTCTGCGCCACCCCCCCGCTCCGCTCCGAGCGGAGGGAAAAGCTGATGCCGATGACCAGGAGGATGATGCTGACGATACTGAAGGCCATTTTGCCGTGGAGATCGACACGGTAGCGGGTGGCGTCATAACCTTCCGCCTCCAACTTCCTTATGTAGGGATACAGCTCGAAGAAGCCCATCTTATCTGCCTCCTTCTGAACCTGCTTGAAATCATCCGGTTTTTCGGGAAGCTGTACCTCTCTGGCGGCAAGACGCTCCAGTTGCGGGAAGCCGCCGCCCGGGGATTGTGAAGAAATCAGGACATTGTTGAAGATCCATTTGCCGTCCCGCCAGAAGGCCTTGTCGGCATCGATCCTCTGTACCAGCCGGAAATTGCCGTCGAGATAGTGGATGGTGATGCCGTGCAGGGAATTGTTCTTGGCGTCGAACATCCGGAAATTGTAGATGGCGTTGCTCCCCCGGTACCAGATCTCGTTCTGCTTGAAGATGCCCGGGGACTCCTGTTTCTGTACCTCCACCAGGCGGATGTATTCCGCCCGCTGAAAGGCCCGGGGGGTGATGATCTCGCTGAAAAGGAAAAGGATAACGCTTACGGCCAGACAGATGAAAACCAGGGGCAGACTGAGACGGTAGAGGCTGATTCCGTTGGCCTTGACGGCGACGATTTCGTTGTGTTTCGACAGGGTGCCGAAGGTCATGAGGGTCGCCAGGAGGATGACGGCGGGTGTCGTCTGGGAAACGACCATCGGGATCATGTAGAAGAAATGGGCGGCCATCTGTGTCAGGGTAGCGTTGTTGCTGATGAACATCCGGATCTTGCCGAAAAAGTCGATGATCAGATAGATGGAGATTATGGAAAACAGCAACAGGAAAAACAACTTGAGGTATTCCCTGATCAGATAGCGGTCCAGGATCTTCATGATTTTACAAGCTTTCTCGGTAGCCGGAACAGGAGTGGTTTTTCTGCCGCCGCCCGGAGAAACAGCCAGATCCCCGCGACGCCGAGGGCGAAATTGGGGAGCCAGGCCCCGAGGAAAGGCGTGAGCCGTCCCGTTTCCGCCAGGGCTTCGCCGCCGAGGCGCAGGAGGTAATAGACGATGACCACGGCCAGGCCGATGGTGAATCCCCAGTATTTGGCCGTGCGGTGTTTCCGGATGCCCAGGGGGATGCCGAGAATGCCGAAGACCAGGGTGGAGACGGGGATGGAGAACTTCTTGTTGATTTCAATTGCCAATTCCCGCAGATCGGCATCTTTGAGTTTCCTGTCCTGCATTTGCTTCACCATTTCGCCCACGGTCATTTCCGTGCTGGCTTTGGTTTTCCTGACGTCACCGGACATTGCCCCGCCCAGATCGAGTTTGAGGTCGTAGCGGCCGAAATCCATCCGCCGGTAATTGTTGAGACTGCGGTCCACACTGTGACTGGCGCCGTTTTCCAGGCGCAGGGTTACGGTCATGGCTTTCGGATCGGCGATCAGGTAGGCCCGGTCGGCGATGATGGTGCGCTGCTCGGTGGTGTTCCGCGTATCGGAGATCAGGACCCCGGACATGAATTCACCGTTGACGGGGACCTTGTCGGCATATAGGAGGATCCCGCTGAATTCGTCGTTGAAGACCTTTTCCTTGATGCCGGCGCCGGCCTTCTGCCGGGCCAGGTCGAACAGGAGCGATTTGACGGCGAAATTGCCGTGCGGAGCGAGATAATAGCTGGTCAGCGCCGTGAGGAGAAAACAGGCCCCCACGGCGACGAAAACGGGACGGGCGAGGCGGTAGAGGCTCATCCCCGCCGCCTTCATGACCAGGAGTTCATTGTCGCCGGAGAGACGACCCAGCCCCATCATGATGGCCACGAACAGGGAGATGGGGATGGTGAACAGCAGAAAAGAGGGCATCAGATAGATGATCAGCAGGGCGATGTCCGTGACCCGGATGCCCTTGTTGACCATGAGATCCATGAGCTGGAGGATCTTGCCCATGAGCAGGACGAAGGTCAGGATGAAGAGGATCATGAAAAAGGGGAAGGCGATCTCCTTAAGGATATAACGATCGATGATCTTTTTCATGATCCTCACGGAGTTCTACATCATGAGCTTCAGCGGTTCGATGTACTCCGGATCTTCCCGGTCCATGATCTCGATGATGTGCTTGTGCATCCTTTTTTTCATTTCCCCGAAGATGGCGCGCTTTTTCTTGAAGGTCTTGGCAAAGGCCACGGATTCCTTCATCAGATCGTCGAAATCGGCACAGGCCTTCACGATGACGTGGTGCTCTTCCAGCTCTTTCGCTCCCATCCGCTTGCCGCTGAAGACCGCATCTTCGAATTTGTAATAGGGCATGGCCTTTCTCAGGAGGGCGAACATACCCGGCAGAAAGGGGATACTGATGTCCACTTCGGGAAAGCAGAAGAAACCCTTGTCGGAGCGCATGAAACGGAAATCGCAGGCACAGGCCATGATACTGCCGTCGCCGAAGGCGTGGCCGCTGACGGCGGCGATGACGGGCATGGGGTAAAGGAGGATCCGCTTGAAGATCCGGTTCAGCCCGTACATGAAATCCCTGATGGCCGGAAAGTCCTTTTTCCCGAAGACGTCCATCAGCCAGAGAAGATCGATGCCCTGCGACCAGTTCTTGGGGTCGTTGGAAGTGATGACGACGGCGGTGATCTCCTCGTCGGCTTCGATTTCGTCAAAGGCCTGCAAAATGGCCTCGGTAAATGTGGGGTTGTGGCGGTTCTCCCCATTGGTCATGGTGATGACGGCGACATTCTCGTCTTTTTTCCATTCCAGTACTGCCATGTGGTGTTCCTCCATCCGGTGAGATTTGGCGACGGCCATGGTCGACGCTGCTGTCAATTAACACAACAGCCGTGACATTTCAATCTTTGTGCGGCGATTATCCATTTGACATTTGCCGTTTCCAAAAGGTAGAAAAGAAATATGGAAATTCCGCTGTTGAAAGACATTACCGTCATCTTTCTCCTTTCGGTGACGGTAATTTATATTTTTCACAAATTGAGCATCCCCTCCATCGTCGGTTTCATAGTTGCCGGTATTCTGGCCGGACCGGACGGCCTGAAACTGGTGGGTTCCGAAGAGAACGTCAAGATCCTGGCGGAGTTCGGTGTGGTGGCCCTGCTGTTCACCATCGGGCTGGAGTTCTCCCTCCGCACGCTCCTCAAGATGAAACGGGGGGTCCTTATCGGCGGGGGCTTGCAGGTCGGCGTCTCCATTCTGGCGGGGATGACCATCGCCGTGACAAACGGCTATCCACCGGGACAGGCGGTTTTTTTTGGATGCCTCCTCTCCCTGAGCAGCACGGCCATCGTCATGAAACTCCTCCAGGACCAGTCCCAGATCGACAGTCCGCACGGAAGGGCGGCCCTGGCCATCCTCATCTTCCAGGATGTCGTCGCCATTCCGATGATCCTTGTCGCACCGCTCCTGGGCGGGGCGGGGGGAGATGTGGGCGCCTCCCTGCTGATCCTGCTGGGCAAGGGAATACTCACCGTCGGCGCCGTCTATGTAAGCGCCCGCTGGATCATCCCCCATCTCCTGTTCAGGGTGACAAAGACAAGAAACCGGGAACTCTTCCTCTTGATAATCATCGTCATCTGCCTGGCCGTCGCGTGGCTGACCCATTACGTCGGCCTGTCTCTGGCCTTCGGGGCCTTTCTGGCCGGACTGATCATCTCCGAATCGGAATACAGCCACGACGCCATCGGCAATATCCTGCCCTTCCGGGATGTCTTCCTGAGTTTTTTCTTCGTCTCTATCGGCATGCTCATGGACATCGACGTGGTCCTTGCCAAACCTGCCGTCATCTTTTCCCTGGTCCTGGGGGTGGTTATCCTCAAAGCGACGGCGGCCTCCGCCTCTGTGTTGGTCGAAGGGCTGCCCCTGCGGCCGGCCCTTATCGCCGGCATGTCCTTGAGCCAGATCGGCGAATTCTCATTTGTCCTTTCCCTGGTCGGGGTGACATACGGACTCATGGGCGGGGATCTCTATCAGGTCTTTCTGGCCGTCTCGGTGATCACCATGATTTTGACCCCCTTTATTATCAAGATCGCTCCCGCCGCGGCCGACCGGGTAAGTGGCTGGCCGCTGCCCAGGCGCTGGAAGACCGGTTCCCCCTTACTCCGCCAGGTAACGCGGACCCGCCGTCAGGATCACCTTATCATCATCGGGTACGGTCTCAACGGCCGGAATGTGAGCCGCGCCGCCGCCCGGGCTTCGATTCCCTACATGATCCTGGAGATGAACCCGGAGACGGTGCGCCGGGAGAGAAAGGCCGGGGAGCCGATCTACTTCGGCGACGCCACCCACGAGGCCGTACTGCGCCATGCCGATATTCACCAGGCCCGGGTGATGGTCATCGCCATCAACGACCCGACGGCGACCAGGCGGATCACCGAACTGGCCAAGAGATTGAACCCGAAACTGCATGTGATCGTCCGGACGCGCTTCATCCAGGAGATGAAAGCCCTTTACGATCTCGGTGCCGATGAGGTGATACCCGAGGAATTCGAAACCTCCGTGGAGATCTTCAGCCGGGTCCTGCGGAAGTATCTCGTTCCCAAACCGGAGATCGAGCAGTTTATCGCCGAGGTGCGGGCGGCGGGATACGACATGTTGCGCAGCGTCGCGACGGAATCCATCACCTGTTCCGATTTGAAGATATGTCTCCCCGACGCGGAAATCGCCACCTTCCGTCTCAGCGGGAACGCCTCCGCGGTGGGCAGGACCGTGGCGGAACTGGCCCTGCGGAAAAGGCACGGGGTGACGCTGTTGACAATCCGCCGGGGGATGGAGATGATCTACAACCCCGATGCGGAAACACGGCTTCTGGCCGACGACATCCTGGTGGTCTTCGGCGCTCCGGACAAGCTGGCCCGGGTGATGGAGTTTTTCACGGCTCCCGGAGAAGTTGCCGGGGAGGCGGCATGAGATGTCCCCCCCCGCGGGCAACAATCATTTACCCCTGCTTCTATGACACAATGAGTTACGAAGGCTTGGCGCGGTGAAAACATCCTGGGGGCATCGGACCCTGCTCTTTGTGGGCATCATGACCTTGCTGCGTCTCGCCGTTTCTCCCACCTTCGGTCTGGGGGTGGATGAGGCCCATTATTTTCTCTATGCCTTTTATCCGGACTGGAGTTACGTGGATCATCCCCCGCTGGTCGGCTGGGTCCACTGGCCCCTGTACAAACTGTTCGGGACCAGCGAGTTTCTGGTCCGCCTGCCCGCGATCGCCCTGTTCGCCGCGACCTCCCTGTTCCTGTACCAGTGGGTGGTTTCCTTTTCCCGCTCCCCGCAGGTCGCCTTTCTCTCCGTAGTGGCGGTCAACAGTTCCTTCATCCTCAATGCCATGAGCGTCATGCTGCTTCCCGACTGCTTTCTCCTGGTGTTGGTCTTTCCCCTCATGTCCACGATCCGCAAAATCGCCGCTGCGGAGCGAAGTCAAGCCCGGACGAGGGACTTCCTCCGGCTCGGCTTCCTCCTCGGGCTCGCGGGACTGGCGAAATACACCGCCATCCTCTTTGTCCCCCCCCTGATCATCTATCTTTTCCTCAAGAAGCGTTATGACTTGCTTTATTCCCCCGGGATGATCCTGGCGGCAGGGGTCGCCCTGGTCATGATCAGTCCCGTTTTGTTATGGAATATAGGAAATGATTTCATCAGCTTCCGATATCAGGGCGGTCATGTCCTGGCGGCAACACCCCCGAGCGTCAAGTACTTTCTGGTCTCCCTGCTGGCCCAGTTCGGGGCTTACAGCCCCCTGCTTTTCGTCGTGGCCTTTTACGGCGTGACCCGGGTCTGGAAGACCGCCGATGACCGGCTTCGTCTGGCCGCCCTTTTCGGGGTGACGATCCTCCTGTTCTTCCTTTATTCTTCCCTGTACGAGCGGACCCTGCCCCACTGGCCCAGCCTCTTCTATCTCCTCTTCATTCCCGTGGGCGCTTTTTTCCTCCTCACCTCCGGAAACAGGAAACAAAGGAATTTCTTTTACTTTTCCGTCGGCTTCAGTCTGACGCTCACCTTGTTTCTCTATACCGCCCTGCCGGGGAAATGGTTCACCTTTCCCGACTACCAGTCCCCATTCCGGGACATCGTCGGCTATGAGGTGATCGCGAGGGAAGCGGATGCCCTGCTCCGCCAGGGACCGCCGGGCGGGGCGGGGACCGCCCGCATCGATGCGGGGCATAAACGGGAAGAACGGCCGCCCATTGCGGGGGATCATGCCACCCCTCCTGCCGGGCAGGGTGCCGCGGCCGGGGGGAGGTCGGGGCAGAACGGCGCTGCCGGTCTGCGCAGCGAAACCGGAGACGTTCATTCTCCCCACCCCGCCGTGTTGCCGGATGGTCAGGGTTCGGGGGAAGGGATGGGAAAGGCGGTGACCGGTGCCGCGCCGGCGCCCCGAAGGGCCCTGGCGGTGACCAACTGGACGATGGGGAGCCGGATGATCTACTACAGTCTCCCCTACGGCCGCGAGGTCTTCGTCCTCGACAACCGCCCGGACCAGTTTGATTTCTGGCAGCGACACGACCCGAAGGGATACGATCTGCTTTTCGTGAACACCCATTTCCACCGGCCGGATATCGCCGCCGCCTATCGCTGCGACGCCTGCGTGCCCGTGAAGGAAATGGATATCGTCCTGAACGGGGGGAAGGTCGATTCCTTTGCCTTTGTCTGGTGCCGCAATTATGGGGGGATGAAGTGAGGAATTCAAGCGAACGGAAGGGCAACGGAAACACGACCTCCTTCTCCCCCCGGCAGCTCGCGGTCTTTACCGTGCTGGTCGGCGCTTTGGTCGCGGCGGGTTACTTCGGCGTCGATTTGCCCGTCGCCCGGACAGGGAGAGATCTGGATGTCAACATCGTCAATGTCTTTCAATATATCACCGTGTTGGGGGAAGCCGGCTGGTACCTGGTCGGCACCGCCCTCCTGGGGTTGTTGTTCCATTTTTTCTGGAAGCGTGAGGAATGGGCACGCCGCTGCCTCTTTATTTTCACCGCTATCGCCGCCTCGGGGCTTATCACCGATCTCATCAAGTGGTTGATGGGCCGCTGGCGTCCCAAGGCTTACTTTGATCAGCAGATCTACGGATTCGGTCTTTTCGGCAGCGGTTACGAACAGACCTCTTTTCCTTCCGGTCATGCGACGACGGTCTGGGCGCTGTCTCTGTCCCTGGCGGTCATTTTCCCCCGGTATCGGTTCCTCTGGTACGGTCTGGCGATCATCGTCAGTATCAGCCGCATGGTCGTAGGCGCCCATTACCTGAGCGATATCCTGGCGGGGCTGTACGTCGCCGCCATGACGGTGAACTTCCTCCGGGACCGGCCTCTTTTCCGCCGTTATCTGGGCGGCGGCGTCGTTTCCCGGGAGAGATTACCATAGGCCGGGCGGAGCGCGGAAACCGCCGCCGCATGAATTTTCCGAGCAGTTAAGATAGAAGGGGGTTGGGTGTGGACACCAAAGTCAATATCTTTGACCGTCGTTTGTGGCTGCGGTTCTGGCAGATCGCCAGGATGTACTGGTTTTCCGAAGAGAAATGGCGGGCCCGGGGCGTCCTGGCCCTCCTGCTGTTGCTCCTGTTCGGCTTCACCGCCCTCAACGTCGTCCTGAATTTCGTGGGCCGGGACTTCATGACGGCCCTGGCGGAGAAAAACATCCCGGAGTTCAACCGCACCCTGATCATTTATCTGGGGGTGTTTGTCCTGGCCACGCCGGTGAGTGTCTTCTATTCCTTCGTCCGGAAGACCCTGGGAGTGAACTGGCGCCTCTGGCTAACCGGCCACTTTCTGGACCGGTATTTCGAGAACCGGGCCTACTACCATATCAACGACGACAAGAGCATCGACAACCCCGATCAGCGCATATCCCAGGATATCTCGTCCTTTACCGTCACCAGTCTGGGTTTCCTCTCCATCATTTTCTTCTCCCTCGTCCAGTTGATCTCCTTTATCGGCATCCTCTGGAGCATTTCCGTCACCCTGGTGCTGGTCCTCGTGGGTTATGCGACCCTGGGGACGGTGGTGACGATGTTTTTCGGGAAAAGGTTGATTCACCTCAACTTTCAGCAGTTACGCCGGGAGGCGGATTTCCGTTACGGTCTGGTCCACGTCCGGGACAACGCCGAATCCATCGCCTTCTACCAGGGGGAAGAACGGGAAAAAAATCAGGTTGTCCGCCGGTTGCGGGAGGCGATCGGCAATCTCCGGATGCTCATCGGTTGGGAGCGGAACCTGGAATTCTTCACCAAAGGCTACGAATATCTGATCCTCATCCTGCCCGTCGTGATCATGGCGCCTTTGTATTTCGACGGCCGGATCAAATTCGGCGTGGTCACTCAGGCGGAGAGCGCCTTCGTGCAGGTCCTGGGGGCGATGTCCATAATCGTCTCCCAGTTCGAACAGTTGAGCAGCTTTGCGGCGGGCATTACCCGTCTGGAGACATTCGCCGCGGCCATCGATAAACAGGGCGCCCTTCCGGCCGGCGGTGTCCCGGTATTGACGGAAGGCACCGCATCGGGAGAAACCGTTTCCCCGGGGGTTGACGCGGCGGTGACGTGCGGGGATGGTCCCGCTGCCGGGGTGACGACGGCGGCCGCTGCGCCGGGGACACCCCGGTCGGTTGCCGCCGTGCCGGAAGCCGCCGTACCCGGCGCCGGTATCGCCGCCGTTTCCGGGCCCTTCCCGGTCATCGTCTCCCGGGAGCAGGACCGCGTGGCCCTGGAGCACGTCACCCTCCAGACTCCGAACCGGGAGCAGACACTCCTCCGGGAGGCGACGGCGGCGGTCCCCCCGGGCGGCGGCCTGCTCATCACCGGGCCCAGCGGGGCGGGGAAGAGTTCCGTTCTCCGGGCTATCGCCGGGCTCTGGAACGCCGGAGAGGGAACGGTGGTCCGTCCCCCCCTTGCAGAGATGATCTTCCTTCCCCAACGCCCCTATATCGTGCTGGGATCGTTGCGGGAGCAGCTCCTCTATCCCCATCTGGAACGGGAGACGACGGATGCGCAACTGCGGGAAGTCCTGGAAAAGGTGAATCTGGCCGACCTTCCCGAACGGGTGGGAGGTTTCGACGCCGAGCTGGACTGGAGTCACCTGCTCTCCCTGGGGGAACAGCAGCGCCTCGCCTTTGCCCGGCTGCTCCTGTCCCGGCCCCGCTACGCCATTCTCGACGAGGCGACGAGCGCCCTGGATAAGACCAACGAAGAAAATCTTTACCGCCAGTTGCGGGCCTCGGGGACGACCTATGTCAGTGTCGGCCATCGTTCCAGCCTCCTGGGGTATCATGACCGGGTTCTCGAACTGCGGGGCGGAGGGAACTGGCGGCTGGTGCCGGCGACGGAGTTTACGGCGGCGGTGCCGTCCTGAGCGCTTCCCGGCGGGGAAGGGAAAATTTGTGGGGGATGCTTTCCCCGTGCGGTTTGCCGGAGGCGGCCCGGGAAGGAAGCCCCCCCGCCCCCGGCTGCCTGACGCCGTTCTTCCTTGGCCGCCGTCTTCTCGTTGCGGCAACGGCCTTGCCGGTATGGAGAAGATCTGCCGCCGGGAGGAGTCGCCGGCAGGGATGAAGATCACCGTCCGGGGGTGAGAATCAACGGGGGCGGGGTGTGGCGCTGTCGTGTTTCCGGGCCCGGGGATACCAGCGCCGCGCCTGGTCGAAACTTCTCGCGCCCAGGGCGGCGAGAAAGGCGCAACGGGCCGCCCCCCGGCTTTTTTTCATATACCAGGAACGGCCGGCGTGGTGGAGGGCGGCCGGGAAATCGCCGCGGCGCAGGCAGACCTCGGCCCGTTCCCGCTCCCGCGCCGCCGCCCGGATGATCGCGGTCAGCAGCGGCAGCTCGCAACCGCAGCGCGGGCAGTCGCCTTCCCCGTCGCCCTTCCGCCCGCAGGCGGGACAGACGATTTCCATCCTTTTTTCACTCGCAAATGCATGCATATGTTATTGATCTACAACGGTTTATCATTAACGGAGCCGCTGCGGGCACGGCGGAGCGCGTCCCGCAATTTTCATCCTGTTTTGCGACGGCAGGCCGTCATGGGGGTTTCACTCGCAAATGCGCGCATATGTTATTGATCTACAACGGTTTATCATTAACGGAGCCGCTGTGGAGACAGCGGAGCGCGTCCCGCCATTTTCATCCTGCCTTGTGACGCCGTGCCGTCATGGGGGGTCTCTTTGGTCCCCGACGGGCGAACGGCCCGGCAACACGGGTAACGGCCGGGACGGCGCGCCGTCACCGGCGGGGGTGAGAACAGGCTGCCCAGGCCCTTCAGTCCTCGAGATAGAAAAGCAAATCGGCAATGGATTCATTCAGTTCCGATACGGATTGCCAGTCCTGAACGGAAATGGCCCGGCGGCTTTTTTCCAGGAGGTCCTTCAGTTCGCCGGCGTCTTCTTCCCCTGCCGCGGGGAGCAGTTTCTCCGCCCGCTTCCGCAGCGACTTGGCCTGATCGAGAAGCTGCTGCCGTTCGTAGGGCGTCGGTGTCTTCCCGCCGGGCTTCCCGATCTCCTTCAAAAAGTCCTCCCCTTCGTCATCATCCCCCGCTTCGAAAACCGCCGCCTCCGGATCCTCTCCGAAGCCGTCAAACTCATGAATTTCGCCCTTCCTGGTAATGTCCATCGTCACCTTCCGGGAGAGACCGGAGACCTTTTCCCGGGCCGTCACCTGAAGGATGCCGTTTACATCGAGCTCCAGCTTCAGCAGGATGGGGTTGCTGGCCGGGGCTTTGCTCAGGCCCCGGACCCAGAAGTTGCCGATGAAGATGTTTTCATCGGCCCGGGGGGACTCCCCCTGATAAATCTCCACCAGGACCTTATCCTGATTGTCATACTGGGTGTAGAAAATTTCCTCCTTGCTTACCGGCAGCGGGGAATTGCGTTTGATAACGGGCACGAAGAGGTTGTCGGTGGGCATGCCGTTATGTTCGCCGATGGCGCGGGTCCCGAAGGTATAGGGGGTGATGTCCACGAGAATGGCGCCGGTTTTCATGCCGCCGCTCGCCGCCCCCTGAATGGCGGCCCCCATGGCCACGATCAGGTCCGGGTTGATCTCGTGGCGCGGTTCCCTCCCCATGTCCTCTGCAAGCATCCGGGCGACCAGCGGGGTCCGGGTCGCCCCGCCGGCCAGGATGATCTTGTCGATGGCCTTCGGCAGATAAAGGGCATCGTTCAGGCAGGCGTGGACGGAGTCCATCGTCCGGCGGATGAGGGGGCGGATCATTTCCTCGTATTCCTCCCGGGATATTTCCATATCGAGATGGAGGTTTTCCCAGATGTACTCTTCCCGGATGGTGGCGAAGGGCTGGTCGGACAGGATGCATTTGGCCTTCTCCACGGCGACCCGCAGGCGATTGGCGGCCCGGAGGTCCCGGAGCAGATCGACGCCGTGCCGCTTCCGGAAATTCCGGGCTACATGCTCCGTCAACAGCCGGTCGAAGTCGTCGCCGCCGAGGCGGGTGTCGCCGTGGCTGGCCTTGACCTCGACCACGCCCCCCTCCATGACCACGATAGAGGCGTCGAAGGTTCCCCCGCCCAGGTCGTAAACGAGGATCCGCTGATTTTGCTCATGGCCCGCCTCGTAGGCCAGGGCGGCCGCCGTCGGCTCGTTGATGATCCTTACCACTTCCAGACCCGCCAGCACACCGGCCTCCCGGGTCGCCGTCCGCTGGGCGTCGTCGAAATACGCCGGCACGGTGATCACCGCCTTGCTTACCGGCTGTCCGAGATACTGTTCCGCCGCCGCCTTCAGTTTGGCAAGGATGAACGCGGATATCTCTTCCGGAAGATACGATTTATCCCCGAGGGGTATCCGGAGCTGCTTTCCCATCTCGCGCTTGACGGACAGGATGGTCTGTTCCGGGTGGGATATCATCCGGTTGCGTGCCGGACGGCCGACCAGGAGGCGGCCTTCGGCATCGACGCTGACACAGGAGGGCATGATCGGCTCCCCGTCCACGGGGATGATTTCCGGGCGTCCCTCGGTGCGCAGCAGGGCGATTTCCGAATTGGTGGTTCCCAGATCGATGCCGACGATTGTTTCCATAGCTTATCACTCCTCAGTTTGTTTCTTCTTTGCGACGGTTACCGTGACCAGGGCGGGCTTTAGCACCTGACCCCGGTACAGATACCCGGCGGCTATCTCTTCGTAAACGGTGTCGGGCGGCCATACGTCCGTGGCTACCGTTCCCGCGGCCGTCATGATGACGGGATCGAAGGGCAAACCCTGCGTCGGGATCGGCGTAAGACCTTCCCGGCTCAGAAAATCCTCGAAATGGGAAATGGTCAGAAAGATGCCCTCGATCAGGGCGACGGGGATGTCGGGGGCAGGGGCGGGCGGCGGCGCGGGCGCCCCGGCAAGGGCGCGCCGGAACCGGGACCACCAGCCGGATGATGACTCCGGCGACTTCCGTTCCTCCCTTGTGCTTCCTGGTCGCCCGCCGGGCCGTGCCTCGTTGCCGACGTCGCGATCCGCTTCCCGTTCTTCTTGTTCGTCTCTGAATTCCCTGAGCTTTTCGTGGAGCCGCCGCAGGCGCTCGTGGAGTTCCGCGACGCGGAGGAACAGACCCTGACGGGAGAGGATCTCGGCGGCCTCCCGCTCCTGGGCGAAGCCTTCCAGCCGCTGCCCCAGGGCGGCGAGAACCCCCTGGAACCTGTCCAGGCTTTCCCCGATCTGGGCGAAGGTCTCATGGCTGCGCCGGGAGTTCTTTCTGAATTCCCCCCGGAGGATGGAGAGCTCTTCGTAGAAGGAATAAAGATCGGGCGGCTCCGCTTCCACTTCCAATTCCGCTTCCACTTCCGCTTCTATATCCCGGTCCGTCGCCGCCGCCCCGGCAGCGGCGACCGTTTCCAGCCAGACCCGGCAGTTCTTGAGAACCTCGTCCTGCCAAGATCCGTAATCCTCTGAAAACATATGGTTATCTTCGTTCAGTTCTTCAGGCATTTTCTCAGATACTCTTTCAATTCTTCCTGGGACGGCGGCCGCCGTCCCTCGCAACACCGGATATAGGCGAGAAAGGCGCCGAAGGGGGTCTCCCCGGGCATGGTATGATCGAAGAGTTCGTGGCGGCGTCTGGCCCCTTCATCCTTGATCTGCTCGTAGGCCTTCCGGATACGCTGGAATTCCTCCGGCGCCGCATCGGGGGAAAACCGCCGCACCTGTTCCAGGTATCTTTTCCTGATCGTTTCGTCGTCGGCGTCGCGCGGCAAGCCTAATACATCATAGGGATCCATGGCTTCCCCTCCTTTTTCGGATCAAAATTCGTCAAAGAGATGCGCCTGCCGATCATCCTGATTCGCTTCTCTCAATTTCTTCTCCAGGCGCTTCCCGGCGCGCCTGCCCCTCCGGCCGGACGCCTCCATGTTTATAATCGCTTCAATCTCTTCCATTATTTTCCTAAACTTTCGATCTCCTAAATCAGTGCAATCATCGGGGTCGTCGTCTTCTTCCGCCGGCGCCAGGGTTTTTTTCATATTGACGATTATCTTGTTCAACTTTTCGACAAGGAAGCGGTCGTGACGCTCCACGGCAAGGGCCAGGATTTCCTCGAGGGCTGCCAGATCTTGCGGTCTGGGAGCGTACAGCAGCTCCCCCCGCCGGGAATGAAGAAGGCGAAAATAAAGGAACCAGGGGTGGCGGGGATCGGACCGCAGTATCTTATCCGTATAGGCCTTGATCAGCCCCCATTCCTTCCGGGGCTGCGCGTAGGCATAACTGACGATGCTTTTCGCCTCCTCGACGGTACAGGGCAATGTGACGGCCTTCATGGCAAAGGTCTTCAGACGGTCAAATTCACGCCTCAGTCTGGGGTGCCGGGGATCGATCTGCCGGACATAATACATGATCTCGGTTATGGCGGCGGCGACGGACGGCGACGGGGTCTTGAATATCTCCTTTACCTGTTTCTCCAGAAAGTTGAAGGGACGAAGGGGAGGGGTGCCGTAAATTGAGATGATGAGGTAGGTAAAATAGACCAAACGTATGTTGTTGTCCCCCCGGTCCAAGGCGTCGCGATAGAGCTCGTCCCCCCGCTCTTCCTGTCCCGTGATCCATTCCATTGCCGCCCACCGGAGCAGGATGTAAGGATGGCAGAGATTCATGTTATGAAGCCCCGGTTCGCCGGCTTCCATGGCATCCTGCATGAATTCCCGGTAACGGAGGTTGTTCCCCCGGCTGACGGATTGCAGGGCCGCACTGATGCAACCGAGGATCAGGTATTCCCGGACCCTTCCTTCCAGGGGGTTGAGGATCAGGGCCCTTTTCAGATAGCCTATCCCCTTGAGGAAGGCCTTACGTTTGATGCACAGACTGCCGTTTTTCACGAGGACGTCCCGGTCGTCAGGGAAAAGGCGGGTGATTTCGTCGAGCTTTTTGTTACGTTCCGACGTCGCCCCGGCCTGATCATAGAGTTCCAGGATCTTGAGGTGCACATCCCTGTCTCCGGGATACAGATCGAGGCTTTCCCGGTATTTCGCCAGGGCGAGACTGTAATATAGGCTCTGCCGGCCCCGGGGCGACCGTATGGGAAAGCGATTCCCGTTGGTGTCCTGCCAGAGGGAAAAGAGAAAATCGCCCATATGGGAGCTCACCAGGGCGCTGATCCGGTCGTCCCGGCCCAGCAGCGCTTCGCGCCGTTGCCGGTATTCCTCCCATTTTTGAAGGTAGTTACGGTAATGCACGGGATCACGGGGGGTGCCGAGGGCCCTGATGCGCGCCAGGTGGATGTCGCCCGAACGAAAACCCTGACCGCCCACGAAGCCGGCAATTTTTTGCAGGTAAAGATCGGCGGTGTCGCCGGCCATAAGCAGGGCGGCGTGGAGGTAGAAACGCGCCAGGGTGTTGCCAAGGGGGCCGTCCGCTTCGAAAAGATGCTTCGCGGACCGGAAGACGTGACGGCAGGAATCGACCGGCCGCCCCGTTTGCCAAAGGAATTCCGCCCGGGGCAAAACATGATCCAGTTCCGGGTGCCGCAGGATCCGGCAGGCGTTGACCAGCAGCGACTCTTTGGCGCCCGGACGCGGGCCTTCCGGTCGCTCCGTTTCCAGGATGAACAGGTAGGGCCGGGAGGCCCGGAAGGTGAGAGAATTGCCGGGAATCCGGGAAAAGGCCTCCCGGGCCCGGTCGTCGTGATGCGTGTAAAAGGCGCACAACCCGGTGATGAACAGCCGCCACGGGGCAAACACCGATTGCCGGCGGATCGTCTTGGCCTCCCGGAGGGCGGCGTCGAAATCGCCGGCGGAAACCAGGGACAGGGCCTGCTGAACCGCCAGGCATTCCCGGTGCGCCTCGGGGAATGTCTCCCGGAAACGGGGGATTTCCGTGAAGGCGATGACCAGGGCATCGGCGTCGGCTTCATCGCGGGGTCTCGCCGCATCGCCCGCCGGGCGGGGCGGCCCGGCGCCGTCCTCCGCCGGGGTGACGTTTCCGGACGCCGCCGGCCCTCCCGATCCTCCCCACTTGGTGAGCACCGCCGCCGCGGCGGCGGCAAAGACGTCACCTCCCCCGGTTTCTTCTTTCGGGGCCGCCGTTTCCCGGGCCGGCTCCCGCTCCCCGGCGATTTGCCTGATCTGCTCGCGAACGACCCGCGCCTCGTGGTGCCGGCCCTGCGCCGACATCTGCGCCGCCAGCCCCTCGTAACATGCGATCAGTTGCGGTAAGTAGCGTTCCCGGTCCCGCTTGCAGAGTTCCTTGAGCCATTCCTTCGCCCGGCTGAAATTCTGACGACCGAGGTCGGCGGCGGCATTCCTTTCGAGATCCGCCGTCGCCATGATCTTGGGGCTCGGGCCGGTCTTGCCTGAGAGCTGTTTTCTCAACTTGCCCATGTTATCAAATCAATCCCGCCTCTGTTGTTGTTAAAAAGACCGCCGGTAATTTGAGATGGTTTATTTTCCCTTCGCCGTTTCCCGTTCCCGGGTGACGCAATAGATACCCTTGCCCTCGAAGGCGGGGGCAAAGCAGAGATTGTCGGAGATACAGGCGGCGGGCCGGCGGTCCCCCTCCTGCCAGCGCCGGATGAGCCCCGGTTCCCGGATCAGGGGGCGGCTCAGGGATATGTAGTCGGCGGTGCCGTCCGCCACCAGCGCGGCGGCCACTTCATAGGACCGGTTGCCGCCCACGAGGAGCAGGGGGATCGGGACTTTTTCCCGGAGCCACCGGGCTTCTTCGCGGAAATAGGCCTCTTTTTCCGGGGTGTTGATTTTTGACCTGCTGGGAGAAAGCCGGCCGCTGATGATCATCCCGCCGCTCAACTCCACGGCGTCCAGGCCCGCCTCCGCCATGAGCCGCGCCGCCGTGGCCGCCTCCGGGACGGTGAGGCCGTTGTCGATGAAATCCTGGGCGTTGAGCTTGATCAGCAGGGGGAAGTCCTTCCCCACGGTATCCCGGATGGCCCCGCAGATGTCCCGGTGAATCCGGCTGCGGTTGTATATGTCGCCCCCGTAACCGTCGGTTCGCCGGTTGAAGGCCGGCGAAAGGAACTGACTCAAAAGATAGCCGTGGGCCATATGGACCTGCACGCCGTCGAAGCCCGCCTTCCGGGCCCGTACCGCCGCCGCGGCATAGGCGCCGACGAGTTCCTGCAAATCCCGCCTGTCCATTTCCTTCTGGGGAGAGGGGTCCTGGCTTTCTTGCCGGGAGACGACCAGCCGTTCGCGGCCCGTAATGCCGGCGGCGGCAAAAAATCCCGCATGGGCGAGTTGGACGACGATCCTGCCGCCCGCGCCGTGGACCGCTGCGGTTATCTCCTGGAGCCCCTCCAGACAATCGTCGTGATCGATGGCCAACTGCCAGGGCGTGGCCCGCCCTTCGGGGCTGACGAAGGCATGACCGGTAATGATGAGCCCCACACCCCCGCGGGCCAGGGCGGTCATGGTCTCCAGATATTGCGGCCGGGGACGGCCTTTCTCGTCCGCCATCCCCTCCCAGGTGGCCGAGCGGACGAAGCGATTCTTCATCTCCAGAGTGTTGATGGCGCTGGTCGCGAACAATTCCTTCATATCTTCCTTTCCCTGGATATTTTTCCCGTGCCGGGACAGGATAAAGTGGTCGAAAACCGGCTGGTGTTAGTCCTGAGCGCCCGGCGGCAGTGGCAAAAAGGTTGGATTTCTTCCCGTTCCATCCGGCATCAGGCTTCCCGGACCGTCACCTTCTCCATCCAGTCCCCCTGCCTGATGGCGTCGACGACTTCCTGCCCCTGCACCACCTTGCCGAATACGGTATGGTGACCGTCCAGATGGGGCTGGGGGGAGTGGGTGATGAAGAACTGGCTGCCGTTGGTGCCCGGGCCGGCATTGGCCATGGAGATCACCCCGGTTTCGTGTTTCAGGGGATTGCCCCGGAATTCGTCTTCGAACTGATAGCCGGGGCCGCCGCGGCCTGTTCCCGTGGGATCGCCGCCCTGGATGACGAAATTTTTGATCACCCGGTGAAAGGTGACACCGTCATAGTATCCTTCCCGGATGAGAAATACGAAATTGTTGACCGTTTTCGGCGCGTAGCGGGGATAGAGCTCCAGTTCGATATTCCCCTGGCTGGTTTCCATGGTTACCTGATATGATTTGCCGGGATCGATCTGCATCTCCGGGGCCCGGTCCCATTGCTTTACCGTCATGGATGAATCCTTTCTGTGTGTTTTGCCAAAGCGTCGGCAGGCCGACGATGATTATTTAAGGGGGGTCATTAAAGCTTCAGAGTTCCGGCGCCGCCGGGGGCACCAGACAGATCATGACCAATTTATCCTGCCCGGCATTTCTGACCTGATGTTCCAACCCCGGGGGTACGAAGACGGCGCAGCCGGCCTTGACAGGTGTCCAGGTGCCGTTGGCGAAGACCTCTCCCTCTCCGGCATGAAAGAAGATCTCGTGCTCCCAGGGGTGGGTATGGCGCGGGGAAAAACCCCCCGGCTGAAATTCGAACAGGCGCATGCAGAAATGGTCGGCGCCGTCGGCCTTGCCGATGAGGACCCTTCCGGAAAGGGCCCGGGCCGCCTCGCTGTCAAAGTGCGTGGCCTCGATATCCTCATAGTGAATAATCTTCATGGTTATCTCCTCCATGTTATTTTGCCTTCCATGGCATAAAAAACCGGCGAACGCAAGCGGCACCGACACGCATACCCCCCATCCCCGGCGGGACGGAAATAGGCGGCCCCTGCATAAGCAATGAAGTGCCTCTTGGGAGAGCAGTGCTGGAAGATTAGGGTTATAATTTTACGGGTGAAAGGTATCCTCTGACGAACCCCCGTGCCGGCAGACGGACACAAGGATATATGAAAGTAATCGGTCAGTTACCAACATTTTCATATAAAAAGGCAGAAAATAAATGGCTGAGGGGCGAGGACTCGAACCTCAATTTGCAGGGCCAGAACCTGACGTCCTACCGTTAGACGACCCCTCAATGCACAACTTAAAATCCGGCGCCGCTGTCGGGAATATTCACGGCGTGGCGGTGGCGGTTTTTACTCTTCCTTTTTTTACGTCAATATCTCCGGGATACATCATGGCCCCCTGCCCGCGTTCACCGGTTCGGACACGGATTACCTCTTCCACGGGGTAAACAAAGATAATGCCGTCTCCCGGTTCTCCCGTATAGGCAGCTTTCAGGATCGTGGCGATGGCATCCTCTAAATTGCGGTCACTCAAGACAATGTTGACCTGCATTTTCGGCAGCATGTTCACCTGGTAGGTGCCGGCGCGGCCTACCAGCTTGATGCCTCCCTGCCGCCCATGACCCCGGACCTCGAACATATTCAGGCCCACGATGCCGATTTCCGCCAGGGCATCCTTGACGTCGTTAACCTTGTCTTCCCGTATGATGGCTTCGATCTTTTTCAGCATATAAACTCCGAATAACAGGCTTTAAATCGCCGCTAAGAGTAGGATCTCTCTCCGTGACAACTGATGTCCAGGCCAACCTCCTCTTCCATGGCGCTTACCCGCAACCCGATGCTCCAATGCAGCAGCTTGGCGAGCAAATAGGTGGCGCCGAAACAGAAGACAATGGTGACAATGATGGCAAATAGTTGGATGCCGACCTGTCCGGGGTTGCCGAAAAACAGGCCGTTGCCACCGTCGCCGTTCACGGCGACGGTGGCAAACAGACCTGTGGCGACCATACCCCAGGTGCTGGCAATACCGTGACAGGCCCAGACATCGAGGGACTCGTCGAGCCTGCGTCTGTCCCGGAAACGTATGGTATAATACGACAGCGGCGCCGCGACGGCCCCGATTGCCATCGCCGCCAGGGGGGTGATGTAACCGGAAGCGGGGGTTACCGCCGCGAGGCCGACCACCATCCCCGTGGCGATGCCCAGGGTGCTGGGCCGACCGTCCAGCCAGGAGAGGAGCATCCAGACCAAACCGGCGGTAGCGGCGGAAGTGTTGGTCGTCAAAAGGGCATTTACCGCCACCCCGTTAGCGGCCAGGGCGCTGCCGGCGTTAAAGCCGAACCAGCCCACCCACAGGAGGCCGGCGCCCAGAACGGTGAGCGGAATATTGCTCGGTTCCATGGGGCATTTGCCAAAACCCTTGCGGGGACCGATTACCAGGGCAAAGGCGAGGGCAGAAAATCCGGCGGCGATGTGTACGACCGTGCCCCCGGCAAAATCCAGAACCCCCATTTCTTTCAGCCAGCCGCCCTTTCCCCAGACCCAGTGACAAAGGGGATCATATACCAGCGTTGCCCAGAGGAGACTGAACAGCAGGAAACTCTTGAATTTGACCCTTTCCACGAAGGCGCCGGTAATCAGGGCCGGGGTGATGACGGCGAACATCATCTGAAAGGCGGCAAAGAGTCCATGGGGAATGGTCTTGCTGTAGTCTCCGTTGGGTAGCTCCCCCACCCCCGCAAGGCCGAGATAATTCAATCCTCCGATAAGGCCGCCGATATCGGCGGCGAAGGCCAGGGAGTACCCATAGAGCACCCACTGGACCCCGATCAGGGCCATGAAGATATAGCTCAAGGTTAAAGTGGAAAGAACGTTCTTCCGGCGGACCATGCCTCCATAAAAAAGGGCCAGTGCCGGGGTCATCAATAAGACCAGGGAACAGCACACCAGTATCCAGGCGGTGTCGCCCGCGTTTATCTGATTGATCATGCTATATCTCCTCCCGGAATCTGAAACAACCGGCCAAACCAAATGCAAATATGTTGCCATTATCTTCTTAAGGAAAATATCTTTAATATTCAGATGAATACATGGGTAAGGCCATTATGAAGGCAGACATTATTGTCCATTAAATTAACAATGAGACATAATTGTTCCGAAAATGACCATGGTGCGGATGCGCTGAAGATCAGGCCCATCAGTGAGGGAAAGTTTATGACGGCTGATTTGTTGTTCCCTTGATATGTAGGGAAAAATATGCAAGCTTGCGAAAGGAAATGATCGACAATCATTGTTTGACAGTAACGTTGATTTTTGATTAAGGCAGGGGAACTTTTCGCGGGGGAAAACGGTTATTGAATCCGGAAACAATAAGAATGATCGACATCTGGATGGGGCGCCTGGCCTGCTTCTTCCTTACCGGGGTGAGGCGTGTTGGGGATGCGCTGGGGAATGGCGATGGCGACGCAGCGATACCCGCCCGGAAGATCCTCTTTCTCAAACTCATCGAGCAGGGGGCGACGGTTTTGGCCTACAGCGCCCTGCAGCGGGCCGTGGCGATGGTGGGCCGGGAGAACGTCTATTTCTGCGTCTTCGAGGAAAACCGGCCGATCCTCGACATCCTGGGGATCGTGCCGCCGGAGAACGTCTTTCCCATCCGCCATCAGACCTTCGGGGTCTTTCTCTGGGATGTCTGGCAGATGCTCAAAGAGGTATGGCGCCTGCAGATCGACGCCACGGTGGACATGGAGTTCTTCGCCCGGGCTTCGGCGATCCTCGCCTTCCTCACCGGGGCGCGCCGCCGGGTCGGCCTGCACCGTTTTACAAGCGAGGCGCCCTACCGGGGTGATCTGCTCACCCACCGGGTCCAGTACAACCCTTATCTCCACACGGCTAAATTCTACCATCTCCTCGTGGCGGCCCTCACCGTCGATGCCGACGACCTGCCCCTGATGAAGTTGGATATCCGGGAATTTACCGAGACCCTGCCCGTCTTTGCACCACAGGAGCAGGAGCGTCGGCGGATCCGGGAATTGTTGCACCGGGAAATTCCGGACTGGGAAAAGGGCCCGGTCATCCTGCTCAATCCCAACGCCAGCGATATGCTCCCCCTGCGCAAGTGGCCTACGGAGCGTTTCGTGGAGCTGGGGAGGATGATCCTGGCGCGCCATCCCGAGGCCGCCGTCGTCATCACCGGCGCCCCTTCGGAACGGGAGGCGGCGGAGGCGGTATGCCGCCGGATCGGGGAACCGCACGACGTCCCATCGTCGCCGCGGGTGGCATCTCTGGCGGGGAAGACCACCCTTCGGGAACTCCTCGTCCTTTATGGACTGGCCGACATCCTGGTGACCAACGACAGCGGTCCCGGCCATTTCGCCTCCCTGACGCCGATCCACAGCATCGTCATGTACGGCCCGGAGACCCCGGCCCTCTTCGGGGCCATCGGCGGCCGCTTCGAGGTGATCCATCCCCGTCTGGCCTGCAGCCCCTGTGTCAACGTGTTCAACCATCGCTTTTCCCCCTGCCGGAACAATCTCTGCATGCAATCCATAACCGTGGCGGAGGTCTACGAAAAGGTGGCCGCCGCCCTGGCGGCAAAGCGATCCTCTGCCGGGTGTCCCGGTATGGACGAAATCGGCGAAGGGCGGTAAGCGACAGGAGCACTACCGAACCCCTGAAACAGTTTGACTCGTATAGATGCCGACCAGAGGCGAAAACGATTTTTGAACTACTGATGAAGAAGCGTAATGACGACATCTATTTGCCGCAGCCGCCGGGGCAGCCCTCCCCGGCAGCGGGGGTGAGCAGCCGCCGGGCGGCATGGGTCCTCAGCCCCTTTTTCGTCCTCTTCCTCCTGCCGTTGATCATGTATGTGGCGTCTTTGCCGGCGCTCCCCCTCATGGAGCCCGACGAGACCCGTTATGCCCTGATCCCCCAACACATGAATTTAACCGGTGATTATGTCACGCCCCATCTCAAGGGGGTGGCCTATCTGGAAAAGCCCCCCCTGGCCTACTGGGCGACGGCGGCGCTCTTCAAGGTCTTTGGCGAGAACGCCTTCGCCGCCCGCCTTTTCGCCGGGGTGTGCGCCTGGGGCTGCATCCTCCTGGCCTTCAACATGGGCGCTTTTCTGTACAATCGACGGGTGGGGATTTACAGCGCCGCCGTCCTGTCCGTCTGTCTCCTCCCCTTTGCCCTGGGCCGCATCAATATCCTCGATATGCCCCTGACGTTCTTCCTCTGCCTGGCCATCTGGTGCGGCTACCGTTTTTTTGCCCCTCCGCGCCGGGAGGGGCCGCCGGCTCCGGCGGCGGGAAGGGCCGGCAGCCGTCGGGACGGTAAAGCCGGTGATGGCGCCGGAGCGGCGCTCGCCCCGCCGGGGGAGGAAAAGCCCGGCGGCGCCGGGGACAGGAAATGGCGGGACGTTTTTTACGGCGCCTGCGCCCTGGCCTTTCTGACCAAAGGGGTGATCGGGGCGATATTTCCCCCCGCCGTGCTGGTCCTGTGGCTGCTGTGGTCCCGGCGGTGGCGGGAGATCGGGCGGCTCATTTCCCTGCGGGGGTTTCTGATCTTCGCCCTGCCCGTAGGATTGTGGCTGGCGGTGGTGCAGCGGGCCAACCCCGATTTCTTCTGGTTCTTTTTCATTCACGAGCACTTTCTCCGCTACACCACAAAGATCCATGAACGCGTCGAGCCCTTCTGGTACTACCTGCCGGTGCTCCTCCTCGGGGTCACCCCCTGGTGGGCCTATGTTGTCCAGGCTTGGGCGGGGCTGCGGCGGGGTGGCGGCAGCACGGGCGCAACGGTGATGACGGACAAAGCGGGGGAAAAACCCTTGTCCGGGGGAGCCGCCGGCGGTCAAGGCCGTCCTCAGGGGCGCCTCTTCGCCGGCGCCGAAATCCGCCTGTTTGTCGTCTGGGTGGGTTTTATTCTCCTCTTCTTTTCCCTTTCCTCGTCGAAGCTGGCATCCTATATCGCCCCGGCGGTCTTGCCTGTGGCCGTGGTTATGGGGCGGATATTTCAGCGCTATGACGCTTCCGGCGGTGACGCTCCCGCGCATGATGATCCCGGCAGTGAGGATCCCGGTTCCGGAGCGGGAGACGACGGCACCGGCGGTGGGGAAGGGGCGAAGCGGGGGCCGGGCTGGGCTTTGGCGCCGGTCATCGTCCAGTCCCTGGCCCTCGGGGGGGTGGCTTTCGTTCCCCTGTTCGTCGCCGAATACCGGGAGCTCGGCCCCCCCGGCGGCTGCGTGTTATCCCTCGCCGTCCCCCTGCTTGCGGCGGCAGCCCTGCTGTTTGTCCCGGAAATGATCCGCCGGCGGGGAAAGAGCGGTTGGTTTGCGTCCATTTATCTGCTCTTTGCCATTTATCTGCTCAGCCTCCTGCTGCCCCTGTCCCACTACCTGACCCCGGGGAAGTCCTCCCTGGACGTCGTGCGGGCGGTACGGGAGCATGTCCCGCCGCCGGCCCCCCTTTACCAGTACCGGATGACGATGTACGGCATCGATTTTTATACCGGGCGGCAAACAGCCATTGTGGAGGATCTGGGCGAGTTGAAATTCGGGGCGGACCGGATTTCCCCGGCGGAGCGGGAACGTCGCTTCCCCACCGAGGAGGAGTTTGTCCGGGCCGTGAAGGCCGCTGGGCGCGGGAGGGAAGGGGCGGGCAGTGCCCCGGGGACAACAATGTCGCCGTCAGGAACGCCAGGGCCGGTTCCACCGCCCCCGGTTCCGCAGGGGCCGGGTTCACCGCCGTCAAGTCCGCAACAAACAGTCCGTCCGGGAGGGGAGGCGCCCACGGCGCCGGCGCCGGCGGCCACGGAGACAGCGGCGGCGGTGAAAACGATGACAACGGGCGCCGTCTCGTTCGCCGTCACGGAAGGGAAGGGCAATCTGGCGACCCTGCAGCGTTCCTTTCCGGAAGCCCGGATCGTCTGGCGGAACAGCAAGTTCTATCTCGTGGCCCTGCCGCGATAAACGCCCGGACCATGAGCGAAGCTGCCGGGGCGGGGGCTGTGGGGGCGCCCGCCGCTATGGGAGGAACTAAACGATGATCAGCTCCTCCTCATCCCGGAGGGCGCCGAGTCCGCTGACCTCCACATGCCCACGGCAACGACCGCAGAGGAAGTAATAACGGACGCTGTCTTCTTCCCGGTCGATGAGCTTCTCCAGGGAGTCTTTCATCTTCAGATAGTTGCGGTCGTCCAGTTCGCACTCGAAGACGCTCTTCTGGACCCGGTTCCCGAAGCCCACCAGGGTCTTGGCGATTTTGTTCCGTCGCTTGTCGGCGACGACGTCATAGGAAACGACGATAAACATTTTCCATCCCGCGATAAACTATATCATATCGTTTTTACTTCATAAATGCCTTCGCAAAACAAGGAATCCCTTCTGGATTGCGGCAGACCGACGGCACTCAATACATCATAGACACTTACGAAAAGACGGTTTGGATACTCAACGGGTGGTGAAGGCCGTGTATGATTCTTCACCCCTGAGGCTCCGTACCCAGAGGCGGACCTGTTCCAGGCAGATCTCCCGGTAGGTCAGACGCTGCCCTTTAGGGACATAGAGGATCTTCTGATTCAAACGGGCCTCGAAATGAGAAACAAATTTCTTCATCCCTTCATGGCCGAGATAAATGGGGTATTCCTCCCGTACCGGTTCCTTCTCGGCAAAATCGAACGCCGCCGGTTCCCGGTCCTCGGGGCGATAGAAATCCGTAGGGCGGATAATCCGTTTATTGAACAGGGTCAGCGTCAGACTGTCCACCAGAACCGGCCGGAACTCCTCCATCAAATCCAGGACCAGGGAAGGCCGACCGTATTCCACGCTGTGGAGACAGCCCGCGTAGGGATCCAGACCCGCCACGTTGACCTGCGTTTGCACGACATTGGCCAGGAGGGTATAGCCGAGACTGAGAAGAACATTTACAGGATCCCGGGGTGGCCGGCGGTTTCTCCCGTTGAAGGTCGCCTCCTCCGTTCGGAAGAGATGGCGCCAGCAACCGAAGTAGGCCGCCGCCCCCGCGCCTTCCACGCCCATGACGCTCTCGACAGTGGGGCATTCGCCGAGCTGCCGCAGGAGCCTTCTCAGAACGTGGAGCGTCTTCGTTATCTCTTCCCGCTGCAGTTCCTGATTGTAACGGCGTAGCAGGGTGCGGCAGTTGGCAATTTTTCCCGCCACGCAGCTCCGGGCGGAGGCGAGGCGGAATTCCGGGTCTTCCAGACGCTGGAATTGCAAACGACGCAAGTCGATGTTCTTGCCGAACTGGGAGATCAGCCGCCCCCGGTAACGGCCGTAGATGGATAGAAACACCGTATCGATGCCTTCTTCCAGGAGGAAAGCAACTGTTCCCGGCGACAGGCTTATGTTGCCCATCAGGACCACCTGCTCCAGGCGGAAACTGTGAATCCAGCGAATGGGCCGCCCCATCTTTTCCACGACAAGACGGTTTCCCCGTTTCAGCAACGACGCCCCCTGCTCCGTAACGTAAAGGATCGCCATGGCAACTTTAAATCAGACGACTTTTACGGCCACGGCGCGGACCGAGGCACGGTTCTTCTTCCGGTCGAAGCTCTCTTCCAGTTGGAACGTGACGCGGTTGCCGGCACGGGCGCATTCCGGCGGCAGATCCCGCAGGGCGACGAATATCGCTTCGCCGCCTCCGTCGGGCTTGATGAAGGTGAAAGGCCGGTCGGGATCGATCTTGATGATGGTCCCTGTTTGCCGCCTTTCCAAGCTCGCGTTAGTATGTCCGCCACCGCCTTCCTCTCCCCCTCCCGGCCCGGTCTTTACTCCCGGAATTTCTCTTGCCGCCTGTCGTGCGGACTTCCCGATCACCCCCGGAGCGACTTTCTCCTCCCTCGCTTTTTGTTCGCCGACACGCAGCAGCCGGCAATAGCGGGACAACTCCCGTAAATCATCCGGAAGCTCCGGCCATTCCTTTCCCGCCTCGGTGAGGGCGGTATGGGTGCGTCGTTCCAGTTCTTCCAGCGGCACCGGTTTCTTCCATCCTTCCTTCGTCCGGATTGCCCCGGCCAGGGTGACATGGGCGGCGGCAACGGCCGGTTTTCCCAGGTCGAGGGCCAGATCGGCCAGAATCTCGAAGGAGCGGAGCTTGAATTTGTCGTCCTGGCGGTTTTCCAGGGCTTCACAGATGAGCCGGTAAGCCTCTTCCTTGTGCCCGAGATATGATTCCATCTCCGCCAGTTCCGCCTTCATGTACCAATCGAAGCGGGGTAGATGCCGGAGATTCCTCATCTCCGCCGCCCCGGCCTCGAAATCACCGCCATGAAAACGGGCCAGCGCCGAGGTACGCAGTAGGAATATCTCTCCGGGAAACTGCTTCAATCCCTCCTGAGCCATGCGCCGGGCCTCCTCGTAGCGACCCGTTTCCATCAGGGCCCTGGCCAGGCCGACGAACCATTCTTCCCGCTCAGACATAAAAGTTTTTCCTTCACCGGTTACCCGTTTACTGTCGGAAAGCCGCTCCGGATTTATCATGGCCGCCCACTCGGCGATAACCTCCCAGGAAGGCTGTGGCTGGGCCTTCGCCAACTTGACCACGGCTTGGGCCACCCGGGCCGTCAACAGCTCGTCGGAACTTAATCCCAAGGTTTCCCACGCACAGGCGATGAGCCGCTCCAGGTCACCGCTATCCCGGGCCTCCTTGACTTTACCGTCATAGAATACCCAGGCATATTCGGTTTTTAGATAGGAATGATCGGGAAATCTATTCAGAGACGCGGCTGCGGTGGCGGCGGCACCGGTAAGATCGCCCGATTTCCGCCGGCAATAAATCAGCCAGCGGGCAACATAGGGAGAGGCTTCCTTTTGCCAGGCGGCCTCATAATGGGCTGCCGCTTCCAAGTATTGTTGCCTTTTCCTGAGGGCATCGGCCCTGTCCGTCAACTCTTTTGCCATAGGGAAAAGCCTCCTCGATCTTGTTTTTGGCTTTTAACCCATTCATAACGGACAAATCCCGCTCCGGCAACAATGGCAACATTGCCGCCAACTAAAACCGCCAATACATCATTTCGATCAGACACCCCCGGGCTTCTCGATATTGGTCATCAAGGTTGACAGGATAACCAGCTTGTCAGGATACGGAAGATCCGTCTCAGCTTTGCTGATGCCCTCGACTACGAAATCACCTTCGCCCTGCTTTGCGCCAGGGCTGCGGACGGTGGTTGGATATGGACAACTCCTGCAGTTGGGCGTTTCGGTAATTTCCATCCGCCGTCGCGCTTACCCTCTTCCCCGAAAAGGGGAGATGTCGCAATCCCTTCAAATCAGTTCGGTAATTTCCATCGGAGGGAGAATGGATACAGCAATAACAATCGACTTGAAGTCGCAATCCCTTCAAATCAGGTCGGTAATTTCCATCATAAATTGAAATATATTCACACGCCCACAGCTATTGTCGCAATCCCTTCAAATCAGGTCGGTAATTTCCATCATCGGCGTCCTTTGATAAGAACGCTTGTCCTGAACGTCGCAATCCCTTCAAATCAGGTCGGTAATTTCCATCTGGCTTCCCCCAGGAAGGGGATGAGGTGCTCGTCGTGGAGTCGCAATCCCTTCTATTCAGGTCGGTTTTTCCATTCCGATAAGCGCTACGGCGCTTTCGCTCTTCCCTGAGAAGTCGCAATCCCTTCTATTCAGGTCGGTTTTTCCATTCTGGAAGTGGTTTTTGATTTTTCCAAGCTGTCCACTGAGGTCGCAATCCCTTCTATTCAGGTCGGTTTTTCCATTCAGAAAGGTCATGCCAAATGGCATGTACATTGAGGATTTAAGTCGCAATCCCTTCTATTCAGGTCGGTTTTTCCATTCCGCCACCGGACTACAAGGTCGTCACGGGGTTGTGGTATTCGTCGCAATCCCTTCTATTCAGGTCGGTTTTTCCATTCGTCCTCGTAATATGAGGAGGTCAAAGATGGAAGATGTCGCAATCCCTTCTATTCAGGTCGGTTTTTCCATTCGCGTCCAGCTCTCTGAAGACGGGCGCATCCAGATCATCGTCGCAATCCCTTCTATTCAGGTCGGTTTTTCCATTCCGAGCGTTTCGAAAAGTTGT
>Ga0209407_1000336_pt1 | contig 63746 bp, 50 predicted proteins | sample AD_JPNHG3_MetaG_FD_184410 | JGI IMG/M metagenome (GOLD analysis project Ga0209407, IMG submission 184410) | Active sludge microbial communities of municipal wastewater-treating anaerobic digesters from Japan - AD_JPNHG3_MetaG (SPAdes) (version 2) | ecosystem: Engineered > Bioreactor > Anaerobic...
TAAGTGTAAACACAAAACAAATTTTTGTGGCAGATGGAGATATTATCAAAAATGAAATTTCCATAGTTCAGGGTGACAGTATCTACTTGCCTTTGGGTTTCGACAGATTGACAGGTTTGCAATACGGCAATAGGGATTTTATTGAAAATGCAGTGCTCTACCTTGCCGATGATGAAGGATGGATGCAACTGAAAAACAAAACATTAAAACTTCGTTTGCTCAACAGACAGGTTGTTTACGACCAAAAACTAAAATGGCAACTTGTCAACGTGTTGCTACCGCTTGTTATTCTTGCGATTTTCGGCTTTGTATTTCAACTTATCAGAAAAAGAAAGTTTACGCGCTCCTGAGAAAATTATTCCATAAATTTTATTTCAATTTTTTTGACTGATATTCAGCTATTTGTCGATTGTGAAAAATCAATTTTTTTCAAAAAATTGTTAGTGGAAACTTAATTTTTGGAAATGAAAATAATTGCTAACGTTCCAATAATCCTTTGTAATAGGACTGCAAAAACACTTTCCCGTTAATACAGTAAATTTTAATAATTGTATCCCCTCCGAAAAGTTTCTCAAAGAGAATTAGTTTTTTAAAGACATTGAGATAAAAAAGGGTAAAAAATATTCAAAAAGTTCTTTTACAATTTCCATATTTTATTGTATTTCAGTATGTTTCCATCAGGTTTTTGGTGGATATGATGATTTTAAAAGAAGGTCAGGGCTGGTGCGACGGGCAGTTATTTTGGCCATCATAAAAAATGCCTTATCAAGACAGAAAATGGCAATTATCGTTATTTTAATTTTGAGCAGGTGCGAACTTCTGTTTTGATACAAAAACTACGAAACATTCCAAAAGAAGAACTTAACCATAGAAACAATGTTGAAGCGACCATTTTTCAATTAGGTTACCATTGTAACAAAAATAACTGTTATATTGCAAATTATTGTAAAATATCGAAACAACAAAAAATTTAATACTTCTCTTCAAAAAAATCTGATTTTTTCTCTTTTTTGAAAAAATCAGATTTTAAGAGGGGATTCTATTTTTAAATTTTTGTCATGACTTAAAGCGTTGCCATTGAATCCGACAACGCTATTTGCTTTATTTGCGGGAAACCGTATCCTATTATTTTGAACCTGTCAGCTGAACAACATAATTGGAAGTTAATCCTCCACCTGAAATAGTTAAAGTACCCGTATGAGAGCCGGTTGCTGTCGGCTGATAATTGACATTGAGCAGATAACCTTCTTCAGCATTTGACTTGGAGATAGTGCTGGTAGAAACGTTGAACATTTCTCCCGTAACGCTGACAGAAAGATCTCCGGTCAAATTTTTGGTCTTTATCAACAATGATTTGGTGGAATTTGCCGTAACTTTTCCGAAATTTAATGTCGATCCAGTTGCAACCGGATTTCCCAGAATAATTTCTGGGTCGTTTCCCGAACTTAAGGTCGAAGTTTTAAAACTTGATTGAGAAGAATAACCCGTTCCTGCACTGTTGGTTGCAAAAGCTTTGAAATAATATGTTGTAGAAGAGTTTAATCCGTTTATGGAAACTGTAAACGTACTCGTTGAAGGAGAAGAAGTAGATACTTTGGTACCTGTTCCATCGGCAAAACCATCGGTAGTGCTGTAATATACTCCTGTTTCCGTAATGGTTCCGCCTCCAGTACTTGTAACTGTTCCGCCCAAAACAGCACTGTTATAGGTTACATTCGTGGCGGTTGGTGAAGACACAGAAGGCTTGGAAACAGAAGCATTGACATAAAAAACTTCCGAAGTTTTTGTTCCCCAAATATATTCCTCTAAACCGGGATAATCGATAAACGGATTTCTGTTGTTTTGAATTCCATACACAGCATTGTTTCGGTCGATTTCTTTCTGACTCACCGGATCTTCACGACTCCATTTTAGGAAAAGATTTTTTCCATATTCCGTCAATCCATTAGAAGAACTATAAACGGCAGTAGCTTCACCTGTCCATGTTCCGCATTCATCGGCATAGCGCGTTGCCATGTAAAAGTAGGTTCGTGCAAAATCGCCTTTGTATTCGTCTACAGGTTCAAAAACAGTCCCGCTGTAACCGGAAAACGAACTTGCACCTAATTTGCTTCCGTTGCCCGACGTGTACGTTGCTGAACCTACTTCTCCGTAAGGATAATTGCTTCGCATGCCGTTCACTTTGCCATCAGTCGGATAAACATTAAACAAATCGGAAACCATCGGAGGGGCTTCGTTAAACCAACTTTGTGGTGTGGTATGTTCTCTGTTGTAGCAGTCACATTCATTACTGTAGTTCCCGCATTGATCGGTAACCGGAGTAAATGTACAATTGGAATACATGTCCCAAATTTTTCCGTTTGCATTGATATCAGTTGTTTGATAGGCCGTCCACAATCCGGCATAACTCGTTACAGAATGTCCGTTGGTAATGATTGTTTTAAGAGCCGTTCGCAATGCAGAAGCATTTTTACCGTCAGCACTGTTGTAATAACCGGCAGGAATTTCGGCATAAGTGAGCAAAAATGAAAATAATAGAACGGTCAGGATAAAATTACGCAATTTCATAAGTCGATTTTTTAATTCATAATATTGAAGCTATTTCGTTATTTCTATTCATCAAAAATCAACAAGCCTTTATTCAGCATGTTTCATTTGATTTTTTTTTTAGAAAAGGGTGCTAATTTAAGCCAAATTTTTGAATGTTGATACTTTTCCTTAAAAATTTTTTCGGGTAAAAATAAAAAAGGCTGCTCTGAAAAAACGGAACAGCCTCTTAAAAATCTGAAAGTTAATGATTTAATTCTTTTCTTTTACGGCAGGAGCAATCAACTTGTAACCTTTGCCATGAATGTTAATGATGGCCACGTTGGGATCGTCTTTCAACAATTTGCGAAGTTTGGTGATATAAACATCCATACTTCTGGCATTGAAGTAATTGTCATCCACCCAAATGGTTTTTAATGCGTAATTACGTTCCAGCACGTTGTTCATATTGGCAGCCAGCAGGCTCAAAAGTTCCGATTCCTTCGTGGTCAGCTTTTTGGTCTCACCATTAATGGTAATCAGTTGCTTTTGAGAGTCGAATGTGTAATTGCCAATCTGATAAACGGTAACTTCTCTGGCCTTTTCGCCTCTGATACGGCGCATGATCGATTCGATTCGATACAGCAACTCTTCCATACTGAAAGGTTTCGACAAATAGTCGTCTGCCCCCAGTTTGAAACCCTGCAAAATATCTTCTTTCATCGATTTGGCTGTCAGAAAGACAATGGGAACTTCGCTATTCAGCGCACGAATGTCGGCTGCCAGTGTAAATCCGTCTTTCTTTGGCATCATGACGTCTAAAATGCACAAATCGTATTTTTTATGCGTAAAGGCTTTATAGCCGGCTTCGCCGTCAGGCAACAAATCTACATCGTATCCTTTCGATTGCAGATACTCTCTTAAAATCATGCCAAGATTTTCGTCATCTTCGCACAATAAAATTTTAATTTTTTCGTCTGTCATTTTTCTTGATTTTTTAAAATTGGTAATGAAATAGTAAATTTAGTTCCAATATTGGGTTCGCTTTCCACTTTAATTGTCCCTTTATGATCGGTTATGATTTTTTTTACATAAGCCAATCCAAGTCCAAATCCTTTCACATTGTGCAGGTTTCCGGTGGAAACCCGATAAAACTTTTCAAAAATCCGCTTTAAGTCTTCTTTTCGAATACCTATTCCGTTGTCTTCAATGCTAATGAATATTCTGTCTTTTTCGTTCCATGTTTCGATATTTAGGAGCAGAGGCTTGTTGCTATATTTCAGCGCATTGTCCATTAAGTTGAAAATCACGTTTGTGAAATGAACTTCATCAATCAGTGCCAAATCTTTTTCGGCTTTCAACGAAGGAATAATTTTTCCACCACTGTTGGTTACTCTCAACGAAAAACTGTGTATAACATCCTGAATCAAAGAATTAATATGTATTTCGGTCAAATTTAAAGGCGATTTTTCTTTTTCAAAAATGGCCATTTGCAGTACTTTTTCTACCTGAAAACTTAATCGTTGTGTTTCATCATGTATTACTTTTGATACATGTTGGAGCATTTCGGGCGTTTTTCCAATGTTTGGATCCTGCAGCATCTGCGAAGCCAACGAAATAGTAGCGATGGGAGTTTTCAGTTCATGTGTCATGTTGTTCACAAAATCATTCTTGATGTTGTTTAATTGTTTTTGCCTGAAAATAATGATAATCGCAATGATAAAAATTGTCAGAATAAGTATTACCAAAACAACCGATGGCAGTAATAAATTCATCGAATTCAAAATGTAATTTTGCCTGGTAGGAAAATCTACTTGCAGGTAGTAAGGTTGGTTGGTTTCCTCAAACGGGAAAAGTTTTTGGGTAAATACATTTCCGGTTTGCGATATTTTTTGCTCATCTACTGAGATATTGGTATGCTTGTAAACCAATCTTCCCTGTTTGTCCACTACTGAATAATTAAACGGCAGCGTTACGCCGTTGTTTTCTAAGAGGGTTTGCAGTATGTCGTTCAGTTCGTCAAAGTTTACCCGTTGAGAAATTTCCTTTTGATCCGACTCTCTGAGCCATCTGAAAACAGCCTGATCCAAAATGGTTTTTGAACGTGAAAAATCCTGTTGGAATTTTTTTTGCAAATATCGCGATGTTTCTTCAATTGTTGCTTTACCATGTTTCGTCGATAATTGTATCGACGGCAATTTTTGGTTTAATGTAAAGTCTTTACCTGAATCCATCGCCATGCTGTCGGTTGTCATTCCCAGCACATCTTTTTGTGCATTTCCACTTTTTATTAATCCCTTGCTTTTGGCTGAATAATCCACATCTTCCAATGTTTCCGACAAGTACTGCAATGCTTCGTTTTCTTCAACCAGTCGCACAGCTTGAAATAAACTTCGCTGAACGTTTTCTTTGAACTGGTTTTCGATCATTTCGGCATTTATTCGTACATAGCGGATTTGTACGAGTACCAAACCCACAATTGTAACTACCATTAAAATGATCAATATCCAGATCGTTCTCTTTTTCATACACTATACTTTTGCAAATTTACTTAAAATGAAGTAATTAAAATAGTTTTTTATAAGATTTAACAATATTAAATTAACATAAACAATTCATATCTTAATAAAAACAATTTCTAACGAAAAATGTTTAGTACATAACGAGACTATTCCATTTTTAGTTTAAAAAAATAATTCTTTTTTTAATGATTAAGTAAATTTTAAATGATATTCGTTTCTCAAAGCCGGCAAGTAGTTATTAGTTCGTTAAAAATACAACAACGATTTTAAACTGCAATATGCAATAGCTGTAAACTCAATTTTCTTTAAAAAATTTATCGTAAAGAGTTTTCTGTTTTATAGCATCTATTTTCTAAACTATGTTTGGCATTTCAAAAAAAAACATTACTTTTGTGGTCTAAAAATCTGGAGTAAAAACAACATCAAATACCAAACACGATGAAAAGGACATTTCAACCTTCGCAAAGAAAAAGAAGAAACAAACACGGATTTCGTGAAAGAATGACTACTGCCAATGGTCGCAGGGTTTTGGCTTCACGCAGAGCAAAAGGAAGAAAAAAACTGACAGTTTCCGATGAAGGACGTCCAAAATTGTAATCAGATACACCAAAAAAATTACATCTAACGTTATTCAAAGTAAGAACTTCGTAAGAGGTTTTTACTTTTTTTGTTTGTTATACACCGATAATATAAATTATTTCTGTACTTTTGGAATAAATTTTTTCACAGAAGTTTATTTCTTCAACTTTGTTCAAAAGACTTTAACATAACTTATGGATTTCAAAAAATTTTGGAAAGAATCTTTTGCAGCATTTGTAGTTAAAAACCTTTTACTGGCCATTGCAATTTTTTTAGCTTTGACATGGATAACATTGTTCATAATTGATATTTATACACATCATGGTGAAGCTGAAATTGTCCCTGATATGAAAGGTTTGTACGTCGAAGAAGCAGAAAATATTTTAAGAGAAAAAGGATTGTATCCAAAAATTATTGATTCCGTGTATGTTAGAGATAAAAAAGCCGGAATTATTATTGAACAAGTTCCACCTCCTAAATCAACACTTAAGAAAAATAGACCGGTATATCTGATCATCAATTCAACTCAAGTTCAAAAAGTTCCAGTTCCTGAAGTTATAGATGTTTCTTCTCGTCAAGCTATTGCCATGCTGCAATCTGTAGGACTTGACATAAGTAAAATTGAATATAAGCCATCAGAGTTCAAAGATTTGGTCATAGACATAAAATATAACGGAGTCAGTATTTTACCCGGGACAAAAATCCCTGAAAGCAGTTCAGTAGTTTTGGTTGTTGGAAGTGGTTATGGCGAGGGTATGTTTTCTGTTCCTTCGCTAAAAGGAATGGGACTGCAGGAAGCCAAACAAGCCGCTCTTTCCAATTCTTTTGTTATAGGGATGGTAAACTTTGATATTCCCCCCAAAGGAAATGATGCAGACTATTTTATATATCGGCAGCTTCCTAAAGCGGGGACTTCTATGCCTGCCGGCAGTCGAATAGATATTTGGTTAACTTCCTCTCCTGCTAAATTATTGGAAGACAAAGAAGAAGATCAAATAATAATTTTGCCGGAAAACGACGAAGTATTTTTTTAAAAAACCAATAAAATCGAGTAAAGAAATTGTTGGAAGTAACAAAATGGGAAGATTTTTCCGATTCGGCTGAAGAGCCGGAACTTTTTGAACATTTTCGATTTATAGCGGATAAAGGGCAAAGCCCCATTCGGATTGACAAATATTTGGTCAATTGCATGGCCAATGTTTCACGTAATCGGATTCAGGAAGCTGCTGATGCAGGAAATATTCTGGTCAACGACAAGCCGGTGAAAGCCAATTACAAGGTGAAACCCAATGATGTTATTTCCATTGTAATGACTTATCCCCCCAGTCAGTTTGAAATTATTCCGCAAAACATTCCCATTGACATTGTTTATGAAGATGATGACCTTATGGTTATCAACAAGCAGCCGGGTTTAGTGGTTCATCCGGGTGTTGGCAATTACGAGGGGACTTTGCTGAATGCGCTGGCTTATCATTTTAAGGATAATCCAAAGTTCGATTTCAACGATTCGCGAATCGGGCTGGTTCACCGTATCGACAAGGACACCTCCGGACTATTGCTTATAGCCAAAACGGAAGAAGCTAAAACTCATTTGGGAAAACAGTTTTACAACAAAACTACAGAACGTCGTTATCAGGCACTCGTTTGGGGAAACATGAAAGAAGATGAAGGAACAATTGTGGGAGCATTGGCACGCGATCCACGAGACCGCATGATGTTTAAGGTTTTTGATGAAGGCGAAAATCCGTTGGCAAAACATGCCGTTACGCATTATAAAGTGTTGGAACGCCTGACTTATGTAACATTGGTAGAATGCCGACTCGAAACAGGGCGTACGCATCAGATTCGTGTTCACATGAAGCACATTGGTCATCCTTTGTTTAATGACGAGCGTTATGGTGGAAATGAAATTTTAAGAGGTACAACTTCTGCCAAATATAGGCAGTTTATTAAAAATTGCTTCGATATTTGTCCCCGTCAGGCATTACATGCCAAAACATTGGGATTTGTTCATCCTACTACCGGAAAACAAATGAATTTCGATAGCGAACTGCCTGAAGATATGCAGCAGTTGCTCACAAAATGGAGAAATTATAATACCGGGTCGGCAGCAGTGGAGAAAGAAGATTTTTAGTTATTTCCAAAGTTTATTTTTCATTGGGCAAATGTAACTGTGATTTTTCAGTAAAGAAGACAAATAAATACTTAATTTTTTATTTTTTGGATGAAAAAAAATATAGCAATTGTTGCAGGTGGAGATTCTTCAGAAGTAGTGGTATCGTTAAAAAGCGCTGAAGGATTGCATTCATTTATGGATAAACAGCGATTCAACGTATGGATTGTTACGATTATTGGCAAAACTTGGCAAGTGGAGTGCTCTGAAAACGAAAAATATCCGATTGACCGGAACGACTTCAGTTTCACTCGAAAGGGAGAAAAAATTGTATTTGACTTTGCCTATATTACCATACACGGAACACCGGGTGAAAATGGCATTTTGCAGGGTTATTTCAATCTGATTAAGTTGCCTTTTTCCTGTTGCGATGTGTTAGCGGCTGCCGTAACTTTCAACAAATTTACCTGCAATCAGTTTCTTAAAAATTTTGATGTTAAAACGGCAGCTTCTGTTTTGTTGCGAAAAAATGAAGAAATTGACCTGCACGAAATATCTGCAAAAACAGGATTTCCTTGTTTTGTTAAGCCCAATGCTGGAGGCAGCAGTTTTGGCGTTAGCAAGGTGAAAAGTATTGACCAATTGGAACCGGCTATTCGTAAAGCTTTTTCTGAAGACGATGAAGTGGTGGTAGAAAGTTTCCTTGCCGGTACGGAGGTAACTTGCGGAATGTATAAAACAAAAGCAAAACGAGTCGTTTTCCCGTTAACCGAAGTGGTAAGCCAGAATGAATTCTTTGATTTTGCGGCCAAATATAATGGTCAGGTTCAGGAAATTACGCCGGCACGCATCAGTGGCTCACTAACGGAAAAAGTTCAGTGCCAGACTGCCAGAATTTACGATATTTTAGGTTGTAAAGGACTTGTCAGAATGGATTACATTATTTCCGAAAAGGAGGAGATTTTCCTTCTGGAAGTTAACACCACCCCCGGAATGACTGCCACCAGCTTTATTCCGCAACAGATAAAAGCCGCCGGTTTGAATATTACGGATGTGCTGACAGAAATTATTGAAAATGAATTGAATTACCCTACTTTAATTAAATAAATTTATAATGATTCCTTTCAGTGAAATAACAAAAATTATTAATACAGAACTGAATAAGTTGAATTGGGACAAAAAACCTGAAGGACTTTATCGTCCCATTGCCTATGTGCTTTCACTTGGAGGCAAGCGAATTCGTCCTTCGCTGGTTCTGATGGCCTGCAACCTTTTTTCCGACAAGGTGGAAAGTGCTATTGCTCCGGCTTTGGGAATTGAAATTTTTCATAATTTCACGCTGTTACACGACGACATTATGGACAAAGCGGAACTGAGACGCGGGCAGCCGACGGTTCACAAAAAATGGGATGAAAATACCGCAATTCTTTCCGGAGATTTAATGCAAATAGCTGCTTACCAATTGATTGGGAAAGTTGATGAATTGCATTTAAAAAAGGTGCTGGATATATTTTCCGAAACAGCTGTCGAAGTTTGTGAAGGGCAACAATACGACATGGAATTTGAACATCGTGAAGATGTATCACCTGAAGAATATCTGGAAATGATTCGTCTTAAAACAGCTGTATTACTTGGAGCTGCATTGAAAATTGGGGCTATTGTTGGCAATGCAAACAGTAAGGATGCCAATTTGCTTTATGAATTTGGAATCAACTTGGGAATGGCTTTTCAGCTGAAGGATGACTTGCTCGATGTTTATGGCGATGAGCAATTTGGGAAAAAAATTGGTGGAGATATTGTAGCCAACAAAAAAACCTATTTGTTGATTTCTGCCCAAAAACTGGCAAAAGGAGCAGATGCCAAAGAGTTGGAAAAGTGGTTGAAAACCGATTCTGAAAATGAGACAAAAGTAGAAGCTATCACCGCTCTTTACAACCGACTCGAAGTAAGAGACATTTGTGAAAATAAAATGCAGGAATTTTTTGAAAAATCCATTGATTGTTTGAACAGGATTTCTGTTGAAGCAGCAAAGAAAATCGAATTAAGGCATTTGGCAGAGCAGTTAATGTCTCGCAAGGAATAATTTTTTAACTTTGACATCGATAAATTTCAAGAATTTTTTTTTGAAAAAAACATGCCATACAGAAGATTACCAAATACGGACCAATCACGACTTCGGGCTTTACGAATTGCATTAGAAAAGCTCGAAAATCAGGATTTTACGCATCAGATTGTCAATTTTAAAACAATTCATGAGGCGGAAAGCATTTTGGGCGTTTTTGAAAATCAAATGCAACAATACCGACAAGCATTAAAAAATCAGGTTGAAGCCAATAAACGTTACCAAAAACTGGTTGGCAATGTAAGAATGTATATTTCTCATTTTATTCAGGTTTTAAATCTTTCTGTAATTCGTGGCGATATTAAAAAGGAACATAAAAAACTTTATCAGCTTGATCCTGAAGTAAACAATGTTCCGGATTTGACCAGCGAAGCCGCTTTGCTGCATTGGGGTAAATGTATAATTGATGGAGAAAATGAGAGGTTGCGCTTGGGCGGTTTTCCCATTTATAATCCTACCATTGCCAAAGTTAAGGTTCATTACGAAATTTTCAAGGAAAACAAGCTCAATCAGAAACTTTATCAGAGCAATACTTCGCGGACACTCGAAGATTTGGGAAATTTAAGAATAAAAGTGGACGAAATTATTATAGACATCTGGAATCAGGTGGAGGCCAATTTCAAGGACGAGAAGCCTTATTCAAAAATTCAAAAATGCAAGGAATTTGGACTGATTTACTATTATCGCAAGGGAGAAAAAAAACTTTTGCCAGAAGATGCGGAAGAACAAAAAAAATAAACGTATCTTAGTCGATAATCAAAGAAGGTACAACAACTTTATTCATTGGCACGTCAAATTTTCCGACCGGAATTTTTTCTATTAATTGACAATCGAAACCGACACCTATTTTTAGCGCATCTATACTTTTCAAAAAACGGTCGTAATACCCTTTTCCTCTTCCCAATCTATTTTTGTTTTTGTCGAAAGCCACACCGGGAACAATAACCAACTCGATGGGAGAATGCCAATCAAAAATTTCCAATGGTTCTTCGATGCCGAAAGCACCTTTTTTCAGTGCGTGAAGGCCGGAATATTTTTTTATCACGAAATTTTCTCCTTTTACTGAAGGAAGTAAGATTTGCTTGTCTGTAGCCCATTTTTCTACAACTGTATGAGTTGGAAGTTCATCGGGCAGCGACCAATATAAAAGTATGTTTTTTGCCTGTACAAAGGCAGAGAGTATTTCGATTTTCAAAAAAACCGACTCGGCTTGTTTTTCTTTTTGCGTGTCGCTTATTTGCCGCATTAATTCCCGAATCCGATTCCGAATTTCCTTTTTTTGTTCCTTTGTATTGTCAAAAATGGTCATTTAATGGTCATTTATAGTTGCCCGGCTTCCACCAGAACGATAATTCTATCCAGAATTTTATCTTTTTCGTTATAATCGAACTCCGATTTTAAATTTGCACCAAATAATCTTGCAAAGCCCTGATAGAAAAAAGCTCTGAAACTGCCTCTGTACAATTTTATCAAATCATAGGAAGTGTTGTTGCACTCTCTATCGATAAGCTTAATTAATAGCTTTCCCTGACTCAATGTTAACTTCTTCAATTCCGGTTCGTATTTCTGATAAATATCCTTTTCATATTGAGCCAAAAATTTTTTTCTTTCCTTATCGTTGGGCATCATCATCAACTTTTTATTGGTTTCGGATAATTCCTGAGCCACTAATTTGGCATAAGGCAGCGTTCTTTTCACATCACGAACCATTTTCCAATAATACTGTTCCTCTTTTTTGTTTTTAAAATTCATTTTGGGAAATACCCAAAGATCATGTAAATAAGCCAGAAAAATGGTATCATTTCCCTTAATTTCTACCATTAAACGTGCCCCACCGGGGGGAATGGGCTCATCCATTTGTGCAAATAACGATTGACCAAAAACCGTAAATAAAACAGTAAACAATATCAAAATCCGGCGTTTCATAGCAAACAAAGTTACGCATATTTTTTCAGATATTGTTTCAAAAAAACAAAAAACAAATATTGAATTTCCTCTTAAAATTTGATTTTTTCAAAAAAGAGAAAAATAAGATTTTTTTGAAGAGAGGCATTAAATTTTTTGTTGTTTTGATATTTTACAATAATTTGCAATATAAAAGTTATTTTTGTTACAATGGTAACCTAATTGAAAAATGGTCGCTTCAACATTGTTTCTATTGTTAAGTTTTTCTTTGGAATGTCTCGTAGTTTTTGTCTCAAAACAGAAGTTCGCACCTGCTCAAGGTTAAAATAACGATAGTTGCCATTTTCTGTCTTGATAAGACATTTTTTATGATGGCCAAAATAACTGCTCGTCGCTCCAGCCCTGACCTTCTTTTAAAATCATCATCCCCTCCAAAACCCTTCTAAGATACTGAAATATAAGAATATATGCAAATTTTTCAAAAAACTTTTTGAATATTTTGTATCCTTTTTTATCTTAATGTCTTTAAAAAACTAATTCTCTTTGAGTAACTTTTTGGAGGGGACTCATGATTGAGAACTTTTCATTTTCAGTGCAAAGTTAGAGGTTTTCCGGAATAAGAGAAAAATAATTGAAAAACCAAAAAAAAGTTTTACTTTTTTCGGCAGTTTATTGTACCTTTGTTTTGATTCAGTTTAAAAATTTTGCAATATGAAAAGGAAAAATGGACGAATTCTTGGAATAATTTTTTCAATCCTCATTGTTTTGTTTGCTGTCCTGATGATTTTACCATTTGCTTTTCAGGGGAAAATTTTCAATGCGGTGAAATTGCAAATCAATAAAATGTTGACGGCAAAAGTTGATTTTCAAAATGTTCAATTGAGTTTTATTCGACATTTTCCAAATGCTTCGGTGAGCATTAACGGATTGAAAGTTATCGGAGAAGGTGATTTTGCTGCTGACACGCTGGTTTCTGCCGATAAAATTGAGGCAGTTGTAAATTTGAAAAGTTTGCTTTCCGGAAAAGGTTACGATATTCAAAAGATCAATGTAGTTAATCCGCATATAATGGCTCATGTACTTGCTGATGGAAGAGCTAATTGGAACATTATGAAAGATACGGCAGAAGAAAAAACCGATACTGCTGCCATGAAATTTCATTTAAAGTTAAAAGATGTTTTTATTCAACATGCCAATATCGCTTATTTGGACGAACAGAGCAACATGAAAGTCATTATCAGCAACCTGAAACATCATACCAGTGGAGATTTAACTGCCGACAGCTCGCTTCTGTCTACACAAACAACCATCGATTCCATTAGCTTTTGGATGAATGGTATTCCATACCTTTTAAGGGCCAATGCAGAACTGAATGTAGATATCGACGCCAATATTAACGACATGAAATTTGCTTTTAGCAAAAATTCTTCACGAATCAACGCTATTCCATTTTCTTTTGAAGGGTGGGTAAAAATGTTGGACGAAGGTTTCGATATGGACATTAAGTTAATTGCCAATAAAGTAGATTTAAAATCAATTCTTTCCATGATTCCGGCCATCTATTCCAATTCTTTTAAAGATTTGAAAACCGGTGGAGAAGTCAGTTTGAATGGTTTTGTCAAAGGTCAGATGAAAGACGAAAATTATCCGGCTTTTGATGTCAATTTGTCGATAAACGATGGCTGGTTTCAATATCCTTCATTGCCTCAATCCGTTAAAAATATTCAGCTTGCCTTCCAAATTGTCAATCCCGGTGGTTCGCTCGACAGTACTTTAATTGACCTTTCCAAGTTTTCTTTAACGTTGGGGAGTAATACTTTCAATGCTGCAGCTAAAATTGCTTCCATCATTTCCGATCCCGATATTCGCGCCAAAGCTTCAGGGCGAATTGATTTGGGAATGGTAAAATCCTTCTATCCTTTGGAACCCGGCACGAATTTGAACGGCTTGCTCGACCTCGATTTGAATTTGAATGGGAAAATGTCGTATCTGGAAAATAATTTGTACGATAAATTTGAATTTCAGGGAAAATTGCTCGCCAACAATATTTTTCTGAAAACAAGCTCTTTGCCACAAGATATTTCTGTTAATCGAGCTCAGGTTTTTTTCAATAACCGATATGTAAATTTATCGGACTTTCAATTGAAAATCGGCAAGAACGATTTGCAGGCAAACGGAAAACTTGAAAATTTCCTGGCCTATGCTTTGAAGAACAAAACTTTAAAAGGACAGCTGAACTTGCAATCCAATTATTTGAACGTGAATGATTTCCTCACCGAAACAACAGAAACTAAAAATGAAAAAATGGAATTGTTGGTAATTCCTCAAAATATTGATTTCACACTTCAGGCATTTTTCAAACAATTGCTTTACGACAAAATGAATTTTTCCAATATTCAGGGAAAACTTTTGGTACAAAATGGTGAAATTAAATTTCAAAATCTCAATTTGGATGCCTTTGGAGGAACGTTATTGGCAAATGGACTTTACAGCACGGCAAATGTTGCGAAACCATATGCAGATATAAATCTGAATATTAAAAATGTGGCTTTTAATCAAATTTTTTCGCAAGTTGCTTCATTTCAAAAATTTGTTCCATTTTTCGAAAAAGCTACCGGAAATTTTTCTACCACATTGTCGTTGAATACTTTATTGAATAACGACATGAGCTTGAATCTGAGTTCATTAAAAGCCAACGGAAAATTTTCAACTTCGTCAGTTGCTTTAAAAGATGTTCCGGCATTGTCGGCATTGGCATCAGGCCTGAAAAAACCAGAATTAAGCAATCCATCATTGAAAGACCTTGCTGTGAATTTTGAAATATCAAACGGGAAACTGTTTACCAAACCATTCGACATAAAATTGGGAGATATTAAAATGAATTTGGGAGGTTCAATGGGTTTGGATCAATCACTTGATTTTAAAGGAATTGTTCAATTACCGGATCAGCTAAATGCCGGTCGCTTTTCAAACTTTAACGTAACAATTGGTGGAACCTACGAAAAACCAAAAGTGAAATTGGATTTGTTGGATACATTTAACGAAGCGCTTGAGGAAACAAAAGCAAAAATTAAAGAAGAAGTTACCACACAAGTAGATGCAGCCAAAAAAGAAGTCGTCGAAAAGGCTCGGAAAGAACGTGAGGCTGCTTTAAAAGAAGCACAGGTTCAAGCAGATAAAATAAGATTGGAAGCTAAAAAAGCTGGCGATAAACTGATTGAAGAGGCCACCCTGAAAGGCAACGAATTGGTTGAGAAAGCAGCCAATCCAATTGCCAAAAAAGTTGCCGAACAATCCGCTCGCAAGCTGGTAGAAGAAGCCCGAAAGCAAGCCGATAAACTGAATGCGGATGCCGAAATTCAAGCCAATAAAATTATTGAGAATGCTTCGAAAAGTACGAATTTCTAATTCTAGAGCATTTATGCAAGATTGGTAATTAAGTACCTTAATTTCAACAAATTATATATTTTGAAAATATTTGTCATGCGTTCAAAAATTTCTTTGATTACAGTATTGTTGTTTTTCTGTGTAGCAATTTTGGGTCAAACTGCTGCCGAAGCAGACCGACTTTTTCAGCAAAACCAGTTTCAGAAAGCACGCGATGCCTATAAAATATTATTGGAGAAAAGGCCAAAGGATGCTTTGTATAATTATCGGTATGCGCGTTGCTGTTACGAATTGAAAGATGATGAAAATGCCATAAAACATTTTGAACTTTCAGGTAATCGATTTCCTTTGACAAACAAGTATTTGGGAGAATTGTATATGAAAACTTACCGTTTTTCCCAATCGGTAGCAGCCTACGAAGAATATCTAAAAACCATAAATGAAACCGACAAGGAATTCTTAACAATTCAAAAAGCAAAAAAGAAAGCTGAACTGGCAGAAAAAATGATTCAAAGAGTGGACGATATTCAAATCATTGATAGTGTGGTGGTTAATAAAGACCATTTTTTGGAATTTTACAAATTCACTAATGACTTGGGTTCGCTATCGGCAACACCTGTGAAAATAGGCAAAAAAAAGGATTTTAAAATAACTTATACCACTCAACGTCAGGATAGAAAGTTGTTTTCCGATACTGTTCACGGTCAAATGGATATTTTTACCTCTTACAAGCTTTTGGATGAATGGTCAAAACCCGAATCGGTTTCCGATATAATCAATACCAAAGCTAACGAAAATTATCCTTTTTTACTTTTGGACGGTGTTACCATATATTTTGCGTCGGACGGAGATAATTCTATTGGAGGCTACGATTTGTTTGTTTCCCGCTTCCGTCCGGAAACCAACACCTATTTTCAACCCGAAAACATTGGAATGCCTTATAATTCGATTTACAATGACTATATGATGGTTATTGACGACATTCATCAAGTGGGATGGTTTGCCACCGATCGCTTTCAGCCGGAAGGAAAAGTAATTATTTTTTCCTTTATCCCCAACACTAAAAAAACCATTCTCCAGTCAGAGGATTCAGAATATATAAGAAAAGCAGCACAGTTACAACTATTCAAAAAAGCCAAAAATTTCAATTCGGATATTATTCCTCAAACATCATTCGCTGATGAAGATTCGGTTCATAAAATTTTCTTTGTAGTGAACGATTCTGTAATCTACACGGATGACAATCAGTTTAAAACCGAAGAGACCCGTAACTTGTGGAATGAACTGGAGAAATTAAATTCGCAACTAAATCAAAAACGTATTCAATTGGAACAACTGAGAATGCAATACAGTCAGCAGGAAGAAACTCAAAATGAATTGGCGCCAAAAATTCTGACTTTGGAAAGGGAAATTTCGGAAATGGAAGATCAGTTAACTACAAAAACCTTTGAACTCAGAAATAAAGAAAATATAAACTTAATGAAGTAGTTGTATTTCGAAATTTATTTTTTATTTTTACCAAAAATTTTAAGACAATGGACATAGCAATAGCTATTATTCTGATTTTGGTTGGTGTTTTTTTCTTTCTGGTAGAATTTTTTCTGGTGCCGGGAATTTCGTTTGCGGGAATAGCCGGTTTTTTGTTTGTTGGTGCCGGAATTTACTATTCCTATTCCCAGTTGGGAACAACAGCAGGGAATGTTTCTATTGCAGGCAGTGTTGTTCTTTTGGCCGTTGCAGTTTGGATTTTTTTGCGACGCAAAACATTGGAAAGAATCAGTTTAAAGGCAAAAATAGATTCCAGTATTGGTTCTGTCGAAGAATTGAACATTCATGCGGGAGACACGGGAATTGCGCTCTCAAGACTTGCTCCAATGGGAAAAGTCAAAGTAAATGGACAAACCATAGAAGCCAAAAGTGTAGATGAATTTATTGATGAAGGAACCCCAATTTTGGTAAAGGAAGTTTTCAAAACCAATGTGTTGGTAGAACGTATTTCGGAAAATTCAAATAATGAACATGCTTAAATTTATAAATTATGATGGGAATTGAAATTGTATTACTGATTGTTCTGGTCGTTGTTTTATTATTGTTTTTTTACTATGTCCCTTTTTTGTTGTGGCTCTCGGCAAAAGTTTCCGGTGTGAGTATTTCTCTGGTGCAGCTTTTCCTCATGCGCATCAGAAAAGTTCCGCCTCACTCTATTGTTCAATGCTTGATAGAAGCTCACAAAGCCGATTTGCGCGAAATAAAACGCGATGAACTGGAAGCTCACTACCTTGCCGGCGGACACATCGAAAGAGTGGTTCATGCTTTGGTCTCAGCTTCTAAAGCCAATATTGATTTAACTTTCAAAATGGCAACTGCTATCGATTTGGCAGGAAGAGATGTTTTTCAGGCCGTCCAAATGTCGGTCAACCCAAAAGTTATCGATACACCGCCGGTAGCTGCGGTTGCTAAAGATGGTATTCAGCTGATTGCTAAAGCGCGCGTTACGGTGCGGGCCAATATCAAACAGTTGGTTGGTGGAGCCGGAGAAGAAACAATACTGGCAAGAGTAGGAGAGGGAATTGTTTCCTCCATTGGTTCGGCCGAATCGCATAAAGCAGTTTTGGAAAATCCGGATTCCATTTCCAAGTTGGTATTGAAAAAAGGTTTGGATGCCGGCACGGCATTTGAAATTTTATCCATAGACATTGCCGATATCGACATAGGAAAAAATATTGGTGCCCAGTTGCAAATGGATCAGGCCGAAGCCGATAAAAATATTGCACAGGCTAAAGCTGAAGAACGTCGGGCTATGGCTGTTGCCCTTGAGCAGGAAATGCGGGCAAAATCACAGGAAATGCGCGCAAAAGTAATTGAAGCTGAAGCTGAAGTACCTAAAGCTATGGCTGAAGCATTGAGAAACGGGAATCTGGGTGTGATGGACTACTACAGATTGAAAAATATTGAAGCTGATACTGCTATGCGTGAAAATATCGGTAAACCCTCCGATAAGACCAAATAAAGTAGCTTCTAAATTTAATGGTTACTGAATCTGAATTGAACCTTGTTTGCTGAAAAATTATTTTGATTGGAAACAAGTAGATCAAATCTAAATTTTAAGAGGGTGTCCCAAAAGGACACTTTCTTTTTTAGGCATATAGGTGAAAAAGTAGACTGAAATCTTCTTGAAAGTTGAAAATAAGATATTTATATAAAGAAATTATTCGATGTAATTGACTTCGGGTTGAAGTTGAATATCAAATTTGTTTTTTACTGAAAGTTGAATTTCTTCGGCCAATTGTTTAATTTCACTGCCCGAAGCTCCACCACAATTAACAATTACCAAAGGTTGCTTTGCATAAACAGCGACTTTTCCAACCTGTTTACCTTTCCAGCCGCATTGTTCAATAAGCCATGCGGCAGGAATTTTTTCTTCTGTTTCAGATACATAATAATGAGGTATTTCGGGATATTCACTTTGCAAACGCTGAAAATGCACTTTGGAAACGACCGGATTGACAAAAAAACTGCCGGCGTTGCCCATTGTTCTGAAATCGGGTAATTTTTGGCTCCTTATTTGTATAATGGTTTCCCTAATGGTTTGCAGGTTTATGTTTCCTCTTTTTCTGACTTCTTCTTCCAAATGCTGGTAATGAAGCCTGAAATTAGGTTTCTTCGACAGACGGAAGACCACAGAAGTCAAAATGTATCGACCTTTGTATTGATTTTTAAAAATACTTTGACGATAACCGTATTGACAATTTTCTTTGGAAAATTCCATCAATTGAGAAGTTGCAGTATCAATTGCTTTCACTTTTTCAATGGCTTCCTGAACTTCCATACCGTAAGCGCCAATATTCTGGACGGCTGCTGCACCCACTTCTCCCGGAATTGATGAGAGATTTTCAATGCCACTCCAGTTATTTTTTACACAAAATTCGACAAACTGATCCCACACAACTCCCGAGCCCACTTCAAAATAGACAAATTGGTCGTCTTCCTTTATTTTTTTCATTTGCCGAATTCCGGAATGTAAAACGACACCCTTAAAATCGTTCAAAAACAGCAAATTGCTTCCCTGTCCAATCACAAACCATTTTTTTTGTTTTAATGTTTTCGACAAATCTAAAGCTTCTTCAACCGTGTAAAATTCGATAAATTCTTCGGCTTTTACGTCAATGCCAAAAGTATTGTGCGAAAGGAGGGAATAGTTGTATTTAATATTCATTCTTGAGAAGTTAAGAAAGTCGGTTTTGTAGGAAACGGATTATTTTTTCTCTTTCATCGGGATGAAACCAAGTAATGTCTTTGTCGTGATTGAACCATGTTAATTGTCTTTTGGCATAATGTCGGGTGTTTTGTTTAATTTTATCGACAGCTTGTTTTAGTGTAATTTTACCGTCCATAAATTCGAAAAGTTCCTTATATCCAACAGTGTTCAAAGGATTTAAGTTCTTAAAAGCGTAAAATTGTTTTGCTTCCTCCAATAAGCCTTCTTCCATCATTTGATCTACTCTTGCATTGATGCGTTCATACAATTCATGACGAGGTCTGTTCAGCCCTATTTTAACAATATCGAAAGCTCTTTTTTTGTGAACGCCGGTTCTTAATGCCGAAAAAGGATTTCCGGTGATGGAACAGATTTCCAGCGCATGCAAAATTCTTTTGTAATTATTTGGGTCCACTTGTTGATAATATACAGGATCCAATTTTTTCAATTCTTGTCGAATGTATTCAAGTCCCTGATTTTCATATTGTTTTTTCCAGAAGTTTCTTGTAGTGGTATCTACTGTCGGGATGTTGTCGAGTCCTTTGCATACAGCATCAATGTAAAGCATTGAACCTCCAACCATTAGGGCGATGTGATTGGTCGCAAAATGTTTTTCAAGCAATGCGAGAGCTTCCTGTTCAAATTGTCCGGCACTGAAATTTTCAAAAATTGAATGAGAACCGATAAAATAATGTTTTACTGTGGAAAGTTGTTCGGATGTAGGTGCAGCTGTACCAATTTTCAGTTCTTTGTATATTTGACGCGAATCGGCCGAAATGATGGGCGTTTGTAAATTTTGGGCTACTTGCAGGCTTATTTCGGTTTTACCTACACCGGTAGGGCCAAGAATTACTATTAAGGTTGATTGCATTCGTAAAAAATAAAAAAACAGAAAATAAACCCGTTATTTTCTGTCAGTGAAAAAAATCAGTTGAAATCAAAAGTTGGTGTCATCATTGAACAGATTGCTGTCGTCATCGAAATTGAAATCGCTAAATCCTTCTTCATCCAACTCATCCAGTTCAAAATCTTCGTCGCCATAAAAGTTTTCTTCCACATTCAGTTTTGGAGCCTGATTCACATCATTTTCGCTTAAGGTTTGTTCGGGTGGATTGCCGATTGATTTGATGCAAACCGGCTTTTCAAGTTTTTTTCGTGGAATAATTTCACTTAGTTCTATAAAAAATGCTCTATCAGCAATCATATCAAACACATACATGAGTTTTTGTTTCTCGTCGGTAAGCAACTCTTCCAATTTTACTTTATCCATCACCAAATTATCATATTCTGAGGAAGAATCCATCTCAATAAGGGTAATTTCCTGCTCTTTTTCCCAGTCGTCAGAACAGAGGAAAAAAGAAGTAATCTGGTCTTTTTTGAAGTTTACGGCATCCAGAATGGCATTATGTAAGTCAAAGAAAGTTGCTTCAGCATCTATATCTATTACTCTTAAGAAATTGTCCACTTCGTCCGATAATATAGTAAATCTAAAAACCATAGCTTTTGTTGTTTAAGTTTCGACGGTAAAAATAGTAATTTTTTTGGAGCTAATAAGCATTTTCTCCCGATTTTTTCAGAAAAAAAGCCGTTTAAACAATAATTAAACAGCTTTTAAAAGATATTTATTGATCGAATAGCCATAAATTAATTTCGAAGTATTTCCTCAATAGCCTTAACGTTAGATCTGAATTTTTTGTCCGTATCCATAAGATCACTAATAATTTTGCAGGCGTGGAGTACAGTTGCGTGATCGCGCTCTCCAATGGCTTTTCCAATCGAAGAGAGAGAATTTTTAGTGAACTGTTTGGACAGATACATGGCTATTTGACGCGCCTGAACCACTTCTCGTTTACGACTTTTGGTAAAAATGGCATCTACCGGGATGGAGAAATAATCGCAAACCGTATCACGAATTTTTTCTACCGTGTTTATTTTTTTGGGGATATTTACAATACGACTGACGACTTTCTCGGCAAGTTGCAGGTCGATGGGCATATCTGTGAGGGTTGAATGTGCCAGCAGTGAAATCAAAACACCTTCCAAATCACGAATATTATCGGTAACATTTTGGGCAATAAAATTCACTACATCTTCTGGTATATCCAATCCATCGCAATAAATTTTGTTTTTTAGTATTTCTTTCCGAAGTTCAAAGTCGGGTTTTTCGATTTCGGCCGAAAGTCCCCATTTGAATCGGGTCAGCAAACGTTGTTCCAATCCTGCCATCAGTAACGGAGAACGGTCGGAAGTCAATATCAGTTGTTTGCCCGATTGATGCAGATGATTGAAAATATGGAAAAAAGTGTTTTGGGTGGCCGTTTTTCCCGAAAATTCCTGAATATCGTCGATAATCAAAACTTCGATGGTTTGGTAAAAATTTACAAAATCGTTGACCGTATTGTTTCGTACCGCATCGGTGTACTGAATTTGGAAAGTATTGGCCGAAAGATAAAGCACTCTTTTATCTGGATGCATTTGTTTGGCTTTCACCCCAATGGCATTGGCTAAATGCGTTTTTCCCACACCTGACTCTCCATAAACAAAAAGAGGATTGAAAGCTGTTTTTCCCGGTTCTGCTCCAATGGTGATACCGGCAGTACGAGCCAGTTTATTACTTTTTCCTTCTATCAGAGTATTGAAATTATATTTCATGTTCAATTGTGGATCGATATTGGGCAATGAAGATTTGTCGTAAGGATTTTTTGATCCTTGCGTGGCATTTGAGTTTTTTAATTTTGGCTGTTCAGCTGTACTGGGGATTTGTGTGCCTTTTCCATTGGTTTGATCAATCAATACACGATATTCCAATTGAGTACCGGCTCCAATTTCTCTGTAAATAGTTCTACTAAGCAAATCGATGTATTTTTCCTCGATATACTCAACAAAAAATTGACTTGGTACCTGTACAACAAAACGATTGTTTTCATACTGCAAGGGGATAATAGGTTCAAACCAAGTTTTGTAGGACGCTTCGTTGATATTGTCCCTGATAACTTTAAGGCAGCGTTCCCATAGTTGTTCGTGCATCTTCATTTTTTTAATCCATTCAAAAAAGTAAACAAGTGAGATTTTCAGCCAAAAAAAGATTTTCAAAATTTTACTTTTGAAAATTCTACTTAGACGTACGGCTGCATTTAGTTAGGCAAAAATCTAAAATTTTTTTGACAAGAACAAATCTTTTTTTCTACAAAAAAAATCAGATTTTTCATTTGGTTAACTGTCAGTGCTTTGATGAAACAAATTCATATTCAGTTAATTGCATAATAAATTTTTAAAAATTATCCTGATTCTAAAGGTGTTAACAAAAAGAAATCAGAATTTGAATTTTTTCCGATTTCTTACATTGAAACCTTTTATTAACAAGTGTTTCAATGATGTTAAAAAAATAAATTCAAAATTATTTTCAAATTTTTATTTAGAGAAATTCTAAATAAATTCTATTTCGTTTTGCTCCCAAAAAGTGAGAAGTGTACGTAACGTTTCGGATTATTTTTCAAGTCGATCAATAATTGATTGGCACTGGAGGAAGTATTTGCCAAATTCAGATAAAATTGCTGGTCGGTGAGAAGCATGCCCAAACTTCCTTCTCCGTTATTGATTTTATTGGTAAGCAAATTCAAATTGGAGACAGTTTGATCAACGTTGTTCATAGTTGAAGCAAAATTAATTTCTTTCAGATTGGAAGTTACGGATTTGAAATCGGAAGAAGCTCCATTCAAATTACTCATGATAGATGGAAGCTGATATTTCATCAGATTTTTCATTTGTGCCGAAGTTTCTGCCAGGTCGGCAGTTGTTTTTTCAATGGAAGTGAGGCTGTTGTTTAATTTTTCGCCTTCGGTAATAGAACGAATGGAACGCAAAAGCGAATCGGTTTGTGTAGAAATACTTTCAATTTTTGGTAACAAATTGGAACTCAAGTCGGCCATGAGTCCGGGTTTGATTTCCGATTGGAGTGTATCTCCGTTGTTGCAAAAATTTTGAGAAGAAGCGTAGGGCGCAAAAATCAACTGAATGGCTTTTCCTCCCATCAAACCGTTGTCGAATAATTGAATCTTGGTGTTTTTGGGAAGATTGATTTTTTTTTCGATAGTAATTTTCACTAAAAATGGTTTTTCCTTTGAAAAGTCGTATTGAATTTCGTCAACCTGTCCAACTTTATATCCTTTTATAAATACGGGAGAAGATGCAACCAAACCATCCAAATTTTCATAAGTAGTATAATAAGAACGGGTTGAGGTAAAAATATCAATTCCTTTCAGAAAGTTTAAACCGAAATACAACAAAAAAATGGCTACAAAAACCATCAATCCGATTTTTACTTCTTTATTAAAAAAATTTTTTTTCATAACTTGAATATTATCAGAATTTATTTTTTTTCATAAACAATTTATTGTTTTTGCTATCAAAAAGATATTTAGAGCTTTTCTTAGAGTTTTTCAGAAACCACAGTTTTAGAAATTTTGTTATTTGCCTGTCAAGCGCAAAGCCTCCTTGACATCAACTTTTTTACCGTTAACGAAAGCAACGATAAAAGCTTGGGGAAATTTCGCCGACAAATTGTTTTTTAATTGAACGATTTTATTGTAATCGGTTTCAGCTCCAACGGTGTATTTGTACAGTTCGTTCTCAATGTAATAATCAACGGATTTTAGGCCTTTAAGTTCATTCGCTTGGGGAGATAATTTCTTTTTTGAAGCCAGAATTTGTAATTTGAAAACAGGTTGTTGTGTTGACGGTAAAATATTTTCTGTTTGTTTTTCTTGATTCGTAATGTTGGCAGTATTGATGTTTTCAATTTCTGCTTGCTGTATAGGAGTTGAATAATTGTTTTGACTTTCTGAAACTATGTTTTCCGATTTTTTGGAAGGAGCTTGATTGGAAACAGACGTAGAATTTGGCTTGCCGTTTCGCTTGTCGTGTTCTTTTTTGAACTCTAAAAATGCGGTGTAGATAGCTTGAGCCATCTTTTTTTGTCCATATTCGGAACTTAAAAAAAGTTCTTCTTCCAGATTGGAAATAAATCCGAGTTCTATCAGTGTGCTGGGACAGGCAGAGCGATGAAGTACCCAAAATCCGGCCTGACGAACGCCTCTGTCCAAACGTCCGTTTCTATCGAGGTGTTGTTGCACCAACGAAGCAAATTCGATACTTTTATCCAGATATTTGTCCTGCATAAATTCAAACATTATATAGGAATCAACCGAAGTCGGGTCGAAACCCTGGTATTTGGTTTGATAGTTTTCTTCCAGCAAAATCACTGAGTTTTCACGCATGGCAACTTCAAGATTTGCATTTGTTTTGGCCAAACCCAGTGTATAAGTTTCTGCCCCGTAAGCCGAAGAACTTTTCGAAGAATTGGTATGAATGCATATAAAAAGATCAGCATGATTTTCGTTGGCTATGTCGGCGCGTTCCTGCAGGGTAAGATATTTATCGGTTTTTCGTGTGAGTACAACTTTCAATTCCTTATTGTTTTCCATGAGTTTAGCCAATTCTTTGGCAACAGCGAGATTGATATCTTTTTCTCTTGAAATTTTACCCATTGCTCCCGGATCATGTCCTCCATGTCCGGCATCGATTACCACTACAAATTTTTTTTCCTGCGCAGCAACACTGGAAGCGAAAATGGATAAAAACAATATCAGGAAACCGTAAGGCAACAATAAGTACTTTTGAAATGGAATTTTCATGCCAAAAAATTTTTTGTCTTTTTCCGCATCGAATCGTTTTTTTATCTTCTGATGAACTATAACCCGTTCATTAATTTTCCAAGTTTTTACAATCCTTTTATTTTCTGCAAAATTAATCTTTTTTATTTCAAATTCCATTGGATAAATTTGAAATTAATCATAAAAAAGGGGATAGATACTGTAGATAGCTTTTTTTTTCCTTAAATTTGCAGCTTAATTGAAAATGTTTAATCCCAAGGATGCACCATAATTTTAAATTTCACAATAGCCTGAAATGTAAATTATTCCTCTTAATTACAGGGTTGAATATTTCATTTTGTCTGCAAGCAAAGAATTTAAATCCATCACCTTCCGATACTCTTCAAGCATTGCCAGATTCGGTTTTAACTACAAACGATAGCTTAACCGTATCTGTACCCAGAGAAAACCCTAACAAAATTGATGCCGAAATCATTTATTCTGCTTCCGATTCTATTGTTTTTTATGGAAATGGAACAGGTTTTTTGCATGGGAAAGGCGATGTGAAGTATAAAAACATAACATTGCAGGCCGATTTTATTCGTGTTAAAATGGATAGCAGCCTGATTTATGCCAGAGGAACGACTGATTCGCTGGGAAATAAAATTGGAGAACCTGTTTTCAGTGAGGGTGAAGCAACTTATTATTCGAAAGAGCTGACCTACAATTTACAAAGCAAAAAAGGATATATTCGAAATGCAGTTACCCAGCAGGGAGAAGGTTATGTTATCAGCGATAAAACAAAAAAACTGGATGATAATATTTTGCTGATTGCCGACGGCAAATATACTACCTGCGATAAGCATGATAATCCCGATTTTTATCTATATTTGACCAAAGGAAAAATAAAACCCGGAGACTACATTGTTACCGGTCCTGCTTACCTGGTGTTGGCTGATGTTCCTTTACCAATTGCTGTTCCTTTTGGTTTTTTCCCTTTTACCGACAAATATTCTTCGGGTATATTAATGCCCAACTATGCTGATGAACTGAATCGCGGTTTCGGGTTGACTAATGGAGGCTATTATTTTGCCTTGAGCGATTATGCCGACTTGGAATTGTTGGGAGATATTTATACGAAAGGAACTTGGGCTCTTACTGCCAATTCACGATACATAAAAAAGTATAAATATAATGGGAATTTCAGTTTTAGCTATCGGGTGGATGTTACCGGCGAAAAAGATTTACCCGATTACAGTAAGGCGACCAATATGAATATTCGTTGGACACATTCGCAGGATCAGAAGGCAAATCCGTATTTTACCTTTACATCCAGTGTTAATTTTTCAACCAGTGGTTACAACCGAAGTAATATCAACAGCTATTTTAATCCAAATTTGAATTCGGAAAACACCAAAGGTTCCAGTATATCTTTTACAAAAAGATTTCCTTCTCAATCCAATCTAAGTTTGTCGGGAAGTATGTTGATAAATCAACGTACAAAAGATTCCACCATCAGTCTTACATTACCGACTCTTAATATTGCTGTCAGCCGTTTTTCTCCATTCAAGCGAAAAAATGCTGTTGGTAATGAAAGATGGTACGAAAAAATTTATATGTCCTATTCGGGTACTTTTGCCAATAGCATTGATACAAAAGAATCTTTGCTGTTGTCATCTTCGCTTTCCAAAGACTGGCGAAACGGAATGCGGCACAGTATTCCGGTGAGCGCAACTTTTAATTTATTCAAGTATATAAACATCTCTCCTTCTTTCAATTACACTGAACGCTGGTATTTACGATCTGTGGATAAGAATTGGGATAGCGATAAACAAAAAGAAATAACCGATACGGTTAGCGGTTTTAACAGAGTTTACGATTTTAATATGGGCGTTTCGGCTTCTACCAAACTTTATGGCTTTTTTATTCCTATTCGTTCCATTTTTGGAGATAAAATTGACCGTATTCGGCATGTTTTTACTCCAACGATCGGTTTCGGATATGCTCCCGATTTTGGAGATCCGCGTTGGGGATATTACGATTCCTACAAAAAAACGACCAAAGATCCTTCCAATCCTGCCAGCATGATTGAAGAAGAAGTTGTTTATTCCCACTATCAGGGAAGTTTGTACGGATATCCGGGTTCAGGTAAGTCGGGAAATATCAATTTTTCATTTGCCAACAATATTGAGATGAAACTGAGAAACGACAATGATACAACAGGGAAAGTACCTTTTAAAAAAGTCAGTCTGATTGATAATTTTTCGGTAAGTGGAGGATATAATCTGGCAGCCGATTCCATGCAATGGTCAAATTTTAGTACCAATCTTCGAATTAAATTCAGCGACAAATATTCGTTAAATCTTAGTGGAGCATTTGACCCTTATATGTATGGATTAAATCAGTATGGGAATCCGGTTAGAATCAATAAATTGCGTTGGAATTATCATAAATTTCCCAAATTTCTCGGAACAAATGCCTCTTACAGTCTGGCTTTGAACAACGATACTTTCAAAAAACTTTTTTCGCGCGGAGACAACAAAAAAACAGATGTCAAGAACAATACTTCATCGAAGGAAAATTTAGATAATCCTGATGATGAAAGCATTACGACTTCACCGGAAATAAATCAGTTGGGACTTTCGGAAAAATCAAATCAGGAAATTCAGACTGATGCTAATGGTTACCAGAAAGTAACCATTCCGTGGAATATCAATATCAGTTATTCTGTTCGATATGCCAATACAAATGTTTTCGACAAAGAAAAAATGGAATACAAAATGGGATTTACCCACAACTTAAGCTTTTCGGGAGACATTTCGCTGACGCCCAAATGGAGAATCAGCTCGAGTACTTCCTATGATTTTGTTGCAAAACAATTTACCTACACCAGTATTAATGTTTCACGCGATTTGCATTGTTGGAACATGTCAGCCAGTTTTGTTCCTTTTGGACCTTTTCAGTCCTATTATTTCAGAATTGGTGTCAATTCCAGCATGTTGCGCGATTTGAAGTATGAAAAGCGCAGCGGGTATGGTTCTACGCCCATTACCTGGTATTAGTAATAAAAAATTTCAATATTAAATGAACTTTTTGACTAAAAATCAGTTTATTGGTAATAAAGGACAAAAAAATTAGAAACAAACAATTAATTGAATATAAATTTAACAGAGTAAAAAATGAGAATTGAAGAAAACAAATCAGTGTCAGCTAAATACGATTTATTTGTTGACGGAGAAAATCAAGGTGAATTGGAATTAATGGAACGTGCAACCGAAGAACGTCCGCTGAGTTTTATTTATGGAGTGGGAATGATGCTTCCCAAATTTGAAGAGAATTTATATGGATTGCAAGCCGGCGATTCTTTTGAGTTCACCATAAATGATGAAGATGCATATGGCCCTTACGATGAAGAAGCAGTTATCGATTTGGACAAAAAAATCTTTGAAGTGGATGGGAAAATTGATGAAAACGTAGTATTTGAAGGAAATGTTGTTCCTTTAATGGATACGGATGGCAATCGATTTAATGCCCAAATTGTTACGGTAACCGATGAGCTTGTTACGGTAGATTTGAATCATCCGTTGGCAGGTCAGAATCTGCATTTCAAGGGTCAGGTGTTGGAAGTACGTGATGCTTCAGAAGCCGAATTGGCCGCTTTAATGAACAATTCGTGCAGTTGTGGCGGTAATTGTTCTTCTGAGGAAGGTTGCGACTGTGAAAGCGACAGTTGTGAAGATCCCAATTGCTCTTGCAATAAGTAATTTTATTTTTGAATTTTAAGCAATGGAAAAGGTTATACAGCCTTTTCCATTGGATTTTCTTTTTCAGTAATAACGATTTTTTAGTTATGTCGAACACCATTGGCAAGTTTTTTACATTTACCTCTTTTGGCGAATCGCACGGCAAAGCCATTGGAGGCGTTATTGATGGATGTCCGCCGGGAATAGAGATAGATGAAGCATTCATTCAGAACGAATTGAATCGTCGTCGTCCGGGACAATCCAATATCTCAACGCCCAGACAAGAAGAGGATAAGGTTGAATTTCTTTCAGGAATTTTTGAAGGAAAATCTACAGGAGCGCCTATCGCTTTTGTGATTTGGAATGAAAATCAAAGAAGTGCAGATTACAATCATTTGAAAGATGTTTTTCGACCATCACATGCCGATTTTACTTATCAGCAAAAATATGGCATACGCGATTATCGGGGAGGTGGCAGAAGCTCTGCACGTGAAACGGCAGCCAGAGTAGCAGCAGGCGCAATTGCCAAGTTGGCTTTGCGAAAAATGGGCATTCAAATCAATGCTTTTACTTCGCAAGTAGGACATATTGCCATGAGCAAAACTTACGAAGATGTTGATTTTTCACTAATCGAGACCAATTCTATTCGTTGTCCGGAACCGGAAACTGCCGAAAAGATGATAGCTTACATCCAACAGTTAAAGGAAGAAGGTGATTCTATAGGTGGCATCATTACCTGCGTAGTCAAAGGTGTTCCGATTGGCTGGGGAGAGCCTATTTTCGACAAACTTCAATCGCGTTTGGCACAAGCCATGTTAAGCATAAATGCAACTCACGGTTTCGATTACGGAAAAGGTTTTGAAGGTGTGGCGCTCAGAGGTTCGCAAATGAATGACGAATTTGTGAAAGATGGCGACAGAATCACTACGCGAACCAATAATTCCGGAGGCATTCAGGGAGGAATAAGTAACGGGCAGGATATATATTTTCGTGTCCTTTTCAAACCAGTGGCAACCATTTCAAAAAAGCAAAATACGGTAGATATTCATGCTCAGGAAGTGGAACTGGAAGCTCGCGGACGCCATGATCCTTGCGTTTTGCCACGTGCTATTCCGATAGTAGAAGCCATGACAGCACTTACTTTGATGGATTTATCCCTCATTAAAATCTGAATTATCGAAGAAGTTTTTATTAATATTTTTCAAAAAAATGCTGGCTTCCTCTAAACTTTGTATTTTTCCTACATCCAGCACTTTTATTTCATTATTGGTGTAGCCCGAAATTTTTTCTTTATCCACATTACTCAAATAAAAGTCGATAATGGAAAAAACTTCATTCCATTTTTCCATGAGTAGAAAAACTTTTGGCGATAAAATCTGAATTCCGGAAAAGGCAAATTTCTGATAAAGCTGTAAATTTATTTCCTGCGGTTTGGTTTGTCCGGTCGTTTCATTGAACCACCCTTTCAGCTGCATTTGTTTGTCGAAGAGCAATTGACGTGAGGTTTTACGTTGATTTACCACCAATGTTGCCAAGCTGTCGCTGCTTAGATGAAATTTCATCAAGTCCATTAAATCTATATTGGAAAGAATATCGACATTGTGTACCAAAAAAGGCTTTCCGTCATCAAAAAACCATGCAGCTTTGCGTACCGCTCCTCCTGTGTCGAGTAGACAATTTCTTTCGTCTGAAATTTCGATCCGAATATCAAAATTGTTCTTTGAATGAAGAAAATCGATAATTTTATCGGCAAAATGATAAACATTCACGATTATTTCGTTAAAACCTGCCGATTTCAATTTCAAAATTTGATGTTCGAGTAAAGTTTTTCCCTCTATCGTTACCAGCGCTTTAGGAATATGATTGGTAATTGGTTTAAGTCGCGTACCCAGACCGGCTGCCAGTATCAATGCTTTCATTCAGAATTAAAGATTTTTTGAAATATAAAACGTTATTTGGAATAGCTTAATTTTTTTGCAGGGAAAAGTTGTTCTTTATTTTGTTCTCTATGAATTAGTTGTACTTCTATGCCAAATTTTTCGTTGATATGTTCTGCCATTTTTTGTGCCGAATAAACCGATCGATGTTGTCCTCCGGTACATCCAAAACAAACCATTAAATTGGTAAATCCTCGATCCATGTAGCGTTTTACTGAAGCATCCACAAGCTTGTAGGCATTATCGAGCAAAGATAGAATTTCACCATCTTCTTCCAAAAATTGTTTCACCGATTCGTCGAGTCCTGTAACATGAGCATATCGTTCGTATTTGCCCGGATTGTTGACTGCTCTGCAATCAAATACAAAGCCGCCTCCATTTCCGCTATCATCATGAGGAATGCCTTTTTTATAGGAAAAGCTGTAAATTTTAACTGTCAGTGGCTTCCTTACCGATACTTCGCGGAATTGCTTTAACTCGGTCATTTGTCTGAGCACTTTCAAAAGGTAAGGGTAACCTGAAATTTCATTTTGAAGAATGGTTCTTAAATTTTCTATGGCAAAGGGAATGCTTTCCAGAAAATGCGGTTTTTTCTCATAATAGCCCCGAAAACCATAAGCTCCCAACACTTGTAAAATTCTAAAAAGAACAAAATGTTTTAATTGTTCTCTAAACTCCATCTCATCTACAGGTGCCAGTTCTGCTAATGCCGAAAGATAATTTTTTATGAGTTCTTCGCGCAATTCTTCACTATATTTGGCTTTAGCCTGCCAAAGGAACGATGCTACATCATAGTACAATGGCCCTTTTTTCCCACCTTGAAAGTCGATAAAATAAGGTTCATCGTTTTTTATCATTACATTTCGGCTCTGAAAGTCGCGATACATAAATGTATTGGACTGTGAGTGCAACAAAATTTTGGAAAAACGGTGAAAATCGTCTTCCAGCAAATTTTCCTGAAAATCGATACCGGTTGCTTTCAGAAAACAATATTTAAAATAATTTAAATCCCATAAAATGGAACGTTCATTAAATTCCGGCTGGGGATAGCAAATGGAGAAATCCAGCTCTTCCGCTCCTTTTACTTGAATTTCGGGAAGTTTTCGAATTGTTTTACGAAGCATTTCCTTTTCCGATTCACAAAACACACCCGTTTTTCTCCCTTCTGCTATAAAATCGAAAAGCAGCGTATTACCCAAATCCTCCTGCAAATAATACAAACCATCCTGACTTTGAATGTAAAACTCCGGAACCGGCAATCCTTTTTTGTGAAACAATTTATCCATTTCTATAAAAGCCCTGTTTTCTTCAATGGAAGTTCCTTCTACTCCGATAATAGAAAAGTGCTTGCTCTCGAGTCTAAAATATCGTCTGTGCGATCCGGAAGCCGACAATTCTTCTTTCAGAAGAACTTTTTCTCCGGTAAATTGTTGGAAAAGAGATTCTAATTCATTCATTTTTAGAATTTTTTTTAATTAATGCAGGTTACACAAAGATATAAAAAGAAATATACATCTTTGCTTGAATTTTTAAGCGCGTTAAATTATAAAACGAAGTAAATTGTTCAAATTCTATAAATATTTGAATATTTGGTAGTTGATTAAGAAAAATTTGCACTAAATATTTTTTTAAAATTCAAAATGAAAAAATTTCAAAAATCTTTCTATCTTTGCAATACAAAAAGGAGAGAAGTAAGTTTGTTCTTACACTTTTTTGAAATATAAAACGACTCCGTAGCTCAGCTGGTAGAGCAACAGACTCTTAATCTGTGGGTCGTGGGTTCGATCCCCACCGGTGTCACTATTCCTGGTTTAAAATATTAAAAATAATCTTTAAAATTCTACAGACATGAAAAGCAGAAATGTTTTTATGATTTATGTGATGAGTGCAGCAATTATTTTTTCAGGATGCAAATCGATGAGTAAAACCGCCAGTGGAGCTTTGATAGGAAGCGGTGCGGGTGCTGCCGTAGGTGCCGGAATTGGCGCATTGATAGGTAAAGATGCTAAAAGCGCAGGAATTGGTGCTGCAATTGGAACTGCTGTTGGAGCTACAACAGGTGCAATTATTGGGAATAAAATGGACAAAGCTGCTCAAGAAGCTGCAGCTATTGAAGGTGCTAAGGTTGAAACCATTACCGATATCAATGGATTGCCTGCAGTAAAGGTAACTTTTGAATCGGGAATTTTATTTGAGACCAACAAAAGTACTTTAAATGCTGCTTCGAAAGATGCTTTAACAAAATTTGCTCAGATCATGATTCAGAACCCCACTATGGATATTGCCATTATTGGCCATACCGATAACACAGGTTCGCTGGAAGTTAATCAGAAATTATCTCAGGAAAGAGCACAGGCTGTGGCCAACTTTTTGAAATCGCAAGGTGTTCCTGCTTCTCAAATTAAAGATGTTATTGGTAAAAATTTCTCTGAGCCGGTTGCCGATAATTCTACTGCTGCCGGCAGAGCAGCCAATCGTCGCGTAGAAGTGTACATGTATGCCAGCGAACAAATGATAAAGGAAGCTCAGCAGCAGAGTCAAAAATAAATTCATTATTTTCTAATAAAAGAGCTGCTCTTATATTTTGGAGCGGCTTTTTTTGTTTGAATTTCCAAATTTTCGCAAAATTTTTTCGATATGTCGGCTCATAATGATATTGGTAATGCAGGAGAAGAGCGAGCGCAAGCTTATTTGAGAGAAAAGGGATATAAAATCAGACATACCAATTGGCATGCGCAAAAATTTGAACTGGATATAGTAGCCGAAAAAGATGGCTTATTGATTATTGTTGAAGTTAAAACACGTTCAACGGAAAATTTTGAACATCCCGAAGATGCCGTTACTCCCAAAAAAATCAGAAATATTGTTCAGGCAGCTCAAGAATATATTTTCCAAAACAATTGGGAAGGAGAAACACGCTTCGACATCATCTCTGTTATTCCTTCCGGACAAACTTTCCATATCGAACATATAGAAGATGCTTTTCTACCTCCGATTAATTAATTTCTCAAACGATTGGAGAAATTCTGTTTTAACTTCTTAAATACTTTGCTTAACTTTGCAGAAAAATTAAACAGTTTTTTGTTTACCAATTTTATAACTATCCCAAAATGAAAACTTTGGAAAAAAACATTGCCGAAAAACTTTTAAAGATTAAGGCAATAAAACTTCAGCCCAACAATCCTTTTATTTGGGCTTCAGGCTGGAAATCACCGATTTATTGCGATAACAGGAAAACGCTTTCGTATCCTTCCATCAGAAATTATATCAAAATCGAATTAACACGTTTGATTATGGAATTGTTTCCCGATGTGGAAGTTATAGCCGGCGTAGCTACCGGCGCAATCGCTCAGGGAGTGCTGGTTGCCGATGCGTTGAATCTGCCATTTATTTATATCCGCCCCACACCGAAAGATCATGGTTTGGAAAACCTGATTGAAGGTGATTTACGTCCTCATCAGAAAGTAGTGATTGTAGAAGACCTTGTTTCGACAGGAGGAAGCAGTTTGAAAGCTGTGGAAGCTATTCGTAACAATGGCTCGCAAGTATTGGGAATGATTTCCATTTTTAATTACGGATTCCCTGTAGCTGAGGAAAAATTCAAACAGGCCAAAGTTAAGCATATTTCCTTGTGCAATTACAAAGCCATTCTCGATCAGGCACTGACCACCAACTATATTACTCAGGAAGATATGAAGACATTGCAGGAATGGCACAAGGATCCTTCTGCATGGGGATTAGAATCTTAATTGAAAGAAAAAATTTATGGTAACTTACGAAAGTGAAATTAAAAAGATAAATTCAAATGCAGAAAATATCTTTAATAAATTTGTCGATTTACAAAATTTCAATAAACTGATAAACAATAAATTATCTGAAGATCAAATAAAAGACATTGAATTTTCGGAAGATAGCTGTTCCTTTTCTATAGAAGGATTTGGCAGGATTGGTTTTAGAATTATTGAAAAAGAACCCTTTAAAACTATAAAATTTGAATTGCGTGAACTTCCGGTTCAAGCCAATGCGTGGATTCAACTGGTAGAAAAAGATGAAAATGATACACGCATGAAATTAACATTCAAGGCTGAAATACCTGCTATGTTAAAAATAATGGTCGATAAAAAGCTGAAAGAAGGAGTTAATCTGGCTGCCGAAGCTATTGCCAATGCATTTAACAATTCAAATTTGTAACAATTTAACTTTATATTCGTAACTTCAAAACATTTAGTTTCATTACTATGGCTAAACTCTGGGAAAAGGATTTGCCTTTGAATAAAAAAATAGAGTCGTTTACGATTGGCAGAGATAAGGAATTAGACCTATTTCTGGCGAAATACGATGTTTTGGGTTCGATAGCTCATGCCCGAATGCTCAATACGGTTGGTTTACTCACTGCTGAAGAAACGAAGTTGTTGATTGCCGAATTGAAAAAGATTTATTGTTCCATTGAGAACGGTGAATTTAAAATTGAAGAAGGAGTGGAAGATGTGCATTCCGAAGTTGAATTTTTACTGACAGATGCTTTGGGAGATACAGGAAAGAAAATTCACAGTGGCCGTTCACGTAACGATCAGATTTTGTTGGATCTGAAATTGTTTACACGTGCTGAAATTGAGAGAACGGTTCGTGCTGTTTCTTCACTTTTTGAAGTTTGTCAGGCGCAAAGCGAGCGTTATAAGGATATTTTAATGCCCGGTTACACCCATTTGCAAATTGCCATGCCTTCGTCTTTTGGTTTGTGGTTTGGCGCTTATGCCGAAAGTTTGGCCGATGACCTGCAACTGTTGCTGGCTGCGTGGAAAATAACCAATCGGAATCCGCTGGGATCAGCTGCCGGCTATGGTTCTTCTTTCCCGCTCAATCGACAAATGACAACCGATTTGTTGGGATTCGACAGCATGAATTACAACGTGGTATATGCACAAATGGGACGTGGAAAAATGGAAAGAATTGTTTCTACAGCTTTGTCCGGTGTGGCTGCAACTCTTTCCAAACTGGCTTTCGATGCCTGTCTTTATAATTCTCAAAACTTTGGTTTCATTAAATTGCCCGATGAATTTACGACTGGCTCCAGCATTATGCCTCACAAAAAAAATCCGGATGTGTTTGAACTGATTCGAGCAAAATGCAATAAAATTCAATCAGTACCTCAACAAATTTTGTTGATAACCAATAATTTGCCATCAGGGTATTTCCGTGATTTACAAATTGTTAAGGAAGTATTTATACCGGCTTTCAACGAAATGATAGATTGTATCGAAATGACGAAACTGATGCTGGAAAAAATTGAAGTTAATGTTCATATTTTGGATGATCCACGTTACGATTATCTTTTCAGCGTGGAAGAAGTGAATCAACTGGCAACAAACGGCATGCCTTTTCGAGATGCTTATAAAAAAGTTGCTTCCGAAATTCAAAATAATTCTTTCCGACCACAAAAAAATCTTCATCACACACTTGAAGGCAGCATTGGCAATTTGTGCAACGATCAGATAAAAGCTTACAAGGAAGCAATTTTAGCGCAATTTACCTTCGAAAAAGTTCATCAGGCCGAAAAAGCTTTGATTGAATAATACAGAAAATTTTCTTCAGCTTTTTTATTTGGAAAGTGAAAGATACAAATCACTTAGTTCTTTGGCTTTCTCCATGCAACGCGGATTGGAAACATCGATTAATCGTGGATCCAGTTTGGGAATTTTTATCAGCGTTCCTACCGGAACATCATTGGGAGAAGGAATTTTATCTCTGTTGGCTTCATAAATATACACCCAAAATTCCGAAGCTCCATAATAACGTTTGGCCATCCGAGCCAATCTGCTTCCACTGCGAATGCGTTCTTTAGCAATAAATTCGGAATAAGCTCGAGGCGTATCGAATAAAATCTGCAAACTGTCCACTTTTTCCGGCTGTCTTTGTTGTTGAATCGTATCCGTTAGAGCGGCGGGAGAGGGGAGACTCCTTTCAGTCAAAATTGGCGACTTTTTTGTCATTTTTAAATTTACAAAATTCTTCACCGGAGGATAAAAATAATACAATGCACCTGCTCCACCCAATAAAAGCATCAGAACAACGGGAATCCAAACCCATGAATAACGTTTTTTTTCAGTATTTTCATGAAATTCGTATTCCTCCGATGGCACATAAGCTTGAAAAGGAATTCCGATAGGTTCTGATTTTGTATCTTCATCAAATTCTTCCAAAAAATCGTCTTCTTTCTGATGATTGCTTTTCTTATCAAAAATTTCATTGTTCTTTTCTTCCTGCTTTTCTTCAGAAACATTTTCAGAGGTGATATTCTCTATGTCATTAAGATGTTTTAGTGATTCATTTTCAACAATATCAGTGTTATTTATTTCAGGCTCTAAGAATATTTCTGATTTTTTGTCCTCGTTTTCTGTTGGAATTATTTTCTCCTGTTTTTCTTTGCTTTCGCTGATTTTTACGTCCGGATGTGCAGACATGGACTGAATTTCAGCGATAATGCTTTTAATTTCATCAGCCTGCTCGCTAAATATTTTTAAGGGTTCGAGTGTTTCTTCTTCTTTTTTTTCAGAAGAATCGATAATGTCAAGTTCCACTGCTTCCAAGTAAGAAAATGGCTCATTTACAATGTTTTGTAAATTTTCGTCAGGAACGAATCCAATTTTATAGCTCCCCGGCAAAATAATTTCTTTTCCGCTATTGACATCAACACTTTTACGGGGTTCGATCCACTGTGGTTTGAAAACGCCAAAATTTTTAATTTTTACCGATTCTCCTTTCAGCAAAGCTTCTTCTATCACCAAAACGATATTTTTTATGAAGTCTTCGGCTGTTTTATTTTTTAAATTTGCCTTTTGTGCAAACAAATCGATAAATTCCTGCAAACTTAATTTTTCGTTATTCATTTTTCAGCTGGTTGTTGAGTTTTTCTTTCAATACATTGCTTGATTTAAAGTGAACCGTGAGTTTTGGGGGCATGAGCAATCGCTTTTTTGTTGCCGGATGTACAATGATGCGTTCTTCTTTTTTTCGAAGCTCAAAAGTTCCAAATCCTTGAATACCAATACTTTTGTTTTCTGTCAACTGTTCTAAAAATACATTTATTGCGGTTTCGAGCAATTTCTCTGTCTCTTCCTTTGTAAGAGCAGTTTGAGTGGAAACTTTCTGAATAAAATCCTTGTAATTCATGTTTTTAGTTTTTTCAGATGATTATTTGGCATACAAATCATATTCATCGGCATCGACAATTTCCACCAGATAGAATTGGCCAATTTCTATGCCCTGTACCTTGTCCGAAATTATTACTTCCGGATCAACTTCCGGCGAATCAAATTCTGTACGACCGATAAAGTTTTCACCTTCCTGTCGGTCAATGATAACTTTCAGCCTTTTGCCGATTTTGGTTTGATTGATTTCGGCTGAAATTTTTTGCTGAATAGCCATTATTTCATCAACTCTTTTTAGTTTTTCCTCTTCAGGTATATTGTCCAGATAATTATCAAAGGCATACGTTCCTTCTTCATTGGAAAAAGCAAAGGCACCCAATCTTTCGAATCGGGTTTGTTTAATGAATTTTTTCAATTCTTCCACATCATCTTCCGTTTCTCCGGGATGTCCCAACAGCATGGTTGTACGAATATGGATGCCGGGAACTTCCTTTCTTATTGTTTCTATCAGTTCTATAGTTTCTTGTTTGGTGAAATTTCTTCGCATTACTTTCAGCATTTTGTCGCTGATATGTTGAAGTGCAATATCCAGATATTTACAAACATTGTCGCGTTCACGCATCACTTTGAGCAAATCGTAAGGAAATTGTGCAGGATATGCGTAGTGCAGTCTAATCCATTCAACTCCCGGAATATCGGACAGCCGTTCAACCAGTTCCGGTAACTTTAACGATTTATAGAGGTCAGCTCCATAATAACTTAAATCCTGTGCAATCAGCTGAAATTCTTTAACCCCTTTGCTTGTCAGACTCTGAACTTCATTAATGATTTCTTCCATTGGACGTGAACGATGTCGTCCGGTGATCAAAGGAATGGCGCAGTAGGAACAAGTGCGATTGCATCCTTCCGAAATTTTAACATAAGCATAGTGCGAGGGTGTTGTCAGGGTACGTTCCCAACGTAAATCGGCTCTAAAATCCTGTCCCAAATCGGTCAGTATTTCGGGAAAATTAAATTTTCCGTAAAATTTGTCCACTTCAGGTATTTCGGCTTGCAATTCATTTTGATAACGTTGAGACAAACATCCCATTACCAACAATTTATCTATTTTATTTTTTTTTCTTCTTTCGGCAAACTGAAGAATGGTACGAATGCTTTCTTCTTTGGCATCGCCGATAAAGCCACAAGTATTGATAATAACAATTTCACCGTTTGGATTTTGGGGATCGTGGCGAACCTGATAACCCAACGCTTCAAACTGCCGCATCAGCAATTCGGAATCGACAAGATTTTTAGAACAACCCAAAGTAATTACATCAACTGTTTTTTTCATGCTGAAATTGAATCGGTAAACGACATTATTTTAAAAGTTTGGATTATACGCAAAAATCACTCGAACAAGGATTCAACAAAAGCATTTTTATCAAACAATTGCAGGTTGTCGACTCCTTCACCCAAGCCAATGTATTTCACCGGGATTTTAAACTGATCGGAAATTCCAATTACAACGCCACCTTTGGCAGTGCCATCAAGTTTTGTTATAGCCAGTGCATTGACATCGGTTGCTTTTGTAAACTGTTTTGCCTGTTCAAAAGCATTTTGACCGGTAGAAGCATCAAGAACCAGCAATACTTCATGAGGAGCGTCGGGAATAATTTTTTTCATTACGTTTTTTATTTTTGACAGCTCGTTCATCAAATTCACTTTATTGTGCAAACGTCCTGCCGTGTCGATAATGACCACATCGGCATCGTTGGCTTTGGCCGACGAAAGAGTATCAAAAGCCACAGAAGCCGGGTCGGATCCCATTTGCTGCTTGATAACCGGAACGCCGGCACGCTGTCCCCAAACGACCAACTGTTCAATGGCAGCAGCACGAAAAGTATCGGCAGCTCCTAAATATACTTTTTTACCAGCCTGCTTAAACTGATAGGCAAGTTTTCCGATAGTAGTGGTTTTTCCCACTCCATTTACGCCCACAACCATGATCACATAAGGTTTTGCGGGCAATTCGGCATTAAAATCGGTAAAAAATCCCGTATTATTTTCAGAAAGAAGTGCTGCAATTTCTTCTTTCAAAATGTTGTTTAGTTCATTGGTATTCAAATATTTATTACGAGCCACACGTTTCTCTATTCTTTCAATGATTCGCAAAGTGGTTTCAACGCCTACGTCGGAACTGATAAGAACTTCTTCCAGGTTATCGAGAACCTCGTCATCCACTTTCGATTTTCCGATTACTGCCCGTGATAATTTGGAAAAAACGCTTTCTCTGGTCTTTTGTAATCCTTGTTCCAAATTTTCGTTTTTATCCTTGTTTTTATTGAATAAATTGATGAGCCCCATTGTTTTGTCTTTTTAAATTTCAATTTACAAAATTATAACATTTTTCCGAGTTTTCCGTTTTTGGAACAATATATCCACAAAGACAGAAATACAAACAATTGGATACAAATAATTTAGTAGAATATGCAGTGTTCAGCAATTTTTATTGTCAGAAAAAACTGGAAAAAGGAGTGAAAAGGAAGAGAAAATCAATTTTTTTCAGAAGTTAATATTTGATTGAAGTTTTGCAGATAGATTTGATAATCATGGTCGCTATAACAAACAATAATGACTTTCTCGGGTATTTCTTCGGTTTTTAAGAATTTTGCAATTTCCTGCAACGCAATGATACTTGCTTTTTCTATGGGATAGCCGTAAATGCCTGTACTAATGGAAGGAAAAGCTAAAGAGTGAATTTCGAGTTTTTTTGCTAGAAGCAAACTGTTTCTATAACAGTTAGCCAATAATTCCGGTTCATTTTTATCTCCGCCTCGCCATACAGGTCCAACGGTATGAATAACGTATTTTGAAGGGAGATGATATCCTTTGGTTATTTTTGCCTCGCCGGTATTGCATCCTCCAAGCTTTTTACATTCTTCCAATAGTTCATGCCCGGCAGCTTGATGAATGGCACCGTCCACACCTCCTCCACCCAACAAAGTTCGATTGGCGGCATTTACTATGGCATCTGCCTGCAGTTTTGTAATATCGCCCTTCACGATTTCTATTCTGTTTTTCATAATTGTGATTAAATTTAAGCAACTGCTAAAGTAAAAATGCTGATTTTGATATTTTTGTTTTCAGTTTTTTCGAGTGCATGGACGCAGGCTTCCAATGTTGAGCCTGTAGTTAATACATCATCAATCAGCAATATGTGTTTTCCCGAAAACAACAAACCATCTTTCAAATCAAAAATTCCTTCAGTGTTTTCAAATCTTTCGTAAACCGATTTTTTGGTTTGGGTGGTATTTTCTTTTACGCGAATCAAATTATTGGTGATTTGTGGTTTTTGCATAACGCTCGACAAACCTTTACCAATCCACTCGCTTTGGTTGTAACCTCTTTTGGCAAATTTTTTTGGATGCAATGGTACCGGTACAATCATATCTACTGTGGAAAAATCGGCTGAACTTATCAGATCTGCTCCGGCATATTTTCCCAACGATTCGCCAATTTCCTTGTTCCCGTTGTATTTGAGTTCGTGTATAAGTTTTTGAAACAGTGATCCTTTTTGAAAATAGAAGAAAGAAGTAGCCCGGAACACTTCGGCTTTTCCCCAGAAACGTTTTTCAATAGGATTGTCGGGCAAAAGATGATAATTTGTTTTAGGAATTTGATGGAGGCAATTCATGCAAAGATAATCTTCGTTTTTCATCAAATTTTCTCCACAAATAAGGCAAAGATTCGGATACATGAGGTTGATAAAGTCAACAATAAAATTGGTTTTCATAAGGCTGTGATTTCGGATAAAAACATTACGAAAATTAGACTTTACTCAAGATGAAATCAAGCGAAGAAGATATTCCCAAATTTTCGGGACAAAAATTATCAATCCAATAATTGCCGCAATAATAGAATCAAACAATACGGCGCCTGCAGCAATATCTTTGACTTTTTCCGCTAAGGGATGATATTCGGGTGAAACCAAATCGACCAGTTTTTCTAAGGAAGTATTTATCAGTTCCATACCGATGACCAGTCCAAAACACAAAAGACAAATTAACCATTCGACGATCCGAATATGCAACAACCATCCGAAAAGTAAGACCAACACAACGAAGCAGGTTTGAATTTTCAAATTTCTTTCCGAAATGAATGCAGTACGAATTCCTCTTCCGGCAAAAATAAATCCGGCAAGTATTTTATTCAGGTTCATGTTAACAAAAATGTGTTCTGATTCACAAAAATTTTAATACATGACAAAAATTGAAACATTTGTTTTATATATCTGTAAAACAGAACATATAAGCCAAGCTCTTCGGGTTGACCTTGTCCGGTGAGCCGAAAAACAAGTGAGAAAAGCGTTTAAAAATCGTCCTTGTTTGAGTTCCGACGTATTTCGTCGGAATGAGTTTGGACGATTTCAGCTTTTCGAGCGTAAGTTTTTCGAGTGAAGTGGGCACAGTCTTGAATTTTTTTGCTTACTTTTTTGTTTCAAGACAAAAAAGTAAGTGGGGTTCGGGGCAAAGCCCCTTTGTTAAATATCTGAAAATAAATAATATAAATATTTGTACAATTTTTTGTCATGTACTAAGCACAAAAATATAAAAAAATCTGTTGAACAAATTTGTTCAACAGATTTTTTACAGGAAATATTTTTAAAATTTCTTTTAAATTCTATCGTTACACTGTTTTTACTCTTTCTACATAAGAACCATCACGGGTATCGACTTTAATTAATTCTCCTTCGTTAATAAAAAGTGGAACCCGAATTACGGCACCTGTTTCCACTGTGGCCGGCTTGGTGGCATTGGTTGCGGTATCGCCTTTCAAACCCGGTTCGGTATAGGTAACTTGCAAGGTAACGTGAGTGGGAAGATCAACATAAAGGATTGTTTCGCTTTCTGCATGGGTTACCACGTCACAAATCATTCCTTCTTTCAAAAAATCTACTCCATTGATTAATTCCTTATTTACGGAAACTTGTTCAAATGTTTCGTTATTCATAAAATTGAATCCCATATCGTCCTGATAAAGATATTGATAGGGACGGCGTTCTATACGTACTTCATCGATTTTTACTCCCGCGTTGAAAGTCTTATCTATTGTTCTGCCTGTAACTACATTTTTCAATTTTGTACGTACAAAAGCAGCTCCTTTGCCGGGTTTAACGTGGAGAAATTCCGTAATGATATAATACTGTCCATCAAGTTCGATGCACATGCCGTTTTTAATGTCTGCAGTAGTAGCCATAGATTTTTTTATTCAAAGGTAAATGAATGATTTTATATATTTTGAAGATAACCGATCTGTTTATAAAAAAGGTTTGCAAATTTACTACTTTTCTCTTAATTTTCAAAATGCTTATAAAACACTCATTGTCAGATAAATAAAAAAAGAGCTGCTCATTAAAACTTGAACAGCCCTTCGTTAATTTATTGATGAATTTTATCAAAATTGTCTGTCAGCCATTTGTTTATACATTTTATAACGCCATTTAGCATTGTTTTCGGCTGCAACAAACAATTCCTGAGCTTCGGCAGGGAACTGTTTCATCAAGGAAGTATAACGAATTTCGCCTTTCAGGAAATCTTGGAATTTTTCCCATTGCGGTTCTTTAGAATCGAGTATAAAAGGATTTTTTCCTTCTGCTTCCAAATCGGGATTGTAACGATACAGTTGCCAATAACCGCATTCAACAGCGCGTTCCTGTTCCTCCTGAGCTTTTTCCATTCCGTTGTGAATGCCGTGACTGATACATGGTGAATAAGCAATGATCAGCGAAGGCCCATTGTAAGCTTCTGCTTCGCGAATTGCTTTGAGCGTTTGTGCCTTGCTGGCTCCCATAGCAATTTGAGCTACATACACATAACCATAAGTTATGGCCATCATGCCCAAATCTTTTTTGCGGATTCTTTTTCCGGCAGAAGCAAATTTGGCTATCGCGCCAATGGGCGTTGATTTTGACGATTGTCCACCAGTATTGGAATAAACTTCTGTATCCAAAACCAAAATATTGACATTTTTACCGGATGCTATAACATGATCCAATCCTCCATAACCGATGTCGTAAGCCCAACCATCACCACCAATAATCCATTGCGATTTTTTTACGAGATAATGGGAAAGTTCCGAAATTTTCCGACAATGTTCACAATCACAATTTTTGAGAAGCGGCGTGATTTTGGCAGCCAATTCTTTGGTTTTTTCAGCGTCTTCTTTGTTTTCAATCCATTCGGCAAAAAGTGCTTTCAGCTCATCAGAACAGCAATTGCTTTCTATTGCTTCTTTCATGATTCTTTCGAGTCTGTCGCGCATTACTTCGGTGGCCAATTCCATTCCGTAACCGAATTCGGCATTATCTTCAAACAACGAATTTGCCCACGCTGGCCCTTGTCCATTTTCGTTGGTAGTATAAGGCGTTGATGGAGCAGAAGCAGAATAAATGGAACTACAACCCGTTGCATTGGCTACCAATTCTCTGTCGCCAAAGAGCTGAGTTATTAATTTTACGTATGGCGTTTCTCCACAACCGGCACACGCTCCTGAAAATTCAAACAATGGTGTTGCCAACTGCGAATTCTTCACATTCATTTTTACATCCACCAAATGCTGTTTGGATTTCACTTCCGAGATACAGAAATCCCAATTTTTCTGATTGTCATATTGGGTTTCTATCGGTACCATTGTAAGCGCCTTATTGCCTTTTGTTCCTGGACAAATATCGGCACAATTTTTACAGCCCATACAGTCGAGAACATCAACTTGAATGCGGTAAGTCATGCCCACAAACTGTTTCCCGTTAGCTTTTATCGTATCGGTGAAAGGCGCTTTGGCCTGTTCGGCTTCGTCCAAAACAAAAGGTCGAATAGCAGCGTGAGGACAAACGAATGCACACTCGTTACACTGAATACAGTTCGCAGAATTCCAAACGGGAACGAAACTAGCTACGCCTCGTTTTTCATATTTTGCAGTTCCGGAATCCCAAGTTCCATCTTCGCGTCCCTTGAAAACGGAGACAGGCAGATCATCGCCGGCCTGAGCATTTATTGGCATTACCACTTCACGGATGAAAGGAGGAAAGTTTTCTTCCATTTCCTTTTCATCTTCCAGATTTGCCCAGTTGCTTGGAACTTCAACTTTAACATATTCTCCTCCGCGATCAACAGCGGCATAGTTCATGTTTACTATGTCTTCACCTTTTTTGCCGTAAGTCTTGTTAATAGCATATTTCATTTTTTCAACTGCCAATTCGTAAGGAATAACATTTGAAATTTTGAAAAATGCTGATTGAAGAATAGTATTGGTTCTGTTTCCCAATCCAATTTCCTGAGCTATTTTGGTAGCATTGATAATGTAAAAATTAATGTTGTGTGCGGCCAGATATTTTTTAACTTTTACCGGAAGATTTTTTTTCACTTCTTCTTCGTCCCAAATTGTATTGAGCAGGAAAGTTCCGTTTTTCTTCAAACCTTTGGTAACATCGTAAAGTCTGAGATAAGCCTGCACATGGCAAGCAACAAAATCGGGAGTCGTTACCAGATAAGTGGAACGAATTGGTTCGTCGCCAAAGCGAAGATGAGAGCAAGTGAAACCACCTGATTTTTTAGAATCGTAAGAAAAATAGGCTTGACAATATTTATCGGTATTATCTCCAATTATTTTAATTGAATTTTTGTTTGCACCCACTGTTCCATCCGAACCGATACCGTAAAATTTTGCTTCAAATATTCCTTTTCCACCCATTGGAATTTCTTCCCTTAGCGGAAGAGAAGTAAAGGTAACATCATCCACTATGCCGACGGTAAAATGATTTTTTGGTTCGGGAAGAGCCAAATTTTCAAAAACGGCCAAAACCTGAGCCGGCGTGAAATCTTTGGAAGAAAGTCCGTATCTACCACCCACAACGGTTGGTTGATTGGATTTAGCATACAATACATCCTTTACATCAAGATAAAGAGGTTCGCCGGAAGCTCCCGGTTCTTTGGTGCGATCCAACACGCAAATACGTTTTGCTGTTTCGGGTAATACCGACAGAAAATGTTTTGCCGAGAAAGGACGATAAAGATGTACAGAAATCAGTCCGACTTTTTCGCCTTTTGCGTTGAGATAGTCCACTCCTTCTTTGATGGCTTCAGTTGCCGATCCCATTGCGATAACAACTCTATCGGCATCCGGAGCGCCATAATAATCAAACAAGCCATGTTTTCTGCCCGTAATCTCTCCCAGTTTGTTCAGGTAATCTTCTACAATCTCCGGAACTGCATCATAGAAAGGATTGGCAGCTTCGCGAGCCTGGAAATAAATATCGGGATTCTGAGCGGTACCTCTTATGACAGGTTTCTCCGGATTAAGTGCGCGATTGCGAAAAGCTTTCAAGGCTTCCTGGTCAATTAATGGAATTAAATCTTCTTGTTCCAACTGCTCGATTTTCTGAATTTCGTGTGAAGTACGGAATCCGTCAAAAAAGTGAACAAAAGGAACGCGTGATTTGATAGCCGATAAATGAGCCACAGCAGCCATATCCATAATTTCCTGAACCGAACCTGTCGCAAACATGGCGCAGCCGGTTTGTCGAACTGCCATTACATCCTGATGATCGCCGAAAATTGATAAAGCCTGTGCGGCAATAGAACGAGCCGAAACATGAAAAACGCCCGGCAACAGTTCTCCGGAAATTTTGTACATATTGGGAATCATCAGCAGCAATCCTTGCGATGCAGTGAAAGTAGTAGCCAAAGCTCCTGCCTGCAAAGCTCCGTGCATTGCTCCGGCAGCTCCGGCTTCCGATTGCATTTCCTGTACTTGAAGTTTTTCGTTGAAAATATTTTTTCTTCCGTTTGCTGCCCATTCATCAACATATTCTGCCATAGTTGAAGAAGGTGTGATGGGATAAATGGCTGCCACTTCGCTAAACATATAAGCGATATGGGCGGCTGCCTGATTTCCATCACAAGTTATGAATTTTTTCTGTTTTGCCATTGTGTTGTGATTTATTTGGGTTTTTACTATAGTTTATTATTTGGTTTAGTATAAAAAACCGAAGAGCCAAATTGGAATTTCATTCTTTTTCCCAATTTTCAGTTGATCGGTTGCAAAAATTAATTTTGAATGTTGTTTGGAAATATTTGAATTTAACTCGCATTTAAACGTATATTGTTCATCAACAGTAAAATCGGAATGATATTTTCCGGAGTTAACTTTGTATTTTGCATGCAGCGAATTGTACAAAAAGGTTTTTATTTCTGATAATCTGTCGATATTTCCCGGCATAGCGGCATGCATTAAGTTTGTATTGTGAACATATATCAAATGAGGTTTTTTAGGAAATTGTTCATTGTCGTTATAAAGCAAGTTCAAAAGTCGGGCATCTTTGAGATACTTTATGTAATTCATGATAGTTGCTCTCGAAGTTTGAATTTCGCAACTCAACTGGCTTATGTTCGGAGTTGCAGGGGCACTGATCATGAGTAAATAAAGCAATTTTCTGATTTTTGAAAGATATTTCAATTCGATTTGTTTGATCAGAAGAATATCAACTTCAATCATCATATTCATGGTTTTCAGCAGATTTTCCGAAAAATTTCGCTGTTCCAAAAAAAACGGATAATAACCATGATGCAGATAATCTTGAAAATAGAGCAAAGGATCAATTTTACTGCAAATTTCATTTGCTATCGGCACATGATTTTTTATAATATCTTCCAAATCAATAGGTTGAAAGTTTGTCCCGGCTTGCAAATTCAAAAATTCCCTAAAGGAAAAACCTCTTAGATTATATACTTTTACAACGTCTTGTAAATCTTCATTGTCTTCTTTTAAACGCATTACTGACGATCCGCTGAAAATTATTTTCAGTTCGGGGAAACGTTCATAACATTCACGCAATTCCTTTGACCAATTTTCGTATTTGAAAGTTTGATCAATCAACAAAGTACGTCCGCCCTGTTTCACAAAACGCTCTGCAAATTCTACCAAAGTATGGGTAGTAAAGTACAAATTGTTGAAATTGATATATAAACAACTTTGATCATTCGACCTGAAAAAATCTTTTGCATATTGCAGCAAAAAAGTAGTCTTTCCAACTCCTCTACTTCCCTTTATCCCTATCAACCGATCGGTCCAGTCTATTTCATCCATCAAAGTTCGTCTCACAGGAGATTGTACATGTTCAACCAAATATTGATGCGTTCTGAAAAATGACTCCATCACGTATAAATTTTGTTTGCAAAAATAGCAATATTTATCTGATTTTGCAAAGTGGAGATGACAATTTTAGCCTTTTTATTTTTATTGGTTAAGTTTTGGGTTAAGAAAACTTTAATAAAATTTATTTTTTTAGTTGGTTAGGGTTTAAATGTATAATTGTTGATAAAAAATTGGATAGAAATTTCTGTCAATAACAATAATCATTTACTTTTGAAAAATAAAAGGCTCTTTTTTATCAACAGAAATTTTTTAAGTAAACTTAAAAAATTCCAAAAAAAGGATTAAAAACCAAAGATTAAAATCATTAATTATATGAAAATCAAGTTTATAGGAGCAGCACGTGAAGTTACAGGCAGCAAACATTTAATAACCACAAAGGATGGAAAACGGATATTGCTCGATTGTGGAATGTTTCAGGGAAAAGGATTGGAAACCGATGCCAAAAATAAAGATTTGGGTTTCGATCCCGAAACAATAGATCATATTATTCTTTCACATGCTCATATTGATCATTCCGGACTGATTCCCTATCTCTATCGAAATGGTTTTCGTGGGTCGGTCATTTGTACCAATGCAACCCGTGATCTTTGTTCCATTATGTTAGCCGATAGCGCTCATATTCAGGAGCTTGATATTAAATGGTTTAATAAAAAACGCGCACGTCAGGGTTTGCCGCCAGTGGAGCCCATTTATGATAAGGAAGATGCGGAAAATTGCATGGATTTGTTTATTGGAGTTTCACTCAATCGCCGTTTTTATATTGACAATAAAATTAATGTGAAATTTACCAATACCGGACATTTATTGGGAAGTGCAGTTGTGAATCTCGAAATAATTGAAAATGGAAAAAAAGTTCACATTGCCTATACCGGGGATATTGGTCGTTCAACCGATTACTTGTTGCGTTCACCGGATCCCTTTCCTCAATGTGATTACCTGATTGCCGAATCAACTTATGGCAACCGTCTTCATCCTGAAACAAATCAAACGGAAGAAGATTTTCTTAAAATTATAACTGAAACCTGTATCAAAAATAAGGGAAAATTGATCATTCCAGCCTTTTCTATTGGACGAACCCAGGAATTGGTATTTCTGTTGAATAATTTTTATAATCGACATTTACTTCCTCACATTGAAGTTTTTGTTGACAGTCCTCTATCTGTGAATGCTACAGAAATTTATCGAATGTACAGCGAACTAATGAATAAGAATGTGAAAGAAGTGCTCAAATACGACAATGACCCATTTGGATTCAATTCCTTACACTACATAAAAAATGTGGAAGAATCAAAAGCTTTAAATACCTATGACAAACCCTGTATAATTATTTCTGCCTCGGGTATGATGGAAGCAGGACGTATCAAACATCACGTGGCCAATAATATTGAAAATCCGCGAAATACGATCTTAATTGTAGGTTATTGTTCGCCCACTTCTTTAGGTGCTCGCATTCAGCAACCTGGCTTAAGGGAAATATCGATATTTGGAGAAATTCATCCCGTTAATGCCAAAATTTGCAAAATTGAGGCATTTTCAGGTCATGGCGATTATAAAGAAATGATTGATTATCTGGGTTGCCAATCAGCAGGCTTGATTAAAAAAACTTTTCTAGTGCACGGGGATTATGAAGTTCAGGTAGAATATCGTGAAAAATTACAAAAAGAAGGTTTCAGGAAAGTTGAGATACCTGATGCAAAGGAGGAATTTATACTGTAGGAAAATTTTTAAAGTTGAAAACCTAACAAGTTAACTTAATCCAAATTAATTGACTATCATAAATTTAAGTGGCTATGAAGCCACTACAAATACTCCTTTAATTGTTAAATGTGCCTGTTTATTAGTTCTTCTAAGTTTTTATAGAAATGTTTAAATAGATGAATTAACAAAATGAATTAACAGGGAAAACATAAATATTTGAAACACATTTTTTTAACCACCTTAAATTAAAAATTCAATTTTTTCCGTGAAATTTTCAAAAAAAGTTTCTTCATATTAAAAGAATATCCTAAATTTAGAGCGCAATATATCAAAGTAAAAATTTATAAACATCTAATACTTAATTGTCATGACAAAAATGATAACATTCAACGAATTGCGTAGAATTAAAGATGCGCTTCCACATGGGAGCCTGAGTCAGATCGCCGAAGAACTTGGGTTGGATATTGAAACAGTACGAAATTACTTTGGCGGTCATAATTACAAAGATGGCAAAAGTTGCGGAATTCATATTGAACCGGGCCCTGATGGCGGTTTAGTCATGTTGGATAACACAGATATTCTTGAGGCTGCTTTACGAATTTTGGGGAAAGAAGAAGCTTAAAAGTGCAAAAGGAAAAGGAAAAAAGAAGAAAAAGAAATTGAAAGGCAGTGAACCAGCATTCGCTGCTTTTTTTTAATCCGATGCTTAAAAAATCATTCGTCCAAAAATCGTCCCATTATCTATAATGTATTCATTTTTCATCATTTTAAGCAATATTTCCTATATCATTATAAAACTCCCTGTCTTATTTTCACAAAAAAGACTAATTTTGCAACATACAACCAACAATTTCATTTCGCATGAATCTTTCGCCGGCTTTTGAAAAAAGAATGCAAGTTTTATTGGAAGAGGAATACGCTTTGTTCAGAGCAGCATTAGAAAAACCGGCTCCGGTAAGTATCAGAGCAAACAACAAAATTGTTTACCAACCTTCCAAAGAACAAGTGTCATGGTGTGAAAGTGGATTTTATCTGAGCGAACGCCCGGTTTTTACAGTTGATCCGTTTTTTCATGCTGGCGTATATTACGTTCAGGAAGCCAGTTCTATGTTTCTCCGTCAATGCCTGAAACAATATTTTTCACAGGCAGAAACAGTTTTGGATTTATGCGCTGCTCCGGGCGGAAAAACAACGCTTTTTTCACAATATATAAATGAAAATGCTCTGTTAGTCAGTAACGAAATTAATCGTTCGCGAGCTTATATTCTGGCCGAAAATGTTGCAAAATGGGGAAATGCCAATGTGGTGGTTACCAATAATCAACCCGCTGATTTTAAAAATCTTCCCGGCTTTTTCGACGCCATGTTAATAGATGCACCCTGTTCGGGAGAAGGAATGTTCAGAAAAAATCCCGCTTCGATTGATGAATGGTCGTTGACAAATGTTGAAAATTGCGTCGTTCGACAACGGAAAATTATCTTCGAAGTCTGGGATACTTTAAAAACCGACGGTATTCTTGTTTATAGCACCTGTACTTACAACCGTCAGGAAAACGATGAAAACATCAAATGGATTTGCGAAGAACTCGGCGCTGAAATTTTGAGAATGGATATTCAACATTTTCAAGGCATTCTGGAAACGGAAGCCGGTTATCGTTTTTTTCCACATAAAATAAAGGGGGAAGGTTTTTTCATTTCCGTTCTACGCAAAACTTCTCCTACACCGCAAAAAATGAGGAAAGCAAAAAAAATTGAAAGAAAGTCGGATGACAAAATAAAGTCCGAAGTCGGAATAAAACTTCTTGAACCGGAAAAATGGAATTTGTTCATGGAAAACAATCGTCTCCGCGCAGTAAGCAAAGCCAGGCAAAAAGAAATTGCTATCATTGAAAATAATTTAAAATGCCTGCTTTCAGGTATTTATTTGGGCGATTATAAAAATTCCGATTTTATCCCTTCCGCTCATTCCGCTTTATCCAAAGAAACCGATTTGAAAGCAGTCGAAACGGTTGAAATTGACTATACAACTGCCGTTCGTTATTTAAAGAAAGAAAACATTCAAGTTGAATCTGACAAAAAAGGTTTTTTATTGCTTCTTTATAAAGGTGTTCCTTTGGGATGGGTTAAAAATATAGGACAGCGATGCAACAACCTTTATCCTCAGGAATGGAGAATAAGAATGAAAATTGAAGAATTAGAAGAAATATGAAAATTTTGTTATTAGGCACCGGCACTTCTACAGGCGTACCTCAAATTGGTTGCAACTGCTATACCTGCACTTCCACCAACATTAAAGATCAACGGCTGCGTTCTTCCTTGCTGGTAAGCGAAAAAAATACCAGAATTTTGATTGACTGCGGGCCCGATTTACGACAGCAATTATTGAATTATCGCATTCACGATTTAACCGGTATTCTGCTTACCCACGAACATTACGACCACATTGGCGGACTTGACGATCTTCGTCCGCTTGGTCCTTCGCATTTGTTTGGCGAAAAAAGAGTTTTGAAAGTTATTGAACGAAATATGCCTTACTGTTTTGGCGATAAACGTTATCCGGGTGTACCCGAATTGTTTCTTCATGAAATTAACGAAGAAGAATTTTCACTTGATGGTTTAAAAGTTCAACCTGTTCGTGTCATGCATGCCAATTTGCCTATTTTTGGATTCCGAATCGGGAAAATGGCTTACCTTACCGACGTCAAAACGCTGGATGAAAAAGCTGTTGAACAACTTCAACAATTGGATGTTTTAATAATAAATGCCTTGCGACCTTTTAAACATATTTCTCATTTATCTTTGTCGGAAGCCATCGAATTGGCAGAAAAAATTAATGCCAAAGAAACTTTTTTTACCCATATCAGCCACGATATGGGACGACATAACGAAATAAATTCGGTACTTCCGCCCCATATTCATTTGGCTTACGATGGATTGGAGCTTGCAATTTGAGACAGAGAGAAATTCAGAGAAATTATTAAAATTATCTTCTCGCAAACTAAATGCGCACATTTTCGTTTGATTTATGAAAAAAATAATTAAAGCCAGATGAAAAAAAGTTTTATAATATTTGTTGGTTTATCCATTGGGGCCATGTTGTTTAGTTCCTGTTCAAACATGCTCTATACCTCGCTCGACGTACTCAGACCGGCTAAAGTTGCTTTTTTGCCCAATGTTAACCGGCTTTTGATAGTAAACAACACACCTGTCATGGCATTGGAAAACGATCCGAACAAAACCAAGAAAAATGTTACGCTTCCAGCCGACAGTTTGCCAATTTACTGCTTAAGCGTATTGGCTCAGGAACTTGGTAACAACAGCTTTTTTTCATCCGTTCTGTTGGAACCTAACTCCATTTATCCAAAAAACAATTATTCCGAAAAGCTTTCAACCGAAATGGTAAAAAAACTTTGTGAAAATTACAACTGTGATGTAATTCTGACATTGGACAGTCTCAAAGCTTCGGATGTGTTGACAGAATATTATCTCGAAGACATTAGCCAGTATTTAAGTACGTATGAAATTTACCTCAAATCAAAATGGAGTATTTACTATCCTTCGCAATCCAAACCGGTTTCTTTACAGTTTAAAGATACAGTATATTGGGAAGCTCAGGATTATTCGCGGCAGAGAGCTTTGAAGCAAATGCCCGACAGATGGGATGCATTGGTTGATGGCGCTTTGTATGTAGGAAAAAATTCGGTAAAAAGATTTATTCCTTATTGGGATAAAGTTGATCGTTATTTTTTCAATCCCGGCAACAAGTTAATGCGACAGGCAATGGATTCTGTTTATGTAAGAAATTGGACTTCGGCCATTGAATTGTGGAAAAAAGCCATGAACAAATCCAAAAGCGAAAAACTCAAAGGTGAAGCTGCCAACAATATTGCCATCGCCTATGAAATTCTTGGCGATATGGATAATGCCATTGCGTATGCCAGCCAGTCTCTTCAATATTTTTCTTCTGTTTCCATTATTGATTATTACACACTGGAAAGAATCAACAACTATTACTACGAACTGATAAAACGAAAAAATGAAATTCAACAACTGAAATTGCAGTTGGGAGAATGATTTTTTTGAGCAATGGAGCAACAATCATAAAAATCAATTCAACTTATTGATAACCAACAAAAAACGAAAAAATATGGAACTACTTTTGCCTTCTGATGAAATTTTATTACAGGAAAAAGGAATCGGCAAACAGCAAATCGAAGAACAATTGCATTATTTTGAAACAGGATTCCCTTTTTTGAAAATTGTTGCACCGGCCGTAATTGGCAACGGAATTACAATTATCGATGATAAAAAAGGAGAATTTTACATTAACAAATGGGAAAGTTACAGACAAAAAGAAGGAATCGATATAGTTAAATTTGTTCCTGCCTCTGGAGCGGCATCCCGAATGTTTAAAGATTTGTACGAATTTTTGGAAAGTGAAGCAGAATTACCTCAAAAATCTTCTGTAAAAGATTTTTTCAATCAAATTGAAAAATTTGCCTTTTACGAAGAGTTAAACAAAGCCTGCCTGAAAAATGAGGGAAAAAGTGTTGCCGAATTGATAAAAAACAACAGACAAAAAACGGTAGTAGAAAATCTGTTGCTTGAAAAAGGTTTGAATTACGGCTTTCTACCGAAAGGTTTGTTGCTTTTTCATTCCTATCCCGACGAAAAAAGGACTCCGGTTCAGGAACATTTGGTTGAAGGAGCTTTGTATGCTACCCATGCCGACATCGATGTAAAAATCCATTTTACAGTTTCACATCAACACAGAGCTTTATTTGAAAAACACATTCAGGAAATTCTGGAAAAATATGAGCAAAAATTCAAAGTACATTATCATATCGACTTTTCTGAACAAAAACCCAGTACCGACACATTGGCTGTAGATATGAACAATCGGCCTTTCAGAGAAAACGGGCAACTGGTATTTCGTCCGGGAGGTCATGGCGCTTTACTGGAAAACCTGAACGACCTACTTGCCGATATCATTTTCATAAAAAACATCGACAATGTGGTGCCGGATTCCTTTAAAGAAATTACCGTCAAATACAAAAAAATTATAGCGGGAGTTTTAATTGATATTCAACAACTGTGCTTCGATTATTTAAAAGAACTGGAAAACAATAATTTAACCGAAAATCGGTTGAAAGAAATACTTCGATTCACAGAAGAAACTCTTTGTATTCGTCATCCCGAAATCGATTCTTTTGACACCGAAGCATTAAAAAAATATCTGTTCCGTAAATTAAATCGACCTGTGAGGGTCTGCGGAATGGTAAAAAACACGGGAGAACCCGGCGGTGGTCCATTCCTCACCGTAAATGCCGACGGAACAATTTCTCCGCAAATTTTGGAAAGTTCACAAATCGACCTGAACAATCCGGAAGAGAAACAAAAGTTGGAAAATTCTACACATTTCAATCCGGTAGATTTGGTTTGCTCGGTAAAAAATTACAAGGGAGAAAAATTTGATTTAACGAAATATGTCGATAAAAATACCGGTTTTATCTCCATTAAGTCAAAAAACGGAAGGGAACTGAAAGCGCTGGAACTTCCGGGTTTGTGGAACGGTTCAATGAGTGATTGGAATACTGTTTTTGTAGAAGTTCCGATTGAAACTTTTAATCCGGTGAAAACCGTCAACGATTTGCTACGCCCTCAACATCAATAAAAAACCAATAAGGATACTAAAAAACCGGTTATCAATAAAATTTGATAATCGGTTTTTTTTGTGCGGCTGAAGGGACTCGAACCCCCACGCCTTTCGGCACCAGATCCTAAGTCTGGCGCGGCTACCAATTACGCCACAACCGCATAAGGATTATTGGCTGCGAAGATAAGGAAATTTTCAGGATATTACAAGTTTTTACGGTTTGTAAAGGAAATGATTTCCTGAGAATTAATTAATAAATTTTATTCATTTATCTGATAATCAAAGTATTAATTTAATTTGCAACCAAGATGTATTGTCTGTTTGATTGACGGGAGAGAAAAATCGATATGAAAAATTTGAATTAAAATCGAGCGTAAACAAGATTTTTACGATTTGCCTGAAAATTTTTACCAAATGCTTACCTATCGCATTAAGTTTTGACTATTTTTGTTTCAAACTATTTTAGATACACTAACTTAAATTAATAATGCTATGAAAACAAAACTACTTTTATCATTGGGTTTATTGGGAACAATGTCCTTTTTGTATGGTCAGCAATACAGACCCGGAAAACAAATAGACCATGATAACACTGCTTTTGTACGAAAAGTCGAATTAAAAAAAGCGGGAGAAGTCATTATGAAAGTCGATCAAATTTCTGTTACCGATACAACTTCTGAGCTTTCGGCATCGATTTATTTACCTGATTTTACACTTTTTAAAAATTTTCATGCTCCCGTTCCGGCTGACGGAGCACAATTTTTCTTCGGACACGGAGGCGTAACTGTGGCTGAAAACTTGGTAAACAATCAGCCTCGTTATTATTTTCTTTATCAAACAGAAGGATATAGTGAAGACGAGTCCGGTTTTAGATTTTTTCAAGACATTCATATCATAGACGAAAATCAGCAGCAAGTGGGGAAAGTGCCAACTTCGTGGATGGGTTATCAACTCTATATGCAAGATGGTAAAAACATGCTGATATCCGACTATCAGGACTGGGATACGATATTTTGGAGCAATCCTGAAACCGGATGGTCGGGTTGGGAGACTTTTCAGGTGCATACCTCTGTTGTTACTGATGTAGCAACAGGGCAAACCATTTTTACTTTCCCACGAGGCACTACTTTCTCGAACTTCAACGGAATGCAATCGGGGATATACTATGCAACAAATGAGCAAAATCTGTTTTTCAATATTGATGGAGAAGAAAGAATACTCACTACCAATAACAATTTTGAAAAATATTTTAAAGGACATTCCTCAGGAAATCATGAAAATGCCCTTGACATGTGGATTTACAACAAAGATTTTTCATTGTATAAGAAAATTTCAAATGTGGGATATGATATTCCCATCGAAAACTTATATATGGCCAATACCTATCAACCACTTTTCGGAAAACATGCTGCTTACTTTTATCACACGGTTACCTATCAAACAGATGGAGGCTTAAATTACAACAGTAAAACATACCTGGTAAATCTGAATGGAGAGTTGGTTAAAATTATCGACGGAAATCTCAATATCATGAGCGTGGTATATTTACCACAACAGGACAAAGACGTGGCATTGAGCATGAATTGGACAAATGGGGCAATAGAAGTTTTAAGTATTCCCGACTTTGAAGTAATTGGAGAATTTAACGATTTGATTAAAGACAAGAATGGAAATGTAAAATTTGTAAAATATACCGACGATGCATTGATAATCATGAACGAAGATTTTAGTACTTACAAATCTATTCCCTTGCCTGACAAAAACACATGGAGTTTCCAAATGGTAGATTATTATTCAACGTGTGCAGACGAAAAAATAGAATTTGTATTTACCGGAAAAGAAACTGAAACTGGAACTGGAAAAGGATTGCTGGTTATCAATGAAGATAACGAAACCATTATTGATATGCCAGATTTTAGCGCACTCCATTCTTCTTATTATGCTGATAACTTGCCTATTATTTTAAGAAAATCAACAGACAAATATGGTCGTCCGGTATCGGATGAATTTATCTCCTACTATCGCACAGGCAAGTTGCCAACCCAAATCAAACTTGGTGGCAATCCATTGCCAGGAGCCGATATGCAAATACTGAAACAAACCGATAATGAGCTTATTGCACTCGATAAAATTACGATGAATGCTGACGGAAAAGGAGAAATTGAATTGGGTGAAGGTGTTTATTACTTGAAGGCACTGCAAACCCAAAACGGATTGAATACTTACTATCCCAACGTGCTGTTATGGGAAAATGCAACTGCCATACCTTACAATACCGATCCGCTTGAAGAAGGAAGTATGTATTGCATTGAGATGCAATCTATTCCGGTTCCTGTAAATCCAACAGCACAAGGAGTTATTGTTGGTAAAATTGTTATCAGTCAACCGGAAGCAGTTCAGCAGTTGATGCGAATAAAACTGGTTACCGACAATGGTTCTGTTCCAATTTTCGATGTTTATTTGCAAAACACAGCCGACAATTCCATTATTGACCATACACAAACCGATGAAAATGGAAATTATCGTTTCGAAAATGTGCCGGCAGGTTCGTATCGAGTTTTGGTGAATGTTGACGGGAAACCAATGGAATCCGTCAATACAGTAACATTGACAACCGATGCCGACATTGTTGAAAATGTAAATTATGAAATTACCGAAACCGGTGTTGTTGCCAAAATGCCTTCCGGATTGAAATATACTTCAACGGCGCTGATAATCTATCCGAATCCGGCCAAAGATTTCATATATCTTCCACAGTCGGCACAAAATGCCAAAGTTCAAGTTTTGGATGTGCAAGGAAGAATTTTATTGAATGTCGACAGTTATAAAGGAGAAAAGCTTGATGTGTCAAGACTTTCAAATGGTTGGTACATGGTTCAAATAAATAATGGGAACAGAATAAAAACAGGTAAATTCATTAAAATCAACTAGCGCTTAAAACAACTATACTGAAAAAAATATCTGGCTTACAGCAATATAAGTCAGATATTTTTATAAAATTCAATTTGCAAACAGATTAAACAATACTCTTTTTTTAAAGAAATTACAAAGAAGCACATTTTTTCTGCAGCCAAATCTTCTCTTCTTCATTCAAATAAGGAGAAAGCTTTTCCAAAACTTTTTTCTGATAAGAATTTATCCAATTTATTTCGTCCTCAGTGAGCATGGAAAGTTCAATCAGCGACCGATCGTAAGGAAAAAGTGTGAGTGTTTCGAAACACAGAAAATCACCAAACTCAGTTTTTTCGTCTTCCACGACCAGCACGAGATTTTCAATGCGTATGCCATAAGCATTGGTTCGATAAAGACCCGGCTCGTCGGAAATAATCATTCCCGGCAAAAGTACGGCAGGATTTTCATCCATCCGTATATTTTGTGGCCCTTCGTGAACACAAAGAAAATGTCCAACGCCATGTCCTGTTCCGTGCCCATAATTCAAACCCCTTTCCCAGAGCCATTTGTGCGCAAGAATGTCGAGCTGGGATCCACGCGTATTGGTAGGGAATTTAGCTTTTGCAAGTGCAATATGACCTTTCAATACAAGCGTATAATCTATTTTTTGTTGCTGAGTGGGAATTCCCAACGCTATGGTTCGGGTAATATCGGTAGTTCCATCCAAATATTGACCACCCGAATCGACAAGTAAGAGATTATCAGGCTTTAAAACGATATCGGTTTCAGGTTCGGCATGATAATGAACAATAGCCCCATGACCAGCATAACCGCAAATGGTATCGAAACTTTCCGAAACAAAATTTTCCTGTTGTTGCCTGCATTCGAACAACTTTTCTGCAGCGGAAATTTCGCTGATTTCTGAAGATAAAATATTTTCTTCCAGCCACTTGAAAAATTTTACCAGCGCAACACCATCTTTTACCATTGCCCATCGAGTACCTTCCAATTCTATTTTATTTTTTACACTCTTCATTTTCAAAACCGGCGACATAGTATTGATAATGCTGCAATGTTGCGGAATAGCTTCATACAACGCAGCATTCAACTTGGAGCCATCAATCAAAACTCGTTTCCCTTCAGTAATTTTTTTCAATTGGGAATAGATGTCGTTGTACGGCTCTATGGTTATGCCCTCCTCTTGAAGAAAGGCAGCGGTTTTTTCCGTAATTTTTTTCGAATCGACAAAAAGGGTAGCCTTATCGATTTTTATTATTGCATAAGCTATTACCACCGGATTAAAATCCACATCGCTCCCTCTAATGTTGAACAACCAAGCAATTTCATCCAAAGCCGAAAGCACAAAAATATCTGCCTGATTTTTTTTCATCTGTTCGCGCAGGGAGGCCAGTTTATGGCTTGCCGTTTCACCCGCATAACGAATATCGTAAACATAAAAAGGCTGAGAAGGCAAAGCAGGTCGGTCTTTCCAAATTTTACCAATCAAATCGACAGCAATCAGTGAAATTCCCTTCTTGTTCAATTCGTTTTTCAGATGGGTAAAAGCATTGTAAGAAAACATTTGGGCATTTAGTCCCACTTTTTCATTATTTTTCAGTTCTTCTCCCAACCAGTCAGTCCAGCTCAAAGTTTCCGGAAGTCCTTCCTTCATAAGCTCTATGCCGGAGCCTTGCAACTGATTTTCTGCCTGTAAAAAATATCGCGAATCGGTCCACAACGCAGCTCTTGTCAAAGTAATTATCACTGTACCAGCCGAACCGTTAAATCCCGAAATCCATTCGCGCTCTTTCCAATAATCGGCAATATATTCGCTGGCATGAGGATCGCTACTCGGAATAATACAGGCAGCTATATCATTTATTTTCATCTCGTTGCGCAATGCCGAGATTCTTTCTTTTATATTTTGCATCAGTATTCATTTTAATTTTTCCCTGTTGATGCGGAAAATTTTTATATTAACATTTTAAAAATGAAATAATTATCTGAAAGTAAAAAAATTATTGTTAAGTACTTTCATCAGAATATAATTTATTTTTTAAAGGTCTGATGGAACCCACATGTCTGAATATTATATTCATTCGTGTTTGTGTATGCAATACATGTGGGTTTCATAAATTAAAATTTCATTCAAAGTTAAATAAATCTTCTCTAACAAATTTCACATATTTGGGTTCAGTCGGGATGTAATTTTCATCGTCCCACAGCGTGCTGGTAATCATCAAATCGGCACTGTAACGATTGCAGGCAATGGGAACATTATGAATCCTGCACTGACGGAGCAACATTTGGATATCGGCTTCGTGTGGCTGTGGATTCAAATCATCAATCAGAAAAACTGCCAGATTAATCTGTTTTTGTACCACCAATGCGGCAATTTCCGCGTCGCCGCCCAAAGGGCCGGAGTGCATGCAAGTAATATCCACCTTCACACCTTTTTCTTCCATAGCCCTTTGAATGAGTTTTCCTGTCGTACCGGTACAAATCAATTTGTGTTGCGAAAGCATATCGGCATTGTAAACAGCCCATTCTACCATGTCGGCTTTTCGATTATCATGAGCTACCAGCGCAATTTTCAATTGTTTTTTCATAAGTTTTATGTTTTTTGATGAAAGAATTTATTAAAGTTTTCAATGAAAATCTCAGTTGAAGGTTGAATCATTTTTTCGATTCAGAATCGATCGAATTAATGAAAAATAAAAAATTCAATCTATAAAAACAGGAATTTCAAACATTAATAGAAATAAATTTTTTGCTGTTTTCGAATGTTTTTTCAGAAAAAACCTTATAATCCTAATGGTTGCAAAAATAAAGAATAAATATTTATTTCGGACAAGGAAAATGAAAAAACTTTTATAATAACATCATAGCGCATAAAACTCATTTGATTATTTCAAGCTGTTTATATCTCGTTAAATTTTTAAACAAAGCTTTCAACCGAAAAGTACTTATGGTTTCATAAAAATTGTCTTTAAAAACCGATTCAATTTGCTAACTTTGCATAAAGAAAACCGGTAAGATTTAAAGTTTCTACAAAAATATTTGGATGAACAAATCAATGAATTTGGATTTTTTAAACGATTTGAACGAAAGTCAGCGGCAAGCTGTAGAATATATGGATGGCGCTTCGCTGGTAATAGCGGGTGCAGGGTCGGGAAAAACCCGCGTGTTAACTTACAAAATTGCCTATTTACTCACCAAAGGTTTTCCTCCGTCGTCCATTTTGGCTTTAACTTTCACCAACAAAGCGGCACGAGAAATGAAGGAACGGATTGCACAAATTGTTGGAGAAAGAACAGCCCGATACTTGTGGATGGGAACTTTTCACTCCATTTTTTCCAGGATTTTGCGTAACGAAGCACAGTACACCGGATATTCAAAAAATTTCACCATATACGACTCTTCCGATTCTTCCAGCTTGATAAAAAGCATTCTGAAAGAACGCAATCTGGATACAAAAACTTATCCGCCCGGACTCATTCAATCACGCATTTCTTCGGCAAAAAACAACCTGATTACACCCGAAGCCTATGCCGTCAACAGCGATTTTATTAAAAGTGACAAGCAAAGCCGCATTCCGCTTTTGAGCGAAATTTATCAAACTTATTGCAATCGTTGCAAACAAGCCGATGCAATGGATTTCGACGATTTACTGCTCCAAACTAATCTGCTGTTTCGAAATCATCCTGAAGTGCTGGAAAAATATCAACAATTGTTTCAATTTATTTTGGTTGACGAGTATCAGGATACCAACTTTGCGCAATACCTGATTATAAAAAAACTTGCCCAGCAACACGAACGAATTAGTGTTGTGGGTGACGATGCACAAAGCATTTATTCATTTCGCGGTGCCAACATCGACAACATTCTACAGTTCAAGAATGCTTATCACAATGCACGCATCTTCAAACTCGAACAGAATTATCGTTCCACACAAACCATCGTCAATGCAGCCAACAGCCTGATTGACAAAAACAGGGCACAAATTCAAAAAACCATTTTTTCGGAAAAAGAAATCGGACATCCCATAAAATTGTTGAATGTTTTCACAGATTATGAAGAAGGTCTGACCGTTGCCAAACATATTTTGGACTTGTACGCGCTAAACGATTATCGATATGCCGACATTGCTGTGTTGTATCGAACCAATTCACAATCGCGAATTTTAGAAGAAACATTCCGAAAACAGGGCATTCCCTATCGAATTTACGGAGGCCTGTCGTTTTATCAGCGAAAGGAAATAAAGGATGTGATAGCTTATTGCCGATTGGTATGCAACCAAAATGATGAAGAAGCATTGAAAAGAATCATTAATTTTCCCACGCGAGGCATTGGCGAAACTACAGTAGGAAAACTTGTGGAATGTGCACAGAGTAATGATGTAGGAATTTGGGAAGTTCTTTCCAACATGACAAAATACGGCGTGATGGTCAATGCCGGAACAGCTTCAAAATTAAACGATTTCCGAAATTTGATAGAAAGTTTTTCCCAGCAACTGGAAATTAAAAATGCTTACGACTTGGCCGTTACGATTGTAAAAACCACCGGATTGCTCAACGAAGCCAACTTTGATCATTCTCCTGAAAGTATAAGCAGAAAAGAAAATATAGAAGAATTTCTGAAAGCCATCCACGAATTTTGTGAAAAAAAAATGGAAGAAGGAGAAACCTTGCCCCTTCTTCCCGATTTTTTATCGGAAGTATCTTTATTGACCGACCAGGACACCGACAAGGACAGCCTGAGCGACAAAGTTACCCTCATGACCGTTCATGCAGCCAAAGGATTGGAATTTAAGGCCGTATTCATTGTTGGTATGGAAGAAGAACTTTTCCCGTCAATGTTCAGCCTTGTCAATGAGCGGGAACTAGAAGAAGAGCGCCGCCTTTTTTACGTTGCCATTACCCGTGCCAAAGAACGCTGTTTTATCAGCTATGCCAAATCGAGATTTAGAAACGGTAAAACCAACTTTTGCACTCCCAGCAGATTTATCAAAGATATCGACCCTCAGTTTCTGGAAATTACCGAAGAAAAAGCACCAACTTTTCAGAAAAAAAATTTTATGAATTGGGATGAGGAAATTGAAAGTGAACGGAATCGTTTTTACTCGCCAACAAACGAAAAAGAAACTTATTCGGAACCTCAAACAACAAATTTCTCTCCACGAAAACTGAAAAAATTGGATCAATCGTCGGACGAAAAAATCATTATCGAAAATTCTTCTTTTCCTGTAGGAACTATTGTAAAACATCAGCTTTTCGGAATTGGAAAAGTATTGGAAACCAGTATCTCCAACGGCAACGAAAAAGCAACGATCGATTTTGGAGAAAAAGGAGTAAAATCGCTTTTACTGAAATTCGCAAAACTGGAAGTGGTGAAATAATTATCGAAGAGTATTTAC